>Ga0182012_10002666_pt1 | contig 19266 bp, 17 predicted proteins | sample 612S2SmetaG_FD_120486 | JGI IMG/M metagenome (GOLD analysis project Ga0182012, IMG submission 120486) | Permafrost microbial communities from Stordalen Mire, Sweden - 612S2S metaG | ecosystem: Environmental > Terrestrial > Soil > Wetlands > Permafrost | place: Sweden: Stordalen | collected...
CGCATCTACATTCACGAGGTCCTTTGAGGAGAGAACCTATGAAGTTGGATATACCCTTTCGTTGTTCTGGGCGGCGCGCTGCAAACCTGTGGCGCGGCTATGAATGCCCAGCTATTTCAATCGCTGGAAAATAAGTGGCTCGCCAATGCCGTTTCCTTCGCGCTGATTATGGCCTTCTTCGTAGGCGTCTTCGCTATGTTCCCGCATCCCTTACCGAATGCCGCCGCGCTGGCAAAAATGCCGTGGTGGGCGCCTCTGGGAGGTTTGGTGGGAGCGGTTCAAGTTTATGCCGGTCTGACACTGGTGCAGAAGGTGGGAGCGGGACCGTTCGTAGGTCTCACCGTTACCGCCGCGTTAGTGATGTCTCTCGCCTTAGATCACTATGGCTGGTTCCATATGCCGGTGCACGCCATCAATTTATGGCGCATTGGTGGGGCGGCGCTAATGATTGGCGGAATCTCGCTCATTGCGCGAAACTGATTTGGGTCGTTCGGAGAAACCCAGGAGGAAAACAGTGATTTCATGGATTCACTTTGGCGATCTACACATCAGCGAGCGGGATGAGCAGAATTACCGCGACTTTGTTCATTTAATTGATGAGGCCAATCGCTACATGGCAGCCGGAATTGCTTTCGCGCTTTTGCCCGGCGATAATGCGGACGACGGCGATGTGGATCAATATGAACTAGTTCGCTCGGCCGTGTTGCGCAGCCGTTTTGCGGTCCACGCGATAGCCGGCGATCATGACGTTGCCGGCGGAGGCCTGCATCTCTTCCGCCGTTATCTGTGTAATTTGCCCCATCGCAGCTTCACGCTGGGCGCTTATCATTTTGTGTTTCTAAACAGCGTGGCAAACTGGCAGCCGCCGGTTTTTGGTTTAGGCAATGAACAAATAGCCTGGTTGCAAGCCGGCCTGAATCTCGCTGTTAAAAACGGCAAACAAATCGTCGTCTTCCTGCACGCTTATCCTTCGGAACATGGCAGCGACGCAAGCCTACTTCGGGAATTGTTCTTGCAAAGCCGTGTTCTGCTGGTTGAGATGGGTCACACGCATTACAATGAACTGGCCAACGACGGGCAAACCATCTATGCCGCCACGCCTTCCACCGGCCAAGTCGAAGAAGGCCCTACCGGTTTCTCGGTGACCACCCTTGATCGTGGAGTCGTCAGCTGGAAATTCAAGCCCATCGGGGAATGGCCGCTTGTGATGATCACTTCACCCGCCGACCAGCGGCTTATCATCGACCCATCAAGTGCGGCACAAGTCGTCCGAGGCCCGGTACAAGTTCGGGCGCGAGTTTGGGGCGAGGATATCGAGAACGTAACTATGTCGCTCGATAACGGCAACGCTGAGCTGATGGTAAAGCTTGACGATTGCACATGGGCTGGAGAATGGGCGTCCACGGAATCGGCGGACGGGTCGCATGTGATGACGGTAACGGCGCAATCGCGCGGCGCTCAGATTGCCACCGATAGCATCAACGTTTACAGCAATCAGCAAGGCAGATATCTCGTGCCGGCTCGTCGCACCCTCGACTATGAGAACGCGCTAGGCGAATGGTCCGGGAAACACATTTTGGGTACCCAACTTGGACCAAATGAGAATGGCCGTCAGTGGCCCTCCCGGCGGCAAAGGGAGCACGCGGCGCAGTGAACACTGCTCTCGTTTGGTCGATTGCCGCGGGGGCGATTGCCGGCGTTCTATTTCGCCCAAAAGATTGGCCGGAAGCCGTTTGGGCCTGTTTGGGAGCCGCGCTCATGGTTCTGTGCGGCTTTCTTCCTTTGCTGCAAGCGGGCGCGGCCATCGCCAAGGGAACAGACGTGTATTTGTTTCTGACGGGAATGATGCTGCTGGCGGAATTAGCCAGGCAGGAAGGTGTCTTCGACTGGTTGGCCTCGCTCGCGATTACGGCAGCAAAGGGATCACCGGCGCGCCTGTTCGTTTTGGTCTACCTTGTAGGGATCGCGGTTACCGTTTTTCTTTCGAATGACGCGACTGCCGTGGTTCTCACACCCGCGGTTTATGCCGCCGTTCAAAAGGCTCGCGCCAAAGCTCTTCCTTTTCTTTTTATCTGCGCGTTCATCGCCAACGCGGCTAGCTTTGTGCTGCCGATTTCCAATCCGGCAAATCTTGTTGTCTACGGCAAAACTTTGCCGCCCCTCATTCCCTGGCTGCGCACCTTCCTGCTGCCTTCCATCTGCTCCATCTTCGCCACCTACGCGGTATTGCGGTTTGTTTTGCGCAACGATCTTGCGGGAACACTGGAGGAAGATGCCGAACCTGCAGTCTTGTCTAAACAGGGCCGTTTTGCCGGCTGTGGCATTGCCGTCACCGCCGTTGTTCTGATGGGCGCGTCGGGTTTTGGCTTGGATCTCGGCCTGCCTACGTGTATTTCTGCCATCATCGCAGTGCTTGTGGTGACCCGCGCCAAAAGCCAGTCCATGCGGGAAATTGCCAAAGGCGTTTCATGGAGCGTGCTGCCCTTGGTAGCTGGTCTGTTTGTACTTGTCGAGGCCGTGAACCGCGCTGGAGCGCTCAGCGACGTTGGCAGGCTTTTGCGTTGGTGCGCCGCCACGCCCCGTTTTGGCGCGTTGGTTGCATCGTTTGGTATCGCAGCGCTCTCGAATCTGATAAACAATCTGCCCTCGGGGTTGCTCGCCGGTGGAGCGCTGCAGGCGTCTCCCGTGTCCGCCCACATACGCGACGCCGTTCTCATCGGTGTCGATCTTGGCCCGAACCTTTCGGTTACCGGGTCACTCGCGACGGTACTTTGGCTCATTGCCTTACGGCGTGAGGGCGAGCCGATGACCAGTTGGCAATTCTTTAAAATAGGCTTTCTGGTAATGCCGCCCGCGCTCTTATTGGCGGAGATCTGGTTTTAACAGGCAAGTGACTTTATCCCTTGCGTTTCGCCAGCCCGTTCGTATAGCATCTCTATAAGACGTTCTATAGAGATTCTATACAAGATGCCGCCTTCCGCCAATATCGCTTTGCTCCAGGGAACGCTTGATGTCCTCATTCTTAAAGTGCTCGCCCTCGAGCCGCTGCACGGTCTCGGGATCTCCCGCCGGATTGCCCAGGTGACCAACGACACATTTCAAGTCAAGCCCGGCTCGCTCTTTCCCGCTCTCCATCGCATGGAAGAAGCGGGTTGGCTCAACGCCGATTGGGGCGAATCGGAAAACAACCGGCGCGCCAAGTTCTATCGCCTCACTAAGCGCGGCCATCAGCAACTGAAGCAGGAAACCCGCAACTGGAGCCGAATCTCGGCTGCCATGGCAGGCGCGCTGGAAATTCCATAGGAAGTTCCCATGCACTACCTGAAATCAATCTGGCGCAATCTTTTCCACAAGCAGGCAGTGGAGAGCACTCTCGATGAAGAAATTCGCTCGTACCTGCAACTGCTGGTGGACGAAAAAATCGCCGCCGGGGCGGATTCGGAAACCGCACGCCGCCAGGCGGCAATCGAACTGGGAGCCATCGAAATGATTAAGGAACAAGTACGCGATGTCCGCCGGGGCGCCCTATTAGAAGGCCTCTTTACCGAACTGCGCCAATCCATCCGCGCACTTCGCCACAATCCCGCTATGGCGGCCATGTGTGCGCTTATGCTCGCCCTTGGAATCGGCGCCAGCACCACCATCTTCAGCGTTTTCGAAGCGGCGCTGCTGCGGCGGCTGCCCTTCCGCGACTCTGGCCGGCTCGTCGAACTGATGGAAACGCGGCTTGATCGCGGCATGAGCGAAGTGGCATTTTCCGAAGCCGATTTCTGGGATCTGCATGATCGCGCAAAGTCTTTCGAGCGCGTTGCCGCTTACCACGGCAACGAAGCTAATCTTACTGGCGACCAGCCCGAAAAGGTTTCCGCGCCACGAGTGACCGTTGAATTCTTTCGCACACTGGGCGTGGCTCCCGTCCTGGGCCGCGATTTTTCTGCCGATGAAGGCAACGCCGGCGTCGCACTTCTCGGCAATAAATTCTGGAAGACGCGCTATCGGGGAAACGCCAACATACTCGGCAAGACGCTGCGGCTGAGTGACAAGAGCTATACAGTTGTGGGCGTCCTCCCCGCCGGTGAACCTTGGATAGATGACCAAGTCTATCTGCCTTTCCCCTATCATCCGAATGCCGACCGCGGCAGTTGGGAGTTCAGCGCGGTCGGGCGTCTCGCCAAAGGCGTCACCCCCGAAGCGGCTAAGACTGAGCTTCAGCGGCTCGCTGCATTACTCGCGGCAGCCAATCCAAAAGAAGATAAGGGGCTCGGCTTCAACTTTCTTCCGTCACGCCGCTGGATCGCTCCGGATTCCACCCGCACGGCTCTGCGCTTCCTGCTCATAGCGGTCGGCCTGCTGGCGCTGATCGCCTGCGTGAATGTGGCAAATCTGCTGCTGGCTCGCGGCTTGGCGCGGCAGCGCGAAATCGCCGTGCGCCTGGCCTTGGGAGCTTCACGCGCAAGGCTGGTCCGTTTCGTTATGCTGGAATCGCTGGTATTGAGCGCGTTGGGCGCGGTTCTTGGGTTAGCTCTCGCTGGCACCTGCCTAAGCCTTCTTCGTACCGTGGAAATCCCCGGCATTCCGCGCCTCGCTGAAGTGAGCCTCAACCCATGGGTGCTCTTCTTCACCCTCGGAGTCACTCTCATCACGAGCCTGCTCTGCGGTCTCGCGCCCGCGCTTCAGACACCGGTCCTGCGCATTGCCGCTGCCCTTCGCGACAGCGATCGCCAAACGGGCGTCAGCCGCCGCCATGGCCGCCTGCGCTCGATGCTCGTCGCCGCCGAGGTCGCCCTCGCCTTCCTTCTGCTAGTCAGCGGCGGCCTCGTCCTGCGCAGCTTTCAAGGCTTGTTGAACGAACGCCGCGGTTTTGAAACCTCGCACCGCCTTATGTTCTCCCTGAGCTATCCAGATAGCTACGCGGAAAACGGCAGAGGCAAGCAGTTCGTCGATAGCTTCCTTGACAAGCTCTCCGCTAATCCCAACCTCATCTCAAGTGGCGCAGTCAGCGTGCGGCCCGTCGAAGGTCCAAATTACGGCATGGGCATTGAGGCCGCCGCCCACTCGCTCCCCTCGGGATCTCCACCTTGGGCGGGTTGGCGGATCATAACGCCCGGATACTTGCGTACCGTAGGCTTGCCTGTGTTGCGTGGACGGAATTTCAACGAAACCGATATGCCGGTCTGGACTGAGCGCGGCCAACCGCCGCCGTCCCATCGCACAGTGATGCTGAGTTCTGCCCTCGCCAAGCTGCTCTTTCCGAATGAAGATCCCATCGGCAAGCGCACACTCCTGTGGAAGGGGCAAGGCGGCCCTGAGGCCGAAGTGGTGGGCGTTGTCGGCGACTCTTTGGAGCGCGGCCTCGACCACGGACCGGCCCTCACCGTCATCTCCCCTATGGACGCGTCGGCGTGCCCTCCGAGTTCGTCCTCCAGACACGTGGAGATCCTCTGGAGGTCGTTCCGGCCGTGCGCGCCGTTATTAGAAGCCTCGACCCCAATCTACCTCTGGCTGACATTCGCGCCTTCGATCAGGTAGTCAGCCGTTCCGTTTCCACCCAGCGCATGAACTCCGTCGTCCTGGTGACCTTCAGCGGCCTCGCTCTATTGTTGGCGAGCCTTGGCATCTATGGCGTTCTTTCTTATTCGGTCAGCCGCCGAATTTCCGAGATTGGACTTCGCATGGCGCTTGGCGCGAGCGAAGCGAGCATCCTGCGGATAACCGTCGGGCAAGGCCTTCTGCCCGTTCTCGCAGGCATTTTTATTGGGGGCGCTATCGCCGCCTGGCTGTCACGCTATCTCGTGCCGCTTCTTTTTGGCGTTCAACCCATCGACATATCCACCTATGCCGCCGTTTCGGCATTGCTCTTAGCGACGGCAGCGCTCGCTTGTTTTGTGCCAGGCCGCCGCGCCATGCGAACCGATCCCGCTATCGCTTTGCGGCTTGAGTAAGGTAATGGCGTCGCACTTGTCGTTATCAATGCCGCGAGACCATCCTAGTCCGCATCCGCTCATAGCGCAGGGCAACCGACCCATTCGAGTAGGACTGGCATTCTATCAGCTTGAAGTTGCGCTCCGGGAACTTGCCCGGGAAGCCGGGAATGCCATCGCCTAACAGCAGCGGGCCAACACCGATGAAGAGTTCATCCACCAGATCTTCCTGCAGAAAACTGCGGGCCAATTCGCCCCCACCGCCCAGATAAATGTCTTTCCCTGGGCGTCGTTTAAGCTTTCTCACAAAAGTTGTCAGAGAACCGGTCACCACTTCGAATCCGTCGCGTTTGCCCGGCCTCCAGCGCCGCGAAATTACATAGTTAGCCATCCCTGGCGTGTCGGGAATCTCGCCGTTCTTCCGCATCTTGACCCAACCGGAGGCCGTCTTCCGGCCCATGACGGTGGTATCGATCTTGGCGAAGAACTCCGCCATCACGGCTTCACCTTCTTTGTCGATGACCAGAAAATCGAGCGCACCGTTCCGCCTCGCGATATAGCCGTCGATGCTGACTCCGAATCCTAAGATGACTTTTCGGGGCATGCAGTGATTGTAAATGGCATTCACTCACCGACACTATATCTTCTCCATTCTTTGTTGAAAGGCCGGCCATCAAAGACCGCGTGGCGCGACTCTCTCGGCTACCAGCCGCCACGCGCCCCTCCTTGAACAGGCGGTACTTTGCGATTTCATCACTGAAGGTCACTTCGGGCGACATCTCCGAAGAATGCGGCAAGGGTATGCAGAGCACCTCTCGGTTCTGGTAGAGGGCGCACGTCAGAGTCTGGCGGGGCTACTGGAGATTTCAGGCGTCGAAGTGACTCCGCTGAGCCGTTACAGTCTCGGCCGGATTGGGTGCGAAGGACTACCGTTGGGATTTGCCTCGGTGGATGAAAGGGAAATCCGCCGGGGGGTGCAAGAGCTCGCGATCGCGCTGGAGAGTGAATTGAAGGCATTGCATCGCGCGGGCGCTCGGCCACCCTGGAGATAAAGGTTTTCGACGCGAGCAAGTTCGAATATGAACGTTTGGAAATTCATTTTGAACTTCGAGCCGAGCAGAATAGGGTGCGTTTCAAGAAGAGAAAGCGACTTAACCATACGCTGTGTCTGTTCTTTGTATTTCTTGAAGTGAGGCGCTTGCAAATGCGCTCCATACGACGCTTGATTGCTATATGTCTCAAAAAGTCGAATCTGTTCGGGATGGTCTTTTACGGAGACGGCATACAAGGTCAACGCGCCCGGTTCCACGCGAATCGAAGTAGCGATTTCTTCTTTCAGCGCCGCTTTGTAGGCGTTCACCTGATCAGGATAAATCTCCAGTTCGGCGAGCCTCACGATCCGGTCTGGCGGCGGTTCTGAGTATCCGCGATGATTTACCAGAAACAAACCGCAGCCAATCAACGATAGACCGAAGACGATCACTTGTTTTGTTTTCATCCCTGCCTCAAACGACACTGGCCATGGCGGCATTACCGGCCTTCAAAGCCTTGACGTCCCGAATGGGAGGCTGACCGAAGAACCGGCTGTACTCCCGGCTAAACTGGCTAACGCTCTCGTAGCCCACTTCATACGCAGCTGTGCTAGCGTCGAGCCCGTCCAGCAGCATCCTCTGGCGCGCCGTCTGCAGCCGCAGTTGTTTTTGGTACTGCAGCGGACTCATTGCCGTCAAAGCGCGGAACTGATGGTGCAGCGTTGAAACGCCCATCCTTGCTGTTGCTGCGAGTTCTTCCATGCGCAAGGGCCTCGCGTAATTGGCTCTCAGCCATGAGATCGCTCGTGCCGTTCTTTGTCCCAGATCGCCGCTCGTTGAGATAGCGCGCAGTCGTTCCGCCTGTGGCGTCCGCAGAATGCGATATAGAATTTCACGATGAACCAAGGGGCTGAGAAACGGGATATCTTCCGGAGTTTCAAGAAGCTCAAGCATGCGCATGGCGGCGCTCAACAATCCGGCGGTTGTCTCACCTACGGCAATACCTTGACGGTGGTTCGAGACCGGAGCCACGGGCAAGTCATCCCGGCTAACAACCTCCCGAACGGCCGGCATGTCCAGGCGCAGGAATATCGACAGCAGGGGTATCTTCTCCGAGGCTTCGATGATCTGGCTTTGCGCAGGTACGTCGATCGATGACAGCAGGAACGAGGAGCCGTCGCAGAAGTACTCTGTTCCTCCCAACAGAATGCGCTTTCGTCCTTGCACAAAGATGCTGAGGCCCGGCTCGTACGAAGCGCGGTAACACGGCGTCGGAGCTGCCCGGTGATAGAGGAATAGCCCTGGTATCGCGGTCGGGTATTCTCCGGGGGTCTCCGCCAACAGCTTGATTCTTTGTGCGAGAGAGCGCCGCATTTCGCTAACGTTCATACCCGCCGTTGGCGCTTCTCTTCTCTGCTTCCACATCGTCCACCTCTAGAAATAGCGTAACCCCAAAAACTCCAGCGCATGTACGAAACTTGAGCAGCAGACAGGATCGTGCAAAGAAATGACAGGATCAGGAAAGCGCCGTGCCGCTAAGCTCGTTAGGCTTGAAGAGGTCGCGAATATCCAAAGAGGAATTGAAAGATGAACATCTCGTTTGAAAACAAAGTGGCGCTGGTCACTGGAGCGGCATCCGGCTTAGGTCTGGCGACAGCCAAAGCCTTTGCGGAATCCGGTGCCGCTGTGGTGCTGGCAGACTGGAATGAGAAAGCCGCGCAAACCGCCGCTAAGGAACTCGCCGATAAAGGATATAAGACGCTCGCGATCCGCTGCGACGTGTCCGATGACGCCCAAGTGGAAGCAATGGTGAAACAGACAGTCGCCGCCTTTGGACAGCTGGATGCCGCCTACAACAATGCCGGCGTTCAAAATGTTCTGGCAGAAACGGCTGACACGACCCGGGAAGATTACGACCGGGTGATGAAAATTAATCTCGGCGGCGTGTGGAGTTCGATGAAGTTCGAGCTGCGGCAGATGCGTGAGCAAGGGAGTGGCGCCATCGTGAATTGCTCCTCCCTCGGCGGCCTGGTTGGCGGCGCAGAGCGTGGCATTTATCATGCCGCCAAGCATGGAGTCATAGGATTCACCAAGAGCGCCGCACTCGAATATGCCGCGCGCGGCATTCGCATCAACGCCGTATGCCCCGGGCTCATTTGGACCCCCATGGCGGACCAGATGGTGGCGGGTGGTCAAGGCGAAGCCCTTAAGGCGATGGAGCACAGTATACCTATGGGAAGGGTTGGCAGGCCCGAAGAGATCGCCGACGCTGTCCTGTGGTTGTGCAGCTCAGCCGCGAGCTATGTCACCGGCCAGTCGATCTCGGTCGATGGCGGCTTCATCATGCGGTGAGATCGAACATCTTGCGGAGCACGCCGCGCGTTACCGAGGCGAAGAAGATCATGACACGAAGAAGCCGAATGCCTGCCTACTATAACTTCGCAATAGACATCGTTAGTCTCCATCGGATCAACGTTCAGTCCGGTATAACAAGCTATTTCAGAAGCGCACGTTGACTAATTCATCACTTGGGCGTTACGTGGATTAGTGCGCCGGGATTTTCGTCCTCCAGCATCCAGAGCGAGCCATCGGGGCCTTCTTCCACGTCGCGGATGCGCCGGCCCACGTCCCAACGCTCGGCGGCTTTCGCGCCGCCATGGCCGTCAAAGATGATCCGGTTGAGTGACTTGCTCGCCAATCCGCTGATGAAGCCGTTGCCGTTCCACTGCGGGAAGGTCTGTGTGCCGCTGTAGAACATGAGATTGCCGGGCGCAATGACCGGCACCCAATAGATCGCCGGCTTCGCCAAATCGGGCCGCGTGTCTGGATTGGGTATGGGCACCCCGTTATAGTTCTTGCCATAGGAAACCAACGGCCAGCCATAATTCTTGCCCGGCTTGATCAGGTTCAGTTCGTCGCCGCCGCGCGGCCCATGCTCAACCTCCCACAATTCGCCGCTGGGAGAAAAGGCCAAGCCATAGGGCGTGCGGACGCCGCTCGCCCACGTTTCAGCGGGAGTTAGGTTAGCGCTGGGAAAGGTATAGGTGCTCACCACCGTGGCCGTCTTGGCGGCTTCAGTGTCACTGGGCGGATCGATCAGCGGAACCGTCGCAGCGCCGCTTTTGCCGAAATTGGGATTGCCGGGAGCGGGTTTGCCGTCCAGCGTCAGGCGCAGAATCTTGCCTTCGGGCTGGTCAGGATCTTGCGCGGGGGTCATGCGCTGGCGGTCACCCACCGTGAGGAACAAATGTTGGCCATCCGGCGAGAAGGCAATCTGCGCGCCTTCCTGGCCGCCCTGGCCTCTGGGCAGCTGACGCCATATTACCGTGAGGTCTCCCAGCCGCGCCGACTTGGCGGAGACATGCAACTTCGCGCGCGCCAGCGCCAAGCCGCAGCCATAGTCGCCCGGTTCACAATAAGTCAAATAGACACTTTGGTCGGTGGCGAAATGCGGTGAGATGAAGATGCCCAGCATGCCGTTCTGGCCCTCCCAATACACCGGCGGCGTCCCAACCACCGGGATCTTCTCTCCCTGCTGGGTCACCAGCCAAACAGGCCCGACCTTTTCGGTGACAAGCATCCGTCCATCGGGCAGGAATGCCAGCCGCCAAGGCAATTCAAAGGTGGCGACCGTGGTCATGTTGAAGGTTAGGCGGGCTTCGGGTTTCTGTTCGCCCGCATTGACTTGCGCCCAAACCGCCACCGGCAACAGCCCAAAAATCAACACCGCTTTCATCAAATTCATCTCGTCTCTCCTGGCTTTTCAAACGCGCGGCCATGAGCGAGACGCGCCGTTTTGCTCGATATTAGCACTGGCGGCCATGACGCGTCTGAATCCGGGAAGGTCTTGACAAAATATCACATTAGATATAGTCTAAATTCTTGAGAGACGCCGAGGCGATTAAACGGTCGTTGGAAGAAAGCGGGTTGCGCTGCACTCCGCAGCGCTACGCGGTGATGGCATTCCTGCTGGAACATAGCGAGCATCCCACGGCAGCGGAAATTTTCGAAGCAGTGAACCGGCTGGATCCGCGCTCCTCCAGAGCGACCACTTATAACAATCTACGGGACCTTGTGCAGGCGGGGCTGGTCCGTGAAGTCGCCGTCGAGGGACGGGCCGCCCGCTTCGATGCGAAAGGTATGCGGCATCATCACTTCATTTGCGACCACTGCGGCCATGTCGAGGATCTCGAGTGGTACGCCGTGCCGAAGCCCGCCGCGCGTTCGCTAGGCAAGCGCATTGTTCGCGAATGTGAGCTCATTTTCCGGGGTCTTTGCACGAAGTGCGCTCCCCGGCACGCTTCCGGTTAACGGAAATCCAAGGATAAGTCGGCAGTTCGTCACTTTTTAATCAATTGAAAGGAAAATAAGTAACATGGAAGAAACACTCACGGTTTCAGCACCGCCGCCCTTCCCCACCGACAAGGAGAAAGAGGTGGCCGGCGAAGCGCAGTGCCCGTTCTCGGGTGGCGCGCGCAAACACGCCCTTGGCGGCGTCCACTCAAACGCAGACTGGTGGCCGAATCAACTCAACTTGAAGGTCTTGCACCAACGTTCGCCGCTCGCCGACCCGCTGGGCGAAGCCTTCAACTACGCCGAGGAGTTCAAGAGCCTTGACTTACATTCCGTAATTCAGGATCTGCATTCCCTGATGACGACGTCGCAGGAGTGGTGGCCGGCCGACTACGGCCATTATGGGCCGCTGTTCATCCGCATGGCGTGGCATAGCGCCGGCACTTACCGTATCGCCGATGGCCGTGGCGGCGCGGGTTCTGGAGCACAGCGCTTTGCGCCGTTGAACAGTTGGCCGGACAACGTGAGCCTCGACAAAGCGCGCCGCCTGCTGTGGCCCATCAAGCAAAAATATGGCCGCAAACTCTCTTGGGCCGACCTGATGATTCTTACCGGCAACGTGGCGCTCGATTCGATGGGATTGAAGACCTTTGGTTTCGGCGGGGGACGCGAAGACATTTGGGAGCCCGAGGAAGACATTTACTGGGGGCCCGAGAGCAAATGGCTGGCGGACGAGCGCTACCGCGGCGACCGGCAACTGGACAATCCGCTGGCCGCCGTGCAAATGGGACTCATCTATGTGAATCCGGAAGGGCCCAATGGCAAGCCCGATCCGCTGGCGGCAGCCCGCGATATCCGCGAAACTTTCGCCCGCATGGCCATGAACGACTATGAGACGGTGGCGCTGATTGCCGGCGGACACACCTTCGGCAAAGCGCATGGCGCGGCCGATCCGAGCAAGTATGTCGGTCCCGAGCCCGAGGGTGCCGCTACCGAGGAGCAAGGCTTCGGCTGGAAAAACACCTTTGGCAGCGGCAAAGCAGATGATGCCATCACCAGCGGTTTAGAGGGCGCTTGGACCACCAACCCGGTGAAGTGGGACAACAACTATTTCGAGAATCTCCTCGGATTTGAGTGGGAACTTACCAAGAGTCCCGCCGGCGCCCACCAATGGACCCCTAAGAACGGCGTCGCCGCCGGCACGGTGCCGGATGCTCACGATCACTCGAAGAAGCATGCGCCGATGATGTTCACCACTGACCTCGCACTCAAGGTGGACCCGAGCTACGCCAAGGTTTCAAAACACTTTCACGAGAATCCCGAGGAATTGGCCGACGCCTTCGCCAAGGCCTGGTTCAAGTTGACGCACCGCGACATGGGGCCGATTTCGCGCTATCTAGGCCCGCTGGTTCCCACCGAGCCGCTGCTATGGCAGGACCCCGTTCCGCCGCTGGATCATGAATTGATCGGTGAACAGGATATTGCCGGTTTGAAGGCCAAGATCCTGTCCAGCGGACTCTCCATCTCGCAATTGGTGACCACCGCTTGGGCGTCCGCTGCCACCTTCCGCGGCACTGACAAGCGCGGCGGTGCCAACGGGGCGCGCATCCGGCTCACGCCGCAGAAGGATTGGGAAATCAATCAGCCGGCCGAATTGGCCAAGGTTCTCGAAAAGCTGGAGACGATCAAGAATGATTTCAACGGCGCACAGTCCGGCGGGAAGAAGGTCTCGCTAGCTGACCTGATCGTGCTAGGCGGCTGCGCAGCGGTCGAGGCAGCGGCGAAGAACGCTGGACACGACGTGCAGGTTCCCTTTTCGCCAGGTCGCACCGACGCCTCCCAGGAACAGACCGATGTGCATTCCTTCGCCGTTCTAGAGCCGGCCGCGGACGGGTTTCGCAACTATCTCCGCAAGGGCCAGGAGGACTTAGCGGCTGAACTGCTGGTGGACAAGGCGAACCTGCTGACGTTGACCGCTCCTGAAATGACCGTTCTCATAGGCGGCCTGCGCGCCCTGAATGCCAACTTCGGAAAGGCGAAACACGGTGTTTTCACCCAGCAGCCCGAGACGTTGACCAACGATTTCTTCGTCAACCTGCTAGACATGAACACCAAGTGGCAGAAGTCCACCAATGGGAACGGCGTGCTGGAAGGGCGCGATCGGGCAACGGGCGACTTAAAGTGGACGGGCACCATTGTCGATCTGGTGTTCGGTTCCAACTCTCAGTTGCGCGCCCTGGCGGAAGTGTATGCCTGCAGCGACTCGCAGCAGAAGTTCGTGCATGACTTTGTGGCGGCCTGGAACAAGGTGATGAACCTGGACCGCTTCGACCTCGCAGTCAATTGAATCTGAAATGAACTGAGGGCCCGCCTCCCAGCCGGCCCTCGATTCTCACGCTTTCAACATCAACCTCCCCTCCGTCATGAACAGCGTGGCTTATTTGTTTTAGAATAGAGGCTCTTGGAATAAACAAGCGTAAAGATTGATGTCGCGCATTTTCATTAGCTACAGACTTGACGACAGTAGCGCCTACGCCGGACGCTTATTTGATCACCTTTCAGGACATTTTGGAAAGCTAAATGTCTTTATGGATATCGTCAGTGTTCCGCCGGGCGTCGATTTTATCGCGTGACCGCGTCCTATTACGCGCAGCAGTTGATAGCGCCCGAGTCGATCCGTTTTTTACTCTCTGTAATTCGGTAGCCAGTCAAGGAGCACACTTCCGAAAGGCTGCCCATCTTCAGTAAGAAGCCGTCGCTGACGTAACGTGCGAGAGCCGCCGCCGACTAAATCGCAAATCCATTTCGAGCGGGTCAACCTTTAGATCCCCCAAAAGGCGCGAGTGTATTCAGGGGAAGAGAGGAGATTGTCAGCCAAATTCAGGGCGTTGTATCCGAGTTAGACCAGAGTAGCTCGCTCGCCGTTCTCGGCCCACGGCGATGTGGCAAAACCTCCCTGCTGCGAATGTCGCCGTCACTGCTGCCGGGGTGCTTGTGCATCTTCAGAAATGATGCAACTCATGGGGTTATTGCGCGCTACAATACACCACAGACGAAACGTTCGACTATTGGTTTCTGGTGTCGCACCTTTTGAGGAGCAAAGCCAAGTGTGGAATGATCACTTCATCAATGTGTGGGAACTTCGGGTTGGACACCTGCCGGCGAAAACTGCAGTTGAACTACTGATGAGTCCAGAATCGAGCTTTCCGACCGATACGATTCCGCAAAATTTAGCCGAGCAGATTTTCGGACGAACCCGGGGGCAACCATACCTGGTACAACTCTATGGCTAGCCCTTAGTTAACCACCTGAATGAACAAGAGCGAAAAACGGCACGGCCAGAGGATATCCCTGAAATTGAAGAACACGCGATGAACCAAGGGCGCTACTACTTTCGCAATAGTTACGAAGGAGCACCAAACGATGCGCGCTCAACATTACAAAACCTAATCGACGATTCCAGCACGATCATCACACCGACTGCGCGACGATGGCTCTTAACAAGGGGACTGATCAACGACGACGGAAAATTATTGATTCCAGTACTGGCAAGTTTTCTGAAACGCGAACGCGATCTTAATTAATCGCGTTGGGCGTACGGGCCGCAGTCTTTCCTTTCCTTAGCCATTTCCCTCGCAAAAGTGAAGTGAAGTAAGATAGCCGGTATCCCAGCAGCCCTCACTTCCTCACGCCGCCTTCAACAACTCAACCTCCTCTTCGCGCTCCAGCATCGCCGCTTGCTTCCTCAGCCGGGCAACGTGGCCTGACTTAATTCGAGCTTCTCACCCGCCGCCCGCAGGGCCACCTTCGCGCGCAGAATCTGTAACACTCTCGCATCTTTCGACGACCCGTGCGCCCCCGCTGTCAGCGATCATCGAAAAACGTATTTTTTTGACCGGCCGCCGGATAGGCAACATGATCCGCGCCGCAAGCGCAATCATCCGTCCGATTACCCGTGGGTGTGCCGGCTGCTCACGCCCAAACTTCAACCCATGGCCGCTCGCCTGAATCTGTCGCCGATGCCCAACGTCGCCCGACTTCCGGATCGCCGACCAACCGGGAGCAGACCGGAATTAAACTCCTGGCCGCTTTGCGCGATCTATCCCGCTCTTGTCACGACTTGCCCATCTGCGAGGATCGGTCACACCGGGCACGGTCACTGCCAGATCCGAATCGCAGCATGCGGGATGTACGCATTACAGGTTTCTTTGGTATGCTCGGGGCGAGGAGGGGCATGATCTCGTTATCACGACAAAATAGCTTGCGCGGCTTTATTGTCGTCGTTCTAATCGCGCTGCTCTTTGTAGGACTGTTTCTTCACTCTGGTTATCTTCCAGCGCTCCTCACTGCAATATTTGTATTCCTGTTCCTGATGACCCTTAGCAATTGTCCGCCCAAGGATGCAACGACCGCAGCCTTGGCGAACTATGCCGGAGATCCAGCGCCTGCTCGCGCACCGCCGACTTCCTTTTTCTAACTCACGCGTGACGATGCATGTAGGACCGAAAGGGTACACGTGTATCTGCTTGTGAAAGTGATCTGAAGGAACTTTATGTCCTGTTGTGATGATTCTGTGAAATCTTTTCTAACGCGGCTTCGCGGCCTGTTCGGTCGCAGCTCACGTGCACTGGCGGTGGGCGTCTTTCTTCTCTTGAGTGGCATGCCGATTCGACCCGAGGAACTTAAGGAGCACATGCAGTATACGAGCAAGGCAAAGATTGTTCAAATCCTCGAGTGTGAACAACAGCCTCCCGGAGATCCACCCTGCGAAGACGAAATCAAAGAGGGTTAGAGCATCAATACCCGGCCCATGTTGATAGTCCAGCGAGTTTTCGCTTTTCACTTGACGTTAGCGCGCTGAGCATTTCGAACTGATGTCGCGCAGCCTTAGCCGTCGATCTCCGAGCCGGCTGCCCGTTGTGCTCGTTTGACGGTGTATCCGGAAGCTTACTTTCCCAGACCGTCCCCCAGGAGTAGTGGAAGGATGGCCGACTATCCGGAAAGAACCGGTCGGTCTACCCTCCCGTTACTCGCGATCTATCCGCGTCTTTCCGGCACTCAGTTTTGGGATTGCACGGCACCGACAGCAACCTAACCGTACGGGGAGGAGGGCAAAGCTCGCTTGGTGCAAAACTTGCCACGTGCCAAGCAGGGTCTCAATCTCAGCCGCACGATCAAGAAGCTGGTTTTCTTCGAAAGCGCTTGTCATCGACGACATTACCTCTGCGGTGCGCACTTGTTGTTCCTAGCATTTGCGTACCTCTTATCGGACATGGGCTCCGAGTTCTTCCCCGTTTGTCCACGGATTCACAATGAAAGCCGCATTCCCGATCCTTGGCTTAAAATTCTTGAGCCTTGTGGGCGCTCAACTGATCGTTGATGCGGCCTCTCGCCGGTAAAGCCCTTCTTTCTGAATCGACAACGCCATCGGCTGAGACGCCAGAATGCAGATCGTGACGACGCGCTTCGGGCACATATCCATGCACGGCACGCTGACGAGATGCAGCCGTTGCCAGGATCTTCCTCGTTGTGGCGCTTGACAGTCTTTTTCAACTTTGCAGCGCGCGCATAGAGACATGGCCGAGCAGGAAATGAATTTGATCGAGTTCGACGCCAGACAAATGGCGCAGGCGAGCACATGTTCTCCGCAAATGCCGAATCCAGACCTTTGCCGAATCAACCCAAGCGATACTCATATTAAGAGTGCGACCAGTTCAAAAGCATGAATGCATTCGGCATAGTCTGAGGCGTCAGAAACCACCCGACGGTGGGGAGTCGGCGGTCGTCTTAATTGTGTCCGCAGCGCACATCGCTCTGACGGCCTTTATCGGTTTAGCTCGTGGTTGACAACACTGCCTTTCAGATAATTTGTACATGTCTAGGAGCATCACCAGATTTGGCAACCTTAACAAGGTCTTCAAAAACGGCGATTCGGATCTGCTTAACGAAATCGGGGCGCTGTGCATTATTTTTGAAGATTTCAGGCACGAGTTCGCGTCGCTAATGAAGTTGGTTCCTGATCCAAACGAGAAAGAGCCTGTCATTGAAGTACACAAGGCCCTTTACTATGTTCGGCGCTCGCTCATTACGCTGGAAGAGGCAAGGGCCCGTCTGCACGCGATTTCAACGAACAATGAGTTCCGAGCAGGAAAAGACTGGATTCCGGAAAGATTCTACTCGAAGGTGATTGCCGCGAGACGTTTCATCAATAAGAACGTTGTGTTAAGCAATTTCAGAAACTACATGGGGGCGCATGTTGATCCCGAAAAAGTCGTTCAATCTTCCATCCGCTACCTAGGGCCAAATGCCGTAGCTTCGATCGGATGGGACGGAGCAACCCGGACGGACTTCGCGCTTAAGCTCGATTTCGTCCACTATATCCTCGAAGGTGCGATGGCGAGTAATCTACCTGGGGGTGTTGAGACCCTCGGTGATGAGCTTCCCCGCTTCATGGACGTCATGAACAAGGCTTTTGTCCACTTGGCAGATGCAACTTTCTCGTTGGTCTATGTGTTTCTCTGGGACAAGTTCGGCGCTTGAATATGATGTGAAGCAGGCTAATTCAAAGCCGCCTTGATCGACCATACCCGTGTGTAGTCGGCAAGGGTTGATTTATGCTTTGCCGCATTGCAAGGAGATCCTTCGCTTTCGCTGGCAGAGTGGAAAGTATTGCTCCCTGATCGTCGGCAGCAATTGGCTTTTTGATGCGTTGCGTCGAATACGCTGGAGTTTGGACGAGAAAAGAGTTCCAATTGAGATCGGAGCCTCGGGCGCGAATGTCATTCGAGTTCGTCGTGGCGACCGCTCCACCTGGATAGAGAAACGGGGTGCCGCCGCGGAAATCAGAGCTGAAGCGGCAGTCCTGAAGTGGTGTGCGGACCGCTTACCTGTTGCGCGACTAATCGAACACCGGGAAGGCGTCATGATCACGAGCGAACTCCCTGGTGTCACTCTCGCCGAGGTCTCGCTCGAAAACGCGGTTAACGTATTAGTAGAGGCTCTTGACCTAATGCACGCTCTGCCTGTCGAAAACTGTCCGTTTTCAGCGTCCTGGAACGTCCGGCTGCATGAAGCCGAACAACGCATTGAGGCAGGGTTGGTGGATGAGGCTGATTTCGATGGCGAGAATCTGGGACGCAGCGCGGCCGATATCCTGGAGGAGTTGAAATCATTCCCACCGCCGCCTGACGTAGCCTGTTTTACCCACGGGGACGCCTGCCTGGAAAATTTCCTGTCACTTGGTGGAACGATCAGCGGTATCGTCGATATGGGGCGAGCGGGAATTACACACCCGGCTCAGGATTGGGCTCTTGCCTTACGCAGCGTGGGTTCCAGGTTCGGTCCAAATGGGAGGCAGATGCTACGCCAACGGCTACCAATTGACTGCACAAATGAAGACTTGCTGAGGAGATTTCTACTGCTGGACGAGTGTTTTTGAAGAGATGGCAATTAGATCCGCCCTTGTCGCCAAGGGTTAGTAATCGTTCTGATGACCGGTTTCCGGATTGTGGGCGGTTTACGGGGTAACCGGAAGTTGGGATGGCCCAACCGCTGGCCGTATTCACGATCTGTGTCAGCTGCGACCGTGGCCAGCGCTACTGCAGCCCGGAACGCCGGTCGGAAGTGCGGCGTCGGCAGCGACGGCGATTCCGGTCGGCTGGCCGTTCAGAAAAATACGTTTTTCGATGATCGCTAACACCCCCCCTTTCTGCCCGACCCGGAATTCGTGAAACTCGTGTCCTCCAAAACCCCTCGAAAACCCTCCGAAAACCCTCAGAAACCCTTCGGAAACCCCACCGCCCGTTTACGCCTTCCCTTCGCTTGCAGCTACGGAACCGCGACCGTCAGGGCGGCGTTCACCGCCCCTGCTTGTATCAAGGCAGCAGCGTTTTTAGGAGCCGCGTTTTTCGGTCACAACACTTGCAAATAATTTTCAAATATCTCCATCTCCCACAGCACAAAGCACTTAACCGCTCTTCACCCTCCCCAAAAACCCTCACCTTTATCTCGTCGCCCTCCCC
>Ga0182012_10002668_pt1 | contig 19253 bp, 25 predicted proteins | sample 612S2SmetaG_FD_120486 | JGI IMG/M metagenome (GOLD analysis project Ga0182012, IMG submission 120486) | Permafrost microbial communities from Stordalen Mire, Sweden - 612S2S metaG | ecosystem: Environmental > Terrestrial > Soil > Wetlands > Permafrost | place: Sweden: Stordalen | collected...
ACCAGTTGCGGCGACCAACTGGCCGCAAAGTTGGTTGCGCATGGAGACATCCCCATCCATGGTGCGATTTGTGGAGACGCGCTTCGATGACGTGAAAACCTCCGAACAGCTGCGGTCTCTCTTCCCAAAAGCCCAAAACATAACGATTAAGCCGATGCCGCTGCGCGAGATATTTGTTTCGCTGGCTAAATCTCTCCGGAAGGCTGCCTGACTATGCGAGATATCCTCCATATCTTTCGCAAAGACGTGCGGCGGCTGATTGCTCCCATCATTCTGATATTGGCGCTGCAAGTCACGTTTGTATTTTCCGCCTGGCGGCGCTGTTTAATCGATCCGTTCCCTAACAACCAAGCTGACGGCTTTTGGATTCTAAAGCTCTTTCTACCTGTCGCGTGGATGTTTCTAATCGCCGCAGTCGTGTTTCAGGAACAAGTTCCGGGCACCAAGCAATACTGGCTCACTCGTCCTATCTCTTGGCCGAAAGTTTTCGCCGCAAAAGTGCTTTTCGTGCTGTTATTTGTCAATTTCACGTGGTTTCTGTCTGATTGTGCGATTCTACTTTCGGTTCACTTACCCATTCAAGTTGCGGACCTGCTGTTGAGGCAAATACCACTCAGCGTACTTTTGTTCTTGCCGTCATTTGGCCTCGCTTGCGTCACGAATGGTGTGGGACAGTTTGCGCTAGGGCTCCTCTTTGCACTGCTCGGATTCATAGTAGAAACAATACTGCCGAGCATCGTGATTACGGCCGTAAACGGAGCCGGTGTGGGATTTTCAATTCTCACGTTTCCAGTAGAAGGACGTTGGCTCTTCTTGATCTCTCCGGTTTTCATGCTGTTTTTTATCGCTTTCCAATACGCTCGTCGCTCAATACTCAAGGCCCGGATAATCTTCGTCATCCCACTCTTTGTGCTCGTGCCATTGACTCTTGCCGTCACGGCCTCCGGCGGTTTTCCCGGCGCCCGAACTCCGGAGATCAGTGGCAAGGCTCCGCCGTTAAAGATATCTTTGGATATCGGCTTGATTCGGCACGCCGTGCAATCGGCCATCCTATTTACAGGCTTTCAAATCCCCATCAAGATCACGGACCTACCAGTCGGCACTTGGGTGGAAGGCGCTGGGCAGGCGAAATTCTCCAAGGATCTGCAAGACCAAGTCGCAAGTATCTACCACGACCGTACAGGCTACTGGTTGCAATTCCGACTGACTCAGAATGACCTACCGAAAGTCCTGCGTGGCAAGACGACAGTGAAGGTGCAACTCGCAATGCGAACCTTCCGCATTGTTGGTACACGGACCATTGAATTACGTCAGTCGATTACTTTTTCCCCTGCTGTCAACGTGCGATGCCGCAATGACATTCCTTTCGTAGCACCTTTTGCCTGCTGGAGCGGACCACGCCCCGAGCACCAAACTTTCCGCGGTTTCGTTTTGCTCGACCAAGTCCCAATCGAAATGAACAATACAGAGGGGCCGTTGGACGACACTCTGAATTGGGGAATCTCGCCAGTGAATACCTGGCTGCTCCAAACATTCATTTCGGGCCCAGCATTGCGCCCTAAACAATACCCGCCCGGAACAAAAGCTGAATTTGTCACACTGGATTTCATAGCTGGACTTAATCAAACAATCGAGATCTCCGATATCGATCTCTCCCAATACCTCGTACGCCAATGACTCAAACTTACTAGGCTTCCGCGCAAACGCCATTAAAATTTCGCCACCTCGAATCCTTCCCTATTTCAGGCGTATCGTAAATGTATGCGGATCACAGTCTCACACAACAGATCAAAAGACCAAATCATTCAGGCTGTCGACCGCTCGTTCGATGATCTGTTCAAAGGCACACCGGTGGTGCCCGTAACGATTACCAATGAAAAACGCGAGTGGCAAGGCAACACGCTGATTTTTTCTTTTAACGCCACTATGGGCTTGCTCAGCAATCCTATTAAGGGAACGATTGTAGTGACCGACCGCGACCTGACGATTGATGCTGACTTAGGCTTGCTTGAAAAACTACTGGGCGGTGGCATGACTCGCGCCGTCGAAGGCCGCGTTAAAGGACTGCTAACGTAGTTACAACCCTTTCCAGATGTCATTCAATTCCAGGACAAAGCCATCTACTGGCCCTTCCCCTTTAAGCCTCTTTATCCCCTCAAGCTTTTCGGGTGTTTCCTCGCCCGCGCGGTAGACATAGACACTTTGCTGATCAGCGTCAATAAGCCAACCCAAAGCAACGCCGTTTGCCATCCACTCGGCCATTTTGCTCTTAGCAGCTGGTAAGCGGTCACTCGGAGACATTAGTTCAATTACGAACTCCGGCACAAGCTTTACAAATTTTCGAAGTTCAGCCTTAGAGAGTTTTGCCAATCGCGCGTTCGAAACCCACGCCGCATCGGGCGCGTAAGCGGCTCCGTTCGGCAGAATGAATTCGCCGGCGGATCCAAAGGCTCTGCCTGTGCCCTGAAGCTTCGCCCAGAGACGCAGTTGCATTAGAATGTCGGCGTTCCGGTCCTCCGTCTCAATCCCCGTTGGAGCCGGAATCAGAATCTCTCCCTCCGCATTCCGCTCAAACCAAACATTCGGATTCGAAATACAGAACTCGTAATACTCGTCGTCGCTCAACGCAAGCTCAGGATTGAAGATCAATTTGGCGGGCAGCGCGGAATCTGGCAGCACCACGTTCATATCTTCAGAATAAGCTTTCTAAGCGCGCCCGAGCAGCTTTTTCAAATATCCGAGACTCGCATCCAGCGCCTCGCGCTCTCGCCTTGGCTCATCTCCCTTTTCCCATGGCTCCTCCTGATAAGGCTTCCCTCGCTCCGCTATCTCCAGGAATCTCTCAAACTCCCACGCGGGAGTTTTGCGGTAACCCTCCCAAAACTTCGCGTCTTTAAAAGGCAGTACGCGTGGCCCAAAGATGATCGATTCCAACGACAATGCGCGCGCTGGGCAAAGCTCGATGTACTTCTTAACATAACCGTCGATATCCACATTCCCCCGCCCAATCTCTACCCAACTCACCGCCGCGCCCTGCGGAACGGTCCACACCGCGCTATCTCTTAAGTGGCTGGTCAGGACATAAGGATGCAACACTTCTAAGGTCAGATGCGGATCTTCAATGGTCCACAAAGGATTACCAGCATCCAAACAAACTCCCACAAAATCTTTGCCGGCGGTTTCAATCAACATCTTCAACTCCCGAGCCTGCATATCGCCCGCGTGATTCTCTATTGCAATCTTTATATTGTTGTCGATTGCTTTCGTCCGAACATTCTTGAGTACTGTCGCAGTATCTTCGATTCGCGCTTCAATCGGCCCCGGCTTAGTGCGGTCTTCACCACTACCCAACACAGCACGCACAATGTGCGAACCGACGATATTGGCCGCATCTATCATGCGCCCTAATTGCTCTTCCGCAGTCCCTTCTTTCTTCTCGAACATAGTCGAAGTAGGGCAGATCGATCGCATGCCGATTTCTAACTCGAGCCCAAGCTTCGCTGCATGCGCGCGCACTTTGCGCAAGTGCTCCGGCTCAAGGTTGCCTATAAAGCGGATCTCGGAAAAATGGACAACCTGTACCTTACGCGCCGCGCAATAATCAAGCGCTTCAAATGGCGTCCACTGTTGCGCTCGCAAGCTAAATAGATCGATCCCTAACTTCACGTTATCGTATGTGTTCGTCATAGCACCTGCCGGTATCACTGCCCCCATTGCCAGAAACTCGCGCCTATTCATATCGCTCAGCATACGCCACCGCGTTCTTATGAAAGCGTTCTTATAAGATGAATTACCGGGGGAAACATGCCGACAGAAACTTACACAGGAGTTCTGGACAACGATGGCTCGCAAGTTTCAATCGTCAACGGCCCAATTCTTGCCATCCATGGTGACGATCCTTGCGCCACAGCTGCTGGCCGCTTCGCCAAGTTTGGCGAAACAGATCCCGTAACTGTTACTGGGACAACCGGCAAAGTAGATAGCCTCAAAGTGCTTTTCGTAACCAGCATAGATTGGGCAAATGAGCCTTCTATTAGTGCCGCAGCCAGTGCGTTGTCAAATGGCGGAGCAGTAGAGAGTCTCGACGCCCCAACACCAGCCCCCGCTAAACGCGCTACTAAGAAAGCAAAAGCGCCCGCAACGAAAACCTCTCCAAGGAAACGCCGCTAACGTGCCTCGACCTATCAGTCTCTTTATCGTTTCTTTCTTAATAAGCCTTCCGATATTCAGCCAATCTCCCGTCTTCGTTAGAGAGACACCAGAGCAGGCGCAAAAATTATTCGAACTTGCAGCTCAAATCGAGCCGGATGCGCCTGCTGCCAATTGGAAACGCGCTTGGGGCGGCGCGGCCAGAATTCCATCGGGCGCACAGAATTCCGCCAATGCACCGGAGCAAGTCATCGAGCAACGCTCACAGTCGAACAATGGCATCTACGTTGATGAGCCGAAGGTTTATGACGATTCGCTGCTCCAACAAATGCTTTCGTCGGCGCAAAGCCGCTTGGCCGCACTCCAGGGTTTCGACCAAGGCAGCATTACGCGCGCCATCGGCAACGTTACGGGTGCGAGCCAGCAAGTTTCAAGTGTTGGCTTGGCGGGCGGCGTTCAGCCTCCCACTGTCACTACTTCTACCTCCACAACGTCGTCGCCATTTCCCGTCCCAGCCGCCGTCGCGCCTACGCCCTCCACAACTCTGCCCACCTCAAATGCACCTTCCGCGGCCGACATTCTGAATGAACAAACGCAGCTCAACTCCGATATCGCAAACTTGCGCTTGCTGCTCGAAGGCTCACTCTCAGATCAAATCATGGTCCTGCCCGGTGAAACATTCGCCAAGCCGCGCGTGACTCTTGGCTTCCCGGTCGTGATCACACCGAACCGGCATGATAAGAATGCCGTGGCGATTGTCGAAGTAATGGTAGATACCGCTGAAGACAACGACGCCAGTCCAAATGGCGAAGCCCCATCGATCACAGCTTTGCTCCCTCGCGAAAAAACTTATAACGTTGCTGCCATCACCGACAGAAGCGTTGGCCTCGGCGCCGGTTTCGCCACGGCTATGGCCGGTGCTTCTGCCAGTGTTCTTTGGGGTCACAAACAGTACTTCATTGTGAAAGATCAAGACACGCTGGCTGTGCAATTCGACCCATCGGAACCGGAACTGGCGACGCTGCAATCGCAAGGAGTCAAGAAGGAAAGGGTCCGCGCGTTCGCTTGGCAGTTTCGTCCCGTGTTGGGCCGTCCATTTGTTCAGGCCGGCTCGCGCCAGGTATTCGTGCAACTCGCTTTCCCCGGCCGCGGCGCTGGCGTGAAGTCGTTCGGCAACGTGCGCATCCGCACTTACTGGCGCAAGATCGATCACAAAACCGGTGTACTGAAACGGGTGGTCGCGGGTTCTGTCCACGAGGAGCACATAAGCCCTATCCCGAACTATGAAATGCGCCAGCGTTATGTCGCCGCTAGCTTCAGTCCAAACTCTATGGAAGACCTAGGCGGCGGCAAGATGCTGGTTGAATTAAAAGGGCGTTTGCTGCCCGGCACCTATTTGCGTGTGGGTTCGAACATTATTCAACCCGGCGCAGGCAGTGTGCCTTCCGATCTCAAAACCACGCGCTTCTTGGCTAACATTGCCGACCTTGCCACTCTCGACACGTTCGTCATCTCGCGCGACGGAACAGAAATTCCGCTAAAAATCAAGCCGGGTGCGATTAACAACTTCAGGGTCGATCAGGCTCACGTAAGAGTCACCCAGCTTGACGATGCCACGTCGCTGCTTGAAGTGCCCATCACCAACTTCATTACATCGCAAGACATCCCTCCCGTTTTGCTAATCGGCGGAAAAGTCTTCGGCTACTCCGACGCGCCCATTGATCGCAAATGCAATGCCGCCGCCGGAACTTGTGTGCTGTCTGTCGCACTGCCCACCGCACTATTGGTTTCGAGTCCCACTATCTCGGCAAAAGCTCTAATGCTTGACGAAGATGGTCTGCAAACTCCGCTCAAGGCCAACCGCACGTTTACGTTATTCCCGCAGAGTCTGATGCACGAACGGCTGGTCTTTCTCGCTCACGATGCGACCACCGCAACCTACCTGGTTTACGGCCACGACCTCAACCAAGCGAGAATCATTTGGCCTGCGCGAAATGACGATATCACCTGCCCACCCAACCAACTGTGCCTTCAGCCCATAAGCACCGCGGCAGACGACGGTTCGTTGAAACTCATCAAGCTGCCCCTCGATTTCGCAACAGCCGGAAGTCCGCTCATTCTGCAAAGGCCCGCGCCCGGTGACCGCCCATTCCTGCTCTCCGTTCCAGCACCGCCTGCCGATCCGAGTACCGCACCGAAGAAAGTCGATCCCAAGTTCAAAGAGCGAATCGTAGTGGGCGCCGATGAAGCCTCCATTGTGGGCGACGGTCTCGACGCCATTACTGCCGTTACGTTTGCCGGTAAACCGCTCACCATCGCCAGCCGATCCGCCAGTTCGATTCGGCTCACCGGTCTAGCCGCGGCCGGTGCTTCGGCGGTCGCGAAGACCCAGGACATTTCACTCGTTACGCTGGCTGGTTCCAGCAAGATCCCATTAGAAGTAGTCTCCGTCAAAGTAGAGGTAATTCAAAAGTAGCAGCGCGTGCTAACATGACAAGAGTGCCTGGAACTTGCGGCAAATAAAGGCCCATGTTGTCAAACAGGCCTTGATAATGCAAGTTGTGCGACGCTAGTGCTTCAAATTCTTCCATCTATTTTCGCCGCTGATCTCTCACGTCTGGGTGAAGAAGTTCGTCGTGTAGAAGCTGCCGGCATTCAAATGCTCCATGTGGATATCATGGACGGGCACTTTGTTCCAAATTTTACGTTTGGTACGCCGATTACTGAATCCTTAAAGCGTTCTACTAACGTCAAACTTGATCATCATCTTATGATCGAAGATCCGGACACCTACGCGCCTATCTTTATTAAAGCTGGGGCCGGCTGTGTGAGCGTGCACTACGAAGTCTGCCGCAACCTCGACAGGACGCTGCATATGATTCGGGAGCACGGCGCATTAGCGGGGGTCGTGGTTAATCCGGCCACCTCCGTCAAGCTGCTGGAAAACGTATTGGACATAGCCGATTTCGTGCTAGTCATGAGCGTGAACCCGGGCTATGGCGGTCAAAAGCTGATTCCGAATACTCTAAATAAGGTCCGCGAACTGGCGCGTGTGCGCGCCGAACGCGGCCTGGGGTTTGCCATCGAAATCGATGGCGGGGTAGGGCCAGAGAATATTGCCGACGTGGCTAGAGCGGGAGTGGATTGGGCGGTCGTGGGGACGTCCGTCTTTCATGCTCCCGATCCGGCTCAGGCCATTCGCAATATGCTCAAAACCGCCGAAGAGGCGTCGTTAGTTAAGGTATAGCTCTCATATGCTTTCATCTATTTTCATGCCGAAGCGCGCAACGCTCGCGGTTTTCGCCATCGCGCTGCTCTCCACCTCTTGTATCCGCAAGAAGTACGAAACGCCCATTTCCAAGAACACCCAGCAACCCGACAAAATCTTGTTTGATTCCGCTATGCACGATATTGAACGCGGCCGCTACGAAGTAGCCCGTATTTCGCTGCAAACGCTCATGAATACTTATGAATCGAGCGAATATATGGCCAAAGCGAAACTGGCCATCGCCGATAGCTGGTTCCGCGAAGGTGGCTCTAACGGGCTCGGCCAAGCGGAAGCCGAGTACAAAGATTTCCAGCTGTTCTATCCGCAAATGGAAGAATCGGCCCAGGCGCAAAAGCGCATTTGCGACATCCACTACAAGCAGATGGATAAGAGCGACCGAGACATGATTCAAACGCTGCGCGCCGAAACCGAATGCAAAGATCTGATCACTCAGTATCCGAATAGCAAGTTCGTTCCAGAAGCGACCCAAGAGTTACGCGAAATTGAAGAGTCGATAGCAGCGCACGAGTTTGCCGTCGGCGATTTTTATCATGGACGCCAGATGAACCCGGCAGCGGCAAATCGTCTGAATGCCCTCGCAGATCAGTGGCCTTTATACAGCAACGCAGGGCTAGCACTTTATGAAGCGGGGGATTCGTATTCAAAGATGGGTCCGCGCTTCCGCAAACAGGCTGGTGAAATGTTTACGCGTGTGGTCCGCGATTATCCGCTCAGCGCATCCGCGAAGGAGGCCACCAAACGATTGCAAGAGATGGAACTGCCTGTGCCGGCAGCCGATCCAGCAGCGCTAGAACGCGCTAAGTGGGAACAGGAAAATTACAAAAAACCCAACATGATGACTCGAACTCTCATGATGGTCAAAAGCTCTCCCGATCTAAGCCACGCAGCGCATTCCGGTCAGCCCACCATGACCGATCCGAAGAAGACCATGCCGGCGAGCATTCCGATTGTCAATACTCCAGCAGGTGATGCGGCAGCGGCCAATGGTGCAGCGGTTCCGACCAAGACAGAAATCACTGCCGACACTACAACCGGTACGGCTCTCGAAAAGAAGACGGCAGTCGAAGCACAGCAGCCCTTGCCCACCAATCGCGACAAAGAGCTTGCATTGATGAAGGCAAAACAGAAGAAGCTGCAAGACAAGGCAGCAAAGAAAGCCGCAAAAAAGAAGCAGCCAGATCAGGCCGCTCCGGCTTCTACAACTCCAGCCGCTGCGCCCGCAGCCACGACGCCGACCGTTGGTTCACCGTCCGCTGCGACTACGCCTTCGCCCCAATCATGAGCCGCATTCTGCTTGCGGACGATAATCCGCAAGCCTTGCGCCTCGCTGAGCAAATTCTGGCAGGCCGGGGACTCGAAGTTGTTAGCGTCACCGATGGCGCGGTTGCCATGCGTCGCTTAGCCGACTTCAACCCGGATCTATTCATAACCGACGTTTACCTCCCCACCAAGAACGGTTTCGAGCTAGCGCGCTTCATGAAAAACGAGGCAGCCTTCCGTGACATCCCCATCTTGTTCGCCGCCGCACCCGCCGATGTGTTCGATGAACAAGACGCCCGCAACGCGGGAGCGGACGCTATCCTACGTAAGCCGTTTGAAGCCTCAAGCTTGCTCGATGCCGTGCAAACATTCCTGGAGAAGCGCGCGCACGCGCACAAGGGCGTGCCGGGCTCAGCGAACGCAGGGCTCGACCGCGCCACAATTCGCGCCGCCGTCACCCTCGCGCTTGATTCAGCTATGCCGACGTTGATTGAAGAGCTAACTGAGCGCGTGATCCTGGCGCTGGCTCATAAATAAGCGCTCTCGCGTTAGTCAACCTGTCAACAATTTCCTGGCACAGGACATTGGCGCGAGTTCAAGCAGGTAATGAGCAGTAATTCACTCGATCAGCAGTTGCCGACCATAAGAGACAATTAAAGAGAAGTAAATGAATAGAGCCGACTTCCAGGCCCTAGCGGTTGAGCGGTGCGATGACGCCGACGTCTTGCTCCAGTCCGGGCGCTTTGCCTGTGCCTATTATATTGCTGGCTACGCTGTTGAGTGTGCTTTGAAAGCCATCATCGCCCACCAGACAAAGGAAGACGATTTCCCGCGAAAAGATTCCCAGCAGTACTACACTCATGATCTTTCAAGGCTACGCGTACATTCTTGACGCGGCCTTTAAACAAGAGGAATCGAACGATCGAATCTTCAAGGAAAACTGGGTGGCTGTGACAGACTGGAATGAGGAATCGCGATATCAAAGCCGGGGCCAGCGCGAGGCTGAAGCAATCGTTGCGGCCATACGTGATCCGGAGCACGGAGTTCTCCAATGGTTAAAACAAAACTGGTATACCAAGCCATACACGACGGCGCGGCCCTTCTTCGTGAATTGGACCGGCAGAATTTTCCAGTCGATGCTATGTTTTGGATCCACGTTCCGGAGGGATATTGGCGACTGATCATCGGATCACCAGTGGTGGTTCAATCCGGAGTCCTTGCGGGCTACCACAAACTAAACGACATTTACATGACTTTAGATCTGCAGTGGCTGGCGCTCGAAGACGTTTCGCTCCTTGATCCCAATTCAAAACAATTCCTATCTCTTCGGTCCGACGCCAGCCGATCAAGTATGCTTGGCAGCGAAGAATGCTGGGCGCAATATGACGAAGCGATCGTTTATCGCTGGAATAACAACTTCTTGAAGGGCCGCCTTTCCTGCTTGTTGACTGCTGACGACTTGAATCGCTTCTGGAAAGCACAACGAAAACTCGAAAACTCGCCGTCCCTGCTCATTGACCTAGCCGGTCGAGAAGTGACTTTACGTTTCCATCCCGGTCACGGTGATTTCGGAGACTTAGAAAACATTCGAGCCGACTTTCAAACAGCGCTGCATCGTCCCACGGCCCGCCCCGACTGCCAAATCACATGGTTCAACTAGACAGAGCAGCAAAACCCCTGCCACGCACACCCATTCACCCCGGCGAAGACTCTGCCGCCTAACCCTCCCGAACCCATTCTGTATCCTTATATTCTGTAGTCTTCTATGCCCGATAACAGTTTCGACATCGTTTCAAAAATCGACATCAATGAGGTCCTCAACGCCGTTCAGCAGACCTCCAAAGAGTTACTCACGCGCTATGACTTAAAAGACAGCAAGTCGTCCGTCGAACTCAATGAGAAAGATCACAAATTGCTCCTCGCCAGTTCCGACGAATACAAGCTCAAGGCCGTCACGGAAATCCTCGGCCAGAAGTTGGTCAAGCGCAACGTGCCGCTGAAGGGGCTCACCTATGGCGCCATTCAAACCGCCTCCGCCGGAGCCGTGCGCCAAGAGATCACCCTGCAACAAGGCATCCCCATGGAGAAGGCCAAAGACATCATCAAGCTCATCAAAGACAGCAAGGTGAAAGTCCAAGCCAGCATTCAAGGCGATGTGGTGCGCGTTTCCGGCAAGGACCGCGACACCCTGCAAGAAGTGATCGCCCTGCTCAAAGGGAAAGATTTCGGTATCGACATGCAGTTCACCAATTACCGGTCGAACTGATGCCACGTCGCATTGAGACTTTAATGCTAGCCGGGCCAGCGGGCAAGTTGGAAGCGCTGCTCGAAGAACCGGAAGACACCGAACCGGTTGAAGCCGCGGTGGTCTGCCATCCCCATCCGCAGCACGGCGGCACTATGCACAACAAAGTCGTTTACCGTTTAGCGCGTGGCCTTCGCAAAGCTGGCTGTGTGGTGCTGCGCTTCAATTATCGCGGTGTGAACTTAAGCGAAGGATCATACGACCGCGGCCTCGGCGAGACTGAAGACGCCCGCGTCGCCTTGCGCGAATTACAAAGCCGCTACCCGTACCTGCCCGTCATAGCCGCTGGTTTCTCATTCGGCTCGCGAGTCGCGCTCAGGCTAACTTCCCAGGAGAAGGCCATCCGTCGTGTAGTCCCGGTGGGCTTTCCAACCGTCTACTCCGAGCGGGATTTTATCGCCAAAGTCACCGTGCCGAAATTCTTCATACACAGCACCAACGACCAATTCGGTCCGCGCCCTGACTTCGAAGCTTTCTACGAGGCTCTCCCAGAACCCAAGCACGTTTCTTGGATCGAAGCTAGCGATCATTTCTTCGCAGACGCACTAGATACTTACGAAGCCGCCGTCATCCGCATCGGGACGCAGCGTAGTTAGAAGCTGCAGGCTTGCCGCAACTGGCGATGCACAATCCGTGCCGCGCGCTGGCTAATAAGATCCGCAACTTTGCTGAGAAGGCTCGGTAAGTCCTGCGGCTCGATCAACACTGGATGAGGCTGATCGGGATCGTTATTCCGATAGGTAGTTAGGATCGCGGTGGCCGGCTTGTAATCCATTAGCCTGGCATGCGCAATCACTTTTAATCCGGCCTGCGGGGATTCCATCCGCAAGTCACTCAAGACAAGCTCATATTGGCGCTCATCTAACTTACCCACGGCCTCCGCTGCCGACGCAGCGGAATCGACGAAATATCCGCCCGCCTCAAGAACCGCCTTTAAGGTCAGTCTGGAAGTCAGGTCATCGTCGACTAACAGCACGCGCGCTAGTTCTAATTCCTTACCAGGTGGTTTTCGTAAGGTCGCTTGCATTCACGTTGCTTTCTGGCGGACTTCGCCGTCTCATAGTGTCTACCAGCAACGCATTGCGCCGGAGCTGGAGAGTTGAATCGCCTGCCGGGCAGGCTAGTGAATACAGTGTAATCGAAATCACCCGAAATACACATAGCCAATTTGTATTGTTTACAGGTTGACTAGACAGGAAAAACCCGTGCAAAAATGGCATCAACGCTCTTCAACTGACGTTTCACGTCGAACGTAGCCGCCAATTGCGTCGCATTCAGATAGCGCGCAATCTCGCTATCTTGTTGAATTGCTTCATGAAAATCGCCTTCCGCCTGCCAGGCTCGGAGCGCGTGGCCTTGCACCAACCGGTAAGCGGCTTCACGCAGCATGCCAGCGGCCGCCAAATCCAGCAAAAGCTGTCCGGAAAAGATTAGCCCCTTTGTGTTAGCCAGATTACGCTGCATTCGCTCGACATTAACCACTAAACCGTCCATCAGCCAAGTTGTCTTAGCAAGTAGGTAGTCAACTAAAATCGTCGAATCGGGCAAAATCACCCTCTCTACGGAGGAATGCGATATATCCCGCTCGTGCCAGAGGGCTACATTTTCAAAGGCCGCCTGAGCATTGGACCGAACCAGTCTGGCCAAACCGCAAATCTGCTCACAAGTCACCGGATTCTTCTTATGGGGCATAGCGGACGAACCCTTCTGTCCAGCGGCAAAGGGCTCTTCCGCCTCGCGCACTTCGGTCCGCTGCAAGTGACGAATCTCCAGCGCGATCTTTTCCAAACTCGCCCCAATCCCAGCCAACACGGCTACATAATTCGCGTGCAAATCGCGCGAAAGAACTTGCGAACTGATCGGCGCGGCCCGCAATCCCAAACGCGCACAGATCTTTTCCTCCGCTTCAGGCGACAGATGCGCAAACGTCCCCACCGCGCCCGACACTTTCCCCACGCGCATCTCTTCCGCCGCCGCCTGGAACCGCGTCTTCTGACGCGCCAGTTCATCCCACCACAAAGCCACTTTCAAGCCAAACGTAATGGGTTCGGCGTGCATCCCGTGCGTGCGCCCAATCTGTACGGTGTCTTTATGCTCGAAGGCCAATTTGCGCAGCGCTGCCAGCAACTCATCCAGATCGTTCAGCAAAATCACCGAGGCGTTCTTGATCTGCAAACCCTGCGCCGTATCCACCACGTCGTTTGATGTCAGCCCATAATGCAGCCATCGTGACGCTTCCGCCACGCCCTTGGCTTTCATGCTTTCCGAAACGGCAGTGGTAAACGCGATCACATCATGCTTCACTTCGCGTTCGATCTCTTGGATACGCTTCAGATCAAAAGAAGCGTTGGCGCGCAACGCCTGCGCGGCATCTTTAGGCACTTCGCCCAACTCAGCCAGCGCCTCACTCGCAGCCAATTCCACCTCGAGCCAGCACTCATACTTGTGCTGCTCGCTCCAAATGGCGCCCATTTCAGGACGCGTATAGCGCGCAATCATTCAGTCACCTAAAAGTCCGTCAGCGCTAGCGAAGGGGCCAGTCCCCTTCGCACTTCCCGGGACCCACATCCTCTAATAGCTAAACACTTCGCTTTGTATGCCCGGCTCAGCCACTACCAATCGCGTCCATAACGCACGCCCGTTCAGCGCCTTCGCTGCCAGATTGCGCACCAATTCAGGGTGATTGTTACTCTCGCTGATGTGGCCCAAAACCACCGTGGAAACCGATGTATCGAGATCGTTCTTAATAAACTCAGCCGCTACTTCGTTCGACAAATGCCCTCGCCGGCTCATCACGCGCTGCTTCACCGACCAAGGATACGGGCCAACCCGCAACATTTCCAAATCGTGATTCGATTCAAGCAACAGTAGATCCGTCCTGCGCAAGTGAACCCGCAGCGAATCCGTCACGTAGCCTAAGTCTGTCGCAATCGCCACCTTAATGCCATGCGCCGTTAGCGTATAGCCCACCGGATCAGCCGCATCATGCGGAATCGTAAAGCTGGCAATATCAAAATCGCCTATTGTGAATCCGCAGCCCGCTTGGAACGCTTCCACCACCGGCGTCGCTTCACCCCAGTCAATATAGGGCGCAGTCTTGTGCGTCATGTAGATAGGTACCGCCGTCCCACCGCCCTTGGCCAGCGGAACCAAGCCGGAAACATGGTCGGTATGTTCGTGGGTAACCAGGATGGCGTCTAGCCCGGCGACGTCTTCCCCAATCGCCGCCAGTCGCTTCGTCACTTCACGCCGGCTCAACCCTGCATCGACGAGTATGCGCGTCCGGTCAGTGGCAACAAACACCGAGTTACCCGAACTGCTGCTGGCGAGAATGCAAATCTTAACGATCGTTCTCCTCCTTACATACCCTCATCGACAACCTTACGACCTATCCTACAACATTTTCCCCGTTATTTGTTCAATCCCGCCCGCCGAACGGAAACCTGAACCAGCGCTTCTCCTCGTACAAAGCTCGGATCTAGGCGATGCATGGGCCGCAAGTTGCCAGTTCCTACCGGTGCCTCTTTCTGCTCGCCAACCCGTTTGTCTGCGACCGGTTTCGCGCCCGCGGATACCATGCGAAGCAGGCCAGATAGATCACATTAGGTAACGACCGATCTTTCGATGCCGGACGGTTAGATCTGTCGTTAGCGCTGCTGGTGTTCCATAACCGATCGCAAAATCGAGTTAATGCGGGAGGAGTAACCCGGTCCAAAGCTTTGCAGCCATTCGATCACGTCTCGATCAAGCCGGGCAGCAACCAATTGGCGAGCGGGACGCTTGGCTGAGGCTAGTTGCTCCTCGGTCAGCTCCGGGACATCCGCAAAGTCGATCCCCGAATCGTCACCAATGTCCTGCTTGGCCTTTATCCCAAGCAGTACGGCCTTTTGTTTTGCCGACAGCGGCTTATTGAATATATGATCGGCACTCACGCTTACTAGCCTGTCTTGCCGAAATGATTCGGATGATTTCTTCTTCATTTTGACCTCGATAAACATGCACCACCACCAGCAAAGCAGCTTCTTCATCGACCGAAGCCACGCCAATCGCATGCCAACGCTGCTCGCCCGTCTCATCGTCAATGCGGTCTTTGATTAGAGCTAAGTTCGATCATCGAACACCTTCGAGGCGATTGTGAAGTCGACGTCATGTTTTTCGATGTTGATGAGTTCCTTTTCCGGATCCCATTCGAATCGCATCGTTATACATATCGTATAACATTGAAGGTTCGACGCCATTCATTGGTTGATACGCAAGCTCGACGTCGGCGCCTGTGAACAGCGTTGTTGTCGATGACTCTGAAAGCATGCGCTATTTCGACCTTCTGGGGCACCTGAAAAGGATCTTCGGAGCGTCCGTAAAATCCAGATCCGCGAATAGCGCGGTTTATGGCCTCGACGGAGAATCGGTCATAATCGCTTGTCTGCATGACCGGCGCAATCCGCAGATTGTTTTCCAGTCTTTGATTACAGCTAAGTTCGCGTGCCCAGCACCCATTTCGATTACACGCGTGCAACTGATACCCGCCGCTGACCGGCTACACCGACCTTCCGACCCTCTCGAACCCCGGCGGATGCCCCGGTAAGCATCCAGTGGTGCTAACGTTTAGAAGTATGAGTACCGCCGCACTGGATGGGCTCCTGGACCCTTTGGCCTCTTCGCTGGACCCATCGGCACTCCGCCAAATTATTGACTTCAAAATTTCTCCTGAAGTGCAGGCGCACGTCGACTACTTGGCAAAACGCGCGAACCACGGAGAACTTACGCCCTATGAAGACGCCGAATATGAAGCCTTGATCGACGGCGCGGACTTGATCACAATTCTCAAATTGAAGGCACAGCGCCTTCTGGCTGCGTGAAGTGTGAGTCCGTTCGCGATAGCTTACGCAGGCGGGCTGGAGATCGCTTTTAGTACTGCCAGCTCCGACAAGAATATTGCGAATTTGGCGACCATCTGGAGCACATTCTAGCGAGACACCATCTCGCCGCCGACAACCTCGACAACTTCGCCTTCAGACTGCGTTTGCCGTTGCTTGAAAAGGGCCTTCTTCACTGAATCGCACCACATTCCCTGAACTCGCGCTAACAACACGAGCTCTTTTCATGCGACCTAGTCTCTAATCTGCGAAACCCCATTTTACCGGTCACGCCCAAACCTCAAATTATATTGGTAAAAATATACTTGGCTATTCCACTATGGTACGATGTGGTTGGCGTGACAAGGCCGACGCATCGACATATCTTGATTTATTGATGTATGATCAGAGCAGGAATAAATGGATAACATTACAAGTGAGCAGCTAGCAGCTCAAGCAATAGCAGTCATCACCGCAAGCTTTGAACGACCGAGCGGCGAAGAGGTGCAGACGATTCTTGATAAAGCCAAAAAGCAGGCGGCTTCGCTTATGCCTTCTCATCCTCGTGATGATGAGCCAAAATCTTAACCAACTCGGCACCAAACTCAGCGCCTTCTATATTCCACTCGTAGCGCACGTTGCTGAACAATTCCTCGGCTGATGGTTGATTTGGCATGGGATTAGGCCGATAAGTGGTTAGCCCTTGTGTGTTGGCTCCGTTTGCGTTAGATGCTTGTGGCACGAAACTTAATTTGTTTCCCGCCTTAGTGCTGAGTTCGGTCGCCTTCTCGAACTGTTTTTTATTTATTCCATTTGCGACTAATACGAAAGTTGGCATTTTGATACAGTATCAAAACGTCACCGAGTCTTCGTGGGCTTTGCTTTTTGTTGCTCGGTTGCAGCAGATCCTTGACGGTTGGACGCAGTACGGTTGGCGGTGAGATGCCGAACTATACCACAAAATACGGTAGATTTCTAGTCGCTACCATGATAAACTTGATTCTGTCAGTCGTAAAAGTCATTGCTCTGCTTTGCTATCGGCTGGCAACACGTCAAAGTAGGCGGGTGGAGTTCTGCTCAGGAGCCCATCTGGATTAAGGAACTATTTGGCGATGTCCCTCAAACGTTTTGGCAGAATATACATCTAAGGGAATAGGGTTGTGGCTTATAAAATGCCACCCTCTGAGTTTGTATTGGTTGGTCGGCTTTTTGTCGAAAGGAATAGTATGAAACCGGACATCAAAATGAAGCTTGCCGCTCAGGGCGGAAGGGCTGCGGCCTTTCACCTTGAGGGTGACAAGATAGGGGCTGTGGCGATTTGGAGCCTCAGTGTGCTTATTGTCCCAGACGAGGAATTTTGGTTCGCTCAGGGATTGGAAATAAATTATGGTGCGCAGGGTGATACCCCAGAAGAAGCGCGGATAAATTTTCAGGACGGCTTGGTAGCTACTATCAGGCAGCATCTGAGGATGCATGGTGACATCACGCGAATTCTCACATTCGCACCAGATGAAACATTAAAGGAAGCGGCTCAACATAAATCTTCGATTCATGAATTTGCGCAAGTTTCATTTCATGAAATTGCCAATAATGAAATTGGGGATGGTGAATATGTCATGCAAAACGCCGTTCCGTTTGATAACATACGGTATCTCGTTCAGGCGGCGTAACCGTTAATGGGGCAAGGCGTAAAGCAGGAAATTGTATTCAAAGCATTCCGCGCAAAAGGAATAAGCTTTGCGCCTTCACCCAACCAAAAGAAATACTATTTTGAGGTAGCTATTGATGGCAGAATGTCTACCGAGTACATACCCCCAGAACTGGGACGCAAGGGGCCGATACGCTTTCACCAACTTTACGGCATTCCTCTTGAATGGTTCTATATGCCCCTAAGTATTCCGGGAGAAGAAGATAAAAAAGCTCCCAACTAATTTATGAGATCAGCAGAAAAAAAGGCAGTCGAAGTCTCAAGCGAAATTGCCGCTAGGTACACAAACCCTGATCAGGCACAACGCTTTGATGCCGCCGTTCGTAAGGTTTTTTCTATATCCCATGCGGAGATCCTAAGGCGCGAAGCGAAAGAGCAAATGGAAACTCCACGAAAGCGGGGGCGCAAGCCTAAGACCGTTGCCCCCGTCCCTGCCTTTTCAGCTCTTTCTTAGAACGCTTCCTGTCGATCATCCTCCTTACCCGTCAACTGCGCATATGTCAAGCGCTTATTGACCACCTTGCGAACGAGACAGCCAAAGCGATCCGCGTCTTTCATGGGCAAACGATTGTTGTAGCGAAACGCTTGCTCATCGACATAGCGGAATAAGTGAAACGGCTCAACAGAAACGTAGGTGCCATTGATACCGCGCTTCAACAAACTCCAAAAGTTTTCCATGCCGTTTGTGTGTACATTGCCGTCAACATAGGCCGACAAATGATTCACGATGTTGTGCTCGTACTCATCGTCCATCCGCCAGTTCCCCGCGTGCTCATCGGAATGAATCTGCGAACCCTTTTCAACATGTGCACGAACATGCTCTTGCATCACTGGCTTTGTGCGATCAGGAACAACGGAGGCGCGAACCTTGCCGCCACGCTCAAGGATGCCGAGCACTACCGTTTTGTTGCCGATGTTGCGCCCTAATTGCTGATTCTTGATCTTGCGATCTTTGTGCATGTTGCGTGCCTTGCCGCCGATGAAAGTTTCATCAACTTCTACTTCGCCGCCGAGCTTGCCGCCCGTTAGATCGTCTTGCATAGCAAGGCGAATCCGTTGCAGCATAAACCACGCTGTCTTCTGTGTTACGCCTAACGTGCGGTGAAGCTCCCAAGAACTAATTCCATTGCGGTTGGAGCAAATGAGCCACATGGCCGGAAGCCACTTGTCTAAGCCGATAGGAGAGTCCTCGAAGATCGTCCCGGTCTTCAGCGTGAACTGGCGACGGGAATGATGAGAGCTGCACTGCCATCGATTGTGTTGCGGTTGGAATTTGACTTTATCCGTTCCGCATGTGGGGCACTTTACTACGCCATTCGCCCAACGTCTCGGAACCATGTACGCGTAACAGTTGGCCGGACTCTTGAAGTATTCGACGGCTTCCAGTAGGGTGGTGGGTTCCTTGACGCTTTCCATGATTTAATTATCTCGGTTTACCGTGGAGTTGTCAAGTATATTTTTACCATTATATTTCCAACCCCACCAACAAGTTACAGACAATTACCGCGCCACCCCGTACGCCCTCATCCGAAACTCGTATCGAAAAGGAGTTTCTAAACCCATGTCAAAGTCAAATCAAAACGCCGCCACCCACCACGGCACCTCAAATCAACTCATCGTCGCCGGCGAGCGACTCGAAGATTTCACCAACCTCACGAACACTCTCGTTCAGCACTTCCAACCCTC
>Ga0182012_10002669_pt1 | contig 19250 bp, 16 predicted proteins | sample 612S2SmetaG_FD_120486 | JGI IMG/M metagenome (GOLD analysis project Ga0182012, IMG submission 120486) | Permafrost microbial communities from Stordalen Mire, Sweden - 612S2S metaG | ecosystem: Environmental > Terrestrial > Soil > Wetlands > Permafrost | place: Sweden: Stordalen | collected...
CGCGGGCTCAGTTAGCGGAGGCGCAAGCCATGGTGCGCCAGGCGCAAGTACGAATCGGGCTGGATTCGGGCAAGTTCGACGCCGATAAAGTGCCGGAAGTAGCCGCCTCGCGTGCCAACTATGAATCGGCGGAAGCGCAAGCCAGGCTAGCCGCCGCCGACGCGCAACGCTATGCAAACCTCGTAGCTTCGGGAGACGTGTCGCGTAGCGCCTTTGAAAAAGCGCGCACCCAGCAGGAGACCGCCGAGGCGCAAGTCAATTCATCGCGCCAGCAATGGGAAGCGGCACTTAATACCGCGCGCCAGAGCTATCAGGTCGTTTCCTCGTCGCAGTCTTCGCTGGATGCGGTAGGGGCGCAAGTGGCGCAGGCGGAGAAGGGGCTGGCCGATACCTATATTCGCGCGCCCTTTGACGGCTTTATTAGCGAACGGCCTGTCTCCGCCGGCGAATATGTGGCACTCACCAATAAGATTGCCACGGTAGTGCGCGTAAAAACACTCAAGCTGCAGTTGCAAACCCCCGAACAGCGCGCCGCCAAGGCGCAAGTGGGAATGGTCGTGCTGGCGCGCGTTGCCGCTTATCCAGACCGCCAATTCGAGGGTAAGGTCTCGGCCATCAATCCAGCGGTCGATCCGAACTCGCGCATTTTCCTTCTGGAGGCGCGCTTTGCCAATTCCGATAATGCGCTTCGGCCAGGAATGTTTTCCACCGCACGGGTGGTTCTACCCGGCGGTGAAGATGCTGTGTTTGTGCCGAGCAAAGCCGTTGTGCGCGACAAAACGACCGATTCGAACTATGTCTACGTAGTCGATCATGGGCAGGCGCGCATGCGCGTCGTGCTCCTTGGCGAAGCGCTGGGTGACTCGGTGCGGGTGCAGTCCGGTCTCTCCGGTAATGAATCGGTGGTCACCGCCAATCAGTCGCAGCTTTACGATGGCGCACTAATTCAGGAACACGCCGCCACCGCCACTCTCTAGGTACCCGCATGCAAGCACTCGCTCAATTCTGCGTCCGCCGGCCGGTTTTCGCCACCATGTTGATCCTCTCGCTGGTTGTGGTGGGAGTCTTTTCCTACTTCAGCCTCGGAGTAGATCTCTTCCCTAAAGTCGACATACCTACGGTGCAAGTGCTGGTGGTAGACCGAGGCGCATCCCCCGAGGAGATTGAGACCGAGGTGAGCAAGAAGATAGAGGACGCAGTCAACACGATCAGCCAGATCGATGAAGTGCGCTCTACTTCCTCCGAGGGACAGTCCCTGGTGCTCGTCAGTTTCGAACTCTCGAAGAACGGCGACGTGGCGGCGCAGGAAGTACAGAACAAAGTCAATCTGATCGTAAACGATCTGCCGCAGACGGCCAAAACTCCGATCGTGCAGAAGTTTGATCCCGATGCTACGCCGATACTCCAAGTCGCCGTCTCGGCGCCGCGTTCCTTGCGTGATGTGACTCTGATCGCGGATAAGGAGATCAAACAAAAGCTCGAGAACGCGCCCGGTGTGGGACAGATCACCATTGTGGGAGGAGCGCGGCGCGAGATCCACATTCTGGTGAATCCGGACCGCCTGCGCGCCTACAACCTGACCGTAAACGACGTTTTCAACGCCTTGAAGCAGCAGAACCTGGAACTGCCGGGCGGAAACTTGAACGCCGGCGCGCGCGAGTTGACGATCCGCACCAGCGGAAAGATTCTAAACATCGCGCAGTTCAACCAGATACCGATTGCCACACGCGATGGCTACGTAGTGAAAGTGAGCGATATTGGTTACGCGGAAGACAGTTATGAAGAGCCTCGGACAACCGCCCGGCTCAATGGTGTAGCGGCCGTGACGCTGGTAGTGGCAAAACAATCGGGCGAGAATACCGTTGCCACCGCGAACGCGGTGAAGGAACGGTTGCGCGAGATCGGCCTCAGCCTACCGCGCGATGTCAAGACGCAAGTGATTGGCGATCAGTCCGTGTTTATTGAAGCGGCGGTGGATGCCATCAAGCATCATCTGATCGAAGGAAGCATTTTCGCTTCCATTGTGATCTTCCTCTTCCTGGCGAACTGGCGAACCACGCTGATTGCATCCGTGGCGATTCCCACCTCCATCATTGCGGCATTTAGCCTGATGGCCGCCATGGGATTCACCTTGAACCAGATCACCATGCTGGCGCTCACCTTAATGGTAGGCATTGTCATTGACGACGCCATCATTGTGCTTGAAAATATCTATCGCTTCATGGAAGAAAAAGGGATGTCGCCGTTTCAAGCGGCCATAGAGGGCACCAAAGAGATAGGGCCGGCCGTGATGGCCACTACACTTTCGCTGCTGGCGGTTTTCCTGCCGGTCGGTTTCATGGGAGGGATTGTGGGCCGCTTCATGAGTTCCTTTGGATTCACCTCGGGGTTTTCGATTGCGGTTTCCCTGCTGGTTTCGTTTACCCTGACACCGATGTTGTGCTCGCGCTTTGTCAAGGCCCCGCGGCACGCAGCCAGCGGACACGTTTCGAAAGACACCGGCTTTTTCCACTGGCTTGATAGCCACTACACAACAATGCTGACCTGGGCGATGGCTCACCGGCGAACGGTGATCGTGGGAAGCGGATTGACAGTTCTCAGCGTAGTGCCGTTGTTCATGTTCGTGGGAAAGAATTTTCTCCCGGCCGACGATCAATCGCAATTCAATGTACTCATCCGCACGCCGGAAGGTACGTCTTTGGCAGCCACTACGCAAATTGCCGAAGATGTCGCCCAGCAGGTGCGCTCGCTGCCCGGTGTGGAAAGCACCCTCATGACCGACGGCAGCGGCGAGGATGCCTCCGTCAACAATGCCTCGATTTACGTCAAGCTCTTGGATATCGACAAGCGGAGCCTTTCCCAAATCGACATCATGCAGCGGACGCGCGCTCTGCTGCGCAGTTTCCCGCCGGACATACATACGGGCGTTGAGCTAGTGAGTTCCGTCGGAGGCAATCAGAGCAATGCGGAGGTTCAATATTTCATCGAAGGGCCCGACTTGGACAAGCTTGCGAAATACTCCGATGCACTGCTGGCAAAGATGAAGCAGATTCCTGGCGTCACCGACGCCGACACAACGCTGCGCAGTGGCAAGCCAGAGGTAAGTCTGGATATAGATCGCGCGCGCGCGGCCGATCTGGGAGTGTCCGTGCAGGATATCGAGCAGGCGCTGAACACCCTGGTAGCCGGCCAGGTTGCTTCCACTTTCAACGCGGGCGATGAGCAGTATGACGTGCGAGTGCGCGCCCAGGAGCAGTTTCGCGGGACTATCGACGGGTTGAGCAAGATGACCGTACCTTCCGCGAACAAGCGCGGTTCGGTGGGGCTGGACGAGGTTGTCCACATGCGCGCCGGCACCGGACCCTCCTCGGTAAACCGCATCGCTCGCCAGCGGCAAGTCACTTTATCGTGCAACGTTCTTCCAGGCGGCTCGCAAGCGGCGATCATTGCCGCATTAGGTAAAGCTGCCGCGGAGATTGGCATGGACCCCGATTATCACACCGGTTTAACCGGCGCTTCCAAGGAACTCGGACGTACGGGCTACTATTTCCTCCTGGCCTTTTCTCTCACCTTCATCTTTATGTACATTGTGTTGGCCGCCCAGTTCGAATCGTTCATTCATCCCATCACCATTCTGATCACCCTGCCCTTGGCCATTCCGTTTGGCATTCTGTCCCTGCTGGTAACCGGCCAGACAGTGAATATCTTTTCGGGCCTGGGCTTGCTGCTTCTCTTCGGAATTGTGAAGAAGAACGCCATTCTGCAGATTGACCACACGAACGGCTTGCGGGCGGCGGGCTTGCCGCGTTATGAAGCGATTTTACAAGCGAACCGCGACCGCTTGCGCCCCATTCTCATGACGACCATCGCGCTGGTAGCAGGCATGTTGCCGCTGGTCATCAGCAGCGGCACCGGTGCCGCGACGAACCGGTCGATCGGCGTCCTGGTCGTGGGAGGTCAATCGCTGTGTCTCATTCTGACGCTGCTCGCGGTGCCGGTTTTCTATTCGTTCTTTGAGGATATGTCGCAATGGCCGGCGCTGCGAAAGCTCGGCAAGCTCATCGCCGGCGTGCGGCGCGTCTTGCCGGTTAGCAAAGTGGCCGAACCGCGACCGGTGGTCTCCGGAGACGCGGCATGAAAGTAAGCTGTGTTTTGCCGGCACTGCTGTTTGTTAGCTCTGCGCTGGCGCAGAATCCTCCCGCTCCGATCGCGCCCAATGAGCCGGCTACTCCCAACTTGCCCGCCGTGAAGCCGCTCGAAGTTCCCGCGCGCCCCGGCATCGCCGGTGAGTTAAGCCTCACCTTGGATGAAGTGATTCGCAAAGTATTGGACAACGATCCAGATCTCGTAGTAGCGCGCCTCGCCGCTCAGGAGGCGGTCTTCAACGTGAATGGCGCCAAGGGCTACTATGATCCGAGTCTCGGACTGAACGCCTACCGGCTGCGCAGCGTCTCTCCCGTCGCATCTTTGATCGGCGGTTCAGCCGATGGCAAACTGACTCAAAAAAGCTTATATGCCGACCCCCAACTGACTGGCAATTTCCCCTGGCTCGGCGGCACCTACGCGCTGGATTTTTCTTCCGCGCGACAGTCAACCGATAGTACCTTCACGACACTCAATCCACAGTTCCCCACTTCCGTGAATCTAAATCTCACGCAGCCGCTTTGGCGCGGTTTGCGCTTTGACCAGAACCGCTATCGTCTCCAGGTGGCGCGCAAAAATGTCTCCCTCAGCAATGAGCAACTGCGCCAGCGAGTGATTGAAATTGTCACCCAGGCGATTCAATCTTATTGGGAACTCGATTATGCTTACCGCAATTTGACCGTCCAGATTGAAGGAGTACGCTTGGCCGAGCAGCAGGATTTGAGCAACCGCCGGCAGGTGAAGCAAGGTATTTTAGCGCCGGTGGATGTGATCCAAACACAGACGCAAATATCCACTTTCCAACAAACTGTATTTAGCGCGCAAGCGGACCTCACGCGCGCGGAGAATACGCTGAAGCAACTTACACTTGCAGGCAGGCAGGATCCCGCCTGGAACATGGCGCTCGTTCCCACAACCGCCCTGCGCTTGGAAGACAACGTTCCGAGCCTGGCCGATGCCTTGCAAGAGGCGCTCGGCAGCCGCCCTGAGATCGCCGAGGTGCAGACCAACATCGATCTGAACGGGCTGGATATGCGCTTAAGCCGGGAACAGGCCAAGCCGCAGATTAATGCGCTCGCCAAACTCAGCGCCGTGGGTTTATCGGGACGTGAGCTTCCCTTCGTCACAAGCCCGCTCTTGCAGGAATTGGGTTTGACGGCGGGCACGCTGCCAATCATTTTCCCCGGCGGCTATTCGCAGTCTTTGAGCAATGTAGCGAAGGGCGTCTTCCCCAGCGTGCAGCTGGGCGTCCAAATGAACCTGCCGATTCGCAACCGCACGGCGCTGGCGCAGGTCGCGGTGAATGCGGCCCAAGGAAAACGCTTGGCAGCACAGCAGGAATCGGTTGAAATGGCCGTGGAAGCGGATGTGCGCAATACCTTGCAAGCTCTGTTGGCGGCGCGGGCCAGATTAGGCGCCGCCGAGTCCGCGAGTAAGTTCGCCCAAGAGCAATATTTGAGTGAGCAGCGCCAATTTCAAGCAGGGACTTCGTCGGTATTCTTGGTTTTGCAGCGCCAGACGGACTTGGTTGCCGCCCGTTCGCGCGAGATTCGCGCCAGGGCCGATGTAGGGAACGCGCTGGCCGATCTAGACCGCGCCACGGCGCACACCCTCGCAGCGCAGAGGATTGATTTGGTCGACGGCAACAAGCCGGTGCGCCCTCCTCAATAGAACCTGGCCAGGCATCAGTCTCATTTGGCTGTAAAGCACCATTACGGTCCCTCACAGCCACCGGGCTCATTGCGCTTTTCATCCCAAGATTATTGGAATCAACCACTTATCATTCGGTCCCTCTCTTGCTCTTCTGCTTGTCGTAAGGAGGCAGCACAATGAAAAAAGCAATGTTGGCGATGATAGTTTTGGCGGGTTCCGCCTTAGCGGATCCTCGCGTTGCTGTTGGTTTTGGATTGAGCGCTCCGGCACCGGTCGTGATCGTGCGCCCCGCCTGTCCTGGTCCTGGTTATGTTTGGGTCGGCGGCTATCATGGCGCGACCGGCATCTGGGTCCCCGGTTTCTGGCGTGCGCCGGTAATGGGCATCGCGGTTGGTCCACGCTTCGCAGATCAGCGGCATTTCGCCTATCGCCCCGGCCGCGACTTCAACCGTGAGTTCCGCCGTTACTAACAAATTTAAATGGCGCGTCCGCAAATCGGCGGGCGCGCCTGCTCTGCCGCCACCAGGTTAGTGAATGTAAGCCCAGCCCGCTTCTTGCTTGCGAACGATCTCCGCAATTCCGGAATCCACCTGCCCTGCGAATGGGAACAGATCCTCGGTCGTCACCTTTCTGTTCTTCATGGCATTCTTGCAAGCCAGCAGCTTGACACCGTGCTCCGCCAGCTGTTTCAGCCGCTCCTCATAGGAACTATTTGTTTTCTTGAGCATCTCTAGTCCAGGTCCCCAGAACACCACCTCCACTTGCGAACCGCCATCGTCCGCCAGCGCCTTCATCGTATTGTTGACGTGCACCACCAGTGAGCTCCACGAGGTATCGTCCGCCTCGCTCAGTTGAAACGCTACGCGGTGTTTCGGCGCATCCTTGGGGGTTTGTGAGATAGCGGCATAGCCAACAATAAGCGCGAGCGCCAGCGCACTAAGGAGAGTCTTTTTCATAGCTGCCATTTTCTCTCATTGATGGCATCGCGTCAGCCATGCTGCCAGACGTAGTAAACTTCGGAGAACGGCTGGTCCGCTCAAAGCCTCCGAAAGACTATGACAAAAACGGCTTTACTCCTTTGCCAGTGGGGCTCCCGAACGACGATAAGAAGGAAAGGCCGTTGTAGGCCGATATGCCACACATCATTTTACTGGGTGATTCGATTTTCGATAATTCGACGTATGTGCATCCTGCACCTGACGTGGTGGCTCAGCTACAAAAGATGCTTCCGGCCGGATGGAAGGCGAGTTTACGCGCTGTGGATGGATCAGTAGCCGGCAACGTGGCGGGTCAGCTCGCCCGCGTGCCGGCTGACGCAACGCATCTGGTGCTCAGTGTCGGCGGAAACGATTTACTTAATCGTTCCGAAGAGATGCTGCACACGCCCGTAACTATGAGTTCGGAGGTATTTCTCCTATTGGCAGGCGTAATCGACGCTTTTGATTCCAGCTACCGGCGGGCTGTGGAAGCTTGCCTTGTACGCGACCTCCCGCTGACTGTCTGCACAATCTACAACGGCAACTTCGCCGACCCGGAATTTCAGACGATGGCGCGCGTAGCGGTAACTGCCTTCAACGACGTGATTCTCCGTGTAGCGCTGGAAAAGGGGCTGCGGGCAATTGACTTACGGATGGTGTGCGCAGCACCAGAGGACTATGCAAATCCGATCGAGCCATCGGCCGTTGGTGGAGAGAAAATCGCGCGTGCGGTTTGGCGGGTGATTTCTTCGGCATAGGGCGCGCATACACGGAGTTACGCGTAATTGCTATTCCCCTTCTTGCTTGGCCGCGAGTGATTGCGGACATGGGCGAAGCCCTTGCTACGCTCCCTGACTCGCCGCCGCCCCGAACGTCTTCGAAATCACCGCTCTCGCCTCTTCCTGAATCCTCCGCAAATGCTCCTTGCCCCAGAAACTTTCCGCGTAGATCTTATACACATCCTCAGTGCCCGATGGCCGCGCGACAAACCAGCCGTTCTTCGCTGATTAAGTCCTGATAACCCAAGCACGCGCTTGGAGTGGACCCTTGAGGGAATCGGATCTTCGCTGCACGCGTCGGTTCAAGAGGAGCCCTTGGCGGAAACAGCACTGCGTTCGCTCCTGCCTCCCTGATTAGAAATCTTGATCGATTCGGCCCAAGACAGGCGGTGCTGGTTAGCAGCACGGCCAGCGGAATCGCGCGCGCCGGCAAATGGCCGGACGCTCAATGGTTGCCCGTCTGCGCTTTTATATAAGCGCGCACATCGCGTTCACTCGCTTCTGATAACCCCGTTCGCGCCCCAGCCATTCGAGCGAATCCGCATCAAGGCGCATCGTCACAACTTCTTTACGCGCCGGCAATACAACTCTGGCATCCTTTCAAAATTGCTCTTAGGTGGCGTGGACATTCGGGTTTGCCCGAATGCCGGCACGGATCTCCGCATCGCTGCGCCGCGCTAATTTCCGCCAGTCCGTTGCCGGCTTATTCTTAGAATCCGGTCTTTTGCCAGTACGCTCGTTTTTCATGTGGTTCCGATCGCCATGCCGAAATAATCCGTCGGTCGTCCTCGCCTGCCTCCGCGTAATTCGCAGTCGCTCTTGTGTATTTGCACAACGTCAATATGTAAAGCCTATCGTAAACTGAGATTGAGGATTACTGAATGAGCGCCCCGCAATACGTCGAACAGCGGAACGGAGGCTACTACGTGGCAGGAAGCCGTGTCTCGCTCGCATCAATAGTCTATGAATTTCGCGCTAGCTCCTCTCCCGAGACGATCCGCCAAAACTTCCCAACGCTGACATTGGAGCAGGTCTACGGTGCAATTACTTTCTACCTCGCCAACCAGGCCGAAACCACAAACTATCTTGCGGAACAGGAAGCTCAATGGGAGAAGAAAGCGATGGCGGCGCAGCCAGTCAGCGCCGATCTCCAGCGGCGCAGCGCAGAGGCCCGTAAGCGCTCCCTGACGTCCCAGGTGTGAAGCTTCGTTTCCAGGCCGACGCGGACCTCAATCACGCTATGGTCACGGGCCTTGAACGCCGCTTCCAAGACATTGATTCCAACCTGCAAATGCCGTTCCATTAGATGGTCTCGAAGATCTTCTCGTCCTCGCTTTGGCAGCCGATCAAAACAGAGTAGTGGTGAGCCACGACCAGAACACCATGGAATTTCACTTCCGCCACTTTGTCCAAGAGCAGCGCAGCCCGGGCCTGATTCTGGTTTCTCAACGAATCGCAATAGGCGCAGCCATGGAGGATCTACATCTCATTTTGGGAAAGCTTGAGGCCTTCGGATCTTGAGAATCGGTTATGTCTCCTCCCCAGCTTCGTCGTCTACGCTCACTGACTCGCCGCCGCCCCGAACGTCTTCGAAATCACCGCTCTCGCTTCTTCCTGAATCCTCCCCAAATGTTCCTTGCCCAGGAAACTCTCCGCGTAGATCTTATACACATCCTCCGTGCCCGATGGCCGCGCCGCAAACCAGCCATTCTTCGTCACCACCTTCAACCCTCCAATCGCCGCGCCATTCCCCGGAGCCGTCGTCAACATTGCCTCAATCTTCTCTCCCGCCAACTCCTTAGCCGAAATCTGCTCCGGCGACAACTTCTGCAAAATCGCCTTTTCAGCAGCCGAGGCCGGCGCATCAATCCGCTCATACACCGGATCGCCAAACTTCTCCGTCAACTCCCGATACCGCACGCCCGGATCTTTTCCCAACTTCGCGGTCATCTCAGCCGCCAGCAATCCCATAATGAGCCCGTCTTTATCGGTACTCCAAGGCGACCCATCTTTACAAAGGAATGACGCCCCGGCGCTTTCTTCTCCGCCGAAACCGAGTGAACCATCCAGCAGCCCATCCACAAACCACTTGAAACCCACCGGCACTTCCAACAACTTCCTGTTCAAATTCGCCGCCACGCGGTCGATAATCGCGCTACTCACCAGCGTCTTGCCAACCCCCGCGTCTGCCTTCCACCCCGGCCTATGTTGGAACAAATAATCAATCGCCACCGCCAGATAATGATTCGGGTTTAATAGCCCTACGCTCGGGGCGACAACGCCATGCCTGTCATGATCGGTATCGCAAGCGAACGCCACATCGAAGCGGTCCTTCAACGCGATCAAACTCGCCATCGCATAAGGCGATGAGCAATCCATACGAATCTTCCCATCCCAATCGAGTGTCATGAAGCGGAATGTAGGGTCAACCTGCGTGTTCACCACGGTCAGCTTCAACCCATACTTCTCGCCAATCCGCGGCCAGTATGCTACACCCGCGCCCCCCAACGGATCAACACCCAGATTCAACCCGCGCAGCGCCTCCATATCGACCACGCTGCCCAACCCGTTCACATAGGTTGAAACATAATCAAAGCGCTTTGTTGTTGCCGCATGCAACGCTTTCTCATAGGTAACGCGGTTAACCCCGTTCAGGCCCTTCGCCAGCAAATCATTGGCAAAATTCTCGATCCACTTCGTCGCATTCGTATCCGCCGGTCCGCCGCTCGGCGGATTGTATTTGAAACCTCCGTCGTTGGGAGGATTATGCGAGGGCGTAATCACAATCCCATCCGCCAGCCCATCTTTTCGCGCGTGGTTGTAAACCAGAATCGCGTGCGATACCGCGGGTGTCGGCGTATAACCATCGTCCTGATCAATCATCACCGTTACGTCATTCGCCGCCAGCACCTCTAACGCCGTCATCTGCGCCGGCTCCGACAACCCGTGCGTGTCCATCCCCAGAAACAGCGGCCCTGATGTCCCCTGTTGCTTCCGGTACTCGCAGATCGCCTGGGTAATCGCCAGGATATGGTCTTCGTTAAAGCTGCTTTCGAACGACGAACCCCGATGTCCCGACGTTCCAAAAGCCACTCGCTGCGCCTTCACCTGCACATCGGGCTTCAGTGAGTAATAACTCGCAATCAATCGCGGAATATTAACGAGCGTTGCCGGGTCTGCCGGCTTGCCTGCGCGTGTGTCAATAGCCATCGACCCTCATTCTATGTGAAATCTTCCATGTGAAAACCAGCTGTCGCTCCCACCCAATCCAGATTCTTATTGAAATCGACGCCCATCATCTTGCCGCGCCCCGATCGCACCACCGTCGTCACAGGCCGCAAGCCAGTGCCGTCCCAGATGTACATGATGCGCACTTCAATCTTCGTCATCCCGCTGGGCGTTTCAATCGTCGGCACAAAATCCATCTTGCGCTGCAGAATAAACTCACCGCGTTTCTCCGCTGGAATCGCCGCGACGTCCTCTTTCGTTGGCCCAATGTTCACGCCCAACCCGGCAAAAGAGTACAAAGGCTTCAAAACATAATCGGCCAAATTGTCGGGCAGCGCGTCCATCTCACTCAAGAACCGCGTCTCCGGCACGCATTCGTGTTTAAACCAGGGCAGCGAAAACTTACTCAACAGAAAAAACCAGTTCGGATGCCCCGCCCACTCAACGTCCACTTCGTCTCTGAAATCAAATCCGCTTTGGACGTTCTTTCTCATCAGTTCATCCACAATCACCCGATTGTAAATACGCTTCACCGGCTTGCCTTCAAAGAACAGCTTCGAGCCCTGCCGTTTCACATCCCGTATGCACGCGATCTTGATCCCCAAGCGCTCTCGTGTGAGCAAAAAGTCCGCCGAAGTCTTCTGGCGGTAAGGATCAATCTCCAATAAAATTACTTCTTCGGGTGAATGCTCTCCGAGTATCGCCTTGCCCAGCAACTCAAAGTAGCCTGTCTCATCCAACCCTCCCAGAAACGGCGTCAAGGCCTCCGCCAACCCGAACACCTCGCGATACTGCCGCGCCATCATTACCTGAAACGCATAGATCGATGGGAAACCTTGAATCTCAACCAACCTCGGAGCAAGTCCGCCAGCGGGCTCACGAATCAAGCCGAAATCCGCCTGCACAAACAGCGGATGTTCCGTCCCTCCCGGCACGCGAAACTCATTCGGAATCGTCGCATCCGCCGCTTTGTCGTAAGCCGGGTTCGCCGCTAATTGCGCATACAGTTCCTGTCCATAGCGAATCATGGTTTCGAGCAACGGCTTAGGCAGAAACACCGGCGTCTCACTGCAGCGAAACTCTACATGAGTCGCCGCCGTTTCGTCCAGCCGCCGCAGAAATTCCGCATAGCGTTCCGCTGTCCAACGCCGGTTAAAGTCTGCCCGCAGTTCGGGAATCACGCGCTATACCAGGAATTTGCCGCCACTCATAATCTGCACTTCATCGGCCCAGATATCGAAGTGCTGTCCCACCACATCAATATGCGTGGTCGATGTCCACTGCGCCCCGGTATGCGCTCCATACGGATCGCCAAACGCCATGTGAACGCCCGGAATTTTTTCATCCTGCAAAATATTCCCAACCACCTTCGATAGCGCCAAATTCGTCCCTATGGCAAACTCGCCCACCCGGTCGGAATTGCCATCCCGATGGGTGTACTGCCAGAAGTCTTGTTCCAACTCCTTATTATCTGAACGCGCCTCGGTGAGCCGGTTCTCTTTCACCGTCAACGTCAACGGAGAACCCGCCAGATCGCCATATTTGGCGCATAAATAGTCTCCCACTACGCCATCCACCACAAAGCGCCCGTTCACTTCGAGCGGCGCGGTGAATGTTTCGCCGCCCGGCAAATTGCCCCATTTATCGCGGCTGATAATGCCGCTCGTCTTGATCCACTTATATTCGGGCGTTAACGCAGCCGTAATATCGGTGCCCCCGGGTGTTGTCGCGCGAATTTGCTTCGCGCGATTCACAATATTCATCACCCGCAGCGTCAACTCATCGACTTTTTGAAAATCCGCGCGCATCCCTTCCAGCATGATTTTCTTCTCAATGTTCACCATGTGCGCGTGGCGTAGCTTCTTCTGGTTGACCACGTTGCACATCTGCATGCGCGTCTTCAACTCGTTCATCTGCGCCCGCACCGCGAAAATGCTCACTTGGCTGGTCGCCAAATCGTCCAGCACCACCTGCGGCATATCCACTAAAGGCCGCGGCGCCAGTTCCTCCAATAGGAAGTTCTGGTGCCGGCAACCGCACTGATTCAGTTGCGCCACCAAACTGGAGGCGATTTCCTGGCACGCCTGATCGGTAATCAGCGTCACCTTCTCATCCGGCTGCACTTTAAGGCACACAAACACCGCATTATGCGCGCCTTCCGCTAGCTCCGGGTCAAAAGGCAAAGTATCTATGCCCGCACCTTTCATTGCACCGCCCCAGCACTCACCGATTCTTCCTTCAGCCCCGCTTCCGTTTCATACACGATGTAGTCGACTACCTTCGTCAAATCTCCCGTCTCCTGGAAAATTCGCAACTGCCGGTCCGCCCCCGTGCCGTTTTCCAAAATGCGGTGAATGTAATTAATGTGCTCTCGCGACCCCAAATCGTCCACCACATCGTCAATCACTTCCAGATACTCGTAAATCAAATCGCGCACCGGCACTTCTATTTCTTTCCCGAAATCGATAATTTTTCCATCCAGTCCATACCTCGCCGCGCGCCACTTGTTCTCCATGATCAACGCCCGCGAATACAGCCGGAATCCTTGGTTCTTCGAATGCAGCTTGTAAAGCTTGGCCACTGTCGCCTGAATCAGCGCCGCAATCGCCAGCGTTTCATCCGCCCTCATCGGTACATCGCAAATGCGAAACTCCAGCGTGGGAAAGTTCGGATGCGGCCGGATGTCCCACCAGATCTTCTTCGCGTTATCAATACAGTTCGTCTTCACCAATAGTTTGATGTAGTTTTCGTACTCGCCGGAACTGGGGAAAAAATCGGGAATATTTGTACGCGGAAACTTGTCGAACACCTTGCAGCGGTAACACTTCAGCCCGGTATCCATCCCCAGCCAGAACGGCGAGTTCGTCGAAAGCGCCATAATATGCGGCAGAAAGTAACGGCACGCGTTCATCATATGAATGCGCGTCTCCGCGTCTTCCACGCCCACATGCACGTGCAAACCGAAAATCAGGTTCGCCCGCGCCACCATCTTTAAATCCTGCACAATCGTTTCGTAGCGCGCATCCGGCGTAATGGCTTGCTTTCGCCAATCCGCAAACGGGTGTGTCCCAGCTGCCGCCAGCCGCAAATTGTTCCGCTTCGCCAGTTCGCACATCTGCAGCCGCAGCGATTTCAGCTCGACGCTCGCTTCCTGCATGTTCTTACAAATGCCCGTGCCGATCTCCACCACCGATTGGTGCATCTCCGACTTTACGGCTTCCTTCATCAGCTTCTTGCCTTCGGAGATGATTTCCGTATCAATATGGGAGCGCAGATCCCGTGTCACGGGATCGATGGTCTGGTACTCTTCCTCGATGCCAAGGTTGAAGCTGGGTGCTGGTATCATTTCTCCCTCTATGAACTAGCTGCCCGCCGCCGCGCTTTTTTTCTCTGCTGCCGCCAGGAACCGTCCCCAATGCATCTCCAAACTCGGTTCTTCACTACTCAGGGCTTTATCAATCGCAAACTGCGCCATGGTTTCTACAATCCATTCGAAGTTGTCTTCTCCCACCGAATGCACATCCGCGTCCGGCGCCGGATTCAGAAAATCAATGGCATACGGCACACCCTTTTCCACCGCAAACTCCACCGTATTCAGGTCATACCCCAAAGCCCGGCAAAGTGTGATCGCGTCCCTAACCACCCGGTCGTGCAACTCCTGCGAACTGGCCGCGCCATCTCTCACATAGCGCAGATGGTGCGGTTGCTTGGGGTCGTACTTCATCACCCGCACTTTCTCTTGCCCCACCACGTAACAGCGAAAATATTCGTCAAAATCAACCGCCGTCTGCAGCGTCATGCACAATGGCCCGGTTTGGTCGTAAGCATGGAAGAACTCATCCCGCGAACTCACTTTGAATACATTCTTCCAGCCGCCGCCGCTAAACGGCTTCAAAAAGGCCGGAAACCCAATGTAATCGAACACTTCATCCCAATTCAAAGGAAACATCAGGTTGCGCATCGATTGCACGGTGGTGCCGGGCGGATGTGTCTTGTGCGGCAAAATCACCGTTTTCGGAATTGCCACGCCCAACTTACTCGCCAGCGCATAATTGAAGAACTTATCGTCCGCGCTCCACCAGAACGGATTGTTAATCACAATCGTGCCGTTCAACATCGCGTTCTTCAGATAGGCGCGATAAAACTCGATGTCATGCGAAATGCGGTCGATGATCACTTTGTAACCGCTCGGCTCGGCCATCTTCACGCCCCCAAGACGCACGTGCTCGGCGCTCACCCCGCGCACATTCTTGAAGTTGATCCGATCTACCAGCGCCGCGGGAAAACTATTCTCCATCCCATAAATAATTCCTATTTTCGGCAACCACCCACCTCCCTTACCTCAAAAGAATTTTACCGCCATCCGCCGCCACAACGGCCAATCGTGCATCTCGCCGCCCGTCCAAACATCCAGCCAGTGCGGTATCCCCTTCTTGCCCAGAATCTCGGCCATGCGGAAATTCTCGCCCAAACAGATATCGTGATCCCCCGCCGCCAGCACCAGCTTCATATGCTGATAGCGTTCCAGAAACCAAGGGTCGTTCTGATTGGGAAGATAATCCACCGGATTATTGAAATAGAAATCGTTATCGTAATAGCCGTCCATGAACTGCCGCATATCGAACGACCCGCTCAGCGCCACGCAACTCCCCGTCAGATCCGGATGCTTCATCGCGAAGTTGAAAGCGTGATACGCCCCGAAGCTGCAGCCCGTTGTGCAGATCTGCTGCTGGCCGCTCAAATTCTTCATCAACGGCGCAACTTCATAAATAATGTAGCTTTCATAAGCGTTGTGGCGCATCACCCGGTCGTGCGGATGAATCCAGCGGTTGTACCAGCTCTCGCCATCCACGCTGTCCACGCAAAAAACTTGCAACTGCCCCCACTCAATCTTCCCTGCCAGCTCGTGAATCATGCCATTGTTCTCGAACTCAAAAAACCGCCCGCGTGAACTGGGAAACACCAGTACCGGCAGTCCCCCATGCCCGTAAACCAGCAACTCCATGTCTCGATCCAACCGGGAGCTATACCATTTGTGATAATCGCGTCGCATGCCTGTCACTCCATATTGACAAACCCGGCTCCAAAGTACGCTACCCCACACTCCCACTTCGGGCGCGGGACAGGCATGGTACGAAGTGTCGTAACCCGCCGGGTTGTGTAACACACTAACTAACAGAACCGTTTGCCCAAACGGGAGCAGGCCGGCCTCATCTTTAAAAAACCCTTCCAAAATCCCCTTACTTCGGTTAGACTAACTTCGCTAGGTTCGCAAAATCAGCTTGTTACGAACTATGACAATCTCATTTCCGCAACCCACAAGGAGAAAATATGTCTTTATCCAAACCACTTGCCGGTGGTCGCACGCTTTTGCCGCTGGCCAGCCTCATAACCTTTGCGCTCTTCAGCCAGCAACCTTCCGCTTTTGCGAAAGTTCTTGCTGTTTCCCCAGCCGTCCAGAAGGCGCGCGATCTGGGCGCGGTTGATTCATCCCAACTGCTCAAGCTCACCGTGTATCTAAACATGCACAACCAAGCGGCCTTTGACGATGCTGTCGACAAGCTCTACGATCCCAACTCCCCCACCTATCACAAGTGGATGACCGATCAGGACATCGCAAAATACGCCCCAACTCCCGCCGAAGTCAAAACCGTTCAACAGGAATTGGAGAAAAACGGCTTATCGGTCCTCTCTGTCGATTCACAAGGTCTCTCCATCCGTGTGCAAGGCCCCGCGTCCAATGTCGAAAAGGCCTTCCAAACCCAGCTGCATAACTTTTCCTTAAATGGCAAAACGTTCCGCGCCCACATCTCCGAAGCCCAGCTCACCGGCGCTGCCGGCGCTTTGGTATCTTCCGTCGCCGGCCTGGAACAGCACACCGTGAAACCTCTATACAAGCGTGCCGGCGATCCTCGCACCGGTCTCGCTAAGCCGCCCGTGCCTATCGCCACGGTTGAGGCCAAGGGCGGCTTGGGTAATTACGTCACAACCAACTGCCTGCAGCCCGCTACCCAGCAAACCTACGTTACCCCCGGCGCCTCTCTCCCCATTGGCGTTTATTACGGTAATAACTACAACCTGTTCGATTCCGACAATCGGATCTGTGATTTCGCTCCCAAGGATCTTCAGACCCACTACAACATGAAAGCCGCCTATGCCGCCGGTTACGATGGCGCCGGCCAGACCATCGTGTTGCTCGAAGCCTACGGTTACCCAACCATCGAATCCGACGCCAATGCTCTCTCTAAAATAGCCGGTTTGCCGCTCCTGAACTCTTCGAACTTTGAAATCGTTTATCCGGACGGTAAACCGAATCCGCAAGCCGGCATTCTCACCGGCTGGGACGTCGAAATTGCCTTGGACGTCCAATGGGCTCACTCCATGGCCCCCGGCGCCAAAATCATCGTTGTTGCCTCCAACGGCCAGGACAGTGAAGACTTCCAATATGCTATAAATTACATCGTCAAGAATAAGCTCGGCTGGGTTGTTTCCGACAGTTGGGAAGAGGATCTCGATCTCATCGCCGGCCCGCTTGAGCAGAACTCTTTCACTACTGTTTTCAAGAACGCCGCCGCCAAAGGCGTCTCCTTTCAATTCTCCAGTGGAGATGGCGGGGATGATGGTCTCGGTACGCCTGTCGGCGCCGCCGGCGTGCCTTCCAATAACCCTTACGTAACAGCCGTCGGCGGCACATCCGTTCTTAACAAAAACAACGGCAAGGGCGGTTTCTGGGAAGTCGGCTGGGGCGATACTCTGACGTTTGTTGCTTCCTTCGGTGTTCTTGACCCACCCGAAGCTCTCGGTCTCGTCGGCGGGGCCGGTGGCGGCGAAAGCGTCTATTTCAAAAAACCCGCTTGGCAAAGTGGCCTCCCGGGCACTGGCCGCCAGACTCCCGACATTGCCGCTTTGGCCGATCCCTATACCGGCGTGCCCATCGTCCTAACCATTGACGGCCAGCAAGGCCTCGAAGTGGGCTGGGGCGGGACCAGCTTGGCGTGCCCCATCGTAACCGCCATCCTGGCCATCGCCAATCAAGCCGCTGGCGCACCGCTCGGCCAAGCCGCCCCTCTGCTTGCTTCGCTGCCGGCCGGCGCCCTCAGAGATGTTCTGCCTCTGAGCACTCCCACCAATCTTTCCGGCATCGTGATTGATAGCTCAGGATCGACTTACTACTCACCCGCCGGTCTGTTTTCGCCTTACGTATACCCGGCGCAGGTCGGTTTCATCAGTGCCGACTGGTTCGAGGGCCCTGGCCCTGACGGCAAAGCTTCCGATGGGTCGGCCATCGCCTTCGGTTTCGGCATTGACGGCTCACTCGCCACCACGGTCGGCTGGGACAACGTCACTGGCTACGGCGTCCCCAACGGCCTCGCCTTCATCCAAGCCATGATGGCCAAGTAGCAAAGCAACCAAGTCAGGGGACGGATCGCTCTCCGTCCCCCTCCACTCTCCCGCGAGAGAAACCTTTCCCTCGTCCACGCCCGTCTGGTAATGAAACTCCTAACGGAACCGCGACCGTGTAAGGGAGCAGCGTCTGCCGGAATACGCAAAACTAAGCGGCAGACTGAAGTCTGCCCCCGGCGGGTTGCTAACCCGCCTTGAATATTCCGGCACAACTCGAAAGTAACCCTCTTCAGGAAAGTCGACTTCCCCGACCCCGGATCGCCAATGATCACCACTCTACGCTCCGTAATGGCATGTTCCAGTGCCGTACTTCGTTGCTGCATGGCCGGCATCTCGGATTTCTTACGCGTCCGGGCCCCCTTCTTTTCGCGGGGCGGCGTCAGCGTAGTTAGCGGAATGTAAATCTCGTCGATATCAAACGCATACGGCTCGGCGCGTTTCGACTTCAGCTTCATGATCCGGATCTGCGCGCTGTCGGCCTGGAGAATTTGCAAATACGTCTCCGAACCGCTTGCATCACCGCTTCCCGCAAACTGGCTATATCGCTAAATTCCTTGCGGAAATATTTGCCCAGCTCCTGCTTGAACTGCGCTAAACGCGCTTCATTCCGCCCAACCAGCTCGGAAATACCGGGCCTAGCTCTCTCCGTAATCAGCCGGTAATTCTCATATTGGTCGAGCGGCCAATCCGCCTTCTCATCCACCACAAAACCCAGTACTTCTTTTTTCGTGACGTTCCACGCATGCTCACATTCGAGCCAAGTAATACTCTTTGCGTCCACCGCGCCCGTATCGTTCGGCACCCACCCATACCGGTGCGCTACGATCGCGATGACCACTTCCGCCCTCGCCACTTCCCGCAAGCACTCATCAAGCGACGGCCCGCGCCCACTCGCGGGAAAGTCCTCCATCATCAGCGGAAAGAACCCAAGCCCCCGCGCCGCCTTCGCCGCCGCCAGACGAAAATCCCTCAAATCCTCCAAAGTCGACGAGATAAAGACAATCGGCGCATGTCCCATGCTGGAGTATTGTAACGCCGCCAGCCAGGAGCCCCAGCCCAGCCCCGC
>Ga0182012_10002670_pt1 | contig 19248 bp, 17 predicted proteins | sample 612S2SmetaG_FD_120486 | JGI IMG/M metagenome (GOLD analysis project Ga0182012, IMG submission 120486) | Permafrost microbial communities from Stordalen Mire, Sweden - 612S2S metaG | ecosystem: Environmental > Terrestrial > Soil > Wetlands > Permafrost | place: Sweden: Stordalen | collected...
ACCGGTCTCACTCACAAAGCGAGTGCCGCCAATCGCGCCGCTATGCACAAAGAGACTAGCGCTGAAGTTACGGACAGCGCCAAGATGTACCAGTTGGGTCTAAAAGGCGGCACGCCCGCAGCGGGAAAAATCGGTGTGCAACCCGAGTGGTTCTACAAGGGTGACGGTTCCATTCTGCGCGCGCACGGCCAGGAACTTTGCACACCTTCGTATGGCTGGGATGGCGGCGAGGAACCGGAAATCGCGGGCGCCTACGTCATCTCAGAGAGCGGCATTCCCGTTCGCGTGGGTCTGATGATGGGCAACGAATTCTCCGATCACAAAATGGAGAAGAAGAATTACTTGTATCTCGCGCCGTCGAAGCTGCGCAATTGCTCCGTCGGGCCGGAGCTGTTAGTGGGCGAAACGGAGTTTGAAAATGTGGAAGGCACGGTTAGCATTTTGCGGAACAACGCAATGCTTTGGGCGACACAAATCTGGACGGGACAAAAGAATATGTGTCACTCTGTGGCCAACTTGGAGCACCACCATTTCAAATATCCGGCGCACCGCCGGCCCGGCGACGTGCACATCCATTTCTTTGGGGCGGACGCTTTCAGTTTCGGCGAAGGCATCGCGCTGGAGTCGGGCGATGTAATGAAAGTCACATTCGCCGGGTTTGGCAAACCGCTCAGTAATCCGCTTCGGATCGAACCGGGTCCTGAAGAATTGGTCGCTCTAAAACAGTTGTAACCTGTTAGTCAGACTCCAACCGTGTTAACGTAATTTGAAGCGCAAGCAAATGGATAAAGGCTCGAATCCGCCGGTACGCATCGACAGTTCGCCGGGCTCTCGTCCGGGCGTTGTCATTCTCAAAGTCCACGGACCTCTCGAAATTACTAACTATTCGGAGTTTGAAGAGTTGATGCGGCGCAATGAAGCTCCGATCTTGCTAGTGGATTTGACGGATGTGCCCTACATAGATTCAGCAGTATTAGGAAGCATGGTGGCTATGCACGTCGCGTGTGCGCGCAATCAGCGCAAATATGCTTTGGTGCATGCGAATCAACGAATTCAAACGATGCTGACTGTTTCCGGTGTTGGCGAAATCATTGTAAGCTTCCCCACCGTTGCGCAAGCCGAAGCATCGCTCGCCAAGCAATCAACCGGCGAAAAAGCCTAGCGCGTCTGAGATATAGGCCTTCATCTCGTGGCGCTTCACAATGGCATCTAAGAAGCCGTGTTCCAACAAAAATTCACTGCGCTGAAAACCATCCGGTAGCTTTTGACGAATGGTCTGTTCAATCACGCGCGGTCCTGCGAAACCAATGAGCGCGCCCGGCTCAGCAATGTTTAGATCACCCAACATCGCAAAGCTGGCAGTAACGCCGCCGGTGGTGGGATCGGTCAATACACTGATGTAAGGCAAACCGGCTTCGTCTAACTGCATGAGCGCAGCCGAAAGTTTGGCCAGTTGCATAAGGCTGATAGCGCCCTCCTGCATGCGCGCGCCGCCGGATGCGGAAATAATAATGACCGGAGTTCGTTCCGTCATGGCGCGTTCAATGGCACGGGTGATCTTTTCCCCAACCACCGCGCCCATACTACCGCCGATGAATTTTAGTTCCAGCGCACAGATCTGTACCTTGCGCCCATTTAAATTGCCGCTAGCGGCGATGACCGCGTCGGGCAATTTGGTGGCGGCTTCCATATCCTGCAGCCTTTGCACGTACGGTTTGGAGTCGACAAATTTTAATGGATCGGAGGAGCGCATCTGCGCGTCATGTTCTTGAAAGACACCGTCGTCGAACAACAATTGTAAGCGGTCGAAAGCGCTAATGCGGAAATGGTAATCGCACTTGGGGCAAACATTGATGTTCTCTTCAACCGTTTTGCGCCAGATGATTTGACCGCATCCATCGCATTTTTGCCACAGTCCTTCGGTGCGCACAGTTTTTTTATCTTCAGGTACGCCGTCGGAATCGAGAGACGGCTTTTGCCGTGTAAACCACGCCATGGTAAATCAGCCTCCAAAGTAGCACGGGCGGATTGTCATAATACATGAAACACATGCCTTCTCCCGACCGACGTCTTTTCATGAAAACTGCTTTGGGCACAGCGGCAGCCATCGCAGGTGCGAGCAGCGCGCAGTCCGCTGGCAGTAAACCTCGCTTGGGTGTAGTGGTTGGTGTTTCTGGCCAGACCACGCCTGATCAAGCCATTGCCCGGGTGAAAGCCTTCGGCTTGGAGTGCTGCCAGGTAGGTGTTGGTCCAGCGCCCCCTAGCTTGGCCGAGCCGCTAAAGGCGGCGTTGTCCAAATATCAGATTGAAGCGACAGCGGCCATGACGTTGGGTTCGGGCAAAATGGTTTGGGATTTCTACCAAGGGCCCTTGACGATTGGACTCGTTCCTCCGGCGACGCGAACGGCGCGCATGGATGCCTTGAAGCGCGCGTCCGATTTGGCCAAGATGTGCGACATCAAAGCTGTTCATACGCATTGCGGCTTCATACCGGAGAATCCGAATGAGCCTTTGTATACCGACACCGTGAAAGCGATTCAGGATGTGGCGGCTTACTGCAAAGCGAACGGGCAAACGTTCCTGATGGAAACCGGGCAGGAATCCCCCGTTACTCTGTTGCGCGCGATTGTTGATACGGGTGCCGACAACATCGGCGTGAATCTCGATACCGCCAATCTGATTCTTTACGGGAAGGGCGATCCGGTGGCGGCACTCGATGTGATCGGCAAATACGTGCGCGGACTACACGCCAAAGACGGTATGTATCCGACTGACCCCAAGCACTTGGGCGAAGAAGTGGCGATTGGCAAAGGCAAAGTGGATTTCGCAGAAGTGATGCGCAAATTGCACGCGCTGCATTACACTGGACCCATCACCATTGAACGCGAAATATCAGGCGCGCGCCAGGAAGAAGACATTCGCGCGTCTATCAAGTACCTGCAGCAGTTGATTGATTCTTCATATTCTTAAGGAGACCGCATTGCCGAGTTCCATCTCTGTCCGGCTCGCTATCATGATGTTCTTCAACTTCGTGATTTGGGGCTGCTGGTATTCCACCATCAGTACCTACCTCACGACACAGTTGAGTTTTTCGGGAACGGAGGCGGGTTCGGTCTTCGGCACCGCTGCTTTAGCCTGCATTCTTTCGCCCTTCTTTGTCGGGATGGTGGCCGACCGATACTTTAGCACTGAGCGGGTCTTGTGCGCACTGCATCTGATTGGTGCGTGCTTGCTCTACACGGTTTCCCAAGCTCACAGTTTTAGAACCATCTATCCGTTGATGTTGATCTATTGCCTTTGCTACTTCCCCACTCTGGCGCTTACCACTTCCATCACCCTTAAGAATTGTCCCGACCCGCGCCGTTTCCCCTTGTTTCGTGTGTTCGGTACGCTCGGCTGGATCGCTATTAGCCAAGTGCTCAGTTATTTCACGCTGGAGCGGTCGGCCAATCAGTTTGTCCTGGCTGCCGGTGTCTCTGTGGTGATGGGTCTTTACTGCCTGACTCTGCCCCACACACCGCCTAGCGGTCACGGCAAATCCATTACGGTTCGCGAAGTGCTGGGCCTTGATTGTCTGGTGATGCTCAAGAAACGGTCGTACTTGACTTTTGCGATCTGCTCGATCCTGGCCTGTATTCCGCTAACGTTCTACTTTTCGTTTGTCAATACGTATCTCAACGATGTAGGCGTGACGAAAGCGGCCAGCAAGATGTCCCTCGGCCAAGCTTCGGAAGTCCTGGTTATGTTGGCCATGCCGTTGATCTTCCGGCGTCTGAGCGTGAAAGGGATTCTACTAGTGGGCTTGGCGGCTTGGACTCTGCGCTACGCGCTGCTGGCCTATGGAAACAACGGTGCGTTGGTATGGATGTTCTACATTGCCATCATCGTTCACGGTGTCTGTTTTGATTTCTTTTTTGTCACCGGTATGCTTTATACAGATCAGGAAGCGCCTTCGGCTTTGCGCAACACGGCGCAAGGCTTTTACACATTCCTCACTTACGGGATCGGCATGTTTATTGGTTCAGAACTCTCGGGCGCCATGCTCGACTTCTACACCACGGGGACTGCAGATCATCCCATGCACCACTGGCTGAGTTTTTGGCAGAGTTCCAGTCTTGGATCACTCGTGTTGTTCGTTGCCATCGCGCTGTTCTTCGCCGATCGAACTTTGATCCACAGCAAGCAGCCTGATCTTGTTGAGGAGTTGGTTTAGTGCAGCCCACCCGCCGCAGTTTACTGGCTGCGGCAATGGCTGGCGGGTTGAAAATGAGCGCAGAGCCGGACTCCCATTTTCGTGGCCAGATAGCAGCATCCACTGTCGCGGCTCTTATGAGGGACGAGAAATTGAGTCGCGACGCGTTGATGGTTAAGCTGATCGCGCGCGCAAAGAGCCATGCGCATCCTCCCATCTCGAACTACTTTGTAGGTGCTGTTGCTTCGGGGACGAGCGGCAGTTTGTATTTGGGACAAAATATCGAGATTCCCGGCAACCCTTTGGGTCTGGCCGTGCATGGCGAGCAATCCGCGATAGCGAATGCCTACATGTGCGGTGAAGAAGGCATTGATGCGGTGGCAGTAAACGGTTCGCCATGCGGACACTGCCGGCAGTTCTTGAGTGAGGTATCCGTCAATATCAGCATGCGGGTGCTGATGGGAGATTCTCTTGAGATGAAGTTGGCCGATTTGCTGCCACACGCGTTTGGACCAAAGAATCTCGGCTTCAAACAAGGTGCATTTCCGATTACGCACACGCGCTTTTCGCTTTCGACTGGGTCCAATGACGTCTTGGCGCATGAGGCACTGAACGCTGCTGAGCAAGCGTACTCTCCCTACAGTCGCTCACCGTCGGGTGCTGCCATTCTCACCTCGACGGGGCGCGTTTTTGCGGGTGCCTATATCGAGAACGCCGCTTTCAATCCCAGCCTGCCGCCTTTGCAAGCGGCACTGGCCGGATACTTCGCCGCTGGGCCATCTGCTGGCGACATTGAGCGATCAGTTTTGGTGGAAGGCGAGAAGACCGCGATTAGCCAATACGCGACCACGAAATCGACATTGTCGGCGTTTGCACCAGCCGCGCGACTCGATCGATTTACGTTCTAGAATAGTGGCGTGTCCGCAGCCGAACTCATCGAAGATGCCTTGACGCAACTGAAGTGGTTCTCGCCGGATGTGCAGAAGGCCGCGTTGCTGCGGATTGCGCGAGTGCAAACGGTTACGTCGCCAGCAGAGGCGCGGGAAACGCTTGAAAAGGGTTTGGCAATGCCTCCCGGTATGGATGCGCACAAGGGCTTTGCGCATCTGAGCCGGGTTATGATTGCGGCGGTTCATCCAGAATTATTAGCGACCGTGCCTCCCCCAGCGCACCAAGGGGCTGGCTTCAGTCATCTGGGCCACGAGTTGGCGCGTGTGATGAAAGATCACGGGCATCTGTCGTACTTGCGCAAATACGTTCTGCAAGGTGCGCCTCTATCAGAGGTTCCCATGAGTGGGATTCAGTCGTCGATTAGGGACACTGGCGACCCGGAAGAGCAGGGCTTACTCTTAAGGCGCGCATTAGCGGTATGGCGTGTCAACCGCGAGCGTCCCCACAATAGGGAACACTTGGCGGTTTATGTCATGTTTCGAGATTATGGAAAGGTACTGCCGCATGCCGAGGCGCAAGCGGCCGTGTCCGAAATAGTGGATGCTTTATTAGCCCGCGCCGATTCACCAGTCAGTGGGACGGTCGGCCAGTTGGTTTTCACATCGAGCCGTTCACTGGAGTTGTTTCAGATGTGGCACCTGCTCGAGCTTGAGTCAGAACGCGCTGACAAAGTGCTTGCGGCGAATCCCGAGCTTGCAAAGGCTCTGACGCGATATCCCAAGGGGATGGAAAGTCTACAGGAAGAGGTGCGAGCAAAACAAGCTAAACTGCCGCCACCAGATGCTAAGAAACGAGGCTACATCATGGCTGGCAGCAGCCAAGCGGATTTCGACTACGGACATGCTCTGCTGAACGCCGAAGAGACCACGGACTTTAGTGAGCCACTGAAGTATGCGGAAGCTAGCTATCGGGAAGACAGTGATGAGAAATTTCCGAACCGAGCGTTGAAAGAGTTTTGGCCTTCGGGAGCCAAGTATAAATCGGTTTTCCGCCGGATGGGCCGGATCTTGGGAGATTCAGCAGAGCAGCACCTAGATGAGATTCCAGATTCTGACCTTCGTTTGTTGGCTCAAATTGAATTGGCTGCCGGGCTTTGCGGATTACCTGAGTTGGGCTCAATGACTCAAAGTATGAGGCCTAGACGACCCTCTATGCTTTAGGCAGCGACTTCTGCCTCTCGTAAAACGTTGCGGTGAACTCGGTCATCGTTGGTTCATGCCAAGCGGTCGGCAGATGCTTCACAATACTCTGCCTGTCTTCCTCACTACGGTCCTGCCCTAGTTTGCATTTACCTTCAATCCCCTCAATCTGCATTTCAAAACCGATAATTCCGCGGATCATCGGATACACGTAATTATCAGGCAGCTTTGAAAAGTCGTAGGTCGATTGTGGATAGCGTCCTTCAAACTTGTGAATCAGATTTGCCAACAGATTGTGCAGTTCCGTCTTGTCGGTAATCGGCTTCAGCTTGCCGCTGGCATGGACCACTGCGAAGTTCCAAGTGGGCACTGCTTCCGCCTTGGCGTACCAAGTCGGCGAAATGTACGACTCCGGTCCGTGAAAGACAATCACCGCCGGCGCGGTTTCATCGAACGCCTGTTGCTGAGGATTGTTCTTCGAGATGTGCCCGAAAATTGTGCCGTAGGGACCATTCGTCCGATCGAGCACCACCGGGATGTGAGTAATCCGAATGGTCGGCGCGGCGGTGATCAGATCTACGAACGAGAAATTTTCCATGAAATCGTGCAGAAACTTTCGATCCTCCACGCGTTGCACCTTTGGAATATAGACCGTTTCGGGGCCCGGTTGCTGCGCCTCCATGGTGGTAGCGGCCAATGCCAGTCCTGCGAGTAAATCGCGTCGTTTCATCCTATAACCTTACAACCTTCGCTACACTGAGAGAGTACCCCCATGCTTTCGATCGTCATTCCTATTCACAACGAAGAGCCTGCTATCCTGCCTCTCTACGATCGGCTTTGCACTGTTTTAGAGAAGCTCGCCAAGCCGTACGAAATTATCTTCATTGATGATGCTTCGACTGATCGGAGTTTCGACCTTCTCGCCAACTTAGTTGAGACTGATGCGCACCTGAAAGTTCTCCGCTTGCGTCGCAACTTTGGTCAAACGGCGGCACTGGCTGCGGGCTTCGATGAAGCGCAAGGCGAAGTAATTGTTTCTCTCGACGGCGATTTGCAGCACGATCCCGAAGATATTCCGTTGCTGCTCGAGAAGATTGAGGCCGGCTACGATATCGCCAGCGGTTGGCGCAAGAATCGAGTCGATAACGCCATCACGCGCAAGATTCCGTCGAAGATTGCCAATTGGATGATGAAGCGCGCGTCAGGCGTGGACATACACGATTTCGGCACCACTTTTAAGGCCTACCGCGCCGAGGTATTGAAAGAGGTCAATCTTTACGGCGAGTTGCATCGCTTCATCCCCGCGCTGGCTAGTTTTTACGGCGCGCGGGTGGTGGAAGTGCCCATCAAGAATATTGAACGGCCAAATGGCGCGTCGCACTATGGCTTGAGCCGCACGTTCCGGGTCTTCTTCGACATCATCACAATCAACTTTTTGCTGCGCTATCTCACGCGCCCGATGCACTTTTTTGGCAAGTGGGGTTTGGGTGGACTGGGGCTGGGGGGCATCGTTTTGCTGGTGCTGCTGGTAGAGAAGATCATGGGTCACGACATCATTGCGGAACACGGCCCGTTACTCATGGCAGCTGCCATGTTATGGTTTGGCGGACTGATGCTGTTCTGCGTTGGGCTGATTGGCGAAGTCTTGATGCGCACGTATTTTGAAAGCCAGGGTCGGCGCATTTACGCGGTACGTGAGATTCGCTGCCGCCGGGAACAGGTAGTTGATGGCGCCCGTTAAAGACTTCGACGGTTACATTTTTGATTACGGCGGCGTGCTGGTTCACCATCAAGCGGAAGCAGCACAGGCGCGCATGGCAGAGGTTGCCGGCATTCCAGCCGAACCGTTTTCAGAACTCTACTGGGGCACGCGCCTCGATTACGATAAAGGTCTGATCTCTGGCCCAGAGTATTGGGCTGGCATCGGCCGCGCCGCCGGCAAAGTATTAGTACCGAATGTTGTTGAACAACTCACCGAAATCGATAGCACTACGTGGATGAATTTTGATGAACCCATGTGGACGTGGATTGAGGAACTGCGCGGGGCAGGGAAGCGCATTGCCATTCTTTCGAACATGCCTTCCGATTTGGGCGAAACGATCAAGGCGCGCACTGACCGTATGAAGCGTTTTGATTTTGTTACGCTCTCGTACGAAGTGAAGTCCGTGAAGCCGGAATCGCTGATATACGAGCATTGTCTGGAAGGAATTGGCACAGATCCGGCCCGCACGGTGTTTTTTGATGACCGTATCGCCAACATCCATGGCGCGGAGATGTTGGGCATCCAGGCGGTCCAGTTTTTGAATCGCGACGAAGTGATGGGCCAGTTCCGGCAATAGCGATCATTTCCCCAATTCAAGAGCAGCGCCGATCCAGCCGAAGAGCACGTTGCCTAAATCCGGAAAGTAAGTGCTGGCGAAGGCCAGCAATGGCAGACTTGCCGATTGTAAAGTTTGCAACGCAATTGGATGATCGCTCCCTTTGTTATCGGTCGCGAGGCTACGCAAAGTAGTGTCGCGTCCCATTCCCCAGAGCACGTAACCGGCCGCGGTGCTTAGAATCGAGAAGGTGATGAGGATAAACAGTTTCGACAGGCTGCGGGAAAAAAAGGGATAAGAACTGACAGCCATCACCTGCAAGATGAATCCCACCGAAAAATAGGTCAGCAGGTTTCGTAGCTGAAGAGTTGCGTAGCGGATAAAGCTGAGAAAACGAAGTGCAATGAATTCTTCGGCCAGCGCAACGTTAGGCTCTCGGGTTGCTGCAAGTTCCGGAAGTTCTGAATCTCCTTTGCACCAAACCTGTCGTTGCAAGTACGAAAGGATGAATGAATTTGCCCTTAGGAAGCTCGCGTTGGCGGTGCGCGCTTCGGTGCTCGTCTCGCGCTTATCGGCTCCTGCGCGAGCAAGTAGAGCTGTCATGGCGGTTTCCACATCTTGCGCCATGCCTTCCGGCAGGCAAGAGATCTTGCGCAGACAATCTCGTGCTCTCAAGAGATAGAGATACGATCTTTCGCGAGGCGCGACAGAAAAGAGCGCGACCGAACCGAGTTCGCGTGGGAGCTTAAAGAAAACATGCCGGATTGGCAACCCTTGTAAGGCAACCAGGAAATCGCTAAAGTTCCACCAAGCTTGCAAGAATTGACAAACGCTCAAGACAGTGAAGAACGCCGAAGAGGCCAGGACGATCACGACGGCCCGATCATAACTGCCACCCTCGATCGTTAAAGCTGAGTTGTAAAGCTGTGTAATGCCGACGACGAGTCCAGCGGCGACAACCGCTGAGATCATTGCTGGTCCGGTCGCATAGCGCGCTAGGATGTCTCGGACGCGTTCGTAGGGGCCAAGCAGAGTCCCGAAATCTGTCAGATCAAGCGGTACAAAGCGCTCCGAAGCGAAGATGAACCGCTGGAAATGATACCAGGCGCAGCAAACAAGGGAGAATCCAGTGAGCAAAAGCGGAAGAAGTGGATTTACGCCGTTTCCTAAATGTACAGCGCGATAGGCGGCAAAATGACTCCAATCGTTGTTTTGGTTGGATAATACTTTGAACGAAAGAAACCACAGCATGGCGAGAACTGCCACTACCACGGCCGTGGTCATCCACGGGGTTAGCTGGCAATCCAGGCGCGCAGTTGGTTGCTCAGATATTGGGGCTAAAGGTAGTCTACGACGTAGTGGACAACACACCCAAAGCGCCGGCGCCGCGGGCAAAACTGTTAGATAAACCGCCGGGTTCCAAGCTTCCGCCAAAGGTTGCGACAGCAGGAGCAGTATGGCCGAAAGGCCGACCACCAGGCAAAAAGCATGATAACGGCGCGCGAACACAAGCGGGGCTAAGGGATTGAAAAAGAAGTCGGCATACCATTTTCGCGGTGCCGACTGAGGCTCATTTTGTACTAGAACCTCACCTCGCGTCAGAGCTGCTGCAACAAACAACACTGCTAGACCCGCACTGAGCCACAAGGTAATGTAGGGCTTTGTGGGATTAATCAGAAAGTCGACCTTATTGTCGATAGGAGCGCATGACGATCCTGCATATTTGGCCGGATCGGTTGTGAGTTTTGCGACGGGCCAATAGCCGTCAATTCCGATGATCGACAGCCAAAGCGGATCTTGAGTAACAAGAAATTTCCTGGTAATCACGGAACGCGTCGCCCAGAATACGCCCTCGGATGCCTTCGACGGAAACACAAGCATCGGTCTTTCATCCTTTGCTAAAAGCGAGTACCGGCTGACGGCGAGTGTGCCCCGGAACGCGTTCACTTCCGGCGGGTGAGTAAACAGAATATCGGGCTCAAGCAAGTAGAACTGCAAGTCGGGATTGCGTGCGGCAAAGTACTGACGAAGGAAGACGCTATCAAGCGGGTTGGTCGCGCGCAGGCTGGCGAGCCTGAAATGTCCTTGATGCAAGCGCTGCGATATCTCCTGCATTTCCAAATCTTCGGTGGCAGCTGTGCCAACGGAAGACTGAATCGGGACTGAACCGGGCCCGTTCGTTGGAGCCTCTCCGACCAGTGCCACGGAGGGATGTGCAGTCGTAGTTTGGGCCTCTTGTTCGATCGCTTTTTGTAACTGCTGGTTCTGTTCATAAGCGCCGCGCACGGCTGAAATATCGCGAGGAAAGTGGAGGGAGGCTGTTTCACCAAGCGTCTTGGCGTCTTCGCTGCCGTAGGTGGTGTCGGTTTCATCGAGTTCGGCTCTGTAGGGGCTCACAATATTGCGCTTCGTTAAGTACTCCTGGAAGGCGGCCTTAGCGATGTCGTCAGGATCGACGGTGCGGTCGAACGTGCATCCATGACAGAAAGCATTTGTGCCATGGCTCGTCGCCGAGCCGGTAATGATTTTGACGTTTTTGCTTTTGCTTAGGGCCGTGTTCAATGAGCGGAAGCCGCCCGAAAATGCAGGACCTACGACGCCGATCAGGTTTGTGGCAGACTCTGAGAGCGCAAGTTTGATTTGGTCTTCATTCACTCCCGAGATCGGTGATTCGGCAACTAAAAATATTTTCAGCGCGCGATCGCCATCTTTTTCACGAAAGAAAAGCCAGCCAGGCTTGCTGTAGTCGGGAGATTTCAGAACCCAAGGCACCCACTGTTTCTCAAAGTTAAACCCCTCGGCAGCGGCTGCGCCTTGCAGGCTGTCTATCCAGCGGTCAAACTCCAGACCGAGGCCAGTGAGCCTCGGATTGGGCACCATGGCGATGATTTTGACTGCTGTGCTGCCGGCATTGTCGAGCTTAGGCTCGTGCTGTCGCACTTTGTCCGCTGGTTGCGGCGCTAAGACAATGGAATGCTGATCGCGCGGAATGGGAGTTTGCTTTTGCCGTAGCGCAGGCACCGTGCCAACGAATACTAGGAGGAGAGCCGCGAAAAAGTTACGCATGGCAATTCATCTGGGTAGTAGTGAAAAATCAAATCCGTTTCAACTCAAGTAAGCGGATTTCGCCGACAATAAGGGACAAAAAGAGAGGAAATAGCATCGGCCCCTCCTCGCCGGCGGATCTCTGGCGGAAAACCTCTATAATTCAGGTATGGCCACGCTTGTCTCTCTTCAATCCGACCCCGTGGTCCTGGATGCGAAGGAGCGCTTGCTGCTGCGGCTGTTGCGGGAGATGGAGCGCGTCATCATTGCGTATTCAGGGGGCACCGATTCTGCCTATCTGGCGTGGGCTGCACACAAAGCGCTGGGCGACAACGCCATAGCGATCACTGCTGATTCAGCGTCGATACCTGCTTCGCACAAGCGTGACGCCGAAGCGTTTGCGCGCGAGTGTGGCTTCCGGCACGAATACATTGAAACGCACGAGTTCGAAAATCCTGACTATGTCAAGAACGACCAGAACCGCTGCTTTCATTGCAAAGATGAGTTGTTCAACCAACTGGAAGCTTTTGCGAAGAACAGGGGCCTTGCGCATATTGTTTACGGCGTGAATAAAGACGACTTGGGTGATTACCGCCCGGGCCAGCGCGCGGCCAAAATTCACGAAGTGAAAGCGCCGTTGGTGGATGCTGGTTTGAGTAAGTCGGAAATTCGCGAATTGTCGAAGCGCGCAGGTTTATCTACTTGGAACCGGCCGGCGGCGGCTTGTCTCAGCTCGCGTGTCCCGTATGGCACGCCAGTGACGACTGAGACTATCAACACCATTGAGCGAGGCGAAGAGGCGATTCGCGCGCTGGGGTTCCGGCAGTTTCGCGTGCGCTTCCACGGCGATCTGGTGCGTATCGAAATCGCGAAAGAAGAATTGCCCAAAGCGATGACGGCGGAGAACGCCTCCGCCTTCTCCGCCATCTTCAAGCAACTTGGTTTTCTATACGTAACGCTCGACCTGGAGGGTTACCGTCAAGGTTCGCTCAATGCCGTACTGGGAACGACTAGTTCGATCCAGCCGCAGCCGCAGACGCCGCGGCAGCAGCGGACATCTGCTTGATGCCGTAGACGGGCAGCGGGGCGGGGAACGGGTCGGCGCAGAGCGTGTCGCGAATCGCCATATTGGTATCGAAATATACCTGCCAATAATGATCGTTTGAACAAGAGGGCCGAACCGCGAGAACCGGACCCACTGGCGTGAACGAGAGGATGCTAACTTCGGGCGCAGGCGTTTGCAGGACGTTCGGAATAGTGGCGATGCGCCTTTCAATAGCGGCGATGGCTTGATGCGGATCGGCATCGCCCGAAATCTGCGCCGTTAACTCTACACGCCGGTAAGGGCTGGCGGAAAAATTTTGTACGTTATCGGAAAGGATCTTGTTGTTGCCAACAAACGTGTGGATATTGTCGGGCGTTTGAATGGTGGTGACGAACAAGCCGATCTCGTGCACGGTGCCCGTGACGCCGCCGCCGTTAATAAAGTCACCCACCTTAAACGGTCGCAGCACAATCAAGAAAATGCCGGCCGCAAAATTGGCAAGCAAACCGCTCCAGGCCGCGCCGATGGCCAATCCAGCGCCCGCGAGCAGGGCCGCAAAGCTGGTAGTCTGCACGCCGAATTGACCGAGGATGGCCACCACCAGAAAAATGTTGAGAGTGACGCCCAGCGCGCTGACCAAGAAGCGCGATAGCGTTGGATCGAAATGTTGTCTATTGAGTGCTTTCTGTAGCAAGCGCACCACAAAGCCGATGATCCATCGGCCGACAACGTAGATTACGATTGCCCCAAGCACCTGCAGGCCAACCGTCATGAGAAGCGCTTGAGCTGTGGCCCAAGCCGCGTTGAGATTTAGGTTCATGCTAGTGAGTCTCCATTATTCAGGCTCACAAGCTATGACTGCAAAACAGTGCTGAAGGTCACATGATGCTAGGTGCTTTTTGCTAATTTCCGGCAGCCGCTGACATCTGTTTTACGCCGTAAACTTGCACGGGCGAGGGGAACGGCGCGCAACAAAGAGTGTCGCGAATGGCCATGTTCGTGTCGAAATAAACCTGCCAATAGTGTTCGTTCGAACAATAAGGGCGCACTGCTAAGGTCGGGCCCGTGGGACTGAACGACAGGATGTCCACCTCAGGCGCAGGCGATTTCAAAACGTTTGGAATGTTGAGGATGCGCGAGCGAATCGCGGCGATTGCCTGATGAGGGTCCGTTTCTTCGGCGATTTGCGCCGTGAGTTCTACGCGTCGGTATGGGGTGGATGAGAAATTCTGAATGTTGTCGGAAAAGAGTTTGTTGTTGCCGACAAACGTGTGTATGTTGTCCGGAGTGAGAATGGTGGTGACAAAGAGGCCGACCTCCTGCACCGTGCCGGTGGTGCCGCCGGCGGTGATGAAGTCGCCCACTTTGAAAGGGCGAAGAACAATCAAAAACACGCCCGCCGCGAAGTTCGCCAGCAAACCGCTCCAAGCCGCTCCGATGGCCAAACCTGCGCCCGCCAGCAACGCGGCGAAGCTGGTGGTTTGCACTCCGAAGTTGCCGAGGATGACCAGAACGAGAATTAGATTGAGAACCACCGCGAGCGTGTTTCCCAGGAAGCGTGAAAGCGTTGGATCAAATTTCTCGCGCAGCAATAGCCTCTGCAAGCCGCGCAGGACAAAACCAATTACCCAGCGGCCCACTACATAAATGACGATGGCCCCCAGCACGTTTAGGCCTACCGTAGTCAAAAGCGTTTGCGCGGTAGCCCAAGCGGCTGCGAAATTGATGTTCATTCTTACTTAGGCTCCTGACTTCCCGATGTGACGAGCATCTGCTCCGGGTCCCAAAGCATGATCTTCCCTTGGAACAAACTTTCATTGGTCAACAAAGCGGGCCCGGCGGCGCGCAAGCCAAAGGTGGCGTCTTCTACGGACGGCCGCCCTTCGCGGATCGAGCGGTAAAAATTCCGGTGATGTTCCAACTGCGCGTTAATCGAGCCGGTATCATATTGCTCGCTCGTCTGCCCGAACGTACGTGAATCCATGGTGGTGTGGCGGGCATCCCAATCGGCGCGCAATTGCTTTTGCACTTCGTCGGCAAAGCTTCCGGTGGAACCATCGAACTGGTCGGGTTGCGGCGACTTATCAACCGACACGCCGGTGTAGCCGGTGGTCATCACGCCATCGCTGCCGATGAACTTCACGCCAAACGATTCCTGCGGCAGTCCGCTTTTGAAATTGACGCGCAGCAGCACGTTGAAGGCGGAGTGCTCAGGTGTTTCCGGATAATCGAGAACAGCCAGCATGACGTCGGGCACATCGCGGTCTTTCCAGTAACGCACGCCGCCGGTAGCGTAGATGCGGTTTGGCCCCTTCGAACCCGTTACGGTATGCAGGCCGGTGAGCAGATGTACAAATAGATCACCGGCTACCCCCGTGCCGTAGTCGCGGAAATTGCGCCAGCGGAAGAAACGGGCGGCGTCCCACTCGCGCTTCGGAGCATTGCCCAGGAATTGCGGCCAATCGCAGGTGGACAAGCTGGCGTCGGTGGGAATCGAATATTCCCAGGCGCCGATGGCCGTGTTGCGGTCGAGCCATGCTTCTACCGAATTCAGCTTGCCTATCGCGTTCGCCTGGTAGAGATCGCGCGCCTTCAAGTATGTGGCGGAACTGCGATACTGGCTTCCTACCTGGAACACGTTGCCCGCCTTGGCCTGAGCCGCGATCACATCGTGCCCCTCGCTCACGTTATGCACCATGGGCTTTTCGCAGTAGACGTGTTTGTCGGAGTTCAAGCAATCGATGGAGATGGGCGCATGCCAGTGATCGGGTGTCGCGATGATGACTGCGTCGATATCGCGGCGGCGCACGATTTCGCGATAGTCGCGAGTGATGAACGTCTCAGGCCCATAGACCTCCTTCATGTGCTGTAGACGGCCGTCATAGCAGTCGCATGCGGCTACCAGTTTCACACCGGGCAACGACGTGGCGAGGTGTGCATCGCCTTGGCCCATGCCGCCCGCGCCGATTAACGCAATTTGAATGTTTTCGTTGGGTGATTTCATGACGTGTCGTCTCCTTAGCCTTTGATCTTCATGGCGGCGGGGTCCCACTCGACGACGCGGTTCTCAAAATAGCTCATGTTTGAAAGCAATGCGGGACCGGCAGCGCGAAATCCAAAGGTTGGATCTTCCACCACCGGTTTGCGCGAACGCACCGCCATGGCGAAATTTCTGTGATGATCGATGTGATCGCTGTACTTCGGCGGTGCCTGATACGTCATTTCTTTGGCGGCCTTCAGGTTCTCGGGCGATGCTTTGGTTTCCGGATACTTGGCGTGATACGCCTTTAGAAACGCTTCCTGTTCGGCAGCGGAGAACGTGCCAATGGTGTAGCCGGGTTCGGTCTCGGGAGGAGCGCCAGTGACGGTTACTTTATCGCTCACCGTCATGATGCCATCGCTGCCCGTAAAGCGAAAGCCCGAGCTTTCCTGCGCGCCGCTTTCGAAATTCACGCGCAGCACCAAATTGAACGCGGGATGTTCGGCGGTTTGCGGATAGTCATAGAGGCCGATCAATAGATCAGGCACGTCGCGGCCATCGTTCCAAAAGCGCAGGCCGCCGGTGGCAAACACGCGTGTTGGGCCAATCGCGCCGGTAATGAAATGCAAGCCGGAAAAGAGATGGACGAAGAGATCGCCCGCCACGCCCGTTCCGTAATCGCGATAGCAGCGCCAGCGGAAGAAGCGGTTCGCGTCCCAATCGGTCTTCGCCGCACGGCCTTGAAACGTGTTCCAGTCGCAGGTGTCGGTGTTCGCATCTGGGGGCACCGTATATTCCCACGCGCCCGTGGCGGAGTTGCGGTCCCACCACGCTTCCACCATGTTGAGTTTGCCGATGGCGCCGGATTGATATAGTTCGCGCGCTTTCTTATAGATCACCGAACTGACGCGCTGGCTGCCCACTTGCATGATGCGGTTCGTAGCGCGCTGCGCTGCTACAACAGGTGCGCCATCGTCTACGTGCTGCACCATCGGCTTTTCGCAATAGACATCTTTGCCTGCCTTCATGGCATCGATAGAGATCTTGCTGTGCCAGTGATCGGGCGTGCCGATGATGACGGCGTCAATATCTTTTCGCGCCAGAATCTCTTCGTAGTTCTTCGTAGTGAAGAGCAGCGGCCCATAGGTTTCCTTCATGTGCTGAAGGCGGCCGTCGTAACAATCGCAAGCAGCCACAATCTTGGTGAGGCCAGTCGCCGTCGAAGAGCGCGCGTCGCCTTGCCCCATACCGCCGCAGCCAATCAGCGCAATTTGCACCTTGTCATTGGCAGATGTTTTAGCCGGCTTGCTTTGGCTAGCTTGTAGAGACACACTAAGCCCGGCACCGGCAGCCGCGGTGGTTAAGAATTCCCGTCGTGAGGTCACCCTCTATTTTTTATCAGATGAAGTCGACGGAGTTGTAGATGCGGGGGTGGAAGTCGAACTCGAACTGTCGGAAGATGAGCTGCTGCCGCTGCCTGAATCCTTCGAAGAATTAGCCGATTCCTTCTTCTCGGACTTTTCAGAAGAGCCTTTTTCAGAAGAACTCTCGCCGTCTTTCTTGCCGCTGCCGCCATTGCCAGGGCTGGTGCTGCCGCTCTTGGCATAGTCGGTTACATACCAGCCGCTGCCTTTAAACTGAAGGGCTGGGGCGGAAATCAGACGGTGCACTTTGCCGCCGCATTTTTCATGGATGGTCAAAGGTTCAGCACTGAACTTCTCTATCAATTCGAAGACATCACCGCATTTTTCGCATTGATATTCGTAAAGAGGCATATTCGCTAACTATTTGGGTTGTTCGGGCTGGGCGACCTTGGAAGGATTTTTTTCCATGATCGGGTGACTGTTCTCGCCCGTATTCAGCGGCCCACCGTCGCCCGTCAACTGGGCGATCGTGGTTTTGCCGGTCACCAACTCAATCGATTGTTTCAGCAGGTTGTCTTCGGTCGGCTTCACGGGCGCGCCGGGCAGCGGGTTGCCGTCCTGGTCGAGGTCAGGCGTGCTGTCATTTTCCGCTAACGGTACGGAAGGCGTAATGCCGCCATCCTGGATCGCTTTGCCGGAAGGAGAATAGTATTTCGCCACCGAGAGAATCACTGCGCCGCCGTCGTCCATCTGAATGGTCTTGCGGAGGCTCGCGTCACCGTAGCTGCGTTCGCCGACGATCTGCGCGCGTTTGTCATCGAGCAGAGCACCCGCCGCGATTTCCGCGCCACCGGCGGTAGCCCGATTGGTGATCACCACCAGCGGCCCCTGCCAAACATCATCGGACGCCTTAGCCGTGAAATCCTGTTTCTCGGTCTTCTGCCCCTGCAGATAGGTGATTTCGCCTTTATCCAGGAAGAGGTTGGCCAGTTCCACGCCTTTTTCCTGCTCGCCGGTAGAACAATGGCGAACATCTAGAACAATGTATTTCGCGCCCTGCTTCTTGAGTTCCGCCAGTTTGCTCTTCACTTCTTCCACGCGATTGCCGGCCAAGCTGGTGACGTGAATGTAACCAACTTCATTCGGCATCATTTTGCTGACGATGGCAGGATACGCCACGTTCGCGCGAGTCAAGGTGATTTTTTCGGGCTCGGGGTTCTTGAGACGCAGCACCGTGATGTTGATGGTGGAACCCGTGTCGCCACGCAGTAACTGCTCGGCATAAGCGAGCGGCATGTCGCGAGTGGCAACATTGTTAATACTCTCGATCAGATCACCTGTGTTGATATTCGCTTTATCAGCAGGCGAACCGGGCAGAGCGTCCACAACGGCCACGTAGCCATACCGCTTTGCCAAGATCAGCCCGACGCTGGCCTTGCCGGAATCCGCGCTTTTCTCATATTGGCGATACTGATCCGCATTCAAGTAGCTGGCGAACGGGTCAACCGATTCGAGCAAGCCGTTGATCGCGCCAAGCGTGACGCTCTTCATATCGGGCTCTTCTACGTATTCCAGCTTGATACGTTCTAATACTTCGGTGTACACCTTAAGATGCCCATAGACATCGTCATGCGCCACGGCGCGACCACTGCGCGCACCAAGCAAAAGCAGCACCACAATACAGGTGGAACTGCCGACTATCATCCATCTTAAGTTGCTGTTCATGAAGGAAATACCGAAGGCTATTCTGAGTATAGCGAAGATTACAGACGGGCTAGTGACGAGCGGCTGATTAATTTTCTAAAGACGGTACATTTGGGCCCGATAAGCGGAACAGAGAGGATTCATGTCAACTGCATCCACCGGAGTGTTGGCTTCAGGCGTTCAGCAGCTTTACAACGATGGCTTACTGCCGGCTAGTCTAAACGCGAGCACCCTAAATAAAGCTTCTGCCAGTCAGCTCAATAAAATCGTGAGTTCGACTCTATCTCTTCAGCAAGTGAGCACCCTCCTAGGGACTGGGATTGCGCCTTCCGATAGTGCTTCACTTAGTTCCACTGCTACGAATGCGCTATTGCAGGAGATCAATCCTTCGTCAACCACTAGTTCTACAACGGACCCACTCACCGCAGCGGTGGACAACGCATTAACGTCCAGTCTCAACGCTGCGGTGAATAAGTTCGAGCCCGCGAGTTCAAACACGACGGGAAGCAC
>Ga0182012_10002672_pt1 | contig 19244 bp, 16 predicted proteins | sample 612S2SmetaG_FD_120486 | JGI IMG/M metagenome (GOLD analysis project Ga0182012, IMG submission 120486) | Permafrost microbial communities from Stordalen Mire, Sweden - 612S2S metaG | ecosystem: Environmental > Terrestrial > Soil > Wetlands > Permafrost | place: Sweden: Stordalen | collected...
ATTCGGCCTCCATCGCTTGCAAACGGGGGAAGGCGTGGCGCACGGATAATTTTTCCGGATCGCCGGCAAACACACCCGACACAAACGGCTCCAGTCCGTAGGTAAAGGCCTCTGAGCCCAACCGGCGCCGGGCGAAGTCAGCCAGGCTTTCCTCCCCCCCCGTGTTGGGTCGGCGGCTGCGCGCCAGCGGTTCCCCCAACAGGCGCAGTTTTGCCACCGCCGACAACAACGGTTTGGTCAGGAATTGCCCCGGTGACATTGGCACCGACGCCAATTTACCTCCGCGAACGACAAAGCGTTCGCGCGCGGTGGGCGCGGAATCCACAATTTCTTTTTCCAGTCCCAGTTCCGCAATTAATTTCTGAAATTCCGGATTGGCGCTGAGCAAAGTATTCGGACCCGTCTCCGTTAAAAATCCATCCTGCCGCTCGCTCTGCACCACACCGCCCGCGTGATCGGTAGCTTCCAGCACCCGCACTTCCGCGCCCGCGCGTATTGCTTGATAGGCCGCATTCAAGCCCGCCAAGCCGCCCCCAATGACCAAAAGTCGTTTCATACGCAGGGAGTATTTACGACCGTCTCCACCAGCGCCGCCACGCATTCAATTTTCGCCTGCGGAGTAACACCGTGGCCAAGGTTGACGATATGCCCTGACCCGGAAATTTGGCCCAGCAATTTTGCCGTGGCCGCGCGCACCCGCTCCGGTTCACCGAGGAGTAACTCTGGGTCAAGATTGCCCTGTGTGGCGACACTACTATTTGCTTTACGAAACGCGGCCACGTCCACCGTCGTATCAAGGCTCAATACCGCGGCACCCGTGGCCGTCAGCGCCGTTGCCTGGTGTGCCATTCCTTTGGCAAAAAGTATCACCGGCGTTTTGGGCGGCAGCGCGGCGATCACGTCGCGAATCCAGCGCAGCGACCAATCCGCATAATTTTCCGGCGGACACAACGCCGCCCACGAATCAAAAATTTGCACGGCATCGGCCCCAGCCTCAATTTGCTGGCGCAAACATTCCGCCACAGCTCGCGCGAGTTTTTGCATCAATTTTTCAAACAAGGCCGGTTCCCGTCGGGCCAATTCTGCCACGGCGGGTTTTGCCGCTGATGCGCCCCCTTCCACCATGTAAGCGGCCAGCGTCCACGGCGAACCCGCAAAGCCCAGCAGCGCCTGTCCTTCGCCCATTTCTTTTCGCACCAGTCGCAGTGCCCCGGCCTGATAGGCCAACCGTTCCGCAACATTGTTTCCGTCTAATCGCTCGATTTTTTCGGCAGAATCCAGGGCAAATTCCATCGCGATGCCGCCTTCTTCCTTAAAGTGGTAGGGCTGTCCCAGTGCTTCCGGCACGACGAGAATGTCGCTAAACAAAATTGCCGCATCCAGCGCGAAACGCCGCAGTGGTTGCAGGGTGACTTCCGCCGCTAATGCCGGGGTCTTCACCATCTCGACAAAATTATGCTTTTGCTTCAATGCGCGATACTCAGGCAGGTAACGCCCAGCCTGGCGCATGAGCCAGACGGGCCGCCGGTCGGTGGGCTGGCGCATACATGACGCCAGAAAACGTTCGCGGGGGGTCATCATGGCAGTTTCTCGCTCAGCCAGTCGCGCGGTTTCAGGAAGTATTCGGTCAGGCGCTCCTCCGCGCTGCCAGGCTCGGGCTGCCAGTTGTAGGCCCAGCGCACCATCGGCGGCAGAGACATCAAAATGGATTCCGTGCGACCGCCCGATTGCAGGCCAAACAGCGTGCCCCGGTCGTAGATAAGATTAAACTCCACATACCGGCCGCGGCGGTAAAGTTGGAATTGTCGCTCACGTTCCCGGTAGGAGGTATCCTGGCGCCTGTCCAAAATTGTGGTGTAAGCAGGCGCAAAGGCTTCACCCACATTGCGCGCCAGACCGAACGCGTGGTCAAAACCAACTTCGTTAAAATCGTCAAAAAACAACCCACCGATGCCGCGCGCCTCATTACGGTGCCGCAGGAAAAAATACTTGTCACAAGCCGCTTTGAAGCGTGGGTACAATTCACTCCCAAACGGTGCGCACGCCGCCGCCGCCGCCCGATGCCAGTAGACGGCGTCTTCGACAAATCCGTAGTAGGGCGTCAGGTCAAACCCGCCGCCAAACCACCACACGTTTTCTCCCGGGACGCCGACCGACATGAACCGGATATTCGCGTGGGCCGTCGGGCAATACGGGTTGCACGGATGAATGACCATCGATACACCCATGGCGCGAAATGGCCTGCCCGCCAGCTCCGGCCGCGTGGCCGTCGCACTGGGTGGCAACGACGTGCCCCGCACATCGGAAAAATTTACGCCAGCTTTTTCCAGCATCTCGCTACCGGGGCACGCGCAGGAAATACCGCCGCCGCCTTCCTGCCGTTCCCACTGGTCAAAACCAAACGACGCCGAGGGATCCAATCCCTTCAAGGCGGCAATCACCGCGCCTTGATAGTTCATCAGCCAATCGCAGACGGCATCGATTTGGGGCGTTTCCATAATGATAAATTTAGGAGATTCCAATCCATTGGGTTATCGTCGTCGTCGTTTCGGCGACGGCTACCGCCGCGTCACTTTTATCCACGGCAAAAACCGCGCGTCCTTTAGGCGCATGGAAGACGTGCAGCACTTCGCCGTCGAAATACGCCGCTGAAGCTGCATGGCACCCGCCGCCCATGGCCGTTAGGGCCGCGCGCTCGATAAACACGGCGTGCGCTGTTTTGGAACAAAATGCCGCGGAGAATCTCGACGCATCTTCCATGCGGCTTTCCAACCCAATGGCGCCCTGACCGGCCGCCGGCACCATTTTTTCAATACTAATAGGCTCAAAAACCAATCCTTCAAACGACTCGATGCCCAGCCGGTGCAGTCCTGCCGCAGCCAAAAACGTGGCATCGGCTTCCCCGTTGGCAATTTTTTTCAAGCGCGTGTCGAGATTGCCGCGCAATTCCGTCCACTCCGCGTTCGGCCACCATTTCTCTGCCTGGGCGCGACGGCGAGGACTACCGCTGGCAATTTTGCCTGGTATCTTTACGTCAACTCGCCTCACCAACACATCGCGCGCATCGGCCCGGGGCAGAAAGCCCGCCAAAGCCAAGCCCTCGGGCAGGGTGGTGGGCAAGTCCTTCGAACTATGCACGGCCAAATGTGCTTTCCCCGAGAGTAACGCCTCCTCCAACTCGCGGGTAAACAGTCCTTTGCCACCTTCTGCGGAGAGCGACCAATCGCGCTGTTTGTCACCCGTAGTCGTCAGTTCCAGCAGTTCGATGGACTGCCACCACGCCTGGGGCCACGCCGCGAGGGCTGCGCGCGTCATTTCGGCCTGCCGCTTCGCCAGCGGGCTTCGGCGCGTCGCCAGCACCAAGGTTTCTTCATTAGATAGGGTCACGCGGGAAAAAGGTTGTCAAAGGCAAGATAAGTAATGGACTGGTGGACTGATGGCAACCGCACAAGCAGATTCGACTTCCACAGCACCCGCCAAGCGCGCCCCGATGGGGGCCATTTTCCTGACCATCTTTTTGGACTTGGTCGGCTTCTCCATCATCTTCCCGCTCTTTCCCAAGATGCTGCAGTTCTACCTGCCCACTGCCGGGCAGACAGGCTGGATGGCTGACATTGTCCAGTATTTGCAACACCTCTCCGGTGGTTCCTCCGCTTTTTCCGTCGAGGTTCTTTTCGCCGGACTCCTGGGCTCGCTGTATTCCATTCTCCAATTTTTCTTTTCCCCGTTCTGGGGCCGCTTGTCCGATAGAGTAGGGCGGCGCACTGTGCTCCTCGGCACCGTTGCCGGAACCGCACTTAGCTACCTGCTCTGGATTTTCGCCGGGCAATTCTGGATGCTCCTGCTCGCGCGCGGTTTGGGAGGCGTCATGGCTGGCAACGTCTCCGTCGGCACCGCCGCCGTGGCCGATGTCACCTCCGCTGAAAAACGCTCGCGCGGGATGGCCATGGTCGGCATTGCGTTCGGGTTGGGCTTTATTCTTGGCCCTGCCCTCGGTGGCTGGCTTTCGCTCTATGATCTTACAGCCAAATACCCCAACGCCGCTGCCTATGGCCTCAACCCCTTTTCCGTCTGCGCCCTGGCTTCGTTCGGTCTCGCGACTTTGAATTACTTCTGGGTGCTGACTCGTTTCCCGGAAACTCTCCCGCCCGAAAAGCGTGCCACCCACATGCCAGCGGAACAAAAGACGCCGACCGTCGCCGAACGCCTCGCCGCGATTTTCCGCACCGCCGAACCCGCCATCCGCCGTGCCAATCTCGTCAACCTTTACTACACCATCGCCTTCAGCGGCATGGAGTTCACGCTGACATTCTTGGCCGCCGAACGTTTTGGCTACACGCCGCGCGACATGGTGAAAATCTTCGTGTTCATGGGCTTCGTGATGGTCATCGCCCAAGGCTGGCTGGGTCGCAAATACGTCCCCAAATGGGGCGAGCGTCCCTCCGCCGTTTTAGGTCTGGCGTTGGGAGTTCTCGGTTTTCTTGCTTTGGCCTTCGCCGGACGTCTCCGCTATTTCTACGTTGGCCTGGCTATTTTCGCCGTCAGCACCGGTTTAACTTCCGTTTCCTTGCCCGCGCTGGTTTCACTCTACAGCGACTCCACCAAGCAAGGCCGCCACATCGGTTCCGCCCGGGCTGCCCAAGCCCTCGGACGCGCCATTGGCCCGATTTGTTTTTCGCTGATTTATTTCTGGTCCGGCGCCAAAATATCCTATGCGGTCGGTGGCGCGGCATTGCTTATTCCCGTCTGGCTGGCCCTGAGTTTGCCGACGCCGAAAAAGACTGACATTTAGGATAAATTTCAAAGACAGTTTTCAAGTTATTGCCTTTTAACATGAAGCCTAAAACCAAAAGAAATTTATTGCTAATGTGGAAAGTAGTTGATGGCTTTTTGGTTTTTACCGGAGCGCTATATTTGACTCTAAATAATTTTTTTATTCCCGGCTTAAAAATTCCAGGCTTCTTTGCTGGAGTGATCCCTATGTTTTTCGCCTATTGTTCAGTATTTATTGGCGAAAGAGGCAAGCATGTCGACCAAGGTGTAGCCATAGGAAATTCACATCAGACCCAGAATTCGACCCCGAAAAAGACAAACTGATCCCTACCTCCGCCGCGGTCCGTAACTACGCATCGGCGCATTGCGCGGAGCCGTCGCATTGCGCAAGCGGTAGGTGATGCGCGCCTTGTTCAAATCGTACGGGCTCATCTCCATCTTCACCATGTCGCCCACGGTGATCTTGATAAAATTCTTGCGCAGCTTCCCCGAAATATGGGCCAGCACTTGGTGGCCATTGGTCAGTTCCACGCGAAACATTGTGCCGGGCAGCACGGTCACGATTTTGCCTTCGACTTCGATGGCGTCTTTGGTGTCTTCGGTCATACAGTAGTAGGGAGCGCAGGGTAGGGCGCAGCAGCAGGTTGTAAACGACAACGATGGCGGTTGCCAGCCCCCTCCGTCAAGCCGGGAATTGACCCCTCCGTGTCCTCCGCGATCTCCGTGGTTCAATTGCCTTTCCTTTGCGCCTTGGCGTCTCTGCGCGAGTTTTCTGCTCATACCCAGAATTGACCCCCGCCGCCATTCCTGCCCTAGTGTCCCCATGAGCGCGCACCCGCCCGCCCGCATTTGCCCCTTCGAGAAACTCCACCCGTCGCTCCTCCTGCGCGACGACGAGTTCTTCATGAAGCTCGCCTACAATCAGGCCATCGACGCCTGGCGCGTGGACGAGACTCCCATCGGCGCGGTCATCGAAATCGGCGGCGAAATCATCGCCCAGGCCCACAACCTCGTCGAAAACTCCGGCGACCCCACCGCCCATGCGGAAATCCTCGCCCTCACCCAGGCGGCCAAGGCCATTGGCGACTGGCGGCTCAACGGCGCGCGCATGTTTGTCACCAAGGAACCCTGCCCGATGTGCTCCGGCGCGTCCATCATGGCCCGCCTCAGCGAAGTCATTTACGGCGTGCCCGACGCCAAGATGGGCTGCCTCGGCGGCGCAACCTCCGTGCACGAACTCCCCAAACTCAACCACCACTTAAAAGTCCGCTCCGGCCTCCTCGCCCCCGAATGTCACGCCCTCCTCAAAGCGTATTTTAAGGAGAAGAGGGAAGAGGCGGATTGAAATGAATGAAATTTTAATTCAGTTAAAACCCAATATAATAAGATGAATAAAACACCTGACTTTGTCTTCAATATTCTAAGCTACCAAATTATTTTGGTTTCGCGAGATGATACAAATGCTCAAGGAATCAATGTGCGCTACCAATTGCCGACAATCAACATATTTTCAAGTTCCAACGGGGATACGAATCAGCCGAACGGACAGATTTTCTTTTACCCGAATGGCTTTGCCTTGCCTGTAGCAGAGCATCCTACGCCTTTAGTGATTAATCTTCATTTTTACATTTCGATGTTTGAGTATGTAATAAAAATATTACAATCAGCGGGTCTCACCCGTTGTGCTTATAAAGAAAATTCAAACGGCACACTTAAATGGGCAGAGTTAGATGGACACTTGCAGCAAGGGTAGTAAGGGGTCCGGCTTTAACTTATATATTTCGCTAAACCACACAAGGGTGTATGAGCGCTGGAGTTGGATTTAAACCGGCCACTCCACCAAAATTCGCGTAAAGAGTTTCATCCCCAACAACATCGCTCTTTCATCGATATCAAAATTACTCGTATGCAACGGGGTGACTTTCTTCCCGGGGGATTTAACCCCGAGCGCCATCATGCACTTGGGTATCGGATAATCCGCAAAGTCCTCGGCCCCCATGCTGGGTCGGCGACCGGTCTGGACATATTTTTCTCCCAAAAGTTTCCTCGCCGCCTTGAGACAATTTTCCGTGGCCGCCGGATCATTGCTACCCCCGCGCAGTAAGCGGTCAAACACGGGAGAAATCTTTGCCCGAAAAGAGCGCGCAGTTCCACCACACAACCGCTCAATAATTTGCCGCGCATTATCAGACACCGCCTGATCAAACGACCGAATGGTTCCTTTCAACATAACCGTGTCGGGAATGATGTTCGGCGCATGGCCGCCTTGAATCACGCCGATGGTCACCACTACCGGGTCCCGCGCATCAGTACTCCGTGGAACTGCTGAATAAATCAAAGTGACCAGTTGAGCCGCCACCGCAATGGGATCAATCGTGTTATGCGGGCGCGCGCCATGGCCGCCGTTGCCCCGCACTTCGATGACGAAGTCCTGGCAAAAGGCCGACTGCGGCCCCGGCGTGATGCTGACAACACCCACGGGCAGACTCGGATCGACATGAAACGCCAGGATGGCATCCACGCCTTTCACCGCCCCCTGCGCGACCATCTCGCTTGCCCCGCAGCCGGTTTCTTCCGCCGGTTGAAAGATACTGCGCCAAGCCACTGGCAGCGGTCCCGCGCGATGTAGCGCCAAAGTCGTCCCGAGCAAAATCGCGGAATGCACATCGTGGCCACACGCGTGCATGACGCCGATATTTTTAGAGCAATAAGTCGCCGCATTTTTTTCCTCAATCGGCAGCGCGTCAATGTCCGCCCGCAAGGCAATGACGGGAGCTTTTGCAACAGCACCGGGCACGATGTCCGTGATGATGCCTCGTTTATCGTCGCCCAGCCGATGCGGAATTTTTGCCTCCGTCAATTGCTTGGCCAGATACGCCGTGGTGGCATATTCCTCGCCGCTTAATTCCGGATGCTGATGCAACTGGCGGCGAAAAACGGACAACTGTCGCGCCACCCGATCAAGCTCGGCCGTCAACCGTAGCGCGGGCGTATCTACAACTGGGGGTGATTTTTTAATGAGATGAGTCTCGTTGATGATTACTAAGTTAGTAAATTTAAAAACTCCCCTAATTAAACCGCACCATTGGCGTGCCATCAAGCCGCTTCGATAAATCAATCGGATCGCCTACGGAAACCTGCTGGGGATTCACCTGATACGCCCAAACTTGAAAATAGACTGGATAGGCCTCGCCATAAATCGTCGCAAACGCGCCATCCACCGCGTCCGCCCCATGGGCAACTTTAACGCGGCCAATGCGTTGGATATTATACCGCGCATCGAAGGTGAGCCATTCCTGTCCGAGATAGACTTCGCAATACGCGTGAAAATCCATGGGCGAGCCCGGATCGAGGTAGCCGATGTCCGGCAGGTGCCCCGTCACGTAGCGGGCGGGCAAATTAAACGCCCGGCACAGCGCAATGACGCAATGCGCAAAATCGCGGCAGACACCATAACGCCGGTGAATGACCTCCGAAGCTGACAAGTCGGGCCGCCCAGACATATGGCGGTATTCAATATTGTTATGCACCCAGTCGCAGATGGCTTGCACTCGCGGGAGGCCGTGCGTGGTTTGCCCGAAAAGATTCCAGGCAAAATTCATCAACTTGTCGGAATCGCAGTAACGGCTGGGCAAAGTGTAGCGCAACAGCTCAAAAGGCAATTGGCCCACGGGCACGATGTTGCCCTTGATTTCCCGGGTGTCCGGTAATGAAGATACGGCTACCAGGGCATCATGCTGAATTTCATTGCGCCCCGGCATCAGCGTCGAGCGGTAAGTGATGTTGCCGTGGGAATCCTGAAATTCGTAGGACGGCAAACCAATGCCGAACGAAAGCCTTTCCTGCTTCACGAGCACCCGGCCTTCGAGCCGGGGCTTGAGTACGAACAGCACCGGTGTCGGTACCGTGGTTTCGTAGGCGAGACTGCAGCCGACGCGGACAGTGAGATTCAGCGGAGTCCAATCCATGGGTGACGCGGAGTTTGTACTCGATATAAAAATTAAAAAACAATAGGCGGAAATTACACTCTGAGCCACGCGGCCACTAAAGGCAACTGGCAACCAGACCAAATTTATGCAACGCAATCAAGGCCGCCGGGCGGGTACCGCCGTGTTCGCTTGGCCGCTTATTTGCCCAGCAGCTTGGCCACAATAAAGATGCCAACTGCGCCGGCGAAGCTCCCGCCGAAAAGGAGATAGATCATCGAATAGCCGATGGCCGCCAAGGGCATGATCAAAGTGAGGTGTTCAGTCATATTAATATTAGGTTAATTGTTTCGAGAAGTTAATGGCTTTTTTAAATTTGTACTTTAACAACCTGAGTATCCTTTTTCACCATAGGGGTGGTGGTGGGTCTTTGGTCGGTTGCTATGTTGGGATCTTTCTAACGATGAGGATGCTTTTTATGTTTGGGCCGGTCGTAAATGAGGATGCTCAAGATCAACCATATCGCACCCGATGCAGCCCCCAGAAAAAGCAGGAACGCCAGACCAGGATACCCCAGCACGTGAAAACTTGTTTCAATCCTCATCAGCATCGATGCCCCCATAATCAGGGCGGCCAGCACAATGCTGATGGCGATCCGATTCGCGATTTTTTGCATGCCCTCCATCACCACCGGGGCATCGGTGGCTTTTACGTTCACCTCGAATTCGGCATTCGTTATCACGTCCATTATCCGGTTAAGCTTTACGGGGAGATGGCTGACAAAATCCTTCATTTCCAGCAACGACGTGAAGACATTCCCCTTCGTCGCATCTTTATACAACCGCTGTGAAATCAGTTTATCCAGATTGCGCCGGATGGAGGCGTTGGGGTCAAAGGTTGGGTCCAAAATTCGACCCACTTCATCCAATTGGAGCAGGGTTTTCCCCAAGAGGATGAGCTCGGCGGGCACGAACAGCCCATTGTTTCGGGCATCTCCACTCATTTCCAGCAAAGTTCGTCCCAAGTTCAGTTGTCGCAGACCTTGATCCTGATGCAAAGACACTTGCTGACTGATTTTCCGGTGAAATTCACCCGATTCAAAATCTTCCATTTTTTCGCTCATATTGATGATTATTTCGGCTGCCTCGTCACCATTGCCGGAGCTAATCGCTATGATCAATTTCAATAGCCTTTCCTGCATCACCGGCCCGAAGCGGCCCACCATGCCCAAATCCAGCAATGCAATGTGTCCGCCATCGGTAATGAACACATTGCCCGGATGCGGATCAGCGTGAAAAATGCCATCCACCAGCACCTGCTTTAAATAGGCTTTGAATATTTCCTCCGCCAGAGGTGCGGCATTGCCCATCTCCAGCCGGTCCAAAGGCCCCAGCGAGGTTATCTTTTTTCCGCGGACATAATCCATCGTTAATACGCACCGTGTACTGTAATCGGGAATGGGTTGCGGCACTTGCAGCAGTGTAAACTCTTTTAGATTGTTCCCGACGGTTATCAAGTTCTGCGCCTCTTGCTCGTAATTGAGTTCCTGCTGGATGGTGACACGGAATTCCTCGAGCACGTTGGCAAACCGGGCCCGTCGGCCAATCTCGGTATGCTCATCCAGAAACGCCGCAATCTCTGCCAGCACCTCAAAGTCTTCCGCAATTTGCTGGCGAATATGGGGCCGTTGTACTTTGACGACCACCAATCGACCATCGCGCAATGCGGCCAGGTGAACCTGGCCCAGCGATGCGGACGCCAGCGGTTCATGATCAAATCGGGAAAATGCCTTGGATATCCTTACCCCTAATTCCGTATGCACGGTCTCGTCGACCTCCGCGTAGGAAAATGGCTTCACTTTATCCTGCAAGCGGGCGAGGGCCTTTAAGTAGGGTGCCGGCAACAAATCCGGCCGGCTTGCCAGCACTTGGCCTATTTTCACATAGGTTGGTCCCATCGCCTCAAGATCATCAGTGAGCTGCTCGGGCGTAATCTTGTCTGTCGACGGTTTGGGTTCGCGTAAATCAAAGCCTTCTTCCACATCCATATGCTGGACGAGATCAGCCCGCCCATATTTCCACAATAAGGCGGCGATTTGCCGGTAGCGCTTGAGGTGGTTGGCAGAAAGTTTCATGGTGAATTTGAGCATCCATTACCCGTTCGGGCCTCACTTGAGGCAAAGAATCGTGGCGCAAGGCCGGCCGAATCGTCGCCCTAAAAATGGACCGGTAGTTCGAGGCATGAATTTTTCATGCCCCCTAAGATAACATGGACCTTTCCCCGGCAATATGGGGTATTACCCGTAGAATGCCTTAATTTGACTGAAGAAACCTGCTTTTCGAAAAATATTTTGCGTGCTGGAGTTTTTTCTTTCCGCCCAGGCACCAGGCGTCTTCAAAGCCTTGCTTCACGCGGCTTCCGTATGGAGCCAACCGTAGGAATGGGCCATACTCTCACTGCGCTAAAACTTCAAATGACAACTATGCCGCATGCGTTGGTCGGGCGCCAGAGGGGGCTTGGTAATGAGGCGACTCGGCGGCCCGAGCTTTTCCAGTTGTTTCTCCGCCGCTTCACGCAAGGCCCGCCAGCGGCCCCACTCATAATCCGGCGCGTGGATAACGTGGTTGAGCACGCTGCGCCATTCCAGATAAGCGCGTTCAATGTCGCCGGGGCGTAACGTTTCGTTGATGAAGTGCTGCATCGCGGTCGGGTTTGCCCGCACGCGTTGGATGACTTCCGCCGCGCCTTCGCCGTATTCCAGCGTCACACCCCGATCGAGGTAACCTGGGCAGGTCATGCCCTGATAAGTAAGGCGGCACAGGTTGCCCAACTTGCCCCGCGCATGGTCAATGGATTCAAAGCGGTGCCCCGCGCGCAGGTTCGCCAGGTCGCGGGCGACTTCCTCCACCGGATAATTTGAATCCTCCAAGGCCGCCGCCACCGCCAGACCTTCGCCGTGATTAAAGAAACTGAAAATAATGCCGCGCCGCGTCGGATGCGCGCGCGCGTCTATGAGCCCCAGCCGAAACCATGTCTCAGCGACGCTCGCATCGCTGAAGGTATTGGTCATGCCCGCCAGTTCAGCAAAGTTTGTTGTTGGCGGCTCAATTTCGCGTCGGGGCGGATTGAGCAACGGTTTGCCGAGGGAGTCGATGCGGGCAAACACCGAGGCCTGGGAATAATCGAGCCGCGCGCTAATGAGGCCATTGTTTTCGACCATTTCCTCCGGGCGCCCCCCGCTGGTGAACAACGGCAATAGGGGCAGCAATTGTTTTTCGAACGCGTCAATTTCCCAATACCGCGACGGCAGCGGGTCTGCCGGCCGGTTTTGCCGCCAATAGTGGCAGATGCTTTTGTGCATCCATTTCACCAAGGTGATTTTTGCTTTGCCGGCTTCCTTGGGAAAGACCGCGAGCGCCACCTGCCGCCCGTAACGCGTTTCCTTGCCCCGCAATTTGCAGAGATTGCCCAAGTCCACGCCCGACAACGCTTGCGGAAACTTTAGCGCGGGCATCCACGCGCCTTCTTCATACGCCAGCGCATCGCCGAGCTTCACCTTCACCGGAGGCCGGCGGCGTTCCCATTGCCCGGCAGAGTTGAGCATCTCGACAATTTTATTCGTCGGCAACGCGTCCACCGTCAGTTTGTTATTGGGTTTGGGAATCGGTGGAGCAGGGGAGGCGGTCGTGGTGTTTTGGAGAAACCTCTCCAGCCCGAGTTCCGGCGGGTATTCCGTAAAAAGACGCTTGGCCAGTCCCGCCGCCGCCAGCGCGGGTGATTCACCTTTCTTTACTGCCTGGTGCATCAAGGCCAAAAAGCTGGGCCAGTCCACCGCGCTGGCTCGCTTCAGTTGCAGGGGCCGTGCTTCACCCAAGCGTGGTTTCGCCGGGGCCACCAGCACATAACCCTTTTCGTCCAACCCGCGTCGGCCCGCGCGGCCAAACATTTGCAAAAGCTCGTCTGGCCGTACCAAGCGCGGGCCCATGGAGGACACATATTCGCGATCCGTCACGAGCACCGATTTCATCGAGAAATTAATTCCGGCCGCCAAACCCGTGGTCGCGACGACGACGCGCAACTGCCCGGCCTTGGCCAACGGCTCAACCAACCCCGCCCGCTGCATATAGTTCAGCCCACTGTGGTGAAACGCGATGCGGTGCCGCAAGAGCTTGCCCAAGCGGTCGGACGCCAGCACCTTTTGTTCAGGCGTGAGGGTAAGAAAATCGTCCAAGGGCAGCGCAGAGGCTAGTTTACTGGCCAATTCCTCGGCTGCGCGCCGCCGTGGCGCAAAAATCAAAATCGGCCCCAAATCCGCCATCAAAGCCCGGGCAATCAGCCGTGGCCAGAAACCACGCACTCCCGTTGGCACGTGGTCGGGTATTGCTTCCAGCTCCACTTCGTCCTGCGGCACGGGCCGTTCCCAGTGGCTCACCAATACCGCGTCACGCCCGATGTTGCGCAGCCATTGCATGGTTTTTTCCGGATTGGCCACGCTGCCGCTCAAGAGCAGCAATTGCGTGTTTTTGTTCGCGAGCGCGAGAATAAGTTCGTAATTCACGCCCCGCACCGGATCGCCCAGCATTTGGTATTCGTCCACCACGAGCAATCCCGGCCCTTCCCCGCGCAAAAAGCGGCCCTTCTGCGTCTCCAGTGTGGCCACGATCACCGGCGCATCCAGATTGTCCGTCACGTCACCCGTGGCGATGCCGACGTCCCAGCCCTGTTCCCGCCATTCGTATAATTTGTCATTGGCCAGTGCGCGGGTGGGTACGGTAAAAATGGCCTGCTTGCGCCCGCTGGTTTGCATCAACAACTCGAAGATGTAAGTCTTGCCGGCGCCTGTCGGTGCATGGACTACTACGTCACGCCCCGCTTGCAGCGACCGCAAAGCTTCCTGCTGCCAGAGGTCGGGGATTTTTAAGGCAATATCGAGTAGACCATCTACAGATGCCACAGCCTTTTTCTAAGGCAAAGTTTGCTTCATCGCAAGGTGAAACGTGTTTTGAAAACAAAATTGCTGACATTTCTTTGACAACTGCCCCCGCGCGCGGTCTTGCCACTTCTGCACTGATGTAGCACAATTGTCACGGGGTTTTCCAGCCTCTTACCCTGTCGTGAAACGCCACCTGGTTTTCTTTTACTGGTTGTTGCTCTTGGTCTCCACACTGGCCATCGGCGGGGTGACCTTTTACCTCCTGCAGCGCGAGAGCGACCGCCTGCGCAACATGGCGGAGGATACCTCCGAACGCACGGGCAGGAATATTGTTACCAAACTCGATTTTTTGGTCAAACAAGCCCAAACCACTTCCATGGACGCCTTGAGCAAGTTGCCGGAGTCCAGCGTCGAACCTCAATTGATGAGCTTATGGAAAGACTCTTTCCCTTTCGCGCGCAGCGTATTTTATTATGTCCCTGGCCGGGGGCTGGAATTGCCATTGCCCCAGACTGAAGAGCGCAACATCCTCGAGCCTTTCCTGCATACCCGTATGGGTGGTTGGATCTGGGATCAACCCAATCGACTGCAGCAGTGGATGATTGCCAATATTGGCACGATCAAGTCTGGGCAACCGCCCTTCAGTCAAATTATTCCCAGTGGAATCACCACGGATAACAACGGGAATATGGTCGCGCCGGGCGCTGGCGTGGATCCCAACATCGACGCCAATAATATCGATGGGACGCCCAGCAATAGTCCGATGTCGGCCAACACTGGATTGGGCATTTCTACCATCTCCATCATTCAATTACCGAATGGCAGTGCGGTCAGCATCACCAAACAATTTCAGCAAACCATGGCCATGAACAAACCAGAACAGAATTGGGTTGCCGTAGGCCGGGGCGCAGATCGCCGTTGGCTCGGTTGGATGCAGGCGACGCCCGACGGCCCCGTGCGCGGCATGTTGCTCAGTTGGGAAGCGCTGGCTAAAACCATGGAAGCCACGGCATTTCCGGAACGACTGGACCCGGCCGATGGATTTGTCCTGCGCGATCCCTCGCGCAAGGCAATCATAGCGCATTTTGCCAACGGCGCGCTGGTGGTCGGCGGACATGGCGAGGATCCGATCGATGACCCGGATGCCAAGCCCGCTTTTGCCCCCGCCTTTCATCTACCCATCGGAGCTGAAATGCCAGGATGGACTCTGGATGTCTATTTCAATCCCGAAGCCAAATTTTCCAGCAATTTCATGGCACTCAGCACCGTGCTGGTTACCGTCCTCGTAATTTCCGTGCTCGTCGGCGGCACACTGCTTATGCGCGAAGCCCGTCGCGAAGCTTCAGACGCTGCCCGCAAGACGAGCTTTGTTTCCAACGTCTCGCATGAACTCAAAACCCCACTCACCACCATCCGCATGTATGCGGAGCTGCTGGGTGAAGGCCGGGTCCGCGATCCCGCTAAGCAGCGCACTTACCTCACCACTATCATCAACGAAAGCCAGCGTTTGACGCGTCTGGTAAACAATGTCCTGGACTTTAGCCGCTTGGAGCAAGGCCGGAAAAAATACAACTCCGACGATGTTTGTTTGGCTGAACTTGTTCGCAGCGTACTCGACGCCCAGCGACCGCGCCTCGAAGAAGCTGGTTTCCAAGTAGAGTCGGACCTCGCCGCGGCCATTGACTTGCGCGTCCATACCGACCGTGACGCCCTTGAACAAGTCTTGCTCAATTTGATGGACAACGCTCTCAAATATGCCGCCGACGGACACTGGCTTGAGGTGAAAATTACCCAGAAAGACAATCACGCACTCCTGGCTGTGAGTGACCACGGCCCAGGGGTGCCTGCGGATGAACAGGAGAAAATCTTTGAAATGTTCCATCGGGTCGACGATTCCATCACCGCGCGTTTGCCGGGTGCTGGCCTCGGCCTGAGCATCGCGCGGCGCTTATTGCGCGATCAAGAGGGCGATTTGTATTACGAGCCGAATCAAACCGGCGGCGCCTCCTTCGTCGCTTCACTGCCACTGGCTTTGGCCGAGGAAAAAAACCTGCCGCCGCCAGCAGAAGCCAGCTTGGCCACGCCCTAAATTTTTCTCCGTGCAGTTAGCGGATGCTTTGTTATCGTGCCCGGATGGCTTCTTTGTGCGTTTTTGCGCCGGCGAAAATCAACCTGTTTCTAGCCGTCACGGGTCGTCGTGACGACGGTTTCCATGATTTGATCAGCCTAGTCTCGCCGCTGGACTGGGGCGATACCCTGTGGCTCGATACTTGCGACGGCGCCAGCGTGGATACGCTGGCCTGCCATCATCCCGAAGTGCCCACCGATGCGACAAATCTGGTGCTCAAGGCGGCCGCTGCTTTTCGTCGACACCTCGAAACGGGCACCCCGTTCGTCCACTTTACCTTGGAAAAGTCAGTACCCGCCGGCGCGGGCTTGGGGGGCGGTAGTAGCGATGCCGCCGCCGCCTTGCAGGGGCTCAACCAACTGGCTTCCCACCCACTTAGCACCGATAAATTGCGCGCGTGTGCTGCTGAGATCGGGTCCGACGTTCCCTTGTTTCTCGAAGGCACCGCCGTAATCATGAGTGGCCGGGGCGAAATCAATGAGCCCTTGCCACCCGCAGCCCGTGCGGTATTGCGCGGTCGGGAAATATTGATTTTCAAGCCACCATTCGGTGTGCCGACGGCCTGGGCTTACCGCCATTTGCGCGAACATGGCTCAAAATGGTATGTGCCAGCGGCCACCGCCGGGGAAGTTCTGGCCCACTGGCTGGCTGAACCAACTTGGGCAACTCTGCCCCTCGGCAATAACCTCGAACAGCCCGTGTTTGATAAATATGCGGCCCTACCTGTGCTCCTGGATGAATTGCTAGCCAGCTTTGGACTCCGGTGCCGCATGAGCGGCAGCGGCAGCGCCTGCTTTGCCTTACTCGATGCGGACAGCCCACGTGCAGCTATCGAACAGACCATTCGCAATGCCTGGGGGCCGGAGGCGGTGATTCAGGCCACGCGGTTGGCCGGAAATTGAACACCCGTCCTTAAACTGCGCGACAACTTGGCCGCCTAGGGATTCACGGAAGAACTGGAGAGTATTTTTGCGATATCCGTGGGCGATAATGCCTGCACGCTCCAATCCATGAACAAATAAATTCCCACCTCACCGTAGCGAACGGGATTGCCTTTCGAGTATTCATCGCCGTCTTTCTGGAACGTCCCATCCTGACCCGGCTCCAGCGTAACGCCATCACTGGTGCCTACGGCAACATTGTTTGCCAGGTTCGGCAATAGCCCCAGTTTCTGGCGTGTGTCCCGATAATCGGCGGTTTGTTTTTGTTGGTTTTTGCCACTGCGGTCGGCCAGGTACGGATAGACATTCATGCCATAGCCGCGTTTATCCGCATCGGCGTCAGGGATTACATTGTCGTGTTGCACCAAATATTCGGGATCCGTCAACACGTCGGGCCACTTTGTAACGATGACTTTGGAGCCGTCCGACGAGGCTTGAATTTGACCTTCCAAATAGGGATAGGCGAGTTCCTCCAGCCAAGTTGCGCCTCTGGGGTTTGAACTGCCCACGGTGTTGGAGGGTGATGTGGAGGGGCCAAATTGCGGTGCGGGCAACAAACCATCATTGTCATTCGAGTACGCTCCCATGGCGCCGCCAATATTGTGCAGGTTACTGGTGCTTTTGGCTTTGCGGGCGGAACGCTGCACGACCGCAAGGGAAGGAACCAGCACGGCCATCAAAATGGCCAGAATGGCCATGACGGTCAATAACTCCACCAACGTAAAGCCCACATGCCCGGAATTGGCCGGGGAAACACGCGAAAGACGGGAAGGGTAAGTTGGGCGGGGCATGGGTATAAAACCGTGGTAGAAAGACAATGGGACAGACCAGACCGGGGTAAAAACAACTATGCCTTTCCTGCCGGTTTTGCACCCGACGCGCAAGTGCATAATGAATTGGCGGAGGCAATTTCCGTCTTTGCGCTGAGCGCAAAAATAGCTTACAAGCATCGGTCTACGCTTCTCTGCGCAATGTTGTCCTCCGCCCTCCGTCTACCGGTTGAAACCAACGCCGCCGCCGCCGCGCCGACGCAACCGGCCACGGCCCACGCGGGCAGCCCGCTCGCCAGTTTGCCGCCCGCCGCCCGCATCCTGCGTACCGCCGCCCGGCTGTTTTACGAGCAGGGTTATCATGCCACGGGCATTAACCAAATCATTGCCGAGGCCGGCGTAGCCAAGGCCACCTTCTACTCGCATTATCCGTCCAAGGACACCCTGGGTGCCGCCTGGCTGGCCCAACAGCACGAAGCCTGGGTCAGTTGGCTGACCGAACGTGTCACCCCGGTCCCCGATGCCCGCCGTCGCGTCGCCGTCTTGTTTGATTTGCTCGAGGTCTGGTTGCGCAACAACGATTATCGCGGCTGTCCGTTTTTAAATACCAACGCCGAGCAGCCCAACCCGCCCGCCGAGTTGCGCGCCATTATTCTTCAGCATAAAAGTTATCTACGCGATTACCTGCGCAACCTCGTCCGCGCCGCGTTGCCCGGTCGTTTGGAAGCCGACCGCATGGCCTTGGCCGCCTATGTCCTCTTTTGCGGCGCGATCATTGAGGCCCAAGCCTTCCGCGATCCGTGGCCGGTCCGCACCGCCGCGCAAACGATTCTTGGTTGGTTTTAAGGCAAACTAATTGCAAAATACTGGTGCGCCTTGCACGGCCAGCGTGCCCGAACGTCCTTCAATACAACGTTCGTGGACTTCACACACCGGGATGGTTTCCCGATTGCGCAGAAGCGATTCGGCATACTCCTCCAGCTTGACGAACTTTACTCCAGCGGCCTTGGCCTCGGTCACCAATTTTTGGAATAAGCCGAGATAGCGCCGTCCCTCCAATTCGGAATGAATGGTGAGGACATGCACATAGTCGTCCGGCGCTTCCTTGATCAGCTCCAGATAGCGGGGGACAATGCGTTCCACGGGATGCTCAGGCCGGCCCAGCAATTCGTCGAGCGTGGGCAGCGTGGTGGGGATTTGCAGCGTGGTGAAAGGTTCGTCCCGCCAGCGTGGAAAAAACGGATGCGGCCCACGCGTGTCGCTACCGTACAACAGGCCCAATTCGTCGTAAACCCGCAAACTGTGCGCCGTAACCTGCCATCCCGGAGTGCCGGCCACGCGCGGTTTTTCGCCGAATATGCGCTCAAATTCCCGCACCGCGTTGCCAAGTTCCTGCTGCGTGCGCGGCAAATCCCAGCGCGCCAAATAATCCTGCCAGGCGAAGTGGTCCCAGCAGTGAATGCCCACGGTAAAGCCCAGTGCGCGAATCTTGCGCAACATTCCCTCGTTGCGCTGCCCAATCATTGGCGCGGGCAGCAAGGTCCCGTTCAGCAGCGTGCGCAGACCATAATTTCCCGCCACATTCGTGCGCCCGATTTTTTTCAAAAATCCTGGTCGAAAAATCCGCCGGATGGCTTTGCCCGTGTTGTCCGGTCCGAGCGAAAACAAAAACGTCGCCGGGCAACCCACCTCTTGCAAGGTCTGGGCCAACGGCAGGGTATCCTCCCGCGTGCCGCGGTCGGTGTCCACGTCAACCTTGATTGCCAGCCGTAC
>Ga0182012_10002673_pt1 | contig 19243 bp, 14 predicted proteins | sample 612S2SmetaG_FD_120486 | JGI IMG/M metagenome (GOLD analysis project Ga0182012, IMG submission 120486) | Permafrost microbial communities from Stordalen Mire, Sweden - 612S2S metaG | ecosystem: Environmental > Terrestrial > Soil > Wetlands > Permafrost | place: Sweden: Stordalen | collected...
CTTTTCGATGGGTTGCATCGATGCTGCAATATAAATTGCAGTTGATGAATGTATAGATTTATGTTGCGACAGTGTCAAGAAAAAAACGCACGAGGAGTGGAAAAATCGTCAACAATTTTTCAAGCCTCATCGAGGATCGAAAGTAAAAATTGAAATTCATCGACGGTGAATTACATCTTCGCGACGAATGCATGAGTGAATTTTCGCAGACGATAACGCTGAAGAAACATCGCCGTCTCTTTTTTTCAGCACTCGATTTGATTCAATGCAAGACCCGCAAGACTTGTCTCTTTGTAGCGCGACTGCATGTCGAGACCCGTTAAATACATAGTGCGGATCACTTGATCGAGTGAAACCTTGTGCTCTGCAGACTCGTTCAACGCGAGGCGCGAAGCCTGCACTGCCTTGGCCGCGCCCATTGCGTTTCGTTCGATGCAGGGAATTTGAACGAGGCCGCCAATCGGGTCGCACGTCATGCCGAGGTTGTGCTCCATGGCAATCTCCGCGGCATGTTCCACCTGTCCGTTGCTGCCGCCGAGCGCCGCCGTCAATCCCGCCGCTGCCATGGAACAGGCAACGCCCACCTCGCCCTGGCATCCTACCTCTGCACCGCTGATGGATGCGTTCTCCTTGTAAAGAATCCCGATTGCGGCCGACGTGAGAAAGAAGCGAACGATCCCCTCGTGATCCGCTTCGGGAATGAAGCGATGATAGTAATGCGCCACAGCGGGAACGACGCCGGCGGCTCCATTGGTGGGCGCGGTAACCACGCGCCCTCCGGCGGCGTTCTCTTCATTCACGGCCATTGCGTAGACGGTAACCCAGTCGAGCGGCGCGAGCGGGTCGCTGCGCTTGCCATCGGCATCCTTCTCTTCGAGACGCGCTGCCAGGCGATGAGCGCGACGGCGTACGTTGAGGCCACCGGGCAAAATCCCTTCAGCCGCAATGCCGCGCTTCACGCAATTCTGCATGGCCGCCCAAATGCGATCGATGCCGTCGCGCACCACAGCAACGGGAGGCTGCTCCGAACTCGGCGCCGCCAGGGCACACTCGTTCTCAAGCATGAGCTGGCTGATGGAGAGCTCATTGGCTTCCGCGGTGGCAAGCAGTTCCGCTGCGCTGTGAAATGGAAAGGGAACGGCGGGGCCACTCTTCTCGGAAGAGGCGTGGACTCCGGCGGCAGACTGTGCCGCATCCTCGGTAACGAATCCGCCTCCAATGGAAAAGAATGTCCGCTGCACCAGAATGACTCCGGTCGCATCGATGGCCGTGAGCCTCAGCCCGTTTGGGTGGTGCATTTGCGCGCCCGGGGGAAACATTATATCCCGGTGGAACAGCAGGTCGCTGATCTCGTCGAAGGCTATGGGGCGAGTGCCGGCAAGATCGAGATGGCGCGCGACGCGGATGTTCTTCACGGTGGAGTCAATGGCCGCGGGATCGATGGTGGCAGGCTCGTGGCCAGACAGTCCAAGCAGCACGGCGCGGTCGGTTCCGTGGCCCAGGCCGGTGAGCGCCAGCGAGCCGTACAGATCCACCTGAACGCGGGCAACGCGGTTCAGCAATCCCGCTGGCGCAAGGTCGCGCGCAAAGCGGCCGGCGGCCTTCATGGGACCCATGGTGTGTGAACTTGATGGACCAACGCCGATTTTGTACAGATCGAAAAGACTTGTAGGCACGGGATGATTGTAGCGTGAGTCACAGATTCCGACACCCATCCGTCTGGTACACTCGCTGCACCTTTAGACTATGTTATTTAAAGTTCTCAGTGCCGCGGTTTATGGAATCGACGCCAACCTCATCGATGTTGAGGTGGACTATTCCGGCGCCGTGACGGAAAAAGACATCTTTCATACGGTCGGCTTGCCCGATGCCGCCGTGCGCGAGAGCCGCGACCGCGTCCGCGCTGCCATTAAAAACTCCGGCTACACCATTCCGCCCACGTTCATCACTATCAACCTAGCCCCCGCCGACCTGAAAAAGGAAGGTTCTGGATTCGACCTCCCAATCGCTGTCGGCATTCTGGGCGCTTACGGCGCGCTGCGCGTGACTGACCTGAGCCAGTTCCTTCTGGTGGGCGAACTTGGATTGGACGGCAACCTGCGGCCGATCCCGGGCATGTTGCCTGTGGCCATTCTCGCCCGCGAAAAAAATATCCCGAATCTGATTCTTCCTCTCGCCAATGCAGCCGAAGCTGCCGTTGTGGAAGGAGTGAACGTCTATCCTGTTTTCTCTCTGATGGATGTTCTGGATCTGTTGAACAGTTCGGTTGTCGGCGTCATCCAACGCGAGCCATACAGGGTGAATACACAGGAGCTGCTGGGAGAGTTGCAGCACTTCAGCGTGGACTTTAGCGATGTGCGCGGCCAGCAGACGGCCAAGCGCGCGCTCGAAGTTGCCGCGGCGGGCAGCCACAACATTCTGATGATCGGACCGCCCGGCTCCGGCAAAACCATGCTTGCCAAGCGCCTGCCCTCCATTCTTGCACCGCTGACGTTTGAGGAAGCGCTAGAGACCACCAAGATTCACTCGGTCGCCGGTGTGCTGGATGCGTCGGCCGGCCTGGTGACGCAACGGCCGTTTCGTTCACCGCACCACACCATCTCTGATGCGGGCCTCATCGGCGGCGGAATCGTGCCGCGTCCCGGCGAAGTGTCGCTGGCGCACAACGGTCTGTTGTTTCTGGACGAGTTGCCAGAGTTTCCGCGCAATGTGCTCGAAGTAATGCGCCAGCCGCTCGAAGATCACACAGTGACCATCGCGCGCGCATCCATGTCGCTGAGCTTTCCGGCGCGCTTCATGCTGGCGGCGGCCATGAATCCCTGCCCATGTGGCTATTTCAACGACAAGTCGCGCGAGTGCATGTGTACGCCGCCGATGATTCAGCGGTACGTGGCCAAAATCTCAGGACCGCTGCTGGACCGCATCGACATTCACATTGAAGTGCCGGCGGTGCAGTACAAGGAGTTGCGCGGTGGCGCAGCGGCCGAAGGCTCAGCGCAGATTCGCGGCCGCGTGATGGCCGCCCGGGAACACCAGCGCCAACGCTTTAAAAAGGCCGGCGAGAAGATCTACGCCAACGCGCAGATGACCACGCGCCAGATTCGCACCCACTGCGAGTTGGCCGCCGATTCCGAGCGCCTGCTTGAGCGCGCCATGCAGCAGCAGGGTCTCACCGCCCGCGCGCACGACCGCATTCTCAAGGTGGCCCGCACCATCGCCGACCTCGAAGGCGCCGAGCATCTCGCCGTATCGCATATCGCTGAAGCCATCCAATACCGCACTCTCGACCGCAGCTACTGGGCGTAATATGATTTGCCGTCAGCCCTGCCAGGGAGAAGGTGTGCGCGAAATGTCGCGCCGCTTTCTTTTTCGCAGGGCGCCCCATCAGAAAACATGCGGTGCCTGTCCCGGCGACACGCCCGCAAAGGAGAAGCAATGAAACTCTCGGCAATCAGATTCGCGGCGGTAGGAATTGTGCTGGTCTTTGCCTTCGGACAGTCTCCGGCGCAAAGCAATCCGGACTCTCTCAAGAGCGGATTCGAAAATCCACCACAAAGCGCGCATCCTCGCGTTTGGTGGCATTGGATGAACGGCAATATCACGAAGGAGGGCATCAAGCTCGACCTTGAATGGATGCACCGGACCGGCATCGCTGGCTTTCAGAACTTTGACGCGGCGCTGGATACGCCGCAGGTTGTCGATCATCGCCTCTCCTATATGACGCCGGAGTGGAAAGATGCCTTCAAATATGCCGTCACGCTCGGCAATCAGTTGGGCCTTGAGGAGGCCATCGCCGGCTCCCCGGGATGGAGCGAGTCCGGCGGTCCATGGGTGCCCCCTGCCGAGGGCATGAAGAAATATGTCTGGAGTGCGACCGCCGTTGAGGGCGGCAAGCCCTTCACCGGAGTGCTAATTCACCCGCCGTCGAGCACCGGCGCATTTCAGGGGATGAGCCGCCCACCGGAAGAGGGGATCGCGGCCCCGGTGCAGCAGTTTTATGCGGATGCAGCCGTGGTTGCCTATCGCAGGCCGGCAAGTGATGTACCTCTGGACATGGAGCACGTCAAGATCACCGCGAGCGGCGGATCGCCAGATTTTGCAATGCTCAGCGACGGAGACCTGCAGAAGACTACGAAGCTACCGATTCCAGCAGCTGGTGAATCCTCGTGGATTCAATTTGAGTTCGCCGCGCCCACGACCATTCGGTCCATCACCTATGTGGTGATGGCGCCAGACCGGATGGCGAATGTACTGTTTGGCATCGGCGCACCCCAAAAAATGTTGTTGGCCAGTGACGACGGCAAGAACTTCAGCCCGGCAGCGGAATTGCCTTCGAGCCGAGCTCCGGAGAATACGGTTTCGTTCCCGGCAGTCACCGCCAAGTATTTCCGCGTCACATTCAAGCGGATTGCACCGGCTTCGCCCTTGGCTGACGCCTCCTTGCGCGGAGGTCGTACGCCGCCCACCGACTACGAGATCGCCGAACTGGCGCTCCATGCAGGAGCACGGGTCAATCGCTTCGAGGAGAAAGCAGCATTCGTCACGGATCCGAACCTCTACATCCTGTCGACCCCCGCTGTGAGTCCCGCGGACGCCATCGCAAAGAACGACGTCATCAATCTGACCGCGAAAATGCATCCGGATGGGACACTCGACTGGACTCCGCCGCCCGGCAACTGGGCGGTGCTTCGCTTTGGCTACTCTCTGCTCGGCATCACCAATCATCCGGCCACAGCCGAGGCCACCGGGCTTGAAGTGGACAAGATGGACCGCAGGTATGTGAAGAAGTACATGGACACCTACCTGGATAGCTACAAGAGAACCGTTGGGCCCGACCTGATCGGCAAGCGTGGATTGCATTACGTGGTGAACGACAGCTGGGAGGCCGGCTCGCAAAACTGGACCGACAACATGATTGCCCAGTTCAGGAAACTGCGTGGCTACGATCCGATGCCGTGGATGCCGGTGCTGGCGGGCCGGATTGTCGAGAGTTCCGCAGACAGCGACAGATTTCTCTGGGACTTCCGCAAAACGATCGCCGACCTGATCGCAACCGAGCACTACGGGCAGCTTGAGACCACTCTGCATGAGTGGGGCATGGGGCATTACGGCGAGTCGCACGAGGGCGGACGCGCATTCGTCGCCGATGGCATGGAGGTGAAGAAGTTCAACGAGATTCCCATGAGCGCCATGTGGGTGCAGACCCCTGGAGTGGTCAGGGAACAGTATGGTTACAACGCGGATGATCGCGAGTCTTCCTCGGTGGCGCACATCTATGGCCAGAACCTTGCTGCGGCCGAATCATTGACCACGTGCACATTCTCCTCCGCATGGGCCTGGTCGCCCGCCACCCTCAGGCCCGCCGCCGATATGGAGTTCATCAATGGCATCAACCGATTTGTGATTCACGAGTCGGCCCACCAGCCGCTCGTCAACAAGGCCCCCGGCATGACGCTCGGTCCCTGCGGGCAATGGTTCAATCGCAACGAGACCTGGGCCGAACAGGCAGGGCCCTGGATCGACTACCTATCCCGCACCAGCTTCCTGCTACAGCAGGGTCACTTCGGCGCGGACCTGATTTATTTCTACGGAGAAGATTCCAACCTGACCGCAATCTTCGGGGACAAGGCGCCCGACATTCCCGAAGGGTACGGCTTCGACTATGTCAACGCCGACGCCCTGATTCACGAGCTGAGCGCCGCGAACGGCCGCATCACCACGCCGGGAGGCACAAGCTACCGTCTTCTCGGACTTGACCCCTTCAGCAGGCACATGTCGTTGCCCGTGCTCCGCGCCATCCACAAGCTGGTGGAGAACGGGGCAACCGTTGCCGGCGAAAAGCCCATCGACGATCCAAGCCTTGCCGACGACCAGAAGGAGTTTTCCAGGTTGAGCGATGAGCTCTTTGGCGATGGCTCCGGCGTACACCATGTCGGCAAAGGCCAAGTCTATGCCGGCGAGAATCTCGGCGAGGTCTTCAAGGCAATGCACATGGAGCCCGACTTCGAAACCACGCATCCTGAGGCCGATACGCACCTGCTGTTTGCCCATCGCAAACTGACCGAAGGCGACGTCTACTTTGTGGATAACCGCAACGACCTCACAGAGAATGTGGACGCAATGTTTCGTGTGTCTGGCAAGGCGCCGGAACTTTGGCACGCAGACACCGGCAAGACCGAACCGGCGTCGTTCAAAATTTCGGATGGGCGCACGACCGTTCCTCTCAAGCTTGAACCCTATGGCAGCGTGTTTGTGGTCTTCCGCAAACCCGCGACTGCAACTTCGCGCACAGTGCCGGCAACTACTGAGATGGTGGTCGCGAATATTGAGGGGCCTTGGAGCGTGAGCTTCCAACCCGATCGCGGAGCGCTCCCTTCGGTTTCCATGGACAGGCTTTCTTCGTGGAGCGACAGCTCTGACCCGGGGATCAGATATTTTTCCGGCACAGGAACCTATACAAAGACTATCGATCTGGAGCCCTCAGCACTGAAAGGCGGTGCGCATCTCTGGATTGACCTGGGCGATGTGAAGAACCTGGCCGAAGTCACCGTCAATGGCAAGCCTCTCGGCGTCGTCTGGCACGCGCCTTACCGGGTAGACGCAACCACCGCACTCAAGCCCGGCAATAACGAGGTCACGATCAAAGTGACTAATGCGTGGGTCAATCGCCTCATCGGAGACGAGCAGCCGAATGCAGTGCGCATTACCTTTGCCGACACCAAACCCTACAATGCAAATTCCCTACTACTGCCCTCAGGCCTGCTTGGGCCGGTTCGTGTGGTGTCCGTGGCTGTTTCCGCACAATAGATCGCAATCCCTCAGATCCGGGCGGGTAAGCTCACCGCCCGGCTTTGCCCTTTCCCAGGTGCCCAAAAGCGAGGCGTCTCCCCCCGAACGAAGACCTGTTCGTGGGGACCCCGGCACCCTGGGGCACCCGCGATGGTGGGAGAAAGGGCGTCCCTTGCCCTGGGCCGCCCGCCAACCCTTGTAACTCCCGCAACCTCGCGCCTCCCTCGAAGGTGCCATTGACCGCCGTATTCGAACGATGGTTACCTTGGTTCTTAAGGGAACTCTAATCTTGAACCGATAACTGTTAAGACTGCTTAAGAAACACTGCAGAATTTGTCGCTGAGGCCATTTCAATGACAGTAATCAATGAGACAGTTCTAACTTCGAGTTTGGACGCGATGCTTGTGGCAGTGCCCGCTTTCATCGTCCTGCTGGCGGGGGTCTTCCGCGTTGACGAGCTAATTGCTGCCCCCCGGCACCCGGCGCGAGTTCGGCGACCGCCTTCCGGGATCGACGAAGACGGCCGTTCCATGCTTTTTGACCCTGACGGCCGCCCATCCGGCCCGTTTGCCGCCCGAAAGTAACCAGATTGGTTCGCTTTTTGTGCGAATCGGTACACAAATCCCTGCAAAGCCGCCCCGTTCGCCAAAACCAGCCAATAACTCTCGTTGAGACTTGAACCCATTCGATTGAAAATAAAGGTTTTTACGCACTCTTCAGTACAGACTTTCGGAACCGTCAAAACTGCTCAAAAAGCGTTGAAAAAACTGTTGACCTGTGCGTCTGCCCGGTATACATTCATGAGAGCCATCCATATAGGGCAGATTGCTTATTGCGATTTGATGTGCCCGTGAGCCATTTCCCGCATCATACTAATGAGTCCAGGCTCTTCTGTTGATGCCTGCGGTGCGTTGTGAGAGCTTTCGGAAATGGGCATGACGGGCGCCGAAATTCCCAAAATTGCAGTCTGATCTACCCATGCGGGTTTAGGCCTGTTTTACACGCCCGAAAGTGCGTCAAGATTGTTGAACTGGATGTCAGGTTCGTGCGTCTAAAACATGAACGTGAAAACTTGGGGCAGTCCTTGAATGATCGGCTCCCCGTGCTGCACCGGCAGCGTTTCAAATCACCAGCCGGGCAGTCTACTGACGAAGGAGAATATTGCAATGCGTTCTGATCTAGTTTTTGGGGCACTCTCTCATGTGTCCAATCGCTACCAGCTCTGTCAACTGGCAAGCAAGGCAACACGTAAGCTGCACAAGCCGAACACACGGCTGCAAGACACGACTAATGAAGTTCTGTGCCGCTTTCAAACCACCAACCCTGGAACGCTCGGGCCCGTGTCGGCTCCGGCAGCCCAGCCGGTTGAAAGGCGCCGCGCAGCTTAAACGGCGTCTTTCAATCCACTATCGTTGAGTAAGAAAACGAAGCAAGAAACAGCATTCCGCATTCGGACGGTTTTGTTTCCCCGGCGTTTCGATACTCCTCATGCATTAGGATGATGCTTCAAGGCCGGCACACGCCGGCTGTATCCCAGCATTTCCGCAAGGTTTCCGTCTGGAGCACTTCCCCCTCCCGCATTCCTCTCACAAACATCCCGCCTCGCAGGTGAACATGACCATCGCTGAACTGAAAGAAAAGAACATAACCGAACTGAGCCGTATTGCGCGTACCCTGGAAATCCCGGGTACCAGCGGCCTTCGCAAGCAGGATCTCATCTTCAAGATCCTTCAGGCGCAAAGCGAAAAAGAAGGTCACATCTTTGCCGAGGGAGTTCTTGAGATTCTCCCCGACGGCTACGGCTTTCTTCGCTCGCCCGATTACAACTATCTCCCCGGTCCTGACGACATCTACGTTTCGCCTTCGCAGATCCGCAAATTCGATCTGAAAACCGGCGACTCGATCAGTGGCAACGTCAGGCCCCCGCACGAGGGAGAAAAGTACTTCGCGCTGGTCAAGATCGAAGCCATCAACTTCGAGTCCCCTGAGGAGACCCGCAACAAGATCCTCTTTGACAACCTCACCCCGCTCTATCCCCAGGAACGCATCAAGCTGGAGACAGTGCGCGAGGCGACCAGCGGGCGCGTGATGGACCTGCTCACCCCCGTCGGCAAGGGCCAGCGCGGTCTCATCGTCGCTCCGCCCCGCACCGGCAAAACCATGCTGTTGCAGTCGCTCGCCAACTCGATCTCCACGAATCACCCGGAGATCGTCCTCATTGTTCTGCTGATCGACGAGCGTCCCGAGGAAGTCACCGACATGCAGCGCTCGGTCAAGGGCGAAGTCATCAGTTCCACTTTCGATGAGCCTGCAGCACGCCACGTGCAGGTGGCAGAGATGGTCATCGAAAAGGCCAAGCGCCTGGTGGAACACAAACGCGACGTGGTCATTCTGCTCGACTCCATTACCCGTCTTGCCCGCGCCTACAACACGATCGTGCCTCCCTCGGGCAAAGTGCTGTCGGGCGGCGTGGATTCAAACGCACTGCAGCGCCCCAAGCGGTTCTTCGGCGCCGCCAGAAATATCGAGGAGGGCGGGTCGCTCACCATCATTGCCACCGCCCTCGTTGACACCGGCTCCCGCATGGACGAAGTCATTTTCGAAGAGTTCAAGGGCACGGGCAACATGGAAATCATCCTTGACCGCAAGCTCGTGGACAAGCGCGTCTTCCCGGCCATCGACATTCAGCGCTCCGGCACGCGCAAGGAAGAGCTGCTGATCCCCAAAGACGATCTTTCGCGCATCTGGGTATTGCGCAAGGTGCTTAACCCGCTTTCACCGGTTGAAGCGATGGAGTTGCTTATCAGCCGGCTTGAGAAGGTTCGCAACAACGCCGAGTTCCTCCTCAACATGAACCAGTTGTAGAGGCATTTCCAGCGGGGAGTCCCTTCTTCCGCCGGAACTCTCGCCAAAACAGTCATGGCATAGAGTGAGCCCCGTGCATGCGAGGCTCCTCCGTGCTATTCCGTGCTATATTGACCGCATCGGTTTTCGCCTGTTCTCCTTGTGTGCCCTGTCCGGATTGAGTAGCGGAAGCAGATTCGCGAAGATGAGACTGCTCCTCAGCATCGCTCGGCTGTTCATGTTGAGTTGTCTAGTTGCTAGCGTTGCGGGCGCTCAGCAGTTGGTGAAGGGCGAGGTTCTTCTTCATGCAACTTGGATCCTTGACCACGCATCGTTGAAGAATTCATTACCCTGCAACATCCAGCTTTCAAGCAGTATGCAGCTCGATCTCCTTTTCCGCTATTTGGCGGGATTCGCGATCAATTGCCGCCTTGGAGAAAAACTTCACTCAGGTGAGCGCCTGGTGATTCTCGTGAGAGTCACACCCGAGTTCGGGAAGCCCACAATCCTGTTGGAGTATTTCGACATACCGCAGGTTCAGCCGCATTCCCAATCTGGCTTCGACGCTCCGCTATCCAAGTTAGAGGTCCGGACGAGTGGCGGGTTTGCGATGGGGTCAGGACGATATTCCCTAGAGGTCGTTCTGGCGGACGGTCAAGGCCACATGTGCCGCGCGCGGAAGAAACTGAAGCCCGCCGATGCCAGAGGGGCCGGGAATATCCCTGTTGTGCTTCAGCCGGGCGCCGTTGCTCCTCTGGTTGATGCGCGGTGGAATGGCTCCCTCGCGGCCAAAGGTCAACGCTTGACGGTGTTGTTGAACGCGCATGGCCGATTTGGGACAGCGCGACTCCAAGCATGGGATCGGGCTATCCTCCTGCAATCGCTTGTCACCTTACTCAACCAACTTCCCTGCAAGTCGGTGAACCTTGTCGCTTTCAACCTTGACGAACAGCAGCAGGTTCTCAGTCTGGACAAATTCGATGCCGACGGCTTCTCAAAGCTCGAGAGGGCATTGGAGCAGATAGATTTTGCCACCATCCCGTATCAGGCGCTCAAAAAAGGTTCCTGGACCAGTTTCTTGGTAGGCCTTGCACAGAGGGAGTCTTCATCGAAGGAGCCTCCAGACGATATCATCTTCCTCGGCGCCGGGGGCAGTCATGCATGGGAGAAGCTGCCACGAGATATGACCAGGGACATCGAGATTTCTAAAGCTCATTTCTTTTATTTCGAGTTATTTCCCTATATCGGCAGCGCCCCAGACGGAGTGGAGCAATTGACCAGGGACATGCACGGAACTGTTTTTGCAATTAGCTCTCCAGAAATGCTCGCCCAGGCGATCAAAAAGACGTTGGCTCTGACGGCTGCGCCCGCGGAATAGGCGGTCCCTCGGGAACCCATCTCCGATGGTTCTACTTCAGCACAGGCAATCGAATCCCGTGGTAGAACCCGCCCGCGCATCCGCGAAGACCGCGAAGCAAGCTGCCTTTTCGGATTCGCCGCCAGCTGGTAAACTTATTAAGTCGTGGGGCTGTAGCTCAGCTGGGAGAGCGCCTCGTTCGCAACGAGGAGGCCAGCGGTTCGATCCCGCTCAGCTCCACCAACCTTCGCCCTCTGCGCGAGGGCTACGGCTCGGCAGGCAAGTTTTGAGACGTCCCGCCGGAGCGTATGCGGACAATTCTCCATTTCCTCGCCTTATCTTGAAAGTCCTCCGCTGCGCCTGGTCCTTTGCGCGGTGCCGGCGTTCTTCTGTGAAGATGTGGCGAAGGTATACTTGAGTTGTCCTCGATTGCCCATAAGTTGCAGTGCGAATTCTGCAAAATAGGACAGAATTGTATTAAGCCGAGTTTCGTTTCTTGACGCCGGCACTCTTCAACGAGGTAAAGGGTTGTCCCAGATCGTCTCCCCGCCGGAACCCGCGCAGGCAACGCTGCGACCGCTTTGTGTTGATCTTGACGGTACGCTCGTCAAGTCAGACACGCTCGTCGATTCTTTGCTGGTGCTCTTGCGCAAGCATCCCATGCTTGCGTTGGCTCTGCCTGGAAAACTTCTTCGAGGAAAGGCGGCTTTCAAGGCATTCGTTACGGAGTCCATCGCGCTCGACGTCGAAGACCTGCCGTACAACCGCAAGCTCCTGCACTTCCTCAAGGAACAGCACTCCCTGGGCCGTCCGCTTTATCTCGCCACCGGGGCCGATGTCGTGCTCGCCCGCCGGGTTGCCGCTCACCTGGGCATCTTCAGCGGCGTGCTGGGATCCGATGGCGCCACCAATCTTACCGGCAACAAGAAGCTCGACGGTCTGCGTACCCATCTCGGCTCCGCCGCGTTCGATTATGTCGGTAACGCGACGCCCGATCTGCCCTTGCTGGCTCATGCAACCGAAGCCATGGTAGCTAACCCCAGCCTGGGGCTTCGCGGCAAGCTTCGTACACGCGGCATCAAACCAGTGCGCGAGTTTAACGAGCACAGGAATCCGCTTGTTTCTCTGGTTCGCGCCATGCGTCCCCATCAGTGGGCCAAGAACCTGCTGATGTTTCTTCCCACGCTGTTGGCACATAATTTCACCATCCCCGCGCTGCTGCCGGCTCTGCTGGCATTTGTCTGTTTCTCGCTCACCGCCTCAGCAACCTACATCGTCAACGACCTGCTCGACCTCGAAACGGACCGGCACCATCACAGCAAAAGAAACCGGCCCTTCGCGGCTGGCGATCTGTCGCCGCTGTGGGGTGCGGTGCTTTCGGCAGTGTTTCTGCTCGTTGCGTTTTTGGGTGCGCGCTTCCTGCCTCTCGCTTTCTACGGATGGCTTGCGTTCTACCTCGTAGCGACGCTGGTCTACTCCCTTTATCTGAAGAAGATTCCCCTGCTGGACGTACTGACTCTTTCAGGGTTGTATACGCTGCGGCTTCTGGCCGGCAGCGCCGCCTCCGGAGCCCACATCTCCCACTGGCTTGGAGGGTTCTCAATCTTCCTGTTCTTTTCTCTCGCCATCGTCAAGCGCTTTGCGGAGCTGGAAAACCTGCGCGTCAAAGGTACCTTGCCGAAAAACGGGCGCGGCTACCTGGTTGACGATCTCGAACAACTGCGCAGTTTCGGCACCGCCAGCGCCTTTTCCGCCGTCGTGATCTTCTCCATTTACATCAGCAACAATGACGTGTCGAAACTCTATCGTCACGCCACGCTGCTTTGGATGATCTTGCCCTTCATGCTCTTATGGCTGTGCCGCGTTTGGCTGCTGGCCTCCCGCGGAAAACTTCAAGAAGATCCCGTGGTCTTCGCCTTGACCGACGTCATGAGCCTGCTGATCGGGGCGGCCATTGCCTGTGTCGTTTTGCTCGCACTATGACTAGACTAGAACAGGAACAATAAAATTCCCGGAAAGTACATTCTTCCCCAGGAGACTCAAATCTTGCCTAATCAATCCGTTGTTGCAGCAGTGAGAACGCGCCCAGAAACCGTACTGGAGGATATCGCCCGGCTCACTGAACTGGCGGGTATGTCTACTGCGCTCGATCCAAAGGCAAAGACGATTCTCAAGGACAACATCTCCTGGCATTACCCGTTTCCGGGCGCGAATACAACTCCATGGCAATTGGAGGGCTCCATCCAGGCTCTGCGCGGCAGCGGGTATGAAGACCTGGTCTGCGTCCAGAACAAGACGGTGGTTACCAACGCCTTCAAAGGCGAAGATCTGAATCGTTACCTGCCCATCTTTTCCAAATACAACATCCCGGTCCTTTACAATTTCCGCGACGGCGACATGAAGTGGATTCCCTTCAAGCCCAAGGCAAAGATGCTGGCGCTGGACAAGGTCTTTCCGCAGGGCATCCACATTCCCGACTTCTTCTTCGGCAAGAACATCGTTCACTTGCCCACGGTGAAGTGCCACATCTACACCACCACCACCGGCGCAATGAAAAATGCGTTCGGCGGCCTGCTGGCCACACACCGCCATTACACTCATTCGTGGATCCACGAAACGCTGGTGGACCTGCTGGCGATCCAGAAGGAGATCCACTCCGGCCTGTTTGCGATCATGGACGGGACAACGGCAGGGGATGGTCCGGGGCCGCGCACCATGCGGCCGCACGTGAAGAACATTATGCTGGCCAGCTCGGACCAGGTGGCCATTGACGCGGTTGCCGCCAAGCTCATGGGATTCAATCCAATGGATATCAAGTACATTCACCTGGCCCATCGCGCTGGCCTAGGCATCGGCAAGCCCGAAGAAATCAAGCTCGTCGGTGACGACATTTCGCAGGAAAGCTGGAACTTCTCCGTCGGCGACAACATGGCCAGCCACGTCGGAGATATGATGTGGTTCGGGCCGTTTAAGGGAATTCAGCGGCTCTTTTTCCATACCCCGCTCGTCCACCTCTTTGTCTTTGGCTCGGAGTCCTATCACGACTGGTATCGGTGGCCGGTGAAGGACAAGAAGATCTACGAGAATTGGCTGGAAACGACGCAATGGGGCAGGTTATTCGAGGCGTACGCCAAGTAGCCAAAGAACAAGCTGATGTAGCATGACGCTTCCGTCCGCCCAGCAGCGAAGGCAGGCAAGGGTCTTCTGCGTCTTGGTTCGTAATCCTGAACCGGGTACCCACCCATTCGCATCTTGCCACGCATGAGCGGCACTATGATAGGCTGCTGTCACTTGGCTGATTTGCCAGGTTGACTTCCCGAACTTCACTTCCCCGTATCAGGTCCCCGAAAACTTGTAATTTTGCAAATGCAAACAACCAGGAGGTTGGCTATGAGTGCTGAAAACCACGCGAATGCTCCGTTGAACCCCGGCCTGATCTTTGGAATGATGCAGGCCCACCAGCAGACGGCGGCTCTGCGAGCGGCAATTGAACTCGATATCTTCACGGCCGTGGGCAACGGGCCGGGAAACGTCGCCTCCATTGCCCGCCATTGTTCCGCATCGGAACGCGGAACCCGCATCCTGTGCGACTACCTGGTGATCTGTGGCGTGCTTGCCAAGGAGAACGGGCACTACAAACACACAGCCGTAAGCGGGACGTTCCTTGATCCTCGCTCTCCCGCATGCATGGCCACCGTGGCTCAATTCCTCTCAAATCCCGCGGTGCTTGAGCCGCTCAACCATCTTAGTGAAATCGTGCGCAACGGCCGCACCAACCTTCCCGGCGATGGCACGGTTGAGCCTGAAAATCCGGTCTGGGTCCAGTTCGCCCAGACCATGGGGCCTATGATGGGACCGCTGGCTGGTCCACTTGGTGCGATTGTGCTTGAAGGGAAAACCAGCCCGATGCGCGTGCTCGACATCGCTGCCGGCCATGGACTCTTCGGAGTCGAAATCGCCAAACAGAATCCACAAGCGCATGTGACCGGGCTTGATTGGGCGCCGGTTCTTCGCGTGGCGCTCGAAAACGCAAAGAAGGCCGGCGTGCATGAGCGCTACAACATGCTCCCCGGCAGTGCCTTTGAAGTGGACTACGGCGGCCCGTACGACGCTGTGCTGCTTACCAATTTTTTGCACCACTTCGATGTGCCCACCAATGTGGGCCTTCTTAAGAAAGTTCGCGCTTCGCTCAAGCCAGGTGGCCGAGCCGCTACGCTTGAGTTCGTGCCCAATGAGGACCGCGTCTCGCCACGCGAGCCTGCTGCATTCAGCATGACCATGCTCACAACTACGGCGGCCGGCGATGCCTACACCATGAGCGAGCTGACTGCCATGTATGCCGATGCGGGATTCAAGAACGTCACTGGCCATCCCATTCCCATGAGTCCTCACACGGTCGTCCTGGGAGAGGCCTGAGCGCGCCGCAATTCCGCTGATCTAAAACGGCGAATGGGTTCAGTTTGTATCTTGTTCGCCGGTTTTCCTTCCCTGGCCGCGTGCCTCATACTTCTCCTGTGCGCGGATTCACTCCATCTCTCGCAATTCTGGTAGCCTGTGCAGTTCTGAGCGCATCCGCCGGCCCCAATCCAGTCCCTTCCTGGCAAATGTCGACAAACCGCGCAGCGCAAACTGCGCCCGAGGCGCGCATCCTTGTGCTCGATGTTCGGACCGGTCGGTTGTTGGCCGAACATGGACTCGGCGAAGCGCGTCGCACGCTGGCAGCACCCGGATCTACGCTGAAACCAATTGTCCTCTATAGCCTCATCGCCTCTAGCCGTTGGAACCCCGAGCAGCGTGTCGTCTGCGATCGAAAGCTGGTAGTTGGGGGCCATCGGCTGGCCTGCACGCATCCGCTTGCACCGCCGTTTGATGCGCGCGAAGCGCTCGCCTGGTCGTGCAATAGTTACTTCGCAGAGGTTGCGCGCACGTTAAGGCCCGGTGACCTCGGCCAACTCCTCCGTCCTACCGGACTGCTTGGCATCACCGACCTTGCGAACCGCATGGGGATACCGGAACAGGGATCCTCCATGGAAGCATCCGCAATCTTCCGGGAACCGATGAGCCCTGAGGCCGAGCAACTGGCCCTGCTGGGCGTGGATGGCATCCGCATCACGCCGCTCGAGTTGGCTGTTGCCTATCGCTGGTTGGCTGTGGAACTGGCCGCGCATCCTGAATCCTCGGCAGCGCAGGTCGTCAGCGCGGGTCTTGCCGACTCGGCCAGCTTTGGCATGGCGCGGCAGGTGAGCCATTCCGGCGCATCCGTTGCAGGCAAGACCGGCACAGCTGAGGGCACGGCATCCACGCAATCGCACGGCTGGTTTGCGGGACTCACGCCGGCAGACAAGCCTCAGGTGGTCGTGGTCGTCTATCTGCCCGCAGGTCATGGAGCGGACGCGTCGCGCGTAGCCGCCGAACTGCTGGCACATTCGCCGGTGATGCCGTGAGCAGGGCTCTGAGACTGCGCCAGTTGTTCAGCGTGCTCGTCGCCGGCATCCTGCTTGCGTCTGCTGTGCGAGCAGCTTTGCCCGTTGCGGCCAGCGCCGCAGACACACCGAGCAATCCTCACCCAAAGCCTAACCCAAACCTCCGCGTCGGCATGTGGACTTTGTGGCATGACCGGGAGCTGACGTTGACGACCCCCGTGCGGCCGGCGTTAACAACGTTGAGCACTTGCAAAGGATGCGCTCCCGGACGGCTGCTTCAAGCAGCCAGTGTGAAAGCCGACAACAGTGCCATCGCGCTTACGTCTGGTGGTCGAACAGTGCATGTCGATGGGCTTTGGCTGAGCGGCACAACAACGCTGGCGGCCCACGGCGAGTCCGTCACCCTTTCCTATCCAATCAGCATCTCCGCGCGCGCAGGCAAGCTGATCATCGCGGTGACCATGCCCGTGGAATCCTATGTGGAGCGTGTGGTCGCAAGCGAAAGCGGATCGGCCGACAGTCCTGAATCCCTCAAAGCTCTCGCCGTCGTCGTCCGCACCTACGCACTGCACGAGGCGCACGGTCACCCGGACTACGACGTCTGCGACTCCACCCACTGCCAGCTTCTGCACTGGGGCGACAGCGGCAAGAGGCGGCCCTCCGCTCACGTTACCGCGCTTGCCACTTCAGGAGAGACGCTGTGGTTCCATGGCGCGCGCGCTCTTGCTTACTTCAATAAAGACTGTGGCGGCCGGACAGCATCGCCCGTAGAAATCTGGCCGAATGCACACGCAGTTTCCTACCTGCCATCAGCTCCCGACCGATTTTGCAGTGCAGGGGGAAGCAAAGAGTGGGCGACCGAGCTTAGTCGAAATGAAATCTCTGCGGCGCTGGCGCAAGCCGGAGTGGCCAGGCCCGGCTGGAACCAAATAACGGTCGCCAAGCGCGGCGAGTCAGGCCGAGCTGTTACGTTGCGCCTCGACGCGAGCAACATTTCTGCGGAAACATTCGTTCTGGCAGTGGGCGAGGCGTTGGGGTGGAACAAAATTCCCAGCACGTGGTTTGAAGTTAGCCAACAGGGCGACCGTTTCCTCTTTCACGGGCGCGGCTGGGGACATGGCGTGGGCTTGTGCCAGAAAGGTTCCGCGGCCATGGCTGCCGCAGGCCGCTCGACTGAGCAAATCCTTGCCCAATATTTTCCCGGCGTCCAATCGGCGGATGAAACAACAGGACGCACCTGGAAGGATTTCGCGGGCGAAGGATTCACGCTGCAGTCGCTCGACACCGCCGATGCTTTTTACCTGGATGACTTGAATCGCGCGCGGCACGAAGCTTCAGAACTCTCCGGCCTGAATGACTCTACCTCCATCACGGTCCGGGCCTTTCCTTCCACGACCGCATTTCGCGATGCGACATCGGCTCTCGGATGGGTTGCCGCGTTCACGGAAGGGAACTGGATTGCGACCCAGCCACTGCATACGCTGGCCGCGCGAAAGCTGCTCAGCGAAACATTGCTCCACGAGTTTCTCCATGTTCTAGTGGAAGCTCAGGCTGGAGCCAGCACACCACTATGGCTGCGCGAAGGGCTCGTGGAAACATGGAGCGAGCCGGACGCCAAAACCGCCGCCCTCAAGATTGAAGCACTCGACCAGGCACTCGCTCATGCAAAAACCGAAGCCGCCGCCGAAGCTGCCCATCGAGCTGCCGGCTTTTACGCCGCGCAACTGCTCAAGCGCTACGGCCGCGCCCAGGTACTCGCATGGCTCCATGCTGGTCTGCCTTCAGGCGTCGTCGCCGTTCTCGGGCAGCGGTAGACGAACCGCGTCTTCGCCCAGTGGGCCGGAGCCGACCGCAACAGGCTCGCCGAGTTCATCGCCGTCATCATTCGAATCCGGTGCGCGCCGATCAAGCAGCACAGCGGCCCAGGCAAGTAGCAGAACCCAGCTGCTGATGACCAGTACATAGGTCGCAACCAGCTTCCACGCAACGGCCCAGATCTGTGCTGAGACGGTTCCATGCGGAAGAACGGCAAAGAAATGCGCAGGGAGCAACACGCCCGCCAGCGCAGCGACGATAACAGCAGGCCACCAGCGCCAGCCGAGCAGTAGGCGAAACACTCTGCGAAATGGAATCCGCCAGCCCCACTGCGCGCAAACAATCGAATAAGGGATGATTTTTCCAGGAACAATGATCCACCGTAGGACCCACTCGATGACCGTGAGCCAGTGCGCAAAGTGGTTATAGGTGAAGACCATGGAGCGTCCGCCGGCAGACATCCGCGAATTCAGATAGCCTGACCACGAGGGAATCTGATCGTCGCACCAATCCAGCGCCAACCAGCAGGCCCAGAACAGCCCTGCCCACACCAACACCGTGACCGCTCCCCACACCAGCTTCACGCGTTTGCCGTCATCGTCGGCCAACGCGCGCATCGTTCCGGCCTCCGTTTCCAGCACGGAGATCACGACCAGCAGTGGAAGCGCGAGCGTGAGGACAACCTGCCACCAGTGCCTGTCAGGGATCTTTGTCCATGCCAGCCCTGCCAACAGCAGCACCAGCGTTCCAACAAACTGAATCGCAATCCACCACCGGCTGCGACGAAGGCGATAAAGAAAATCCTGAATGTAACTCACGGTTGCACCTCCAGCGTTGCGGGATCGGTTGTGGTTTGAACATTCGATTGATACATGGGGCCGGCCTGCGCCGGGCTGATGACGAACTTGCCCGCGTTCACCACCTTCAGCAGATACACGTACTCGCGGCGTCCGCTAAAGTCGGTGTTGAAGAAAGCCGCGCGGTCGTCGTGGAACTCCTTGCGCGTAAACCAGTC
>Ga0182012_10002674_pt1 | contig 19243 bp, 16 predicted proteins | sample 612S2SmetaG_FD_120486 | JGI IMG/M metagenome (GOLD analysis project Ga0182012, IMG submission 120486) | Permafrost microbial communities from Stordalen Mire, Sweden - 612S2S metaG | ecosystem: Environmental > Terrestrial > Soil > Wetlands > Permafrost | place: Sweden: Stordalen | collected...
CTGCGACGCCGCCTGTTTGGCGACGTCGGGGTCGCAGCGGTTGTAGAACGCGTCGATCGCGGTCGCGGGCGAATCCACAAAGATCGTCAGGCCGTCTTCGGCAGGGACGAGCGCGCCCTCGCGGAGCAGGACAGATTCCGGTCCGCCCTCGATAACGGTCTGCAAGACGCCTTCCCCATCGCATGGGAGCACCGCGTTGATGAACACGATCCGCGAGATGGCCTGTGGGCGGGATTCTGCGGCGAGCATGGCCGTCACGCCACCGAGGCTGTGGGCGACAACGACTACCGGTTCTTCTGCGCGGTTAACGGCGTCGGTCAGCACGTCGACGAAGGATCCGATATCGATGCTGGATACCTCGGGTCCGCCTGGCCGGCCCGGCAGGTCGATGGCGTCGACTTGATGACCGGCCGCGCGCAGCGGTTCAAGCACAGGCTCCCAACACCATGAGCCGTGTAACCCACCGTGCACCAGGACAAAGGTTGTCATCGCGTTCCCTCCTGAAATCGTGGACAACGTTTCGCTGGCCAGCAACTCACGGTGGCGCGCGTCGGCCTCGGCGCAACGGCTGCCGCCGCCTGACGTCATCGGCGCCGTACGCGGCTGGCTACCGACCACCATCGACTCTTAGCGCGCCGGCCGACCGAAGAGCCGGCAGCCACAGCCTTAGCGCCCAACCACAACAGGACACGTATCGCCTTCGCCCATGATGTGACGAACCGTACTTGTACCGTATAAATGAGTCAAGCTCTATCGGTCAGAACTCCGCGCGTTGAGCCCGCAGGCTGTGGATCAGCAGCGAGAGGCCGTACTCGAAGGCGTCGGGCTCGAGACTTGACGCGTGGTGGCCGGATTCGTCGGCGCTCTCGCGGACGTGGTCTTGCCGGAGTCGTTCCGGTAGGTGCCGCCCCAGCTCCGAGGTCTCTGCGATGGCGAATCCGAGCGCGTAGCTGCTGCACACCCGCACAGCGTGCAGCGCCACCGGGGCCGGGAAGCCCGCGCAGTGCAGGGCGGTGAAGATGCGCTCGCGGATGCGGAACAGCCGGGGGTGGGGCTTGCGGTCCGCCAGCACGGTCGACACCAGGTTGGGGTGGCGCCGGCAGACACCGCGCAGTTCGCGCGCCGCCGAGCAGACCTCGTCTTCCCACGGGCCGTCGGTTACCGGGTCCCACGTCACCTCGTCGAGCGCCATCGCGGTGACAGCCTCGTAGAGCTCTTCTTTGTCGCGAACATATCCGTAAAGCGTCATCACGCCGACGCCGAGTTCGTCGGCAAGCTGTCGCATGGAGAACGACCCGGGTTCGCCCGCATCGATCAGCTTCATCGCCGTTCGCAGCACCTGCTCACGAGAGAACCGGGGTCGCGGCCCCCGCCGGCTTGATGTTGCGGAATCGCTTGACACTTAATCACCGTACAGCCTACGCTTTTCTCATCCCAATACCGTACACGCTACGGTAATTATATCCGAGCATCGGAGTAACCCGTGTCGATGACGACGTCATTACCCGCCGCTGACCAGGGAACTGAGCTGGCTCCCGTAGTTGAGGACATGAGCGCCTGGATCATCGCCGGAGCGGTGGCCTCGAAGCAGGAAGAATCCGGCTTCGACACCGTCGCCCGCACTCCGGCGCAGGGCATCGACGACGGGGTGGCCGCGGAGAGACTCGGGTTCCGGCGGATCTGGATCTCGGAGCGCATCGACATCAAGTGGTCCGACGTCGTCCTGTCCGGCGCCGCCGCGCGGACGTCTCGGCTGGAGGTGGGTACCGGCGTGATCGACCCGCCCACTCGGCACCCGTGGATCACCGCGGCCTACGCGGCCACGATGCAGGCCTGCTACGGCGACCGCTTCATCCTCGGTCTGGGCCGCGGCGAGGACGCCTACTTCAAGGGCACCGGTCTCCGGCAGGCCAGCTTCGAGTACATGCACGACTACATCGGCATCCTGCGCAAACTGTGGGCCGGTGAGCGCGTCGACTACGACGGGCCCGTCGGGTCATTCGACGGGATGTTCTTCGCCGAGACGTATCACGGGGCAGCGCCACCGGTCTGGTTCGCCGGATTCGCCCACTCCAAGGGCGCCAGGCTGATCGCCGAGGACTGCGACGGCGTCCTGCTGATCCCGAACATGACCCCGACAGCGGTGCGCGACGCCGTCAGCCGCATCCGGGAGGCCTGCGACAAGGTGGGCCGCGACGCCTCGGAGATCCGGATCTGCGTGCCCGTGGTCACGGCGCCGGACATGGACGACTTCGAGACTCGCGCAATCGCCCACGCCCGGGCGGTGACCTACCTCCAGTACCCGGGGTACGGCGAGGCGCTGTGTAGGGCCAACGGGTGGGACCCCAAGGTGCTCGGAGACATCCGCAACCATCCCAAGCTCGCCGGGCTGGCCGACATCGCGGACCGCGCCTTCCAGCGCCACCAGCTCCTCGATGTCGCCTCCGCGGTGCCCGATGAGTACATGCTCGACTGCTGCGCCATCGGCTCAGCCGACGAGTGCGTGACGTCGCTGCAACGTTTCATCGACGCCGGCGCGGACGAGGTCGCGACCTACGGCAGCACCCCCCAGCAGAATGCGGCCCTCATCGCCGCTTGGCGCGACCGCAAGTCCAGGTGACCCGCCCATGACCGCGGTGCGCACCGTTGACGCCGACGTGCGCGCATTCGCGTCCACACCGGCAGAGTTCTTCGGACACTCCTGGTACGCGATGCACCATGTGCCGGTCGACGAATTGCGACACCTGCAGTTGTCGGCGCTGCGGATGCGGTTCGCCGAACTCCGCGACGCCATCCCGGTGCTGACCACGATGGCCGACGAGAGCGCGATATCGGCCATCGAGTCACTCGACGACGTGGTGCCGCTGCTGTTTCAGCACTCGGTCTACAAGTCCTACCCGATCTCGTTGCTAGTGAAGAACAAGTTCACCGCGCTGACCCGGTGGCTGGACCGGTTGACCACTGCGGACCTGCGAAACGTCGACGTCAGCGGGTGCGACAGCATCGATTCGTGGCTTGAGATCCTCGACACCGAGACCGACCTGCGGGTAATGCACACCTCCGGCACCTCAGGGATTATGTCCTTTCTGCCGCGTTCGACGTCGGAGTGGGACCAGATGTACGCCGCGCTCCGCTGTGGCCTCTTCCAGTTCTCCGACCCGCTCGGCGCGGGTGGACGCCACGACAACGAGTACTTCAACCTGATCTGGCCGCTCTACCGGCATGGACGCAGCGCGATCATGCGGATGCCCGAGATGGGTTTGACGCACCTGCTCGGCTCGGAGGATCGACTGCACGCCTTGCGGCCGGGGCGGATGAGCTCCGACGCGATGTTCCTGGCCGGGCGACTGCGTGCTGCCCAGGCGCGCGGTGAACTCGACCAGTTGGAGATCAATCCCGCCCTGCGCGCCCGCAGAGCCGACTTCGAGCGCGAGCAGCGCGAGATGGCCGACTCGATGCCGCGGTTCCTCGACCATGTCGTCGAGGACCTCCGAGGCGAACGGGTCTGGCTACTGGCAACCTGGAACGTCTTGTACTCGATCGCCAAGGCCGGCCTCGACAAGGGTTTGACGAACGTCTTCTCAACGGAGTCCCTGGTGACCACCGGCGGCGGCGCCAAGGGTGCAGTCATCCCGGATGACTGGCAGGACACGGTCAAGACGTTCATGGGTGTCGAGCAGATCCAGCGAAGCTACGTGATGTCCGAGATCACCGCGATGAACAAGATGTGCGAGCACGGCCGCTACCACTTCGAGCCGTGGATCATCCCGTTCGTGCTGGATCCCGGGGATGGGCGTGTCCTTCCGCGCGAGGGTGAGCAGACCGGCCGTGCGGCAGTGTTTGACCTGATGCCCGAGAGTTACTGGGGTGGGTTCATCACCGGCGATGAGGTGACGGCGAGCTTCGAGGAGTGCCGGTGCGGGCGGACCACGGCTCATCTGGCGCCGACGATCGAGCGGTTCAGCGAGAAGCAGGGTGGTGACGACAAGATCACCTGCCTGGCCTCTGAGGAAGCGCACCGGGCTGCGCTGGACTTCCTCTCTGAACGGCTGACCTGATGACCGGCCTGCTGGACACCAGGTTGCCGGAAGTGGTTGTGCCGGCAGTGATCCGCGGCGAACTCGTGTCCCATGACCTGGTGGCCTTCGGTGGCCGCGGCGGCTCGGCGCACTTCCGCACGCCCGACCCCAACCGGATCGTCGACCGGCTCGCACTGCGCGACCCAGGCCGCCTGCGGGATGTCCAGCAGCTGAAATTCGACGAGATCATCGCCTATCTCGAGGAACTGGGCCGGCACCTGTTGCTCGACACCAACCCGCACCTGCAGGAAGCGCTGGACCATTCGACGCAGTGGTCGGACATGACCACCCCGCTGGTCCGATCGTCCTTCGAGCAGCTGCCCGCCCTGTTCACGCCCGACGCGGTCCACGAGCTGGCCGACGCCACGATCGGCATCCCCTACCTCGAAGGTTGGGTGCCGCGACCGATGGCCGACGGGCGCACGGCCAGCATCCGCGCGATGGGCGCCCGCACGGTGCACGTCATCGCCGGCAACAGCCCGCTGATCGCCGCGCTCAGCATCATTCGCAACGCCGTCGCCCGTTCGGACGCGGTCATCAAGACCCCGTCCAACGACCCGTTGACGGCGCTGGCGATCGCGCGCACGATGGCCGACGTCGCACCCGGTCACCCGATCACTCGCCACCTCAGTGTCGCGTACTGGAAAGGCGGCGACACCGAGGTCGAGGCCAAGCTCTACCAGCCGCGGTATGTCGAGAAGATTATTGCCTGGGGAGGTTTCGCCTCGGTCACCCACGTGCTGCGCTACGTCCAACCCGGACTCGAACTCATCTCGCTCGACCCCAAACGCAGCGCGACGATCATCGGGCCGCAGGCTTTCGAGTCGGCGCACACCGTCGCCGATGTCGCGAGGCGACTCGCCACCGACATCGGCGCGCTGAACCAGCTTGGTTGCGTCAACGCACGGGTGGTCTATGTGGCCTCCGGCACCGACGACGCCGGACTCGACCGGCTGGGCGCTCTGGGCGAGGCGGTATACCAGCAGCTTCAGAGGCTGCCGGAATCGGTCAGCACCAAGGCGAAGTGGTTCGACCCGGAGCTGCGCGCGAGCCTGGACGCCCTGCGCGCCAGTCCGGAGTTCTACCGCGTGATCGGCGGGCGCGACGGGGAGGGCGCGATCATCGTCTCGCAGCTCGACGAGCCCGTCGAGTTCCAACGTTCGCTGTCGGGCCGGGTGGCCAACCTCGTGCCCGTGGACGACCCGGTGGACGCGGTGCCGAGTGTGAACTCGTCCACCCAGACCATCGGGATCTACCCGGAGTCGCTCAAGGATTCGTTGCGCGATGTCCTCGGGTTGCACGGCGCGCAACGGTTGGTGTCGCTGGGCTACGCCGCGGACCCCAACGTCGCCCTCCCGCAGGACGCCATCGAACCGATGCGGCGGATGGTCAAGTGGATCGTGGACGAACGGTGCATTCCAGACGAGAACCAGAGGAGCACGCCATGACCAGGCTCGCCGACTCCGTCGAAGATCTGACCCCGGAGTGGTTCACCGAGGCGTTGCGAGAGGGCGGCACGATCGGCGGCGATGCCACGGTGACGTCGGCGAAGAGCTCGCTGGTCGGTACCGGGCAGCTGGGCAAAGTCGTACTGACGGAGCTCGGGTACGACACCGGGACAGCCGGGCCCGCCTCGCTGATCGCCAAGCTCCCATCAAGCGACGCCGGAAGCCGGCAGCTGGGCGTGATGATGGGTGCCTACGAGGCCGAAGTGCGCTTCTACCAGGAGATCGTTCCCCTAGTCGCTGTCGCCGCCCCGCGCATGCATTTCGGCGATATCGAACCCGACACCGGCCGCTTCACCCTACTCATCGACAACCTGACTCCCCTGTCGACGGTCGGCGACATGGTCGCCGGCTGTTCGATGGAACACGCCGAACTCGCGTTGCTGGCACTGGTGGGCCTGCAGGCGCCGTCCTGGGATTGCCCGGCGTTGCTCGACAAGAAGTGGATCTCTGACATCGCCCGCACGCAGCTGCTGTTCGACACCGTCCCCACTGCGGTCGAGGTGTTTCTCGAGCGTTTCACTCCGCGCCTCGAGCCCGAGCACGTTGCGCTGGTAAGGGAACTGGGCCCCAAGGCCCCGGCATACCCGTCCGCGGTGTGGAAGGGGCCATTAGCGGTGGCACACGGCGATTACCGCCTGGACAATGTCATGTTCGGCAATGCTTGGCCGGCACCGCCGGTCTCCATCATCGACTGGCAGGTCGCCCGGCTGGCGCCGCCATTGGTTGACGCCGCAACTTTCCTGGGGTCATGCGTGAGCCCCGACGACCGCCGCGCCCACGAGACGGACCTGATCGCCCGCTACCACGACGGTCTGGTGCGGCTCGGCGTCACCGGCTTCACACTCGACGATTGCCTCGAAAGCTACCGCCGGTGCTCGCTGTACTCGTTCCTGTTGACCATCCTCGCGTCGATGACACTCGAACAGACCGAGCGGGGTGACGCCATGTGGGCCCGAATGCTCAGTGGCACTGCCGATCTCATCCTGTCCACCCGCGCGTCGGACATCCTGGACTGATAGACATGGCCATCCCCGCACCGCGGACCGGTTCCGCCGCATTCGTCACCGGCGCCTCGTCTGGCATCGGCGAGGCCCTCGCGGGTGAGCTGGCCTCACGCGGCCACGACGTCGTCCTCGTCGCCCGTCGCCGCGACCGGCTGGAGAAGCTCGCCGCCGAACTGCGCGAGAAATACGGCCGCCGGGCCGAGATACTGGTGGCCGACCTCGGTGATGCCGCCGACCGGGACCGCATGCTCGGCGATCTCGATGCGCTCGGACTTGACCTCGAAATCCTCGTCCTCTGCGCCGGATTCGGCATGGTGGGGCCCTATCTGGAGCACGATGCCCAGCGGGTGAACGAGATGGTGCGGACCAACGTCGAGGCCACCATGGCACTGGCCCGCGCCCTGGCCCCGGCGATGGTGGCCCGACGGCGGGGCGCGATCCTGTTCGTGTCGTCGATGGCAGGCAATCAACCGATGCCGTATTTCGCCCCGTACGCGGCAACCAAGGCGGCGGTCACCTCGCTGGGTGAGTCGTTGCACTGCGAGCTGAAGCCCAGCGGGATCAGTGTGTCGGTGCTGGCACCGGGCAATGTGTCCACTGAGTTCTCCACGGTGGCCGAGGCAGAGCAGCATTACGGTAAGCAGCCCGCCTTCATGACCGCCACCGCCACGCAGTGCGCCGAGGCCGGGCTAAACGCCCTGGAAAAGGGCAAGCGCAAGGTCGTCCCGCTTCCGCAGACCGCGGTCTTCGCGTGGGTCTCCGCTCACCTTCCGCTGTCGATCTGGCTTCCGGTCTGCAAAAAGATGCTCACCTGACGCTGGGGCTCTGCCGATGTCCCTGGATCGAACTATACCAACTCCAAAAGTATTAAACTGAACCGTTTAGTCTGATATTCTGACTGTGATCCACGGCATAAGCAACACACACTGCCGAAATCCGATCCGAAGGATGCTGATGCCCACGCTGCCCGACGTCACCCTCGAGGATCTCGACCTCAACGACGCCGAGCTGTTCGCTGATGGACCGCCGCACGCGCTTTTCGCCCGAATGCGCGCCGAGGCCCCCGTGTTGTGGAATCGCCCGACGGACATCAACGACGGGTTCTGGTCGGTGACCGGCTACCAGGACGCGTCATCGGTGATCAGTGACTGGAAGACCTTCTCGTCGGCACGGCGGGGAATTTTCCTGCAGGAGGAAGGCATCCTTCCCAAGGAGTTCACCCAATTCCTGTTCAGCATGATGGACCCGCCCGATCACGATAAGCACCGCATGCTGCTGACCAAGGTCTTCACTCCGCGGGCGGTCGCCCAGCGCGAAGACGACATTCGTGCGGTCATCACCACCCTGCTTGACAGCGTGATCGAGCAGGGCGCCTGCGACTTCGTCCGCGACGTCGCCGTCGAGTTTCCGCTGGTGGTCACCGCCAACATGCTCGGAGTTCCGCAGTCCGACCGCGGCAAGCTCTTCGAGTGGACCAACAAAATGGCCGACGTGTCGCTGCCGCCGGAGCAGGGCCTGGAAATGATGACCGAGATGGCCGGCTACCTGGTCGGCCTAGTCAGCGAGCGCCGCGAACGGCCTACCGATGACCTGCTGTCCCGGCTAATCCACGCCGAGGTCGACGGCGAGAAGCTCAACGACATCGAGATCGTCGTGCACTTCGCGCAGCTGATGGCTGGCGGTAACGAGACCACCCGAAACGCCTTCGCCGGCGGCTTGCTGGCCCTGATCGAGAATCCGGACCAGCGCCAGGCGCTCCTGGACGACCCGTCACTGATCGGCTCCACGGTCGAAGAGATCCTGCGCTGGCACACGCCGATCATGCACAACGTGCGCACCGCCACCGAGGACGTCGAATTGCGCGGAGCCCGCATCGAGGAGGGTCAACGGCTGGCGTTGTGGCATGTCGCCGCCAACCGTGATCCCGCCGTGGTGCCCGACCCCGATTCGTTCGACATCTCGCGCGGTGGCGTCAAGCACATGTCGTTCAGCGGCGGTCGGCATTTCTGCCTCGGCAACCAGTTGGCCCGGCTCGAGTTGCGGATCTGTATCGCCGAGACGCTGCGCCGGATGCCCGATATGGCGCTGGCGGGGCCGGTGGGCCGCTTCCCCAATAACACCTTCCACTGGATGACGAGCATGCCCGTCTCGTTCACCCCCGGGCCGGTATCGCGATGATCACCGACCCTGTCGCCGGCGCGACCGTCGACTCCTGGGATCCGCTGCACAATTACAGCGCCCCGAACCTGCACTGGTCCACGGACAATCTGGGCGAAGCCGCTCCCGGGGTGCTGACGCCGTTGGGCTGGTCGCTATGGGGCAGTGTCGGGGAGCGGGCCTCCCGGGAGGCGCTCTACCGGTTGGGTGCCCTGGACAGCACCGAGCGGCTGGCTCCGGACGATCCCGACGACCGCATCCTGCGGATCTTCTTCGGTCGAGTGGCTATGCAGGTGGAGTTCTTGTCCACGCTGGGCGATCGGATGCCGGGCACCACCGGGCAGGACGTCGTCCGCGGGATCTTCGGCCGCGTTCCCGACGACATCGATTTTCGGCCGACCACACGTCGCTATCCCGCTGTGGCGCTGCGTTTTCCGAAGGCGTTCATCACCGGTCCCCGGGCCGTGCGGGCGCTTGCCGAGGATACCGACGCGTGGTGGCGGCGATCCACCGGCGCGGCGGCCACCGCCGATCTGCCCGCATCGACCGCGCTGCTGCAGGACGCCGCGGACCGCTTCTACGAGACGCTGGCCCTGCACACCACCTGCCTGATGGGTGTCGTGCAACCGATGTTCGACGCGCTGTCGGCCATCACCACGCGTGCCGGGGTCGGCGACGTCGCGGTGCTGAGCGGGTCGGGCGGCGCGGAGATGGCCGTCGTCGCCGACATCTGGCGGGCCGCCCGAGGCGAGATCCCGCTGGCGCAGATGATCGCCCACCACGGTTTCCACGGACCCGCCGAGGGGGAGGTGTCCAGCCGTGTCTGGCGGGAAGACGACACGGCTGTGCGCCGGCTGCTGACGGAGTACGCAGCCCGACCGGAATCGGACAGCCCGTTCGCCCAGGAGCAGCGCCGGCGAGGGCAGGCAGATGAGATGCGACGCGAGGTGCTCGCCGCGCTGCCGCGCGCGCAACGCGCGCCCGCCGCCGCCGTGTTGCGGCTGGCCGCATCGCGGATCCCGCTGCGCGGCGTCGGCAAGCGGTCCTTCCTGCAGGGCCTGGACGTGGCCCGGGCCGCCAGTCGAAGGATCGGTGATCACCTGCTCGCCGGGGGTCTGCTCGCCGACGCGGACGGCGTGTTCTTTTTGACGTTCGACGAGCTGACCGGGCTGCTGCCGCCGGATGCCCGGGCGCTGGTGGCTCGTAGGCGCGAGCGCCGTGATCACTACCGGTCGCTGCGGATTCCGGCGCACTGGACCGGTCAGCCGGTGCCCCTGGAGGAGGCACCAGCCGGCGACGCGGACGAGAACCTTTCGACGGTGGCTGGCATCGGGGTCAGCGCCGGGGTGGTCGAGGGCGTGGTACGGGTGGTGACCGACCCTGACTTCGCCGAGGTCCAGAGCGACGAGGTTCTGGTCGCGCCGACCACCGACCCGAGCTGGTCGTCGATCATGTTCGTGTCGTCGGCGCTGGTGGTGGATATCGGCAGCGCGCTCAGCCACGCCGCCGTCGTCGCCCGCGAGCTCGGGTTGCCGTGTGTGGTCAACACCCGCGACGGGACCCGCGTGCTGCGCACCGGCGACCGAGTGCGCGTCGACGGCGCTGCCGGCACCGTCGACATTCTGCAGCGGGCCCATCACAATATGAGGAACTGACTATGTCGCTCGCCATCCAGCCCGGATCGACCGACCTGCTACTTCCGACCGCGCAGCCCGGGGATGGCACGCACCCGTACACGGTGCACACCTACTACTTCGGCTTCACCATCCCCGAGGCGCGGATAGGCGCCTATCTCTACTTCCGGGCGCAGCCGGCGTTCGGGCTCTGCCAGGGCGGCCCGGTGATCTTCCGGGGGCTGGACAACACCGAGTTACTCGACGCCGAATACCACGACTACCGCGCCACCATGCCGTGGCCGACGATCAGCGGCACCACGATCACGGTCGACAACGGCTACGTCATCTCCTGGCCCGAACCCGGCCGGCTGGCCCTGCTGCGCTACCGCAGCCCGGACGGCGCGGTGTCCTTCGAAGTGGAGCAGCGGGCGATCACCCCGCTGCTGGCCCGCGGACACATCGTTCCCGGCGAGGACGACCACCACGCCGGCGCGCATCGGGAACCCGGCGGCAGCGAACAGTTCATGCGCGTCACCGGTCAGCTGAATCTGCGCGGTGAGGTCCTCGACATCGACTGCCTGCATGTGCGCGACCGGTCCTGGAACCAGATCCGCACCGAGGAGCCCGGCGGGGCGCGCCCGCATCCACCGCTGGGCTGGACCCCGATCTGCTTCGGTGCGGACCTGGCGCTGCAGACGACCAGTTACGAGCCCGAAGACTCCGATCCGGCGTGGAGAGGCCTCTACACCTTGCCCGACGGCGCCGACCCGTTCTTCAACTCCTGGGTGGTCCGCAAGGGCGAGCTGCGGCAGTTGGTGTCGGTGCGCCGGACGGTGCACCGCTACCACCCAGTGCTGCACTCCGCGATCGAGCAGGAACTCGAGGCGGTCGACGACACCGGCGAGCGGTACCACTTCCACGGCGAAGCCCTTGCGCAGACGCCGATGCATTCCTGGCCCAACATCGCGTTCCGGGACTCCGTGTTCCGCTGGGAGGACCTGCTGAGTAACCGCGTCACCCACTGCACCTACCAGGAGATCTGCTACGACGCCTACATCCGGGGGGCCCGCCGTGAGCGCTGAGGATTACGTGCTGGCACTCGAGGACTGCGCGACCGCAGCAGCCGGTCAGGTCGGGGGCAAGGCGCTCGGGCTCGGGAAGCTGCTGGGATTCGGGCTGCCGGTACCCCCGGGCTTCGTGGTGACCGCGGACGCCTACCGGGCGTGCGTCGCGGCTGCCGGACTCAGCACGCAGATCGCCGATATCCTTGCCGCAGTCACGGATGCGAATCAGGCGTGGGGGGCCTCCGATGCCATCGGCGCATTGTTCACCGACCGGCTGCTTGCCGGCGAGTTTGCCGACGAGATAGCGCGGCGCTACCAGGCGCTGGGCGCCGGCGCCGACCTGCCCGTCGCGGTCCGGTCCAGCGCCACCGCCGAGGACCTCGCCGACGCCTCGTTCGCCGGCCAGCAGGACACCTACCTGTGGATTTGCGGTGCCGAGAATGTCAGGCAGCATATTGTGCGCTGCTGGGCCAGCCTGTTCACGCCGCGGGCGATCCAGTACCGGGCGCGGCTGGCTGTCGCGCCCGAGGACCTCGCGATGGCTGTGGTGGTGCAGCAGATGGTACCCGCCGCCGCGGCCGGGGTGATGATGACGCTGGAACCCGTATCCGGGGACCGCGAGACGATCTACCTGGAGGGGACCTACGGCCTGGGCGAGGGCGTGGTGCGCGGGGACGTCGGTGTCGACCGCTATTGGGTGGACAAGACGGCCCACAGCGTGCAGCGGTCGGACATAGCGACCAAGTCGCAGGCACACCGCGTCGACGCCGAGCGCGGTGTCGTGGCATTAGCCGACGTCGAGGCCGCGCTGCGGGACCGGCCGTGTATGAGCGAAGACGAGGTCCGTGCGGTCGCCGCGCTCGGACGCCGGGTCGAACAGGCCTTCGGCGGGCCGATGGACATCGAGTGGGCGCTCGACGAGTCCCGAAAGGTGCACCTGGTCCAGGCCCGCCCCGAGACGGTGTGGAGCCGCAGGCCCGGCATCGAGGATCCGAACCCGCTGCACGAGGGCGGTCCGCCCGACGCGCATTGGACGACGACCAACGTCGGCGAGGCGATGCCCGGGGTGTTGACTCCGCTGTCCTGGTCGGTGTGGCGCCCCACCGGCAGCGCACTGGCCGAGCTGGCGTACGCCGTCGGAGTACTCAGCGATGCCGAGCGTCGGAAGTGGAGCGCGCCGGATGCCCAACCGATGCGGATCTTCTACGGCCGTGCGGCGTTTCAGCTGGAGTTCTTCGCGATGCTGGGCGACCGGCTGCCGGGCACCACGGGGCCGGAGGCCGCGAAGAGCCTGCTCGGCCGAATCCCCGAGGACCTGTCGTATCGCCCGACCATGAAGCGATACCCCTTCGTCGCGTGGCGATTCCCGGCGACCTTCGTCACGGTTCCGCGCCAAGTGCGCGCCGCGACCGCCGACACCGCGGCGTGGTACCGGCGATCGATCGACAGCTGCCCCGGTCTGGACCATCCCGCCGCGGTCCAACTCCTCCTGGACAGTCGGCAACGACTCGTCCGCCTCGTCAGGTTGCAGACCATCGCGGTGATCGCCGGCCTGCAACCGGTCTACGACGCGCTCGACAAGCTGGTGGCCCGCACCGGCATCGGCGACGTCGCCACACTCAGCGGCGGCGGCGGGGCGGAGATGATCGGCATGGTCGGCGACCTCTGGAAGGTCTCGCGCGGTCAGTTGGATCTGGACACCGTGATTCGCGACCATGGTTTTCACGGGCCGATGGAAGGCGAATTGTCCGCCACCGTGTGGCGCGAGGACCCCGCCCCACTGCAACGCATGGTGACCGAATACGCCCGCCGGCCGGCCTCGGACGATCCGCTGGCCCGCGAACGGGCACGGCACGATGAGGCGCTCCAACTGCGGCCTGCCCTGCTGGCCGCGTTGCCGGCCGTCCAGCGGCCGCTGGCCCGCGTGGTGCTGGCGCTGGCGGTGCGGCGGCTACCTCTGCGGGGCGTGGTGAAGGTCTCGCTGCTGCAGGCGTTCGATGTCGCGCGCGCCGCGGCCCGGCACATCGGCGTCCAGCTGGCAGCCGACGGGCGCCTGGAGAACCCCGACGACGTCTTCTACCTGACCGTCGACGAGCTCACCGGACCGTTGCCTGCCGACGCCAAGGACCTGGTGCGGCAGCGCCGGGAGCGCCGGGAAGCCTACCAACGCATCGATCTCCCCAGCGACTGGAACGGCAGCCCGGTAACCACGACGCGGGAGCGCGACACCGAACTGGATCCCGACGCGGTGCTCAGCGGTATCGGGGTCAGCGGCGGAACAGTCGAGGGTGTGGTCCGGGTGGTCACCGACCCCAGCGAGGAACTGGAATCGGACGAGGTCCTGGTCGCCCCGACGACCGACCCGAGCTGGTCGTCGATCATGTTCGTCTCCAAGGCGCTGATCGTGGACATCGGCGGCGCGCTCAGCCATGCCGCCGTGGTGGCCCGCGAGCTCGGCATTCCCTGCGTCGTCAACACCCGTACCGGGACCCGGTCACTGCGCACCGGCGACCGGGTCCGGGTCGACGGGACCGCCGGCACCGTCGAGGTCCTCGAACGGGCTGCCGATAACCAGAAGGAGGTAGCAAGTGCAGGTCAGTGAGCCGAACACGACTGTTCTGAGCGCGAGTGAGGAGTATCCGTTCGCCGGGGCCAACCCGGGTGACGGCTGGTGTGAGAACTACGCACTCGTCGCCAACGACCCGGACGCCGGTATCAATCTGTGTCTCTATCTGGGACGTCAGCCATTCGACGTATCCGTGTGGCACGAGATCCTGCTGCTCTCGCTGCCCGATGGTCGTGTGCTGGTGTGGAAGTCCGCCGGCCGGGGCCGCTTCGAGGACGGCGGCGGCGGCGCGATGGTGAGTTTCCGCTGCACCGACCCGGGTCAGCGTTGGGCCGTCGCACTCGACGGGTTCACCTGGGAGACCACCGCCGCCGCCCTACAGGCTGGGCCCTTCACCGATGGACCGTGGACCCGCACGACCATCGATCTCGAGTTCACCGCGGCGATGCCACCATGGATCCTGGGTAACAACGATCTGGAGAATGCCTGGGAGCACTCGCATTACGAACAGCTCGGTCGTGTGACCGGGGCGGTGCGGGTCGACGGTGAGGAACGGACGTTCGCGGGGACCGGGCATCGTGATCACAGTCGCGGACCCCGCGATTTCCGCAGTGTGCTCGACCATGCCTGGGTGAACTGCCTGTTCCCCAGTGGGCGCGGCTTCGCGCTGTATCGCATGCGGGTCCCCGGAGGCTCCGACGGGGTCGCGGTGGCAGGTGTCTACGACGGCCAAACGCTGCGTGCGGCGGCTGTGACGTCGATGCCGCTGCTCGCCGAGGCCGACGACCACGACACCTACGCGCTGCTGCTCGACGTCGCGGGAAGCCCTGTCCGCATCCAGGCCGAGATCATGCGGTCGGTCGGCACCGTTTCCTATGTCACACCGAACCACATGGCGATCGGAACATCCTCCAGTGCGCAAGCCTGCCAGGTGGTCTCCGAATGCGGCACCCGCTTCATCTGGGACGGCGAGGTCGGATTCGGCCACACCCAGCGCAGCAGCTCTTCGGTTATCAGTCCGCATCACGAAAATCCGCACCACGAAAATGGAAGTGGGACAGCATGAATCTCGTCACCGGTTACATCAATCCCCCGACCCAGCTGGTGGCCGACGGTTGGGCGGAAGCGTTCTTCTGCGGCCTGATGGGGGTGGTCATCCTGGCCGCCGTCGGCTGGGCTGTCATTAAGCGCGAATGGATCCTGATCGTTCTGGTCGTCGCCGGGGCCGTGTCCTCGCTGATCGAACCGTTCTATGACTACGTCGGCGGGGCGTGGTGGGCGACGAATCTGACCACCGCCTTCACCAGTTTCGACGGCCGGCTCTTCAGCCCGTTGTTCTTTCCCCTCGGGTACGCCTGCTGGATAGGACTGGGCTCGTACGCGGCGTATCGGATCTTCTCCAACCGTCCCCGCAAGTCGCGGATCCTGGTGGGTTTCGCGGCCCTGGCCGTCTCCGAGTCCGTGCTGGAGCTGCCCTGGGTCCATACGCATCTCTTCGAGTACTACGGTCCGCAGCCGTACAAGTTGTTCGGCTATTCGCTGGTCTGGTGCGCGATCAATACGTCCGGCCTCGCGTTCAGCGGATCGGCCCTGCTTACCATCCGGTCGAAGCTTCAGGGCTGGGGCGTGCTGAGGGCCGTGGCGGTGCCGTTCCTGGTGATCGGGTGGTACTTCGCGGCCGGCTGGCCGACGTGGTTCGCTTATCAAGCAGGGGCGGCGACGCCGGTGCTGTGGGCCGCGGGCACGCTCACGATCGCCATCTGCGTCACGCAGATCTACCTGCTCGCCGGCTACATCTCGACGGGATCGGACAACCAGCCGGGATCAGGGACCGGACCCGCGCTGGACTCCCGGGTTCAGGCGACCACTCGTTCTTAACGAGAACCGCGACGTCGAGGCCACCGAGCTCCGAAGGATCAAACCGATGAGCAAGACCACGATCAGCATGCCCATGCTCAACACGCCCCTCACTGATTTGCCCGCCATGGCACAGCGGGCTGAGGACGCAGGCTTCGACGGTGTATGGTCCTACGAGTTCTGGCGCAATCCCTATGTCGGACTGTCGGGCCCGGCCCTGAACACCAACCGGATAGCCCTGGGAACCGCAATCGGTACCGCCTTCAGCCGCACCCCGTGGGACATCGCCAACCAGGCAGCTGACGTCGACGAACTCTCCGGGGGCCGGCATATTCTGGGCCTGGGCACCGGCGCGCCGGAGTTCCTGGGCACGTTCCACGGCCTCGGCTACCCAAAGAAACCGCTATCGCAGTTCACCGAGTTCGTGCGGGCCGTCCGCGCAGCGTGGCGCTACCTGGAGACCGGCGAGGACAAACCGTTCGACGGGGAGTTCTACAAGATTTGGCCGCCACCGATCAATCCCTGGGGACGAAGATCGCTGGCCCGACCCAGCATCCCGATCTACATGGCGGGGATGCAGCCACGAGCGATCCAAGCGGCGGGAGAGATTGCCGACGGACTGATCGGGGTGCTGTACACGCCGAGATTCATCACCGAGGTCGCCCTGCCGAATCTGCAGGCCGGCGCCCGCCGCGCCGGCCGCGACCCCAGCGACGTGGACCTCGTGGGGTACACGATCTGCAGCTGTTCGGATGACCGCGCCGAGGCCCTGCGGCGCGCCCGGATTCAGGTGGGAATGTACGTGGGCGGCTCGACCCTCGTCGATCGTGTTGTTGCCGCCCACGGGCTTGTCGAAGACCAGCTCGCCGTGCGACAGGCGCTGATGACCGAGGGGCCAGGCGCGCTGGAGCGGATCACGAGCGACCGGCTCGTGGAGACCTTCAGTCTCTGCGGAACCCCCGCCGAGTGCCGCACACAGATAGAGCCCTACCGGGCGGCGCTGGCCAACCGGACCGTACTACTGCATACGCCGTACGTTCCTCCACTGTCCCGTGAGGAGAGTGCGGACGCCTTCAACGCCATTGTCGACGCCTTCAGCGCGTAGCGATATCAGCTGCGCTGACTGCCAGGTGGGACGGGGCCGACCTCGGCTGGTCCGTTCGGATCGAACAAGCCGTAGAGCAGAACGTCGAGGATCTGCTCGACAGCCGTCTTCTCGTCGAGCACCCCCGGCTCGACCAGCCGGTCAGCGGCCCAGTGCGGCGCGTTGATCAAACTGACCGCGGCCACCGTCGGGTTGATCTCACGACGGACCACGCCGAGGTTCTGGGCCAGCTCAACGAGGGCCCGCAGGCGATCCTGCATCGCGTCTTCCCAGTCGCGGTACCGCACGCTGACATCGGGGGCGAGTTCTCCTCGCCGAATTGGATGCCTGCGATCAGGTCTTCAAGATGAAATTCGGCGACCGAATCACCTCCTACTTGCCCTCGGCGCACATCGCGGACCGGCTGTCGTGCCACTACACGCAGCTTCGGTTCGGTGTACAGGTGACGTGCGTTAGCGACGGCCGGGCGATCTTGTCGGCGCTGCCCGATGTCAGACCGACGATTTGGGTCGCGGTGCCGCGCATCTGGGAGAAATTGAAACTCGCGATTGAAACCACACTTGCCGCCGACGCCGACGGCGACGCCGAACGAATCGCGTGGGCGTTGGATACCGGCCTTCGAAAAGTGCGGTGTGAACAGCGCAGGGAGCCGATTTCGGCGGAGTTGGCGCGCGACCATCTGCGGGCCGACGAGGAGGTATTGGCCGGCATCCGCACCAGGTTTGGCTTGTCTCGGACCCGCCTCCCGGCTCCTGATAGGGCATGTGGGTAACGATCCGCGCAGCTTCGCCGACTATCGGTGTACTCGACAAAGTTGCGTTGGTGAGCATCCGAGCCGCTGCGATTATTGACACAAGTAGCACATCTCAAATACGCTGCAGTACAACGCTATTCCCGATACGGTGCGGTTTACCGGTAACTCTGCATATTCGTTTCCGTCGTATTTCCCGCTGAGGGAGTAGCGATGGAGGGCCCGCCATCGACGCTGTCGTCGCGTCCAGCTGATCACGCAGATGCCGCTGGATTCAGTCGTCGACGAACACCCTCGCAGCCCGTTTGATGGTCGCGCAGTCGGCGAGGTCGAAGCTGTTGTTCTGCATGTCGAACGGCGGCTTGCCGAAGGCGTCGCGGTTCTTGGTGTAGGTAAGGGTTTCCTCGACAGTGCTCTCTAGCATGCCAGGCCGCAGAGCGCGACCACCAGACGTTCGTGGCCCGCTGGCATGGCGTAGCCATAACCTGCACCTTGCGCCGAACAGGTCATTTGCGAGAAAACGGGAGTCGTGCGGCTGCTCGCTTAGGCGCCCTCGGGTAAAACTGGCAGCTTTGCCGCTCGTCTATTTAGCTGGTGCGCGGTGCCGTTGCGGAGAAGTCCATTGCCTGGCAGAACGGGCACTGTCGCTGTTTCCCTGCTGAGACTGTCGGTGCTAGGTCGTGAGGATGCTGGGCATGGGCTCTGGGTCGGGGTGGGCGATCCCGATCATCGCGGCTAGTGCCTGGGTGGCTACGTTGTTTGCTGCCCAGCGTGAGTCTGGCCCGACGACGCCGAAGCGTTTGAAGAGCGTGCCCATCCGCTGGAGGACCACTGCCATGCGGAGGCCCGCGAACACCTCGTGGAAATGCATGTGGTCGATCGAGAAGCCGGTCAGGTGAGCCCAGTGTTCTAATGTCTGCTCGCGCGAGGGAAGGCCGGGGAGGCTGCGGGGGTCGCGGGGGTCACCGGTGTGGAGATCGCCGAAGTACGCGCGGTCGACGAAAAGCCACCAGGCCATGTCTTGCTGGGGCGGTCCGAGTGAGGCCATCTCCCAGTCCAGCACGGCGACCGGTTTGAGGGTGTCGAAGACGAGGTTGCCCAGCCGGGTGTCGCCCCAGCTGAGTACGGCCGGTTCTGTCTGGTCGGGCCGGTTCTCGACCAGCCAGTCGCGGACCTGCTCGACAACCGGGTTGGCGCTGCCTCCGCGGGCCCATTCGAAAGCGTCCAGACAGTAGCGCAGGCGGGCGTCGAAGCCGGGGTCAGCCGCGTCGGGCAGGAAGTCGAGTCCGACCGCGCGCCAGTCGACGGTGTTAATAGTCGCGACCGTCTTGACCGCTGACATCCACAGGTCTCGCTGTTCCTGTTGGTTGGCGTCGTGGAGCCAGCCGCCCGCGAAGTAGGGCGGCACATCGGCCAGGATGCGCCCGGAGACCCGTTCCATAAGGAAGAACGCAGCACCGAGCCAGTCCGCGTCCTCCTCGTAGAGCAGGACCTTTGGCACAGGTACCGACGACTGCGAGCCCAGCGCTTCGAGCA
>Ga0182012_10002676_pt1 | contig 19237 bp, 18 predicted proteins | sample 612S2SmetaG_FD_120486 | JGI IMG/M metagenome (GOLD analysis project Ga0182012, IMG submission 120486) | Permafrost microbial communities from Stordalen Mire, Sweden - 612S2S metaG | ecosystem: Environmental > Terrestrial > Soil > Wetlands > Permafrost | place: Sweden: Stordalen | collected...
AGCGCTCACAGCTGGCAACCAAGTGGAGGCCGTCCATGCTGGTGCGTAAGGCATCGCAGCAGGACGCCTCGAACGTCTACGACCTCGTGAATTCGCTCTCAAGCGACGGCACGCTGTTGAAGCGCGCTTTCGCTGAGATCTGCGAGAACATCCGTGACTTTACGGTTGCCGAATCGGACGGCGGCGTCTTTATCGGCTGCGGCGCGCTGCATTTTTACGGGCCGCACCTGTGCGAAGTGCGCTCCATCGTGGTGAAGCCCGAGGCCAAGGGCCAGGGAGCCGGCGGGCGAATTCTGAGTGCGCTGATTGAAGAGGCCGAGGAGCACGGCATTCAATCCGTGTGCCTGTTTACGCGCATTCCCGACTTCTTTTTCAAGTACGGCTTCCGCACCGTCGAAGACAAGACCGAATTACCGGATAAGGTCTTCAAAGACTGCCAGAACTGCCCCCGCCTGCATCGATGCGACGAAGTTGCGATGGTGCGCGGTCGAATTCCGCGCATGTCCATCCTCGGACCACGGCAAGAGGCGCAGGAGCTGGTGCGGATCTCGGGGTAGAAGTCAGTGGTCAGTGATCAGTTACCGATGCCCGGCTTTTGAAGTATCGCAACTGCAACAGATGCCTGGCCGTAGCTGAGGCCACCGTCGCCGGGGCTTACGAGGCGATGCTGCAACACTGTGAAGCCTTCTTCTTCAAGACCCGAGCGCAAGAGGCGGGTTAGCCGCCGGTTGTGCATACAGCCGCCACTCATCGCCACCTGATTGATCCCGCTCTCGATGCGCGCATTGCCTGCGGCATTAATAAACCCCTCAACAATCCCGGCGTGGAACCGTGCGGCAATGCGACTGGCGGGAACGCCGCGCCAAAGGTCATCGAGAATTGCCTTCCACATTTTTTCAGTTCGAATCACCGCCGCGCTGCCTGATCCTTCTTCTGCCTCGTACAGTTCCGGGACATATTCTCCTTGCTCAAAACGGTCCGGCTCGTCAATTGCAATCGCCTCAAGCTCAATTGCCGCCTGAGCCTCGTAATCCACCGTGCGGCGGCCGAGTATCACAGCCGCAACAGCATCAAATAGCCTTCCCAGGCTCGAAGTCTCCGGTGAGTTGATCTTTCGCTCGATCATCCGACTCACCACCCGCGCATCGCCAGGCTGCACGCCCAGTAGCGCCAGAATCTGTTCCGAGTTCACATCAAATCCCGCCGCATGCAATGCGCCAAGCGCCATCCGCCACGGTTCTTTTACCGCAGCATCGCCGCCCGGCATCGGTATGTATTCGAGATGGGCGAAGCGCTGGAAGCTGCCGGGATTCTCTCCGTCAAGCCGCGCGATGAGGACTTCCCCGCCCCAGATGTGGCCATCGGTGCCGTAGCCAGTGCCGTCGAGCGAGATGCCGATGGTTGGCGAGAGAGCGCCGTGCTCGGCCATGCACGCGGCCACGTGCGCGTGATGGTGCTGCACGGCGATCGCAGGCAGGCCACGCTCGGCAGCCCACTGTTTGGCCCACTCGGTCGAGAGATAGCCGGGATGCAGATCGTGGACCACGGCTGTGGGCTCAATTTCAAAGGTGCGCATCAGGTGGTCAAGCGACTCACGGAAAAACTCGAGCCCGGTGAGATTTTCAAGGTCGCCCAGGTGCTGGCTCTGGTAGACGAAACGGCCGCGCGCGAGCGCAAACACATTTTTCAGGTGTCCGCCGACGGCCAGCAGCGGTGGCGCATCCAATGGCAGCGGAACGCCGAGTGGAACAAAGCCGCGCGCGCGGCGGATGAGCTGCGGTGCGCCGTCGACGATGGCCGCGACCGAGTCGTCGCAGCGCTGAAGAATTTCTCGATCGTGCATCAGGAACGCGTCGGCAATGGCGCCCAGGCGCGCGCGGGCTTCGTCGTTGTCAATGGCGATGGGTTCTTCGCTCAGATTGGCTGAGGTCATCACCAGGGCCTGGAGCCGGCCGTCAGCAAAGAGCAAATGGTGCAGTGGCGCATAGGGAAGGAACAAGCCAAGCCAGGGAATGCCGGGCGCCACGGTCGCAGCAATCGTGGCGCCAGCGCGCCGTTCGGCAAGGACGATTGGCCGTGCAGGAGTGGTGAGAAGTTTTTCTTCCGCTTCCGTCAGGTCGCACAAAACGCGCGCCGCATCCAGATCGCGCACCATCACGGCCAGCGGCTTTCCATAACGATGCTTGCGCGCGCGCAGTCGCATCACGGCGGCTTCGTTGGTCGCATCGACGCACAAATGAAATCCGCCTATGCCCTTGATGGCGAGAATCTCTCCGGCAGCGATGCGGGCGATGGCTGCTGCAACAAGGTCCTCGGCGGCAATCACCGCACCATCTGCGGAGGCGAGCGAAAGCTGCGGCCCGCAGTCCCAGCATGCATTGGGCTGCGCATGGAAGCGCCGGTTGGCCGGATCGTCGTATTCCGCCTGGCAGGCGGCGCACATAGTAAAGCGCGCCATCGAAGTTTGCGGCCGGTCGTAGGGAATGCGGCGGGTGATGGTGAAGCGCGGCCCGCAGTTTGTGCAATTGAGAAAGGGATATCGATAGCGGCGGTCTCCAGGATCAAGCAGCTCGCGCAGGCAATCAACGCAGGTTGCAGCGTCAGCCGGAATTCCCGTCGAAACGCGGCCAAGCACTTCGCTGGCAACAATGCGGAAACCCGTCTCGCCGATGGGTGCGAGGTTGCGCACGGCAACGGAGTCAATACGTGCAAGCGGCGGAGGCTCTAAGCGGAGACGCGAAAGAAACGCTTCGATCGATGCTGACTCACCCTCGATTTCGATGGTCACGCCATCCGTGTCGTTCGAGATTGCACCGGCCAAATGTTCTTCCTGAGCGAGTCGATACACAAACGGGCGAAACCCAACGCCCTGCACCACGCCGCGGACGACGACACCGCGCCGAGTCAATTTTTGTTGAATTTCCTCGCTCACAACTTTGCCTCGCGCTCAAGCATAGGGCCGGAGTCCAGCATAGCGCATGACCAACCCTCTCCACCGCAAGCATTTACAGAAGACCGATTTCAACCGCGCCTCAATTACACATCTTGAGCAACCAATTCACGCTTCCGCTGCTCAAATCACAAGCGGCAAGATGCGGCAATGACCGCTCACTGGCACTCGCGTCCGTGGAAAGAATTACCTGACCCAGCGTAAATTTCCCTCTTGTCAACTCTTGTTGCGATTGCCTTGTGTTCGAGCTTTCAGGAGCAAAGGAGATCGAGATGAAGAAAATTTTGTTGATGGCTGTTCTGATGAGCCTGGCGACTTTCAGCCGCGCGGCGGATAGTCCCATGGATGCAACCAGCGACCGCCTTGCACAGGCCGGCGCCGTAATGCACCAGATCATGGCCGCTCCCGACAAGGGCATCCCCGAAGAAGTCATCGACCATGCCAAGTGCATCGCCGTTGTGCCTCACATGTTGAAAGGCGGACTCATCTTTGGCGCTGAGGCCGGACGCGGCGTGGCTACGTGCCGCACACCGAATGGATGGAGCGCGCCCGCATTCTTTGCCATCACCGGCGGCAGTTGGGGTTTGCAGATCGGCGTGGAAGGTGTGGACCTGGTGATGATTGTGCAGAGCGACAAGGGCATGCAGAGACTGCTCTCGAGCAAGTTCCAGTTGGGCGCGGATGCCAGCGTTGCCGCCGGCCCAGTGGGCCGTCATGCTTCAGCCGACACCGACTGGAAGATGAATGCGGAGATTCTCACCTACTCGCGTGCCAAGGGCGTTTTTGCCGGACTTGATCTTTCGGGGTCCGCAGTTCGCCGCGACGACGATTCGATGAAGACCGTCTATGGCGACGAGGTTGGAACCCGCGCAGTGTTAGCTGGCAACGTACCGCCCACGCCTCCGGCACAGCCGTTCCTCGATGCGGTAAGCAACGCGAAGGCGCAGGCTGCGGCGCGGTAAGCCGAGACCGGCACCGATCTCAAAACATAAACTCCTGTGCGCGGCCCGAACAAGTTTCCGACCGCGCGCCAACCTTGAAGGAGGGCATACGTGCTCCGAACCGTTGTGTTTGTGCTGGTGATGCTCTGGCTTGTCGGATTCGTCCTGCACGTGGCCGGGAGCCTGATTCATATCCTCCTCGGCATTGCGCTGGTTGTCCTTGTCGTGGACATGATCAAGAGCAGCCGGAGCACCGCATAGACGGCACAGCGCTGAACATGCGGCGAACGCGGCCCGGCTGCTAACCTGCAATGAGTGAACAAAAACGAATTGACCAATCGGGCACGAGCGGGAAACCTGCTGGTCACCCTGGGGATTCTCTTCTTTTGCTGCGCGACGTCGCAGATCGTGGCTGCCCAGCAGGTTGAAAGCGCAGCGATCCTCAAAGAGATTGATGCGGCCGTGAAGGCGCGGTTCGATGGAATCCAGGGCTACACCGACACGGAGTACTATGCTGTCTTCAGAAGCGGGGACGCAGTGCATCCCGTGGCCGAGATGACGGTAAAAACCACCTACAACCGGGACACGGGAAAGTCCTACGCGATTATCTCCGAGAGCGGCTCTTTGCTCGTCCGCAACTTGGTGTTGAGTTCGGTGCTCGACAATGAGAAGCACGTAAATGACCCCAGTGTGCGCGAGGGAACGTGGTTTACCACGGCCAACTACGAAATGACCGTGAACCCCGGCGGCACCCAGACGATGGATGGGCGCAATTGCGTGGCGCTGACCATCAAACCGCGGCGAAAAGAGCCCTATCTTCTTGATGGAACACTCTGGGTGGACGCCGAAGACGGCAGAATTGTGCACATTGAAGGAACGGCCTCAAGAAGCTCGTCAGTCTTTACCGGACCCACAAAGATGATGCGCCAATACGCGGATGTGGATGGTTTTGCGCAGGCCACACACGCACGGGCCGAATCAGACAGCAGCCTCTTCGGCAAAACCGTCGTCACCATCGACTACCGGGACTATCAGATCGAACTCAGCCAGCGCAGGTAATGGCGCCGGGCGCGACGATCGCTGCTTCTCTGCTCTATACTGAGCCTCGTGACTGCTGCCATTGGCGACTGGAAGCTCGATGCCGCTCTAGGCTCCTGCCTGCTCCTCGGACTGCGTCACGGCTTCGATTACGATCACCTCGCCGCCATCTCAGACATCACCGCCGTGCAGAAGAACTGGCGCAGCGGATTGCGCCTCGGAATGACCTACGCGCTCGGGCATGCATGTACGGTGGCCGCCCTCGGCATCGCCGTTCTCGAACTCCACATGGGCCTGCCTGAGGGGCTTGACCACTGGACTGAACGGCTGATCGGACTCACGCTCATCGTTCTCGGCATTGGCGTGGTGGCCGGCATTCTGCGCAAGGACGCGCACGGTCACCGGCACAGCCGCATCGAAAGCCGCCTCGCCATCGCCATCAACGGTGTATTGTGGACGGCCTGGAGAGTGCGTCTGCTGTGGAAACCCGACGCGCCCAAACCAGATCGCTTCCAGTGGATGTACAACGGGAAGTCCGTTTTTGTCATCGGCATTCTGCATGGCGTGGGCGCTGAAACGCCTAGCCAGCTGGCGCTGTTCTTTCTCACCGCCAACCTGGGCGGAACGTCGCGCGGCCTGCTGGGGCTTACCGCATTCGCAGTGGGGCTGGTGGCGATGAATGCACTCATGACAGCATCCATGGGCGGTGCATTCTCGGCCGGCGGCCAACATCCCCGCTTCTACCATGTGATTGCCTGGACGGGCGCAGCCTACAGCTTCGTGATCGGATGCATTTTCCTGTTCGGCATCTCCGACCGGCTGCCAACCCTGGGATAGAAACTGCTCGCCGGGTCGCCCGCTCCGCCCGGGCATTGATCCCCTCGTTTTCCACACCAGACGCCCAAAACGGACGCGAATAATCACGTCTTTCACCAGGTCATCAATACTTCGAACCAGCAATAAAACCCCAACGGTGACCGACATCACGCGATTCGTTTTGATGTGGCCGAAATCAGTGATCTGGAACAAGATAGCCACGTAGCCCGGTGACCACTGTCACCGAAGGAAACCTCCTTCCCGCGTAAAACAAAGACATACATCGACAGGTGAGCAGCACCACCGCCGCCATTGATGGGATGGCTTAGTCACAAAGGGGGAAACTGTGCCAACCTTCACTCCTCCGCCGCTGCCGAGCGACGACAAACGCTGGAAGATCGTCAACGGCACCATGCGCAAAAGCGGATTCGCCCGCCATGCTCTGATTGAGACGCTGCACACCGTGCAGTCTTCGTTTGGATACTTGGATGATGACGCGATCCGGTTTGTCGCCCGTTCGCTGCGGGTTCCGCTCAGCCAGGCATACGGCGTGGTCACGTTTTACCACTACTTCAGCCTCAAGCCGCCGGGCAAGCACACGGTCACGGTCTGCGCCGGCACCGCCTGTTACATCAAAGGCGCCGACAAGCTGGTGGCTGCGGCCGAGCAGCGGCTGGGGATTGTGCCGGGACAGACAACAAAGGACGGAAATATCAGCTTGATGACGGCGCGCTGCGTGGGCGCCTGCAGCCGGGCGCCAGTGGTGTTGTGCGACGGCAACGTGGCCGGCGAAGCGACCACTGAGCAGGTGCTGGCGCAACTGGAAAGGTGGGCTGTGGAATGACAATCGAAGAGCTGGAACAAATAGCCGAAAGCGTACGGCTTGAGAACGCCAAGTTCGATTACGAAGTGAATGTCTGCATGGACCTGGCCTGCGCAAGCCAGGGCGCTGACAAGCTGCGCGAGGCGCTGGTGCAGGCAGCAGCGGCATCCGGCAAGTCGATCCTGGTGCGCAAGACCGGTTGCATGGGTCCCTGCTCGGCCGGGCCGCTGGTCAAAGTGGACGAGGATGACACGCTCTACAGCCACGTGAAGGCTGAAAATGCCGAAGCGATTGTCTCCAGCCTGGGCGGCACACCCGTTCCCGAGCTGCAGTGCGAGTTGAACGAGCACTTTGACAAGCAGGTGCGCGTAGTGCTTGAGAATGCGGGACACATCGATCCGGAAAAGATCGACGATTACATCTCCCGCGACGGATACAAGGCTCTGATGATCGCGCTGATCGAGATGACGCCCAACGGCGTGATTCACCGCATCACCGAGAGCGGCCTGCGCGGACGCGGCGGCGGCGGCTATCCCACGGGATTGAAGTGGAGCACGGTTGCCAAGGCCGGCGGCGATCTGAAGTACGTGGTCTGCAACGGCGACGAAGGCGACCCCGGCGCGTTTATGGATCGCAGCGTGATGGAAGGCGATCCGCATCGCGTTATCGAAGGCATGGCGATTGCCGCCTACGCGGTGGGCGCAAGCAAGGGATTCATCTACGTACGCGCTGAGTATCCGGTCGCGGTCGCACGGTTGACCACGGCCCTGCGCGAGGCACGGCGGCGTGGGCTGCTGGGCAACAACATTGGCGGAACTACATTCAACTTTGACGTGGAGATCCGTCTGGGCGCAGGCGCGTTTGTGTGCGGCGAAGAGACGGCGTTGATCGCCTCCATCGAAGGCCGGCGCGGCACGCCCAAGCCTCGGCCACCCTATCCGGCGGTCAGCGGACTGTGGGGCAAGCCGACGCTCATCAATAATGTTGAAACCTACGCCAACATTGCGCCCATCGTGCGCAACGGCGGCAAGTGGTTTGCGGATATGGGGTCGGAGCGCAGCAAGGGCACCAAGGTCTTTGCGCTGACCGGCAAAATCGCCAACACCGGCCTGGTTGAAGTGCCAATGGGCATCAAGCTCCGCGAAATCATTGAGGTCATCGGCGGCGGCGTACCGGACGGGCACACCTTCAAGGCGGTGCAGACCGGCGGCCCCTCGGGCGGATGCATCCCGGCCGACATGCTCGACATCGGCGTCAGCTACGACGCGCTGCTCAAGGTGGGCTCCATCATGGGCTCGGGCGGCATGATCGTCATGGACGACACCTCCTGCATGGTCAACGTGGCGAAGTTCTTCATCGAGTTCTGCATGACCGAGTCCTGCGGCAAATGCATTCCCTGCCGGGCTGGAACGGCGCAGATGCACTCGCTGCTGACGCGCATATGCGAAGGCGTGGGCACCATGGATGACCTGGAACTGCTTGAGGACCTCTGCTCAACGGTGAAGGAGGCCAGCCTTTGCGGCCTGGGCCAGACGGCGCCCAACCCGGTGCTGAGCACCCTGAAGTACTTCCGCGAGGAATACATGGAACACATTCAGCACAAGCGCTGCCCGGCCGGCGTTTGCAAAATTGAAGCGCCCGCGGAGGTGTTGGCATGAGCGACGCCGTTGAAGTCAAAACACTCATCATCGACGGAGAGGAAGTAAGCGCCCTCAGGGGCCAGACCATCCTGGAGGTTGCGCGGGAGAATGACATCAACATTCCCACGCTCTGCCACCTGGAAGGGCTGAGCGATGTGGGTGCGTGCCGGTTGTGCCTGGTGGAGATCAAGGGCAGCAACAAGCTGCTGCCGGCCTGCGTGGCCACCGTCTTCGAGGGCATGGAAGTCAGCACCAACACAGAAAGACTCCAGAAACACCGCCGGATGATTCTCGAGATGCTGTTCGCCGAACGAAACCACATCTGCTCGGTCTGCGTGTCGAACGGCCACTGCGAGTTGCAGGCGCTGGGCCAGGAGCAGGGCCTCACCCATATCCGGCTGCCTTATCGCAACCCCGAGCTGAACGTCGATGCCTCGCATGAGCGCTTCACAGTGGACCACAATCGCTGCGTGCTGTGCACCCGCTGCGTAAGAGCCTGTGCTGAGATTGAAGGCGCGCACGTGTGGGACGTGATGGGACGCGGCATCAATTCAATCGTGATTACCGACCTCAACGATGAGTGGGGAAGTTCCACTTGCACGCGTTGCGGCAAATGCGTCCAGGTTTGCCCCACCGGAGCCTTGTTCGACAAGAGCAAGATCGGCTCCGACCATCCAAAATATCCAGATTTTCTGCCTTATCTGAACCTGATGAGGGAGGCGCAATGAGCAAGTTGAAACTGGCAACAGTGTGGCTCGACGGATGTTCAGGTTGTCACATGTCATTCCTTGACATGGACGAGCGTCTGCTCGAACTGGCGGAGTTCGTCGATGTGGTCTACAGCCCCATCGTCGACGCCAAAGAGTTTCCTAATGAAGTGGACATCGCGCTGGTCGAAGGGGCGGTGGCGTCGGTGGACGACGAAAAGAAGATCAAGAAGATTCGCGCCCACTCGAAGATGCTGGTGGCCATGGGCGACTGCGCGGTGGCGGGCAACGTGCCGTCCATGCGCAATCCCATCGGTCCTGAAGCGATCTTGGAACGGGCGTATATTGAGAACGCAAGCGCGCAGCAACAAATCCCCTGCGTGGTGGTTCCCAAACTGCTCAAGGTGGTGCGGCCGGTTCACGAGTTTGTGAAGGTGGACGTGTTTCTTCCCGGATGCCCGCCTTCTGCCGACACATTTCACGCAGCGCTCACAGCGCTGGTCAACGGCGGACCGCTGGATATCTCGGCGCTCACCCGCTTTGGAGCCTAAGTCATGAGCCAGACGATCACCATCGATCCGGTAACGCGTCTTGAAGGGCACGGCAAGATCACCATCTACCTCGACGGCAACGGCGAGGTGGAGAACGCGCAGTTTCATGTGACCCAGGTGCGCGGCTTTGAGCGCTTTGCGCAGGGGCGCCCCTTTTACGAGATGCCCAGCCTCATGGCGCGCATCTGCGGCATTTGCCCGGTCAGCCACCTGATCGCTTCAGCAAAAGCGTGCGAGGCCATCATGTCGGTGCGCATTCCCCATACCGGGGCCCAGTTGCGGCGCATGCTCAACCTCGCGCAAATGGTGCAGTCGCATGCGCTCAGTTTCTTCTACTTGTCCTCGCCTGATCTGTTGCTGGGCATGGAGTCGAACCCGGCAACGCGCAACATCTTTGGCGTGGCGGCAGCAAGTCCCGAGTTGGGCCGCGCCGGCATAGGGCTTCGCCGCTTTGGCCAGCACATCATCGAGTTGCTCGGCGACAAGCGCATCCATCCCGGATGGGTAGTTCCCGGTGGGGTCACCGAGCCATTGTCGGCCGCCAAGCGCGACGCCATCCTGGCCATGATTCCCGAGGCTTACGCCAACGTGACCCTGGCGCTCAACTGGTACAAGAAGGTCGCCGACACCTTCAAGGCGGAAATCGACGTCTTCGCCAACTTCCCCTCGCTCTACATGGGCCTCATCAACGAGGACGAGTCGATCGAGTTTACCGACGGCACGCTGCGCATGATCGACGCCCAGGGCAAGACCATCGAAGACGGCATTACCGCAAGCAGATACACCGACGTCATCGGCGAAGCGGTCGAGAACTACAGCTATACCAAATTCGCCTATTACAAACCGCTCGGCTATCCGCAGGGCAGCTATCGCGTGGGCCCGCTCGCCCGCCTGAACATCGTCAAATCCATGGGCACTCCGCTCGCGGAAAAGGAACTTGCCTTATTCAAGCAATTGGCCGCAGGGCCGGTTGAGAGCTCGTTCCACTACCATCACGCGCGGCTCATCGAGGCGCTCTACGGGATTGAAAAAATCGAACAGATTCTCAGCGATCCGCTGATTCTCGACAAGCACGTGCGCGCCAACGCCGGCGTAAACCGGCTTGAAGGTGCAGGCCAGGCCGAAGCGCCGCGCGGCACCCTCAACCATCACTACAAAGTGGACGAGAATGGCAAGATCACCTGGGCCAACCTGGTGATCGCCACCGGGCAGAACAACAACGCCATGAACAGGGGCGTCTTGCAGGCCGCAAAGCACTATGTGAAGGACCGCAAGTTCAGCGAAGGCGCAATGAATCGCATTGAGGCTGTTGTGCGCACCTTCGATCCCTGCCTGAGCTGCTCGACGCACGCGTTTGGGCAGATGCCGCTCGTTCTCACGCTCCTTTCAGCTGAGGGCGAGGTTGTCGATCGGCTCGTTCGCTGAGTACGATTGAACGCATGAACCTCACCAGGGCCCGATGCCTCATTCTTGCCTGCGGCAACACGCTACGCTCGGATGATGGCGTCGGGCCTTGGCTTGCTGCGTGGGCTCAAGAGCGATTTCGCGACGAGCCGGGTGTCCTGGTCGTAAGCCGCCACCAGTGGACGCCCGAGCTGGCTCAAGACGTCTCGAGCTCGGAGTCGGTGTTATTCATCGATTGCTCGGCGGAGTCGGCGCCCGGTGCCGTCCAGCTTCTTGCAGTCTCTCCTACCGGCGAAACACAAGCGCTCGCCACGCATCACCTGGATGCAGCCCAGTTGTTGGCCCTGGGCCGCACGCTTTACGGCTCCCTGCCTGCGAACGCACTGCAACTCACCATCGGCGCCGGGTCAACGGAATTGGGTGAGGAGTTCAGCGCCCCGGTAAGAGCGGCGCTGCCTATCGCGTGCCTGAAGTTGGAAGAAGCGGTTGCACTGCTGCTGCGCAATAAAGAGCGCTCGCTTTAGGGAAGGTATCCTTCGAGCTTGAACGAAGAAGCGTAGTCGCCCTTCAGCGTTCCTCGCAGAACGATCCTCATCCCCTCGGCGTTAAAGGTGTTGGCCACAGCCTCCGGATCACTCTGCTGAATGCCCACAGGAGCGCTACCACCGCGCAGAACAGGCCGAAGAGTTTCCACTTCAACTGAACCAATGCCTGGCGGACAATGCCCAGCTCGTCGAAAGCAGTCCATTCCTCGCGGATCCTGCCATCCGCGATGCGCCAGACGGTGATTCCCCTCATGTCAATCTTCACGCCCGTTGCCGGAAGCGGGCTCGCAGCAGCGGTGTTGGTTCCCTTTAACCTCCACACGACGGTCACCAGGTCACCGTCAGACGAAATCAACTCCACTGCGATTTTCATGTCAGGGCAGGCCTGCTTCTCCCACCGTGAGGCCGCCTGATCTTCTTCGAGACTGGCATCCCTGTGCTGCCCGTGATTCACGAAATCCGGTGCGTAGATTTCATTCGCAACTTGAAACTTGCCCTGATTGAAGATCTCGTCAAAAACCCGCCTGGCGACCGCTACGTTCTTTTCCTGCTGAGAGGGCAGAGTGGGAGATAAGCTCGCAGGGATGGTCGCACATGCCGGTGCGCATGCCAGTACGATGAACGCCAATGCGATTCCGAAATGTGGCCTGCACCAATCCATGTGTGCTCTCCTGCAATGCTCAGCTACGATTTTGTGGATGGGTGGATGATAGTCGATGAAGTCGAGGACCAGAAAACAACTGCGCCATCTATGCAGCTCTTCGCTTTGCTACGGCTGCTGCGAGGGCCTGCCGTACCCGGGGCAAAGATGGCGACGGCGGCAGCACCGAAGTGCAGCCGCCGTTGTTCTGAGGGAGGGCTTTCCGGTTAGAACGCGGCCACTGTCTGGCGTAGGCTGTAGGAGCTGAGCGTCTTGATGTAGTTGCCGCGATCGAAAGGCGAAGTGTCTGGCACGGAACGCCGGCTGAGGCAGCCGCGCGTCTCGGCAAGCGAAGCATACTCGCGCTTCTCAAGCCAGTAGCAAAGGTCGGCGAGCACCCGGGCAATGTGGTCGATGCCGTGGATGTGGAGCGCGGAAACCATCATGGCGACGCTGCCGCCGCTCATGATGCTCTTCAGCACATCTTCGGCTGAGTGAACGCCGCCGGTGATGCCGATATCGATATGGAGTTGGCCGTAAAGGATCGCTGCCCAGTGTAGACGGGGCAGCAACTCAGACGGCGTTGAGAAGTGCAGCGTGGGCCGCACTTCAAGCGACTCAATGTCGAAATCGGGTTGATAGAAGCGGTTGAAGAGCACAACGCCGGAAGCGCCGGCCTCCTGCAAACGCGCGGCCAGGTTCGGAACGCTGGTGAAGGACTGCGACAGCTTCACAGCCACCGGAACCTTCACCGCCTGGCAGACGCTGGTCACCAAGTCGAGCAGTTGTGTCTCCAGGCTGGCCGAGGTCTGGGCGCCGTCTGTCGCCAGCGCATAGGTGTTCAATTCGATGGCGTCGGCTCCGGCCTGCTCCATTTCTCTTGCGAAGCGAACCCAGCCACCCGGTGTGGCGCCGTTCAGGCTGGCCATCACCGGAATGCTGACGGCCTCGCTGGCGCGCCGCAGATGCTCAAGATAGATCTCGTGCGTCATGCGGTAGTCGTTCAGGTCGGGCAGAAAACCGAGCGACTCCGCAAAAGAATCGGTGCCACGCGAAAGGTCATCATCCAGAGTGCGGGACTCGAGCGCCAGTTGCTCCTCAAAAAGCGAGGTGAGAACAATGGCGGAGGCTCCCGCATCTTCCATGTGACGTACGTTGTCGATCGACTCCGACAGCGGCGTGGACGCGACCACGATGGGGCCGCTCAGCTTCATGCCTAAATACTGCATTGAAATGTCGATCATTCTTCTCCTCCGGCAGCCGTGGCCGCCAGTTTTTCTTCAGGCTGTTCGGCGGGCGCAATGTGCGGAGTCTCGCCGCGGCCGGGCATTGCGGCCCGCGCGGAGTAGACTCGCCACTGGCGCTCGACGTCGTCTTGTGCTTCCTTCAGCAGTTCTGCCGCCAGCTCAGGGTTGCTGCGGGCGAGCATGGTGTACCGTGCCTCGCGATAGCTGTATTCCTTGAGCCGGATCGACGGCGCCTTCGAGTCCAGCTGGAACGGATTCTTGCCGGTCTCGCGCAGCGATGGGTTGTAGCGCATCAGCGGCCAGTAGCCTGACTGAACGGCCAGCTTCTGTTGCTCCAGTCCGTGGACCAGGTCGTAGCCGTGGGCGATGCAGCTGGAGTAGGCGATAATGAGCGACGGACCTTCGTGAGCCTCGGCCTCCTGGAAGGCCTTGATCACATGGGTGTCGTTGCCACCGAGAGCCACCTGCGCCACATACACTGAACCGTAGCTCACCGCTTCCATCGCTAGATCCTTGCGGCTGTTCGGCTTGCCAGCGGCCGCAAACTTGGCTACTGCGCCGCGCGGCGTGGCTTTTGACATCTGGCCGCCGGTGTTCGAGTAGACCTCAGTGTCGAGAACCAGCACGTTCACGTTCTTGCCGGAACCGAGCACATGGTCGAGCCCACCGAAACCAATGTCGAAGGCCCACCCGTCGCCGCCCAGAATCCACACGCTCTTGCGCACCAGCGCATCGGCCACTGCCTGCAGGTTCTTTGCATCCGACGAATTGTTGCCCGAGAGCTTCTCCCGCAGTGCAACCACGCGCTCCCGCTGCTTATTGATCTCCGGCTCGGTCTTCTGCGGCGCGTGAAGAATCTCCGCCACTAGATCGACGCCGATCTCGTTCGCAAGCCGCTCCACAAGCAACTCGGCAAACCCCTTCTGCTGATCGAGACCCGTGCGCACGCCAAAGCCGAACTCGGCGTTGTCTTCAAACAGCGAGTTTGACCACGTCGGCCCGCGCCCTTCCTTGTTGCTGGTGTAAGGCGTGGTGGGCAGGTTGCCGCCGTAGATCGACGAGCAGCCCGTTGCGTTGGTGATGTAGAGTCGGTCGCCGAAAAGCTGGGTCAGCAGCTTGATGTACGCCGTCTCGCCGCAACCCGCGCATGCGCCCGAGAACTCAAAGAGCGGCTGCATCAGTTGCAGATCCTTCACCTGCGTGTGCGACAGTTTGGTCCGATCCACCTCGGGCAGCGAAAGGAAGAAGTCCCAGTTTTCGCGTTCGGACTCGCGCAGCGGAGGCTGCGGGGCCATGTTGATGGCCTTCTTGCTGGCATCGCTCTTGTTCTTCACCGGGCAAACTTCCACGCAGACCGCGCAGCCGGTGCAGTCTTCAGGAGCCACCTGCAGAGTGTAGTGATCGTTCTCCATGCCCTTCCACTTGGGCTTGGCCCACTGCAGCGTGGAAGGCGCATTGGTCCCAGCCTCGGCGCTGTACACCTTGGCGCGAATCACGGCGTGCGGGCACACCATCACGCATTTTCCGCACTGGATGCAGAGGTCCTTGTCCCACACCGGAATGAACTGCGCGATGTTGCGCTTTTCCCACTGCGCTGTGCCCGTGGGGAACGTTCCGCCCGCTGGAATGGCGCTGACCGGGAGCAGGTCGCCCTTGCCGGCCGCAATCTGGCCGAGCACGTTGCGCACAAACTCCGGCGCCGCGGGCGAGATGGAAGGAATCAGGTCAAACGTGGACGAGGCTGTTGCCGGCAGCTCGACTTTTTCAAGATGGGCCAGAGCGTGGTCCACAGCGGCAAAGTTCTTGGCAACCACACTCTCGCCGCGCTTGCCGTAAGTTTTCTTGATGGCCTTCTTGATCTGCGCGATCGCCTCGTCGCGCGGCAGTACGCCGCTGATTGCGAAGAAGCAGGTCTGCATGATGGTGTTGATGCGCGTGCCCATACCGGCTTCGCGCGCCACCGTGTAGCCGTCGATCACGTAAAACTCGATTTTCTTCTTCAGCATCGATTCCTGGGTGCTGCGCGGCAGCTTGTCCCAGACTTCCGCGGCCGGGTAAGGCGAGTTGAGCAGGAAGACCGCGCCGGGCATTGCTGCCTCCAGCACGTCCATCTTTTCAAGGAAGCTGAAGTTGTGGCAGGCGATAAAGCTGGCCTGCGTAATCAGGTAACTTGAGCGGATCGGGTTGGGCCCGAAGCGCAGGTGCGAGGTGGTCATCGAGCCTGACTTCTTTGAGTCGTACACAAAGTAGCCCTGCGCGTAATTCGGCGTCTCGCTGCCGATGATCTTGATCGAATTCTTGTTGGCGCCCACGGTGCCGTCGGACCCGAGCCCGTAGAACAGCGCGCGCACCGTCTTCGGATCTTCTGTCGAGAACGCCGGATCGTACGTCAGGCTGCTGTGGCTTACGTCATCGTTGATGCCGACCGTGAAGTGATTCTTCGGCGCAGCCTTCGCCATCTCGTCGAACACGCCCTTGACCATGGCCGGCGTGAATTCCTTCGACGACAGTCCGTAGCGTCCGCCGATCACCTTCGGCATCGACTTGAAGGGCAGGCTTGCGGAGTTCTCGGCAAGCACCGTGAGAATGTCCTGGTAAAGAGGCTCGCCCATGCCGCCCGGCTCCTTGCAGCGGTCCAGCGTGGCAATCGACTTCACCGTCGCCGGCAGCGCCTTCAGGAACGCGCTGGCATCGAACGGCCTGAACAGACGAACCTTCAACAGGCCGATCTTTTCGCCCTGCTTCACCATCAGGTCAACGGCTTCCTCGGCCACTTCTGCCCCGGAGCCCATCAAAATAATCACGCGCTCGGCATCGGGCGCACCGTAGTAATCGAACAGTTTGTAAGCGCGGCCGGTCTGCGCGGCAAAGCGGTCCATTACCGATTGCACGATTCCGGGAACCGCATTGTAGAAAGGCGTGCATGCCTCGCGCGCCTGGAAGAAGACGTCAGGATTCTGCGCCGTCCCGCGGATGATCGGCCGGTCCGGCGTGAGTGCGTTTTTGCGGAACTGCACAAGGTATTTGTCATCCACCAGCGCGCGGATGGTCTCGTCGCTGATGGGCAGAATCTTGCCCACTTCGTGCGAGGTGCGGAAGCCGTCGAAGAAATGCATGAAGGGGATGCGGGCTTCAAGCGTGGCGACCTGCGCTACCAGCGCCAGGTCGTGAACTTCCTGCACGGAGTTACTGGCCAGCATGGCCCAGCCCGTGGAGCGGCAGGCCATCACGTCGGAGTGGTCGCCAAAAATCGAAAGCGCGTGTGTGGCCAGCGTGCGGGCCGTTACATGCATCGTGGCCGGGGTCAGCTCACCGGCAATCTTGAACATGTTGGGAATCATCAGCAGCAGGCCCTGCGATGCGGTAAACGTGGTGCCAAAGGCTCCCGCCTGCAATGCGCCGTGGAGTGCGCCGGCGGCGCCGCCCTCACTCTGCAGTTCTTCCACGATGGGCAACGCGCCCCAAAGATTCTTCTTTCCCTCCGAGCGCCATTGATCGGCCCACTCGGCCATCGGCGACGAGGGGGTGATGGGGTAAATGGCCACCACTTCAGAGAGTCGATAGGCTACCGAAGCCGCTGCCTCGTTGCCATCGAGAATTACCATTTTCTGTTCAGTCATTCGCTTTGCCTCATAACGCGGCCCAGGGTGATCAACCGCTAGGCTGAGTGTCGTTTGCGCTGCTTCCATCGGGCAGTGATGCGTGACACAAGCTGGGTCGTGTTTACCGCATTATGAAACGAGTTTCACGGTGTGAATAACTGCAGATCGCTTTACGCACCCCGGTTCATCAAGCCCCAGCCGACGTCAGAAGCCCTGATTTGTGGAGCAAAATCACGACTTCACAGAAAATGTCTTGACAATAAGTAATTCCTTATATAAGTTATCGCCTATGGATGGACTCGACGCACAATTTGCTGCCCTGGCTGATCCGACGCGGCGGGCGATCCTGGCACGGCTTTCGCTCGGCGAGGCCACGGTCAATGAGCTGGCTGACCCGTTCGAGATGTCGCAACCGGCGATTTCGCAACACCTGAAGGTACTTGAAGCCGCGGGCCTGATCGTTCGCCGGGTTGATGGAACCCGGCGGCCTCGTCGTCTCTCAACTACAGGCATCGAGGCGATGGATCAATGGCTCGCAATGCTGCGGACTGCCCTGGAGAAAAACTACGACCGGCTGGACCAGGTTCTGGCCGCTACCCACAAGAAGAAAGGAGAAAAACGATGAGCAAGATGACGTTGAAGACGGAAGGTGACACCCACATCCTTGTGACAAGGCGCTTTGTCGCGACCCCGGAGGCGGTCTATCGCGCACACACCGATCCAGAATTGATCAAGCAATGGCTGCTTGGCCCTCCCGGTTGGAGCATGCCGGTCTGCATCAGCGAGGCCAAGCCGGGAGGAAGAATCCGCTACGAATGGTCGAATGGCAAAGGAGCCGGATTCCATCTGACCGGCGAATATCTCGAACTCGACCCTTCCAGCAGGATTGTCCATGTAGAGCGGATGTACCTGCCCGATCCGACACCCGACAACCACGTTGAGACCACGTTCGAGCGTGACGGTGACGGAACCTTGATGACAATGCGGATGACGCTCCCCGACGAACAGACGCGGGCAACCATGCTTGCCACAGGCATGGAGCATGGCATGGAAGCGAGCTACGTTCGTCTGGAAGAAATGATCTAGTATGTTCCAGCTGGATCGGGCAAAGGAAGTCGACACAGGCGGAAGTGGGGCGCAAGGCCAGTAACCGGACTCAACCGGCATGGCCCGAAATCGGTTTTGCGCCCTGTTCCAGAATCTTCGCGGCAAATTCGCCATCGAACACACATGGCTCTCATGCATGCGAAGCGGGAAGGCAAGCGATTCCTGAATCCTGTTCCAACCAAAATGGGCGACTTCTCCATCATGTTAAAAATCGGCCCCGAATTCTTTTTCGGCTCGGCCGCTCGCTCGCCCAAAACACCGCCGGGGCCCTTCCGTACCGACAACACCATCTATGGCGCACCGCCCGCATCCGGCCTGCGCGTCACCTGGTTTGGACACTCCGCTTCCCTGCTCGAAATCGACGGCGTGCGCATCCTCATCGATCCCGTCTGGGACGAACGCGCTGCTCCTGTGAAGTGGGCCGGCCCCAAACGCTTTTTCCCGCCAACCATCGCGCTTCAGGAACTGCCGCCCATCGACGTCGTTCTCATCTCGCACGATCACTTTGATCACCTGGGGGAAGGCACCGTCCGCAAGCTTGCCCGCATGGCGAGTTTCAAGAACTCGCGCTGGGTCACGGCTCTGGGCGTGGCCAAAATCCTTTCGACCTTCGGCGTCGCGCCCGACCGATGCACCGAACTCGACTGGACTGACCGCGTGGAGATCGGCGCGCTCAAAATCGTGGCCTTGCCTGCCCGTCATTTTTCAGGCCGCAGTCTCTTCAACCGATTTCAAACTCTGTGGGCTTCCTTCGCGCTCATCGGCCCGCGCCACCGCGTCTACTACGGCGCCGATTCCGGCAACTGGGAAGAAGGCTTCCGCGAAATCGGCAGCCAGTACGGCCCGTTCGACCTCACCATGCTTGAAATCGGCGCATCGAATCCACTCTGGGCCAACATCCATATGGGTCCTGAGGGCGCAGTGCGCACTTTTCGCGCTCTCGGCGGCCACGGCTTGCTCATGCCGATTCACTGGGGCCTGTTCGACCTCGCCCTTCACCCTTGGGCCGAGCCCATCGAATTCATGTTCTCCCAGGACGGCCTCAGCCTCTGGTCGCCCACGCCCGGCCAGCCCACTGAAGTGGTCCCGAACCAGCAGATCCGCTCCGATTGGTGGCGCAGGGACGCCAACTCGCCAACGACCTGACCAGCTGGCGCTAGCCCGCCAGTCCTTCCACCAGCGCAATCCACTCGTCCTCGAGCGCTGGCCGGTGAAAGCCTTTGCCA
>Ga0182012_10002677_pt1 | contig 19236 bp, 13 predicted proteins | sample 612S2SmetaG_FD_120486 | JGI IMG/M metagenome (GOLD analysis project Ga0182012, IMG submission 120486) | Permafrost microbial communities from Stordalen Mire, Sweden - 612S2S metaG | ecosystem: Environmental > Terrestrial > Soil > Wetlands > Permafrost | place: Sweden: Stordalen | collected...
AGCGCGCACGCGCCGCCAGCGTCGGGCTTATCGGTTCCCTGCGGCGGCGGCGGTACTGGCTTTTTCCTTGTTCCTGCTTCCGGCACGGGGCTCCGCCGCCGCCTACGGCAGCGTCAGTGGCATTGTCCGCGACTTGAGCGACCGGCCGGTGGCGGGTGCAAAGGTGGTGCTCGAGTCGGCCACGCACGCGATCGTGGAGAGGAAGACGGACCCGGCCGGCCAGTTCGTTTTTTCCAACGTCGCGATCGGTCAATACCTGCTCCACATTTCGCAGCACGACTTCGCCCCGGTCAGCCAGCCGGTCACCGTGCAGGCTGGATATTTTCCGTTCGCGAATATCGTGCTGACAACTGCGTCGGCACTCTCCGAGGTAACGGTGACCGCGAGGCGGCTGGCGGTGGTCGCGTCGGTCACGCCCATCACGATGGTCAGCCAACAGGATATCGAGAGCACGCCGGGAGCGACCAACGTCAACAGTCTCGCCATGATTACCGATTATGTTCCCGGCGCCTACCAAGCCCATGACATGCTGCACGTGCGCGGCGGTCATCAAACGAATTGGCTGCTCGGCGGGGTCGAGATTCCGAACACCAACATCGCCGAGAATCTGGGCCCTGCGATCAATCCGCAGGACGTGGAGACCCTGGGAATCGAGCGGGGCGGCTACCTGGCGGATGAGGGTGACCGCACCTACGGCATTTTCAACGTAATTCCGAAGAGCGGCTTCAGCAGGGATAACCAAGCCGAGCTCGACGTCACCGGCGGAAACTTCGGCCAGACCAACGACTACGCCAGCATCGCGAGTCACTCGGACGATTTCGCTTACTACGCGAGCGTCGAGGGTAATCGCAGCGACATCGGCCTGCAAACCCCCGTCGCCCAGGTCATCCACGACGAGACGCACGGATACGGCGCCTTTACCAACCTACAGTACAAGCCGAGCGAGCGGGATGAGGTGACCCTCATCGCGCAGTTGCGGCAGGACGTTTACCAAATACCGGATTGCACCGCGGCGGTGCTTGCCGACGACCCGGGCTGTATCGGGCAGTCGGGGGATGTGCAGGGCGAGGCGGACAATTTCGCGGTGCTCTCCTGGGCTCACACCTTCACGAGCAACGCGGTGCTCACGAGCTCGCTTCTCTATCATTTCGACCGCGCGGATTATGACGGCGGCGCCGGCGACAATCCAACCATCACAACCTATCACCACAGCTCGCAGTACGAGGGCGCCGAAGAGCAGCTGAAGTGGGATGTCCGCCGCAATCATCTCGATGTCGGCCTGTTCGGCTTCGCGCAGCAGGATCAAGCGGATTTCAATCTGGCATTCACCGACTTGAGCTCGCCGACGCTGCGAGAACTGGAGAGCCCCACCGGCGAGCTCATCACCGCGTGGCTGCAGGACACATACGAGGTTACGCACTGGCTCAACTTGTCCGCGGGCGTCCGGCAATCTCACTTTGAAGGCAGTTTTACCGAGAACGCAACAGACCCTCGGCTCGGCGCAAGCCTAATGCTGCCGCGGATAGATTGGGTGCTGAGCGCCTTCTGGGGCAAGTACTACCAGGCCCCGCCGCTCGAGACGCTCACGGGGCCCTTGGTCGCCTACGCCACCTCGAATGACACAGCCTTTCTACCGCTGCACGGAGAGCGCGACACGGAGCGCCTGTTCGGCGTGACCATCCCATTGAAGGGCTGGACGATCGAGGCGGACTACTTCGTCACCGAGTCGACCAATTTTTTCGACCACAACCCGCTCGGCGAATCGGACATCTATCTGCCGATCACGGATCAAGGGCCGCTCATCGAGGGACGCGAGGTCACGGTGCGCTCGCCCGCCTTCTGGCCTTACGGACAAGTGCACCTCGCCTACTCGAATCAGACGGCGGAGTGCTTCGGGTCGATCACCGGAGGTCTCGTGGTGCCCGGCACCGCCTGCGGCAGTCCCCCGATCGGGCTGGACCACGATCAGCGCAATACGCTGAACCTCGGCTACAACGCCAAATTACCGCAAAAATTCTTCGTCGGTTCGAACCTCTCGGTCAATTCGGGACTCTCCAATGGGTCCCCGCCCCCGACCCACTTACCCGGGTACGCGGTGCTGGATCTGAGCGTGGGCCGCAATATCAGCCGTGATTTGTCCGTGTCGATCACAACGCTGAACGTCACCAACCGGCACCTGCTCACCGATAACAGCCTGACTTTCGGCGGCCTTCACTGGAACAATCCGTTCCAGATCTACGCAGAGCTGCGCTACAAGTTTCACTATTAGGATCCTGGGGGAGAAAGGCACCCGCAAAGCGCAGACGAATCGCGGCCCTCAGAGATAAGGCGCAGTTTCCGCTCCCCAGAGCTGGCGCTCCCGAATCCAGGGCAACGGATGCGCCGGATGAGGGCCGTCGAATTCCCGGGCGAGCCGGTGACCTTCCCACATCGCCTGACCCACCTGCATGGGAGCCTTGCAGTCACCGATGCGAAATACGGCCTGAATCTCATTCGCCTTCCATTCGCCGCGGCGTGCTTTCAGCTCACGGTACAAGCCATCATCGGAGGCGCGGGAGGTCACGAGAATGACCGCGTCAACGTCCACATCGAAATCCCCGCCATTGTCCCGCCGGGGAACCTGCCCCGTCCCGGGTCCCGTGAGTTCGTGGCTGAATTTGTAGAGATAGCTCAATGTTGCTTTTCCAGGCTGAATGGCCGACACCCAGTGGTTGCGATAAGTTCGAATCTTTTTCTGAAACATCATTCGCTTGTTGTTCGGCGCCTCGAGGGTAAAGACACCGTACTCGGCAACCTCGGATGCGTCACAGACATAAGTGACTTCTTTGCCCTGATCCGCCAGCATTTCGGCCAGAGAGATGCCGACGAAGTGCCCTTCTGCGTCGAGCACCAGCACGCGCCCGCCCGGCACCGGTTTCCCCGCCATGATTTGTTCGGGCGTCAGACAGTGGGGCAGCGAGCAATCAGCTCCGGGGATGGGACCGCAGCCCGGGCCCACCCCGTCGCCCCGCCAATGGGATCCGGTCGCGAGGACCACACGATCCGCGCCATAGTTCAGAACGTCGTCTGCGGTCATTCGACCGACGCCGAGGTGCACCTCGACATTCTTGAGCTTGCCGAGTTGGATCTGCCGGTAGCTGATGACTCGGCCCCATTCATTGAGACGGGGCATGCGCGAGACCCATTTCCAGTGCCCCCCGAGATCCTTCTCGGCATCGCGCAGGTGCACCGTGTAGCCCCGTTCCCCGAGAACGCGAGCACACTCCATGCCCGACGGTCCTCCTCCAACGACGAGCACGGACAACGCGGTCGGCGTCTTGTCGAACCTCTCCGGGTGCCACCCTCGCCGGTATTCCTCCCCGATGGTCTGGTTTTGGGTGCACATGATTTGACCCACCTGATTGAATTTGGACACGCAGATGTTGCAGCCGATGCACTCGCGAATATCATCCAGTCGGCCACTTTCGATCTTGTTGGGCAGAAACGGGTCGGCGATCGACGGGCGAGCGGCGCCGATGAAGTCGAGGGTTTTGGCGTGCACCAAGGCAGCCATATCGTCGGGGCTCGTGAAGCGGCCGTTGCCGACCACCGGGATCCCCGGGCCGAGGATGGCTTTGCCCTGCCGGATGAACGGGGTGACCCAACCGGACTTGCGAAAGCGCGATGCGCCGGCATCTTCGCCCCACTCGGCGTAGTTGCCGATCTTCAGCGATACCAGATCCACGACGCCCTCCTTGCGCAGCAATTCCAATACCCGCAGGCCGTCCTCGCTGGACTCCACGCCTTCCGCCCCATGCAGCGTGTCCATCTCGAAGCGAGTGGTGATGGCGCATCGATCGCCGAGCGCACGCTTGAGCGCCGACAGCACCTCAAGATAGAACCGCGAGCGATTCTCGAACGATCCGCCGTACTTGTCGGTTCTCATGTTGTATCGCGGCTCGAGGAACTGAATGGGGACCGTGTCGTCGCCGGCCGAGACCTCGAGCAGGTCGAACCCTGCCTGCTCCGCGCGCCGGCCCGCCTCGACGTACATGGTGATCACGTCCTTGATGTCGTCTTCGTCCATCTCGTACCCGTACACCGTGCGGGTCGCGAACATGTCGGACTGAAATTGCGACGGCGATCGGCCGATTTCGCGCGACTCGAGGCACGGAGCATGACCGCCGCTGTACCAGAGTTGAATGCCGGCCAGGCTCTTGTGCTTGTGGGCTTCGTCGCACAGATGCGCCAAATTGCGCACATCGCCCTCGTCCCAGATGCGCGCCGACGTATACGGGTATTCATCCGCTTCGGGATGGATCGAGCAATATTCCGTGAACACCACGCCCCAGCCGCCTTCCGCCTTGGTGCCACGCAAGGCCGCATTCGCGCCGGGGCGCTCGGATCCCGGACCCGCGCAATGCGCGGTTTGGAAGAATCGATTGCGCGCGGTTCGTGGGCCGATCTTCACGCGATCAAAGAGGATGTCGTATTTGGAATCTCGCGCCATCGTCGGTTCACTCCTTGTGGTTTGCAGTGTCATCCATTGGGTTCCGCTGCGGCGGCAACCATTCCCCGCATCGCGGCCGGACGCCGAAACATTATTGCATCCGCGCCGCACTTTCGCATCAACCGGGGCGGCCACACGCTGGAACGCATCCGGTAAATTTTGGATGGCCCGACGCGGCGTCCCTACTCGTAAAAAACCAGGGTCCGCAGCTCGATGCTTTCGCGTGGAGGAGCGCCGGCGGGAGTGGTTGGATCAATGAACGCCGAATGCGGCGTAAAGCGGGCACGCCCATCCTCCGCTGAATCGAAGCACTTGATCAGCATCACCTCATGAGTGCCCATTGCAGAGGCATAGAACCACCGATGCGAGGGATTGAACTTCACGTAATAGATCTCTCCGGTACGATCCGGATAGAGGAGATCGGTCGCAACGAGATCGACCCTGTCCACGCTTTGTGCATCGGCGATCGCGAGCGGTGCGTCTTGAATCGGCCCGCGGATGGGCCGCCAGACGTTTACCACGGAAAATCGCCCGCGCAAAAGCGCGCTCGCGTGCTCCCCGAGCAGATCTAGAACCCGCTGCCGTCCGGAGTTCACCGTGTAGTCATTGTGCACGCGGGGCACCGGTTGACGCGGAATTCCGTGGGTTCGATCGGTCGCGCCGGGAATGCGGCGGCGGATCGTATGGTCGAAAACGAATACGCGGGCGGAACCGGTCAATTTTTCGAGCAATGAAACGGCTTCCGCGTAATAGCGCTTCTGGATGGCCTCTTCATCCTGAAAGTCACCGACGCTGGTCGCAGCGGTGACGAGTTGAAATCCCTCCCGTTCGAGCGAGAGAGAAGACGCGATCGGTCGGACATCGCGGATCGTGACCATGTGCTCGCGGTGAACCGCCGTCGAGCGACGCCGGCCCGGGGGCGGCTCATATTCCAGCGAGTACGGCTTCTCGCCGGTCGGCTCGATATAGCTGAGCGCTGCCTCGACGCCGGGCAATGGTTGCGGGGCGGATGGACTCATGATGATGGATCTCCTATCTGGACTCACTCGTCAGACAGGACCACTCTGCCGTTCCGCGCCCTCTCGCAACAAACAGCAATCATTGAAAGGCGTTTAGTTTTTCTTCAGACCGTCGGCGCGCCGATCAGCCCGAATCGGGCGACGGTTCCGCGCGCCACGCGGAACCGTCGCAACGGCCGATGTCAACGTTTGACGAGAGCGTCCCGAATCTGCTCGAGCAACACTTCCTGGCGCGGCGGCGGCGCATCGACGGCCGCTGCGGGGGGCTTCTTCAGCTTATTGATGCCCCGAATCATGATGAAAATCACGATCGCGATGATCAGGAAATCGAACACCGTCTGTAGAAAAGCGCCGTACTTGAGCAATACCGGCGCCCCTTTCGGGTCGGTACCGAGAGTGACCGCCAGATCGCTGAAATTGATACCGCCAATCAACAGACCCAGCGGCGGCATGACCACATCCCCGACCAGCGAGGAGACGATTTTGCCGAAGGCGGCACCGATGATGATACCCACCGCCATGTCGACCACATTGCCCTTCATGGCAAATTCTTTGAATTCCGATGCAATGCTCATATTAGTTTCTCCCAAGCAATTTTGATGACTTCCGACCGCCCGGCGATTGACCCGGGGCTATCGACTCTTGATCAGCCGGGCTGCGTGACCCCGCTCGGCGTCAGATGATGCAGAGCTAGAACGAATAGACCAGATTGACGGTTTCGAGCGTGTCGATCTTTTTCAAGCCCGCGGGAGGGCTGGAGTTGTCCTGCACTGCATACCCCACGGACAGGGCCAGCTTTGTGGAGACTTTCACCGCCACCGCGAGTGCATTGGTCAGCAGCCTGTCCGCCGAGCTGGACGTGACCGCCAGCTTATCCGTCAGGGTCACCGTGCTGCTGAGCGCCTGGGAGTAGTTGATCGCCGCCGTCTCCGCAACGCCTTTCTCAGACGGTAGGAGCGTGCGACCCGTGACCTCGCCGTTCACCTTGCTGATATCCTCCGGCCGCAACACCTGGTAGCCGACGCCCACCTGCGCGTCCAATTGCGTCGTCGGGGTGGCGATGATCTTGTAACCCAACCCTGCCGAAGCGCTCGCTTGATAGTCGAAACCGCTGAACAGGTCGTGCCGGTATGTCGCCAGACCAAAGGTGTACAGATCCGGTGTGACGTTGTAGTTCGTCTGCCAGGACGTATCCCAACGCTCCGCCGAGACGATCCCGGCGCTCTGCCCGTACAAACCACCCAGGTGAAACGCATGCTTCCAGGGATCGTTCAGAAACGCCATGTCGATGGCCGCATTCGCCGATTTACCCTCTGAATTGCCCGATGAGGAGGTGTAGCCGGCTTGGCCCTTTCCGGTCCAGACATCCTGCGGCGGCGGGGGCGGGTCGTCGGCGAAGGCCATGATGGGGGCTAATCCGCAAACCGATAAAAGCAAGGTGCTCGATTTCATGAGATCTCTCTATATAGGTGTGTGGTTTGAAATTGACTCGAGCGCCCACGAGAGGCGGTGCGCCGCGTGAACGATCGAAGTACGAGAGCGAGGATGGCCTCACTCTCGTACCAGGTGGCTACTTGCTGCAGGCCTTGCCGTGATCCGCGCGATTGCCCTGGGCGATCGCATCCGCTTCCGACATGTAGCTGCCGCTCTTGGTCTTGCCGTACCAGCGATCGGACGGGCAGTGGTAGACCTTGCTCGAGCTGTTGACCCAAACCTTGTCTGCGCCGCCGCCCGGAGCCGCGGTGACGGGCGGCGAAGGGCTCTTCTTGGCGGCCGCCGCCGGTGCCGCGGCCGGAGCGGGCGACGGCGCGCTCGTGGATGTCGCCGCAGGTGTCGCAGCCGCCGCAGGTGTCGCAGCCGCCGGTGCCGCGGCAGCTGACGGAGCGGCTCCGCCGTACCAGTCCTGCACACCCTTATGGCCGTGGCATGCACCTTTCTTCGTGGCGCCCGTCCAATAGCTGCCATCCCGGCAGAGCCCGGTGGATCCTGCGGGCGCATTGGCCGGCGCCTGCGCGACTGCGGCTCCCGCGAGCAGCAAGCCGGTGAGCAGCGAAACGATCTCGAGACGGTTCAGCATGATGATTTCCCCGTTATTGATTCTTGATTCGATGCCCGCTTCAACCACTATCGAGAAAGCGGTGTGGGGCAGGCGGGGGAGTATTCCAGAAAGTGTCAAACGCATTGTTACGATTGAGTCATTACGATCCGCTATTTGCGTTCACCTGGCCTATCCGGACAACTTTTGGCCGATTGAGACACGCGAGAAAAATAAAAAGAATCGGGCGGCTATCGCTGATCACCCGAATCAGGGCTGAGATCGCGGCTCTTCGCCCGTTTCGGGACATCGTTGGTATTTGGCCGGCTTTTTGAAATACTGGGCACCCATGAGCAAGGCGAGTGCAGGCAAGATCCGCATCGGCGTGGGCGGGTGGACCTACGAGCCCTGGCGCGGCGCATTTTATCCAGCCGAGCTCACGCAAAAGCGTGAACTCGAATACGCGAGCCGCCGCCTCACTTCGATCGAGATCAACGGCACCTTCTACGGCTCGCAAAGGCCCGAAACCTTTGCCAAGTGGCATGACGAGGCGCCCGCGGATTTCGTGTTCTCGTTGAAGGCGCCGCGGTACGCAACCAATCGCAAGGTGCTCGCCGATGCCGGCAGGAGCATCGAGCGGTTCTACTCGAGCGGAGTGATGAATCTCAGGGACAAGCTGGGGCCGGTCAATTGGCAGCTTGCGCCCACCAAGAAATTCGAACCCGAGGATTTCGCCGCGTTTCTCGGTCTGCTGCCGCGCCAGATCGAGGGGCGGACTCTACGGCACGTGGTCGAGGTGCGGCATCCGAGTTTCCGGTCGGAGGAGTTCGTTGCCCTGGCGCGGGAGCATGGCGTCGCGGTGGTCATCGCCGGCGATTCGGAGTATCCGCAAATCGCCGACCCAACCGCCTCCTTCGTATACGCCCGGATCATGGGAACGCGGGAGGGATGCGAACTCGGTTACCCGGCGGACGAACTCGACCGATGGGCGGCGCGTGCAAAGGCCTGGGCATCCGGCAGCTTGCCCAATGGGCTCGAATTCGTCGGAGCGGCGCGCAGCGACGGGCGGCCCCGGGATGTTTACCTCTACGTCATCAGCGGACACAAGGTGCGCAATCCGGCTGCGGCCATGGCCTTGATCGAACGGGTCAGGCAGCCAGGCGCCCTTCTCGATAATCGTTGACCGCCTGTTCGATCTCCTCGCGCGTGTTCATGACGAACGGTCCGTATTGCACGACGGGCTCGCGCAGCGGCTGCGCCGCGAGCATCAGAAATCGAGCGGTCTGCCCCTTCGCGACCACGCGCACCGAATCGCCGTCCGACAGCACTCCTGCCGCCCGCTGCGGCAGTGTCTTTTCGATCCCGTAGGCACCGACTTGCGCGCTGCCCTCGTAGGCATACAGGAAGACGCTGTGGCCCGCCGGGACGGGCACGATGAATTCCGCGCCGGCCGGCAGATGCACGTCGAGATACGAGGCGTCCGTGGTGATTCTCGCGCCCTCGCGATTCACCGGGCCCTCCGTGACGCGCCCATCATGGGCGAAGGCTCCCGCAATCACCTTGACCTTCCCTCCGGAAGCAAGATCGATCACAGGGATCTCGCTCGACGGGATGTCACGATACCGTGCGGGCTTCATCTTCTCCTTCGAAGGCAGGTTCAGCCACAGCTGAAAGCCGCGCATGCGGCCCTCGGTTTGCTGGGGCATTTCGGAGTGAATGATGCCGCGCGCGGCCGTCATCCACTGCACGTCGCCTGGACCGAGGTCGCCGCGGTTGCCGAGATGGTCCTCGTGCCGCATGTGCCCGTCGAGCATGTAGGTGACGGTCTCGAAACCGCGATGCGGATGCGCCGGGAAGCCGGCGAGATAATCGTCCGGATCGTCCGAGTAGAACTCGTCGAGCATCAGGAATGGGTCGACGTACAGCCCACGCTGGCTTCCAATGCTGCGGCGCAGCTTGACGCCGGCGCCGTCAGAAGTGGGGATCGACTCGATGATACGGACCAAATGTCGAAAGTTCATGCGTCCTCCTGTTCGAGCTCAAGCCGCCAGCCGCGCGATCTCCGCGGCCGCCTTTTCAAGGCCCGCCTGTTTGCTTTGCGGGCTGATTGCGAGGCCTTCAGCGTAAACGAATTGCACGTCGGTCATGCCGAGAAATGCCAGGAAATCGCGCACGTAGCCGGTCTGGGTGTCCATGGGGGTGCCGACGTACTGGCCCCCTCGCGCGGCGAATATGTATACCTTCTTGCCCGTCAGGTGACCCACGGCCCCCTTCTCGGTGTATGCAAATGTGATCCCCGCGCGCGCGATGTGGTCGAAATACGCCTTCAACTGCGAGGGCACGCCAAAGTTGTACATGGGCAACCCGATCACCACCACGTCGGCGCGTTTGATTTCCTCGATCAGGGCATCGGAGTAGGCGACCACCGAGTGCTGAGCGGCGGTGCGTTTCTCCTGCTGGGTGATGAACGCACCGAACCGCTCCGCGGTTAGGTGAGGAACCGTTTCCGAGGCGGCCACATCGCGGACCACCACGTTCGCATCAGGGTGGCTTTGGCGGAACGCCGCCACGAACTGGTTCGCGAGCTGGCTCGACTGGCCATTATCGTTGTGGATGCTGGCATTGATCTGCAGAAGTGTGGTCATGGTTGATCCCCTTGAGGACTTGATGAAACTCTCTAGCCTCCTATTTAATATTGATTAATTAGATAAAAAAGCAGAATATTTAGCTCATATGTATCAGTTGGATAGATGAATGGCCGCTACCCCGAAGATTTCCTTGGAGCAATGGCGGGCGCTGCTGGCGGTCGTGGACACGGGCGGATACGCGCAGGCCGCGGCCGCGCTTCATAAGAGCCAATCCGCCGTGACCTACGCCGTGCAGAAAATGGAATCCCTGCTCGGGGTGAAGATCTTCGAGGTCATTGGGCGCAAGGCCCGCCTCACTGCGACCGGGGAAGTCCTCTATAGGCGGGCGAGATCGCTGTTGGATGAGGCCGGCGCACTGGAGGGCGCGGCGGCGAGTCTGGCGGCGGGTTGGGAGCCGGAGCTGCGCCTCGCGGTCGAGATCGTCTTTCCGACCTGGCTGCTGCTCAACTGCTTCAGCCGCTTCGCCGAGGACCGGCCGGAAACGCGCATCGAGCTGCACGAAACCGTGCTCAGCGGCACGGAAGAGGCGCTTCTCGAGCGGCGGGTGGACCTTGCCGTGTGCTCGCAGGTGCCACGCGGATTCATCGGCGATTTTCTGATCCGTTTACGCTTCATTCCGGTTGCCCATCCGAACCATCCGCTGCATGGGCTCGGGCGGGAGCTCACGCTGCAGGACCTGCGCAAGCACCGTCATCTCGTCATTCGCGACACGGGCAGCCAGCGCCGCGGCGGCACGTGGCTCGGCGCGGAACAGATCTGGACGGTGAGCCACAAAGCCACCTCCATTCACGCCGCCGTGATGGGACTCGGTTTCGCCTGGTATCCGGAAGAGATGGTACGGGGCGAACTCGACAGCGGCGCTCTCAAGGCGCTGCCGCTGCGCGAAGGCGCGGAGCGCTTCGGCGATCTCTACCTGGTTTTCGCGGATCGGGATTATGCAGGTCCGGGCGCACTGCGAATGGCGGAGATCATCCGCGAAGCTGCGCTGCCGTGCCGGAAGGCGGAGGAATCACGCGCCGATTGAGCGGTTCGGCCAACCCGGTCTCAAAGCGGCAGCCGCACCGTCGCCCTGCACCCACCGCCCGCCGCGCTCGTCAAACTGACGCTGCCTCCGCCGGCGCGCACGCGCTCGCGAAGCTGCGCGAGCCCAAAACGGCCCTGGGCGGCCGATCGCTCCCGCTGCGCATCGAACCCGATGCCATCATCGATCACGGTGACGTGCACCCACTCGCCTGACACTTTGACCTCCACCGAGGCGGCGTGCCGCCCGGAGTGCTTGCATGCGTTCATGGCCAGTTCCCGGACACAACGATAGACGAGTTGAATGTTCTCCCGGTCGAGGAGCTTGCCGCCCGACACCTGATACTCGATGGTGAATGCGAAACGGGTCTTGAAGAGCTCCGCGAGCCATTTCAGCATCTCCTCGAGAGAGGCATGCTCGAGCTCGGGCGGACTCAAGTCCTGGATCATCAGCCGCAGGCCCTCCTGCGCCTCGCGCGACGCCTCCATGGCCTCCTCGATCAAGGCCGCGAGCTTCGGTTGGTTCGCATGCGCACGCATGGCGGACAGTGTCATGCTCTGACCTGCGAGCACCTGGCCGATGCCGTCGTGCAAATCCGCCGCGGTGGTGCGGCGCGCGGCTTCCTCCGCCGAGTCGAGCGCCAGGGCGTATTGGCGAAGCTGCGCATGATCGCGCGCGAGCTCCTCCAGCAGATCTCGTTGCTTGAACATCATGAAGTTCACCAGCAGCGCGCCGCCGCAGCCGATGAGCAGGAACAGGTCGATCGAGACGACGATATCGGGAAAAGCCGCGCTGTGCGCCGACGCTGGGCCGCCTCCCGTAGCGTAGCCGGCGAGCACCGAGATCGCGGCCGCCACGACCCCCACGACGATACGCGTCGTGCGTTGGGAAAATCGCAATGCGAGCCATGCGAGCGGTATCGTGAACAGCATCGGCTCCACCAGCACATTTTTAGCGGGCCACGGTGCGAATATGAACAAGCAGAAAAGTCCCACCAGGGCACCCGAGATCACCCAGCCCTCCCACCGCTTCGCGGCGTCCTTCGCCGGCGCCGGAAAACCCAACAAGGCGCCGAACATCGCCGGCCCCATGGTCACGATGGCCAGCACGGCGGCGAGCCCCCAAAGTCCCACGTCCGCCGCCGCGACCGGCGCGCCCGCGGTGTGGGAGCGCGTTGCGCCGCCGAGGAGCGCCCCGGGTACGACACCGACGAGGAGCGCCACGATCCAGAGAGGAGAGAGCACCGGCTGATATCGAGGTTCGCGCCGGATCAAGCGGAAGGCCCGTGCCAGGGCAGCCGGGCCGGCCGTGGTGAGCACGTTGGCCGATGCGAACCCGAGCCAGCTCTGCATGTCGCCGGAGGGCAATCCGCTGAGCAGGTTCAATGAGGGATTCGCGAGCAGATCGCAGCACACGATCACCAGCACCAACACCGGCCAGCGACGGATGGACAGCAGCATGAAGGCGGCAAACGTCAGCGCGTGCGCCGGCCAAATGGGAGCGGCGCCGTACAGGGGCTTCGACAGGAAGCTGAAGGCGTAGAGCGCCAGATACGCGCACACCAGCGAGGGAACTTTGATGCGGGTCGGGATCAACCCGAGCCCGCCGGGAGTCGACATCAGCAGGCGTAGCTCGCGAGCACCGCGGCACCCAGCGAGACGACACCGGGAACTATGTTGATGCGAACGAGCAGGCTCACATCGAAAATGTCCCCGCACAGGTCATGGCGGAATTATATCATCGCCGATGCGGCCTCATTGCCCGAAGATCCGGAAGCGCTCCATGCCACACCCCGCCGAAGCCCCCCAAAGAATCCGGGTCGATGACCTGGAAGTCGACCGGCTTCTTCATGATTTCGTCGCTCGCGAAGCGATTCCCGGCACGGGCGTCGACGCGGGCCATTTCTGGCGCGGGTTTGCATCGCTGGTCCGCCGTTTGAGTCCGCGCAATGCCGAGCTTCTGTCCAAAAGAAACCAACTGCAATCGCAGATCGACGCCTGGCATCGACGAAACCCCGGCCGCGGATTCGATCCCGTGCGCTACCGCGAGCATTTGATTGAGATCGGCTACCTCGTGCCCGACCGCGGCCCGTTCCGGATCTCGACCGAGAACGTGGACGCCGAGATCGCAACGATCGCCGGCCCCCAGCTGGTCGTACCGGTCGACAACGCCCGGTACGCGCTGAACGCCGCCAATGCGCGCTGGGGGAGCCTCTACGATGCGCTCTACGGAACCGACGTGATCGCGCGCGCCGCGGATGAAAGTACGGGTCACGGCTACGATGCGAAGCGCGGCGCACGTGTGATCCGGTACGTGCGCGATTTCCTCGACCGGCATTTTGCCCTGCGCGATGCGAGTCATGGCGACTGTCGCGGCTACCGCATCACCTCCCGGGGGCTCGAAGCGCTGGTGGGGGGCGGCGCGGTGGGTCTTGGCGATGCAGCCGCCCTCGCCGGTTATCAGGGCGATCCGTCGAACCCGACCGCGATACTGCTCATCCATCATGGCCTGCACGTCGAGCTCTGCATCGATCGCAGCCACCACATCGGACGGGACGATCCGGCGGGTTTGAGCGATGTGCTGCTCGAAGCTGCGATCACGACGATCCAGGACTGCGAGGACTCGGTGGCCGCGGTCGACGCCGCCGACAAGGTGCGCGTCTACCGCAACTGGCTCGGGCTGATGAAAGGCACCCTCGAGTGCAGCTTCGCGAAGGGCGGCAAGGCGGTTGCGAGGAGACTCAACCCGGACCGCCGCTACATGACCCCGTCGGGATCCGAGCTCGTGCTGCCGGGGCGCAGTCTCATGCTGGTGCGGAACGTCGGGCACCACATGCTCTCGGACGCGGCCACCTTCGCCGGCGCGCCGATACCCGAGACCTTCATCGATGCCGCCGTCACCTCGCTTATCGCGATCCATGACCTGCGCGGCCCGGGCGCGCGTATGAACTCGCGAACCGGCTCGATTTACATCGTCAAACCCAAGATGCACGGGCCTGAAGAAGCCGCCTTTGCGGCGGAGCTGTTTGCGGAGGTGGAGGACCTACTGGGCCTGGCGCGCAACACCTTGAAGCTCGGCGTCATGGACGAGGAGCGCAGGACCACGGTCAATCTCGCCGAATGCATTCGCGCCGTCAGCGAGCGGGTGGTGTTCATCAACACGGGCTTCCTCGATCGCACCGGCGACGAAATTCACACCTCCATGGAGGCAGGGGTCGTTCCCCGCAAGGCAGACCTCAAGAAAGCCGTGTGGCTCGACGCTTACGAGCGGCACAACGTCGACGTGGGCATTGCGTGCGGGCTGCCCGGACGCGCCCAGATCGGCAAGGGCATGTGGGCGATGCCGGACTTGATGGCGGACATGGTCGAGACGAAAATCGCTCATCCGCTGGCCGGCGCGAACACAGCCTGGGTGCCCTCGCCGACCGCCGCCATCCTCCATGCGATGCACTACCATCAGGTCAACGTATGCGCGGTACAGGCCGCACTGGCGGGCCGCGCGCCGGCCGCGCTCACGGACATATTGACGCCGCCGCTGGTCTCCGGCCGACCGTGGACGGAGGCGGAGATTCGGAGCGAGCTCAACAACAACGCACAGAGCATTCTGGGATACGTGGTGCGCTGGATCGATTTCGGCGTCGGCTGCTCGAAGGTCCCGGACTTCTACAACGTCGCGCTGATGGAGGACCGGGCGACGCTGCGGATCTCGAGTCAGCATCTGGCGAACTGGCTGCTCCATGGTGTCTGCACGAAGGACGAGGTGCAGGAAGCGCTGCGCCGGATGGCAGCGGTGGTCGACGGCCAAAACGCCGGGGATCCGGCCTATTCGCCGATGTGCCACGACCTCGGGGCGGACATCGCGTTTCGGGCCGCATGCGACCTCATTTTCAGGGGGCGAACCGAACCGAACGGCTACACGGAGGCGATTCTCACCGCGCGGCGGCGGGAGAAAATGCTCGTCGGAAGGCTCCTACTTCCGAATAAGGGGCCGCCGCACAGGTAATCGCCGCCCCCGCGTGTAACCTCCATCGAGTTATGCGCGCGGATCATTGACGTGGAATCCGTTGTGGCGGGAGAAACGCTGCGGGAGCGGCGCGATCACTTCCAGGTGGCCCTCGCGAGCGTCGCGGACGCCGTGATCGCCGTGGATTCGGCGGGACGCGTGACCTACCTCAACCCCGCGGCCGAACTGGTCACCGCCTGGAGCGCGGATGACGCCGTGGGACTGCCGCTGTCGCGCTGCTTCAAAATCGTGCACGACGACAGCGGGGCCGCCCTCGACAGCGTATTCGAGGCGGTTCGTCGATCGAGCGATAAAATCGAGCACGCGAGCCACACGGCGCTGGTCAACCGCCGCGGCATCCTCGTTCCCATCGAGTGCAGCGCGTCGCCGATCCGCGACGGCGGCGGTGCTTTCGCGGGCGTGGTGATCGTGTTTCGCGATGTGGGTGGCCGCCGCGCGGCCGAGCGCGCCCTGCAATCGAGCGAAGAGTCGCGCGCCGAGAACGCCGATGCACTGTTCGAGGAAAAGGAGCGCGCGCAGGTGACGCTCAATTCCATCGGCGATGCCGTGGTCAGCACGAATTTCTGGGGTCGGGTCACCTACCTCAACATCGTCGCCGAACGCATGACCGGATGGTCGCAGGCGCAGGCCTCCGGAAGAGCGGTGGACGATGTGTTCCGTCTGATCGACGTGGCGACGCGCAGCCCCATCCCCACCCCCACCGCGAGCGCCATCATCGAAAACCGCACGGTGGGCCTCGGCGCGGACTGCATGCTGGTGCGCGGTGACGGCGTCGAGCTTGCCGTGGAGACCAGCGCCGCGCCGATCCATGACCGTTTGGGCGGCGTCATCGGCGCGGTGATGGTGGCCCACGACGTGACGGTGGCGCGCGAATTGTCCAACAAGCTGGCGCGCCTGGCGCTGCACGACAGTCTCACGGATGTGCCCAACAGGACCCTGCTCAGCGACCGCCTGGATCAGGCGATGATGCGGGCCCACCGCGCCGGCAGCTCCGTCGCGGTGCTCTACATCGACTTGGATCGCTTCAAGCACATCAACGATTCGCTGGGGCATGGCGTGGGGGATGAGCTTCTGCGATCGGTCGCCCAGCGGCTGCTCTCCTGCGTTCGAAGTTCCGATACGGTCAGCCGTCAGGGCGGCGACGAGTTTCTGGTCCTCTTGTCCGATGTGGTGCATCCGCGTGACGCCGCGCTTTGCGCCGAGAAGATCATTGCCGCGTTGGAGGCGCCGCACCACATCGCCGGTCACGACCTGCGGATCACCGCCAGCATCGGCATCGCCACTTATCCGGGCGACGCGTCGGATGCCGAGAAGCTGTTGCGCAACGCGGACTTCGCGATGTACCAGGCGAAGTACACGGGGCGCAACAACTATCAGTTCTTCAAGCCCGAGATGAACGCCAATGCGATCGAGCGCCAAAGCGTCGAGACGGATCTGCGACAGGCGGTGGCGCGGCGCGAATTCGAGCTCAATTATCAACCCAAGGTGAGTCTGCAGACGGGCGCAGTGGTGGGCGTCGAGGCGCTGATTCGATGGACCCGCCCGCAATGCGGACTGATGCTGCCGGCCAGCTTCATACCCATTGCCGAGGAGTCGGGACTCATCCTTCCGATCGGCCGCTGGGCGCTCGAGACCGCCTGCCGACAGGCCCGCGCGTGGCAGGATGCGGCGCTGTTGCCGGTGTCGGTGGCCATCAACGTTTCCGCCGTCGAGCTGCGCGCCAAGGATTTTCTAGACAATGTTCGTCAGATTCTCGCAGAGACGCGGCTCGACCCGTCGTTGCTGGAGCTCGAGCTGACCGAGACGTTCATGATGCAGGACTGGAAATCGACCGCCGAAATCCTGCGCGCACTGAAGGCGCTGGGCGTCAAGATCGCCCTCGACGATTTCGGCACCGGCTACTCCAGCTTGAGCTACATGAAGCGCTTTCCGATCGATGCCTTGAAGATCGATCAATCGTTCATCCGCGACATGACCAGCGATTCGGACGACGCCAGCATCGTGAGCGCAGTGATCAACATGGGGCGCAGCCTCAACATGCGGGTGATCGCGGAGGGGATTCAGACCCGGGACCAGCTCAAGTTTCTACGGGACCGCCAGTGTCCGGAAGGACAGGGATATTACTTTGGACCGCCGGTCCCCGCCGATGAGGTGACGGAACTTCTGAGCAATCCCGGCCAGCCCCATTTTGCCGCCGCGCTATGAGAGGCGACGCCGCAGTTGAGCCAGCCGCTCTTTCCAGGGGCGCTCACGCTCCAGCCAGGCGGCCAGCGAGATGAGTCTCGCGTCGTGCCCGAGCGGCGCGGCGAATTGTATCCCGATCGGCAACCCGCTTGCGGACATTGCGAGCGGCAGCGAGGCAGCCGGTTGCCCGGTGACATTGAAAATCTCCGTGTACGGCGCGAAGCCGTACGACTCCGCGTTCCAGCGGTCAAGGTCGAAGGCCGCCGTGCGACCGTCGATCTGGCCGATGCGGGGCGGGAAGTCCGCGGTGCTCGGCAGCATCAGGAAATCGACATCGCGGAACGTCTCCACCATCTCGCGCGTCGCACGGGTCAGCGCGCGTCTCGCGCGCACGTAATCGAGAGCGGTGCATCGCCGGGCGAGGGCGAGGCCGGCCCGAGTGAGCGCCTCGAGCTCGTCGTCCGCGGGTGCGCGACCGGATCGTGCGGTGAGGAAGTCGATTTCCTCGGCGATCGCGGTCAGCCAGATGAGCTCAGCCGGCTCCCCCACGTTCGCCGATTCGGGAAACGAGGCGCGCATCAACGTATGCCCGGCGCCCGACAGGAAGCGAGCCATGTCCTCCACGGCCGCGCCGATTTCCGCGTTCGGCTGCGCCCCGCCCGGCGCATTCATCAGCACCGCGATCTTGAGCGGGCCGGTGGGCACATCGAGCGCCCGGGTGAACGCTGCGCCGCAGGCTGGCAACGGAATGCGCGATACGCTGTCGGGCCCTGCAGTCACCTCGAGCATCGTCGCGGTATCCCGCACGCTGCGGGTGAGCACATGTTCGCAATCGAGGCCGCCGGCGAGTTCATCGAGATGCGGCCCGACCGGCACCCATCCGCGGCTCGGCTTCAATCCAACGAGGCCGCACACCGCGGCAGGAACCCGGATCGACCCCCCGGAATCGGTTCCGTGAGCGATCGGCACCATGCCGGCGGCGACGGCGGCCGCGGCGCCGCCGCTCGATCCGCCCGGACTCAAGGCGAGGTCCCAGGGATTTCGCGTCGGTCCGCGCCAGGTGGGCTCCGTGACGAACTCCCCGGCGAATTCCGGGGTGTTGGTCCGCCCGAGCAGGGTCAGCCCGGCCGCGCGCCAGCGAGCCGCCAGCGGCGCATCGGCGGCGGCGGGCGGCGAGTGCTCGAGCCAGCGGCAAGAATAGGTCAGCTGCATGCCCGCAACATCGATGTTCATGTCCTTGGCGAGGAACGGCACTCCGCAGAGTGGCGCACCGGTCCCGGCGCCCAGCGCCGCCTCGCGAGCAGCGGAGTAAGAGCGCAGCACCACGGCGTTGAGCGATCCATCGATGGACTCGATCCGTCCGATCGCGGCCTCGGCGAGCGCGGCCGCCGTCACCTCGCCGTCACGCACGAGCTCGGCCAGGCCGACACCGTCGAAATCCATGTACTCATCAGGCCGCATCGAGGCACTCCATCAGTTGCAGGGCGAACCTGAGCTTGCGTGCTTTCTTGGGATGGAATAGGTGCCCACCGCATGGGCGACCACATCGGGCGTGCCTTCGGAATAGAGGCGAACCTCTCCCACCGCCTGGATCCTGCCCACCTTGACGAGCTCGCACACACCGACGATGCGTTTGTCGGCCGCGGGCTTGCGCAGGAAGTTGATGGTCAGATTGGTGGTCACCGCGAGCGGCACGATCCCGATCTGCCCGAGGAGCGCCACGTAAAGACCCACGTCCGCGACCGTCATGAGCACCGGTCCGGAAACCGTCCCCCCCGGGCGCAGCTCCTCCGGGCCGATCTCGTGCGCGACCGTCG
>Ga0182012_10002678_pt1 | contig 19234 bp, 26 predicted proteins | sample 612S2SmetaG_FD_120486 | JGI IMG/M metagenome (GOLD analysis project Ga0182012, IMG submission 120486) | Permafrost microbial communities from Stordalen Mire, Sweden - 612S2S metaG | ecosystem: Environmental > Terrestrial > Soil > Wetlands > Permafrost | place: Sweden: Stordalen | collected...
ATATTGAATTAGTTGTTGGTTCTTTTAACATATCCACATAAATATCTCCATGACAAGATTGAGTTGCCTTGCAGTAACAACCGATTCGTTTCCCTTTCAGCTCATGCATATCCTTTAAAATTATATTACGTTTTATCATTAAATCTTTAAAAAGTTTAGAATCTTTTTCTATTCCTATTCTAATTAAAAAATTAATTCCTTCTATTAAAAATTGCTTGAAATATGTTATAGAACAAGATCTATTTCTGGTTATATAAAAAGCTAAAGAATTAGGCTTGTGACTGAATGGATTTCCGAATTTACCTATTTCAGGATCTTCGTGTCGACCAATATAAATATCATATTTGTCTTTTTTGATATTTACTCTTATTGCGTTCATGCAGCTCTTTTAACTTTGTTGTCTATAAATTCTATAGGATTCAAGCGCCACAAATCGGCTAAATTGCCTATGATCATAGCACGATTTTTTTCTGTAGTAAGGTTAAGTTTATTTTCAATTTCTAAAAACACTCCTTTTCTTAAGCCTGACTTCCATTGCGCCATTTACACATTCTCTAGTCCAAAAATCATCACGAATGGGATCATTTATGTCTAATGGTTCATAATATTTATTCATCTTGTCAAAATTTTCGAAGATGATATAATATTTTTCGTTTTCATCAGAATATCCACTTTTAAATCCTTTAGACCTAATAGATTTAGGAAACGCTTTAATCACTGCTTCAGAACAAAGAAAATACGATTTATTTTTACTCATAATTTATTATTTAAAATTCCATATCGCCATAAGACAAATATTGGAAACTATTATCTTTAGAATCTTTTTCTTCTTTTAGTTTTTTACTTTCTTCATAAAGAGAAGGTTCTAATTTAAGAACCTTCTCTTCGTATAACCAAACAATATATCCAGGATCTTTTTTCATCAACTGTTTGATCATTTTACCTTTATGCATTCCAAATTTCATTTTGTGAGATTTGTCTGCACTTTTAATTATAGCATGCTTATTTTTTTGTAGGAGAAAGTTTCATTAACCGAAAGTTATAATTCCTTTAGGATGATTAATAAAAAATTGTTTGATGCCTAACATAAAATTATCTTTTCTGGATTCTTCATAATAAAAATCGTGATGATTACCTTTTTCATCAGTGAATCCAGTTTTCATAAATTCAATCATCTGATCATAAGATTCAATTACATTTTCAGGATAACCACCAATTCTAGGTTCATCAGAATAATTTTCTATTAATCCAGGATTATCATTAAAAAATCTATCATGATTGCCGTATGTTGTTCCATTTTTATTATTATATAATTCAACAGAATAATCATTTATGTCTTTATACAATATCCATTTATTATCTCGCTCAGTAGTATTAGTTATCCCTGCTGCTAATTCTTTAATTATGCTTAATAATTTATTATCAATTGCATATTGATACATTTTAGCATAATCTGGAGTTAAATAACCTTTTGCCGTATTTTGATCAATATACTTTTGTGCTAGTTCAGTTATTTTTTCTTCTCCTTCAATGTAAGGAACTGAGAACCATGTATGACATCCCATAATTTATTTTTTAGTTGTGTCTTCCCAAATAATTCCAGGACAATAATCGTCTTTTGTATTCTTGATGAATGCCCATACGAATTTAAAACCTTCGCCAATCAGAATAAAAAAGTCAGCTATCTTCATCACCGTCCATACAAATCCTTTCCATAAGTAAACAAAAGGAACTCCTATTTTACGAAGCCATTTAATTTCAGTTAAATCTATTTTACACTTGGTTATCAACTTCACTAATAAGAATACAAATCCTATAATTGCTCCTATACCTAAAAGGGTTATACCTAGCCATTTCATAAAAAACAAGAATTTAACTAATACGGTATGTTCATAGATATAAAGACAAAATTGATACATTCCAAAACCTACTAAACAAATAATTATTGCAGCCAAAACCCAAGCCAAATATTTGGTATAAATAGCAATATTGGTAAATACTTTTTGCTTTCTTTCTTTTCTTTTAGCCATCTTAGCTTCCAATTTCTGCATTCTAGCACGAGCTGCCTGTTCTCTTTCATTTTTCTTAACCCATATTTCGTGCTTTCTTTTATCGGTATCTGCTATGTATTTAGCATATTCCGCCTTTCTTTTTTCTTTGATCGCTTCAATTTTACTTTCCCAATCAGGATTTAATTTCTTCCAGATTGCAAATCTTTCTGAATATTTTTCTCTTTGAGATCTTTTTAAGCTTCCTACATCAGCATAAGAATTTCTCCAAAAATCCCAATCTTTTCTATATGTATCGTCCATATTGGCATATTTTATATAAGCATCACAATCCTCATAAGACCACACCGCCCACATTCTGGTTAAACTGGAGTCATCCATTTTTCTTATTATGCGTTGATAAGCAGGAACACAGATATTTTTGTCTATCCAATCTAATATCCAAAAGAAAAATTCGCCTATCAAAGGAACAAATTTAATTATAGGCACAATAGGAATCATGAATGTGAATATGAAGCAAAATACTGTTAGCCAAAAATAAGGACATAAGCTATTATATCTTGGCGGATTTCTAAATACAAATTCTTGTAATTTGCGATGCCATCCATTTCTATTTAATGTTACTTCCATTTTATTTTTATTTACTTGTTTATAATTATTTTTTGTTTTGTTTCTCTTTTCTAAAAGACCATTTATAATCAAATCCGTGACCTTCTATTTTAGACTTATCGCTCACTTCTAAAGTTTTTTGACTGTCGATTCCTAAAACTCCTGAGATATACATCTCAATCTCTTGAAATGCCATGAACGGATCCATTTGTTTATAGAATTCTAATCCTTTAAGGCACGGATTGATAAGAACATTTTTATTATTTCTACTGTTGTTAGGTTCCACAAATGAATTGGAAGAACTAGTATCGATTAAAAATATAGGAGTTTTATTTCTAGCAAACATTTCTTTCAACAAATCAGAATTCATTAGTCTAGTCATAAAATCGAATTCTCTAGGCTTGAAATCATTTTTATATCTGCCTTTCTTTTCTACTTTATAAAGATTTTTAAATGCTTCTAATACATTATCATATCCATAAACGAATTCTTCGACATTATCCTTTGTATTGTGAATATAAGCGCCTGGATATATTTTACCGCAGAATCCTACAAGGAATGCTTTGGCTTCATATTTAGGCGAATTAAAGATGTGCCCATGGTACCAATTATATGTCGGTAAAGAAGTTCCGCTGTCATACCAAGTTTTTTTAGCAGCTTGGAATTGAGAAAGATCCTCTTCAAAATCTTTTTGATCTCTTTTATAAACAATAGTTTTATCTACCCCTTTGCTGTGTGCTACAGAATCGTAATAATCTATGAACTTGCTTATTATTAACATTATTCTCTTATATTAAAGTGATCCAGAAGAGGGTCGAACTCTTAACCGCGAGATTAGAAATCTCGTACTCTATCCAATTGAGCTACCGGACCATATTGCTATTATATAATTTTTCTATTAATAATAGAAAATAGTTCAAGATTTAGCATGATGAACGGCGAGTTTATCAATCATATAAAACAAAAACAAACATGCATAGAAAAATATGGCGTTGAACATGTGATGCAAGTAGAAGAAATATTCAATAAGCAACAAAAGGCCTCATATAGATGCAAAAAATATAATGATAAACTACATTATCTTAGTAAATACGAAGAATATTTTTTAAATCTTATAAATGATTTAGGACTCATAAATAATGTGCAAAACGGATTTGCTGTGCGATATATTTATAATGATAAAAATAAAATTTACTTTCCTGACTTTATTTTAGAAGTAAATAATAAAAAATATATCATTGAAATTAAATCATCTTGGACATAACAACGGGAAAAACCAAGAACTTAGAAATAAAAATAACGCCAAATTTAATTCAGCGTCATTAATTCATGGATATACTTTCAATGTTTTAAAAAGTAAAGAAGAAATATTACAATTTATTAATAAATTAAACAAAAGTATATAATATTATATAACATATATGGAAAAAATAATTGAAACTAAACCAATAATTGGTAGATATTTACAAATAAAATTAGAAGATAATTTCATTATTAATGATCATAACAATAAATTATATGCATTTGAATTAATAAAAAATAAAAATTCAGCTAATGCATTATTTGAAGCATTAATTAATGATTTAAAAGAAAATGGTTTATCTTTTGATGATGCATTAAATACAATTATAACAGGAACAACATTTAATGATAATTTTTTGATTTGTGAGATAATGTATAAGAATATAAAATATTTTAATATTAAAATATTTTATAAAGTATGTATAAAACACAGAATTCTAACATTATTTATTAATGTTTAATTAATTTTCTTGTAAATAATAATAAAGAAATTTATTATCTAAAGCACACATACCTTCTCTAATTGATTTTAGCTTTCCTGTTTTCATTTGAAACATAATACCATGAAAAGGTTTTTTAATTTCAGATAGCACTTCCAATGCAAATTCCTTTTGTGTTGGAAAATTACCGGATTGTAATATATTAGTCCATTCAAAATATAACTTGCCTTCTAAAACATCCCATCTAGATTTTAGCAAGTGAATGAATTCTGAACGTTCTTTAAAATAAAGACAAAATTCAGAAATTTCATTTTTCTTAATAACTTCAATTATATGATATGGAGACATTCCTGAAGAAATATGGTGTGCAGAAACATAAGCAGGATTCTTTAACTTGCCACGTTCCATAGATACAAGATCCAATGCTACATATCCTTCTTCTTGCCAAGTCATGTTTTCAAAAGAATTAGTCATTTCATCAACACTTTTTAAAGAACGAGTTTTAACCTTGTGAAAATAATCAAAATCATTTATCAATAACTCTTTCCAAGTTCTCATATCTCTAACACCATGCAAGAATGTTTTAGACTCTTGGTGTTGAGTCACAATAATGTTGAATGGCGTACAAAGCTCAAACATATAATTATAGTTGGTATCTAAATTAGAAATAAATTCTTCTTTAGATCCATACATCAACTTCACAGCATTCCAGAAAAGTTCAGCGAATGTATATTCTGCTTCGTTAGCCAATTGATCGGCATAGATAGTTCCAGAAGTAGAAACTTCCCATTTGCCTTTATAATACCACAAAGTAATTAATGTGCCGTCAGCCTTCTCAAATACTATAACATTATTCCAATCTAATTTAGCGCAGTAACCTTCTCCGATGTTGAAGAATTTACGATAAGGATAAGCAACAACATTCCAATTATCTTCACGATCTAAGATAATGCCACGACAATCATATAATGCTGTTTGAGTCCAATCGGCGCCTAAGGTATTATATTTAAGCAATACGAGGTTATCTCGTTCTTTTACTTCAAGGACGAGCATTTCTTTAACATAGTCTAAACCATGTTTACGTAATAATGTTTGTATTTCTAATTCCATTTTATTTATTAAATAATTTAATTTGGTCAATAATTGTATTTATACATTCAATTTGAGCATATTCAAAAGTTTCAAATCCATGATCCTTAAAATATTTACGCCCATTGTAATTAATTTCATATAAATTATCATATTTTGTACTTTGTACATTACCATGAAAATCATATTTTTCTTTTAAAAAATCAAATGCCTGTTGATATGTTGGTGCAACTAAATCAGATTCAACTTCAGAATTTCTTAATGCTTGTGATAATAAACTTGTTGGTTTATCTTCTGGTTTATCTTTACCTTTATACCAAACATATGCAGCAAAACATAAATCATTAAATCCCATTTTATTAAGTTCTTCACCAATATGAAAGGGTACAAATAATGCTTTAGTTTTTAAATCTAATTCCATTTATTTTTGATTAATAAACTAATTTTTCATCACCAAATTTACCACAACCAAAAATTGTAATAGTATCTTTTTCTATTTTACTTTCTGGTCTATAAATATTCTTTTTAGTTTCTGTCATATTTTATAGTTTAATCGATTGTCTTAATTGTGTTTTCATATTCTCAATAGTGTCCTTAGGAACATTGTGAGAATCTATGCCATTGTGCCAATTTTCTATTGTAATAACGAAAACACGATTGCCTTTTTCTATAGCCAAATCTCTATAAAAATTGACATCCTTTTGTCTGGTTGATGTATTGGCCACGATTATTAAATTCGTAAGTTTAGAATCTAAAGCATCTTTAAATTTTTCTTGACATTTTGTATGCGCTAAATATAATTTAGTAGCATCAAAATTATAATTGCCTTTTTCATCGGTAAAGAAATCATCAGCACAACATATTACTGTATGATGAGTATATGTTTTCAAGAATTCCGCAAATGAACTTTTACCATTGCCAGGTAAACCTCTAAGCAGCAATATTGTTTTTTCTTCCATATAAATAATTATTTACTTTATCCTTGTATTGTTTTGTGAAAATTAAAGTTTCGTTGTTTAATCTTTTTATTATTTGTTCTTCTGATATTCTAATTGGATCTATTAATTTATATTTTAATTTATTTCTTTTAGCATATTTTATTCCTGCTTTTATTTTAGGGATATTACTAATTGATTTATGAAAATTTTTTGGTTTTATTTCTACAATATATTTATCATTAATTATATAATCGGCAAAATAAGTTCTATCAGTCCCTTTATAATCTTTATATTTTATAGAATATTTAGTCTTTTCTGCATTCTCCATTTTAAAATTAAATCTTTCTATATAATTAATTAAAAATGATAGTTCAAGTAAACTTCTAAAGAAAATGCCTTTATACCATCCTTTCCAACCATTACCACTTCCTTGTGGAGATGGTTTTCCATACATTCCATTATTCTTACCGCTACTTGCTTTAGATATTTTTTCTTTACGTGCTATTTCCTTTTTATCTGCTTCTTCTTTACCATATTTTTCAATCCAAATATCATAAACTTTTTTACCATACATTCCATTCTTTAGACCGCCGGTAACTAGTTTCATTTTATTTTTAAATGCTTCATATTTTATAGGATTATTTTTTAAATCTGACATTCTTTGTTTATGTACCTTTTTCAGTTTTTTAATTGTTTTATTAGAATGTGTCTTTCCTTTAAAAGGAACTGGCAGTACTCCAAATTTAACTTTTAAATTAAAATCATTCCAACTAGTTGAACATTTTTTACAATTAGAATTTCTTTTAGACGCAAAAACAAAAGTGCCTTTAGTTTTATAAGTAATAATATTTTTTTTGCACTTAGGACAAATTCTTGAAAATTCCACAATATAAGTTTTATCTTATATATTAAAGAATTTAATCCATTTCCTGGAATTCCACGTAAAATAATTATAGTTTTCTCATCCATTTTCTTCTTTTATTTCGATTTTTAATTCAGTCCTCCAATGATTTAAAGCTTTATCCGCTTCCTTTTCATTAGGAATAGCAAATTTAAACCTCACAGTATTTTCGTCAGCCTTTTGATGAAAAACCGATCCGCGCAATGCATGTGGATGATAAGCATTATAAGCTTTATCAAATTCGGTTTTATTCATTAAATAAGTGGTTCCTGCCATATTTTCAAATAGTTATACTGCAAATATACCAATAATATTTGAATAAAAACAATATATAATTATAGATGATTACCACAATAGGCCAATTTAAACGTTATATTCTCGAAAAGGCTGTCTCTATAACTGATGTAGAGCACGATACTTGCTTATTAATAGATAAAAAATCTAAAGAAGTTAAACTTTTATTGATAAATCCTATAAATTCTGATATTTTAGGCTACATCACTGCTACCAAATGCACTGAAGATTTCTGGCAAATCGATCGTTCTGCCGCTGAGAAAGGATACGGACCTTTGATGTATGATTTGTTATTAATGACATTTTATCCTAAAGGAATTAAACCAAGCCAATTGATAAAACCTAAAGCTTTAGGCCTATGGCAAAAATACATGATCGAAAGAGGAGATGTGATTAAATTACCAGTGGATTCTACAAGCCCATATTATGCAGATTATTATCAAACAGAAGAAAATGGGTCTAAATATACAGACGAGAATGTTTTGAAAGTTATCAGAACATTGTTTTATAAAATGCCTACAGAAGAGTATAAAAAATTAAGACAAAATTCAGAGGAAACTATTTCTAAGATGAATATTAATTCTGGTGTTTATTTCAAGAAGGCTTTAGATTATTTTTGGAATCTTTATGAACCGGCTTTAGCCTCATTCGATCACAATAACAAACAATTAGTTATTTATAGTTAATCATTTCAATGACTGAAACGGGCAAATTGTTCTCCCATTTTTCATCAACGCATCTTGTCTCTAATGGACTTTTAACCTCAGCAGTATATGCAATATGATTATTGCAAAGGTTAGTTAAGCAAACTGAAATATCTTTTATGTGAAGCGAAAGAACTGAGCTGTATGAATCTTTGCGATAACCGCCAAATAAACTTAAAGCAATAGGAAGAGGATTTCTGCCTAATTCTTTTAATTTTTCATCCATTCCTTTTACCCAAGCATAAAATACTTCAGAGCATTCTACCCAATATTTAGTATTAACCTGTCCTCCATAATCGTCATCTTCGTGAGAATCAGCGCCATGACACCAAAGAACATAATGAATCTTATTAGCTATCACCGCTTCTTCTATTTGATTAAGAGCATGTTTTAAATATGCGACATAAATATTATCGGTTCCATTCAGTTGTGCAAAATTAAATCCTATAGGAATAGCATGATTTAATTCAGATACATAATGCCTAGAATCTTCTATGGAATTACCAAAGTGCCCATCCAAATCCAACACTGCTCCAGACTTTCCAAATTCTCTATATAATTTTACTGCAGCAATAACCTGTCCTGAGAATGTACAGAATCCTAAACCATTATTTGGTTGGGCGTGGTGAAATCCACTCGAGGGGCTGAAGCTCACTTGGTTAGGATTTAATATAGAATGCCTTAAAGCATTGTACAAAGAAGCATTTGTATATCTTACACTTTCTGCAAGTTCTTTGCTCCATTTTATTCCATTAGATTCACATATTCCTGGAGTCCCGGCAAAGAATCCATCTACATATTTAGCCGTGTGAGCAATCTTAAAATCTTCGTCAGTGAATGGAGCAAAATCTCCATCGACATCTAAATAATATTCGTCAAATCCTATCTCTTTTAAAACCTTCATTAACAGATAAGGCTTCAAAGGTGATTTAGTAATACCCGTGAGAATATTGTTGTTTAAGTTTACCTGTTTCTCGGTATAGAATACTTTAATTTTATGATCTTTCATACAAGAATTATACTGCAAATGTACTAAAAAGTTTTAAATTATCTAAATATGCCTCGAGAATGAAGTCTAGTAAAGGATTTACACTCCTATACTTTTGATATATTCTTCGTCTATCCCATGTTCATCACAGTGTCCTTTGCACAATTTATTAGGCCTCCAACCACAAGTAAATAAATGTTCTTTAGCGATTGTTGCTTTAGGAAATCGTCTTTCTTGTTCCTCGAACTTTTCAAGAATATTTCATTAATAAATCCCATGATGCAAATATATCAATTATTTCACAAACAAAGAATTCAATTTATCTGCAATATTATTCTTATATACAGAATTCATCTCGGTTCTTTCTGCTCCTAAAAAATCTCCAATCTTCTGCAAATTGATCAATCCATCTTTGTTAGTATTTGCCTTCTTCAATTTAGCTTCGTAATCTTCATCGAACAGATAAAGCACATGCGCTTCGCCTGATGACTTAGACATCTTAATTGATGGATCAATCAAAGACATCACTTTCTCTACGTCTCCTAATTCGTAATTGAATCTTTTAGTAACTCCTACTCTTTTAGCAATATCATTTGTCAATTCTAAATGTGCAACCTGGTCGCGTCCAACTAAAACGACATCTGGATCGTTCATGATGATGTCAGCAGCCATTAGAACCGGATACAATAAAATACCTAAATCGTATTCCATCGAATCTTTTTTATCTTTATACTGTGGCATCTTTTGAAGTGTGCCTAAATTCATTTTGCAGCAGAGTTTGAAAAATAATTCAGTGTATTCAGGAGTTTGATGTACTATTGTTTTGCATCCTAATTTTCTTAATTCCTTTTCTGTGACATCAGAATAGCCATCAGTGGTCATACTGTGATAATTAGCAATTAGAAATGTCACATCATGTCCTTCGTTTTGGAATTTTAATCCTTTAGCAAGGCATCCCATGTAGTTGCCAATATGTAATTTGCCAGTTGGCTGGATCCCTACTAAATATTTCATGTTATTTTGTTTTAATTATTCTGTCAATTCCTATAGCAAATCCAATGCCTCCATCGTATTGGCCGCCACCACATATCTGTTTAGAACTTCCTAATTCATCACACACAATTTCAAATCCTTTGCCATTTTTATAATAATCTAATCCTCTAGACACATCATAATTAATTTTAAAATTGAAATCATATCCTGAAAGAAGTTCAACTGCTAATTCTCCTAAATTTTCTATTTGTGTTTCTTTATATGGATTAATTATTTCTACCCCTAATTGAGTAAACTGTCTGTATCGACCAGCTTGAGGATTTTCGCCTCTAAAACATTCTTGAACATAGAATAATTTCAATTCTTTATTCTGCTTGTAATAAGATTTTGCTAATTGTTGGATTACTGCAGTATATTCAGGAGACAAACATAATTTTCTAGATTTCAAATCTTCAAAGTTAAACATCATTTTCAAATTCTCTTCTCCAACTTTACCTGAAAATGTTTCTTGCTTTTGTATAATAGGGATTGAAATTTCTTGATAACCTTGATTAATTAAAATCGCTATCATATCGTTTATCAATCCTCTTTTTTCGTTGCCTACAAGAATTCTAGTTCCTTTGTAAGTGCTTTCTAATTTTATTTCTTTCATTGTATTTTATTTAATTGGTTGGAAAGAACGGTTATGCTCCGTCGTCTCGTGTTCCACAGACACGCGCTCTACTATTGAGCTACAATCCACGTAGTCACAGTGAGATTCGAACTCACAACCTTTACAGTATCGGTGTAACGCTCCGCCATTGAGCTATGCGACTATATTTAGCGGGAATGATAGGGTACGATCCTATAATAACTGATTAACAGTCAGCCGTGATGCCAATTTCACCACATTCCCTTATTACCATTTTATGTTTTTATAAACTATATTTAATGTTTTATATTCTATTTTTAATCCTAATTCTTTTAACATAGGTCCTGACAGTATAGATAAAGTATTAGGAAAATTATCCCATTTAGCAAAATCTTTTTTGGTCGGATAACCTTTAATTTCAACATATACATCATCATCAACTAAATAAAAATCCGGTGTGTATTTTCTTTTTATATTATTTAAAACATAATCAAAAGATTTATTTACTCTTTCCCATTTTATATTTTGTTCATCTAACCATTGAGCGAATTTAACTTCCCAAGAACCTAAAAAATTAATATTTTTATATTTTATGGTTCTACTTTTAGAAAATGAATTATGCCATGTTCCATTTTTTATTTTTTCATTTATAGTTTTCCTTTGTTTTTCATTATCATTCAAGGAACGTTTTTTACCAATACCGTGATGTTTAATTATACCGGTTTTATATTTATTACTTAACTTTTTTGATTGTTTATTTATAATTTCACTTGATTCTTTAGTTAGGCCTTTATTCCAAGTAATTCTCCCTTTTTTATAACCTGAATTACATTTATGATTAATACCACTTCCGTGTTTTCGCCATATATGATTTCCTATGCCATTTTTAGAATATTCTTTTTGACAATGCGGACATTCATATTTACCATTTTCTTTCTTCCATTCCTCATTTGCTGTATTTTCAGGTTTTTTATTTTCACTTTTGTGTTTACCGCTTTTAATCATACCTGCTAAATGACCTCCTAATTTAACAGAAGTTTCAAATTCCTTTTCGCACTGATCACATTTATACATAAGATTTTTATTCTTATATATTATATATGATGCCCTACCGTTGAGCTACAAATTTAAGAACAATATTTCAAAGAACTTAATGTGCACCTAGTGGGGGTCGAACCCACGACGGACTTACGTCTCCCTGATAGTTAAAAGCTATCGGCTACCTCCACGCTGAGCTATAGGTGCAGAATGTGACTGCACCTATAGTGCAGTCTAAGTTTTTATTTTCTTTATCTTTCGTTTCATTTTTATAATAATATTTCAATTTCCAGTTTATGGGCTCTAGATCCCATCCAATGACCTAGAGCCCTATTTACAATTTTTATCCGCCGTACGCAAAGTAGGATTCGAACCCACGAACTCTTTCGAGAATGGTTTTGGAGACCATCGCCTTTGACCGCTCAGCAATTTACGTATGTGGTAATAGAAAGTCTCGAGCTTCCCTACTTCCGGGCTTCAACCGAACGCTGTACCTCTCAGCTATACTACCATATAATTTTAAAGAACGATATAAAACAAAAAACCTCAAGTTTTTAAGGCTTGAGGTTTCATTTTTAATATTTTAATTGTTATTAAAAAACAAAATAATCCAAGCCAACTTTGGTTCTAAACCAAATATTGTTAAACTTATGATTATGTTTTTGAAATAAATTCATTGTCTATCTTTATATATTGCAATATTATGATTTGTTTTATCAAAATAGAAATTTATTTTTGTCATTTTATTTAACTAATTGATAATCAATACTATATATCTACTAAAATTTAATTTATTTCTTTAATATATACAATTATAAGTGAAAATTCACTATATTTAGAATGTTAAGTTTAAAAGTTAAAATAAAGTTAGATTATAATCAACAAGTAATTGTCGAAACAATGTCTAATGAACATAGATTACTTTATAATTATCTTTTACAATCTATCAAAGAAAGTTCTAAGACATTTAAAGAATTAAATCAAATTTATAAGAATTATAGAAATGATAATTGCTTAACTATCAATAGTAAATCAGCACAAAATACATGTATCTCATTTATCAATAACATTAAATCATTTTATGCTTTACATAAAAAAGATAAATCTGTTCAATTTCCTTATAAATTTAAGTCATATAAATATTTTAAATCATTTATGTTTGATTATAATAAAGGCGATGGAGGATTTATTTTAAAAAATAATCAATTGATGATTAATTTATTTGGAAATAAAAAAACTAGAGAATCTAAAGATTTAATTATTGATTTACCTAAATATGTTACTAATAAAATAAACGACAATAACATCAAAACTCTTACCTTTACTAAAGAAGATAATGGTGATTACTATTTAGTATTTATATATGGAGAAAGTAATAGCAACAAGATAATCAATAAAGATTTTCTTTCTATTGATTTAGGATACAGTCAGTTAGTAACATGTTATAGTAATAAAATAGATAATTTTAGTGTAGAGAATTTAAAATTAAAGAAGTTACAGAAGAGAATAGAATATTTGCAGAGTTATAAAGATAGTAAAAAGAAACATTCTAATTCTTATAATAAAATCAATAAATCATTTAAAAGAGTAAAGAAGAAACAAGTAAATAAGTTAAAAGATTTTCAACACAAATTATCTACAAAAATTATTTCTATTTGTAAAGAGAATCAAATAGGTAATTTGATTGTAGGCGATATTCAAGTAAAGAAAGTTATTTTTAATAAAATTAATGATCTTAAGAAACAAATTAAACAGGCTAAGTTAGATAATGATGTATTTAAAGAAGCTTGTTTAACACTTGCTTTACAAACAGAATATAAGAAACAGAAAATAAATGGATTAAGTAAATCAACTACATTAGGTAGATTTAAAACTTTTTTGGAATATAAATCCATCAAAGAAGGTATGGAATTTCATTCAATAAATGAAGCTTTTACATCACAACAGAATTGTATTACAGATGAGATAATGTATTCATCCAATTTAAGTAATAGGAGTGTTGAAGTAAAGCCAGGAGTAGTTATTGATAGAGATTTGAATAGTGCTATTAACATAGCTAAAAAATGTAAGGTCACATGGTTAGACCATCAGATGGATTTTAATCTATCTAAAATGTACTTGAATGTTCATGCAAATGAATTAGTAAAGTACGAATAAATCATGTTTATTTATAACTAACATTATTTATTAAAACGGTTACTTCCTATATTAGATTCCTATTCTACCGTAAAGTATTAGGGTCTTCACCAGCTTCCTCGGCTGTTCAGTCAATTTTAAGGCGAATTGACAAACACCTTTCTTATAAACCTTCTGATTACGTTGCTTTCGCAAGAGGCTTTATCAGCAGGGCACTTATTTGTTAGTTGCGCAGACCAGATTCTAACTGGTGGTCTCTTGGGTATGAACCAAGCGAGATGAACAACTTCTCCACCGCGCAGTAATATATATCTGCAATATTACTATTTGTTTTAGTATTCTAGAAATTTATTTTTATTATTTTAATTAATCAGTTAAAAATCAATTGATTAAAAATTAAACAAAATTCATTTAATATTATAAAACATCTATGATTTCTCAAGAATGGATTCAAAAATAAAAAACATACTTTAGAAACAAAAAATAAAATAAAAGATAAACGTAAGTTACAAACTACTATCACAAAACAACCAGGTGAATTAAATGGTAGGGCCAAATTGAAAAATTTTCAGGTGTTAGAAATAAAAAATAAATTAAAAGAAGGAAATACAATAAAACAGTTAGCACAAGAATATAAAACCACTGAAGCTAGTATACACAATATAAGAAGCGGTAAACGTTGGAAATCTATTATTTAATTCTTAATCTAAATACTTGTTTTTCCGGAAAATAACCTAAATCACATAAAGAAGCATATAATTGACCATCTTTATCTGTATTACTAAAAATATAATAACCAGGTTCTGCGTTAGTTACATTAGGTTTTCTATTTATAATAATTTCATTATCAGGAATAAAATCATTTATAATAATTTCATAAAAGCTTAAATTCAATTCTTCGTATTTATCTTTTAAATATGCATCATGAGTATTAGTATTTAAAATTAAAGTATCGCCTGGCCCACATCTTCCTTCATTAGCAATATAATAAGAACCACCAGCGATTTTATTTCCTAATCTATTAATATTTTCTTTAGATACGGTTCCAATAGTAGAAGTTATATTTTCTATGTCAGCAATTGAATTAAATTTTTCTGCAATTTTCTTTTTAAAAAATTCTTCTACTGTAGAAGTATCTTCAATTTTATCTAAAACAAAATGTTTTTTAGATGTAGATGGACCAACTACCACATTTGGATAATCTTCTTCTTTTGTACTGCGAGTCATAGGACTAGCAAATGTAGGCGTTTTAAAATCCTCGACTGTTGTCGATGGTTGAAAATCGATATACAAAATATCGAATTCATTTTTTTCTATATCTTTATATGTAATTCCTAAATTTTTCATGCTACTCATTGTTTATTTTGTTTATTTTTATTTTTTGTTGTTTTAGGCAAATCTAATTTATTTTCTTATTACATGTACATGTGCTCTTCTACATGATAAGTAAATGATTTGTTATTTTCATTCAGTTTTTTACAGCACATTTCTGCTTCATCTTTAAAAGATAATTTCATTGCTTCTGTATATTCGTTAGTATTAACAGGCAACGAATACATTCCATTAGTGGAAAAATGTCCGGTGTAATAATACAATCGACCATTGTCAGTAACATCGCACACTAAAACATAGTTAAGAATATTTGTCTTATCGACAAAAGGTTTATTTTCTATTACAAATGCTGTTTTTTCTACTGGCTTATAATATTTTTTATAATAAAAATCTATAGCCTTTTTAATATAGTCAACTCTTAATATAGGTTTTTCTAAATAAATTATTTCGTTCAAATCATCATCGACTGCAAAACTTTTTAAATATTCAGAAAACAAGGGTATTTTTTGTTCTTGTGAAGTAGGATCATCTATTATGTTTAATATTGCCTTCTCTACATTTCTCAAATAAGCTGCACATTCATAATCGCGATCTCTGATAACATCGTTCTTTAAATTTTTAATTTTGTTAAGACTGCTATTGTTAGCTTGGATTCTATCCATTTTATTCTTATCAAAAAATTCTTTATGATTTTTTTCTAACTCAGCTAATGACTGTTTTAATGCGGGTTCTATTTCTATATTGTCCATGATTTAATCTTCAAATTCGTAACATTCTTTTTGAGCAGGAATTATCTTGCCATAAATAGGTTCCGACTTATTCCATTTGCCGTCTACGCAACTGTATATAATTTTGAATATTCTTTTATCTGCTGGCATAGTTCCAAACATATTAGCATGTTGTATTTTAGAAAACTGATGATAAATCATTTCTATATTATCAGCATTTTCTATTACCTCAACTCTTTCAGGTGTATTCCATGGATCCATTGTATAAGTGCTTGTAGATATATTTGTCATAGTAGTACAATCCATAGCAGTACTTCCACCATTAATTTTAATGGTTCCTTCATTTTTATTGACTTCCATTTTGTTTTGTATTATTAATTATTTTTATTTTAAATCTGTCAATTCTAATCCTATCATTAAATGAGTGTTGCCTTCAGTGATCAATAAGAATTGTTCAAACATGTATATGACAATGTCGCCGGTGTTTTCGTCTGGGCTTATAGATTTAAGATATTTGTTATTGAATGTCCAAATATTATCTTCTTCGCCTTTTAAATCTCCTAATGATACTGACCATCTCTTGTCATAAAATTCTAATTTTTCGTTCTTTACTCTTAAAGAAATAATTTCTGATTTATTCAACGCTACCAATTTTTTAATTTCTTTGAATTGATCGCCAGAAACAGTGAAACTAAAATTTGATAATGAAGGATCCATTCTTTGAAGAATTTGTTCCTTTGTTATATCCTTTATCTGTGTATAATCGCCGCTCACAAAATTAATCTTCGTGATTCCATTAGTGACATATAGTTGATTAGCGACTTTTGCTTTTTCGTTAAATACTAATTTGCCAGTTATTTCGACATCTTTCTTTTCTAATACTAAACAATTCTTAACAAAATTAAGACCATTCAATACTATAAAATCCAGAGTTTTATTATCTTCAGCTTCTATAAAATTTTCTACAGGAAAACTGAATGATTTGAATGCTGGAATTGTAGCATCAGTTCCTGCTCTTGAATAAAACAGAGCAGTCTCTTGATCTATTTTTATTTTTACCATAGGATTAATCTTGTTTAAATCCAAGATGCAATCCATGATTTCTTTATAATAAGCTTTGTTGAATGTGAATTCCCATTCTTGTGGTTTTATTGCTGCCATGTACTCTTATATTGATTAAATGAAAAATGGTTTAATGGCATCTGTTTCTATTTCAGTAGCTAATCCATATTTTCTCTCTTGTTTAATAAGAGATTCTAATATTGGATAAATCTTGTCAGTATTTTCAGGAGTTAATCTTTCATCTATTGCTGATGTAAGATATTCGAATATTGTTTTAGTCATTAATAGTTCGTATTTTGACTTTTTTGTATTTGACAATTCTTTATGGAGATATTCCTTTAAATTATTAGCAATAAAGTGAGTAGAATTCTCTTTATCTAAAATTAAAATTTCTAAGTTATTTAACTCTTCTAGTGTGAATTTAAAGATCTCTTGGGTTATTTTCATAATGTTTAATTTTGATTTTATATAAACTGTTAACAACTTTGTTTATAAAAAATTTTAATTTATCAATATTTTTATGTAGTTTTACAGCACTTAACTAAATATCATATATGGATTTAATTTCAAAAAATGAAGATTTAAAAAAGGTAACTAGACATTCCTTTCCTAAAGGATATGTGCCTCCTAATAAAAAAATTCTTACTGATGAGGAAGAACAATATTTAAGAGAAAATTACAATAGAGTTACAAAAACAGTATTAGCCGAAAAATTAGGTATTCATAGATTATCTGTTTTAAAGCTAATGAATAAAATGGGATTAAAAAGAAGTAAGGAAGAAATTAAATTTTTAATATCACAAAGAGTTAAGCCTAAACACAACACAAAACTTCTAAAAATAGAAGGAAGTACCGAGTCCAGCAAAAATCGTTGGCATTTATCTAAATGGCAAAAAATCAATGGCAAAATTCCAGGCAATAAACACATGTTGTATTATAAAACGGTTGGATTGTTTGAGTCTTTAGAATTAATCAGAAAAAGGTCTTTTAATAAATTAGTACGTTTAAGAGATAATTTGCCATTGCCTAAAAAACAAAAAATACAAGTAGGCCCTTCTAAAAGAGAACTACGCAAGCAATTAACATTAGAAAACAAACAAAAGAAAAGGAATGAAATCGAAACTAGGAAAGCACAAAGACATCAACAATCAATTTCTAAAAAACAAGAATATAAAGATAGTGTAGCTAAAAGAAAATTAGAAAGGGCTCAGAATGCCGAATTAAAAAAGCTACAAACAAAAGCAAATGCCGAACAAAGAAGAAAAGAAAGAGAAGAAAAGAATCTTAAGCATAAAAATGAAAAGGAAGCTAAAGAACAAGAAAGACTTCGCATAAAAGAAGAAAAAATAAATGCTAAAGAAACAGAAAAGAAAAAGAAGCAAAAAGAAAAGAAAGATAAAATACGCGAAAGGGAATTGAAATGGTGCGAAGCTAAGCTTAAAGAAGATGTTCCTGAAATCGACACCACATATCATACATTTGAAGAGCATTTAGAAAAAGATATAAACGAAGGCAAAGTTCCTGTAAGGTTGAATCATAAAACCATCATCTTCGTAAGTCGTGAAAAATGTATTAAAGATGAAGCCGGCAATTGGGCTAAAAAATAATTTTTTTTTTATCTCGAAAGTAATGCGTAGATTTGCAGAGTCAAGTAATTTAAAATAAAAACCCATATAACATGAATAAAATAGACATTAATACTTTAACCAAAGAAGAACTTATAAAAGTTCTAGGAAATGTAGGAGACATTATTCAAACTGAAAGCGATTGGATCGGATATGGTTGTGGTGCCGCCGATGCCAAAATTCTAAATGCTGTAACTTCAGCTTGCACCGAATATTGCTCTAAAAATAATACTTTCGATTTAACCGATATTAAGCTTGTCGAAATTGTTACTAAGCCTACCGGTTCTTTGATGAAAGTAAATGCCGGTGAAATTGCTAAAAATATGCCTAAATTCCAATTGCCTTTTTTATCAGCCACTTCAGTTTTGGAAAAATACCAAGACAAACAAGATTGGGTGGTTTCAAAAAAGACAAT
>Ga0182012_10002679_pt1 | contig 19230 bp, 13 predicted proteins | sample 612S2SmetaG_FD_120486 | JGI IMG/M metagenome (GOLD analysis project Ga0182012, IMG submission 120486) | Permafrost microbial communities from Stordalen Mire, Sweden - 612S2S metaG | ecosystem: Environmental > Terrestrial > Soil > Wetlands > Permafrost | place: Sweden: Stordalen | collected...
CCGATCGCCCAAAGCTTGCGCAAACAAATCGCCCAGTACAATGCCGGTATCTTCCACCGTGTGGTGCTGATCCACATCCAGATCGCCTTTCGCCGCCAGCTTCAAATCAAACCCGCCGTGCTTGGCGAACAGTTCGAGCATGTGGTCTAAGAATCGGATACCGGTGGAAATTTCGTAGGTACCGGAGCCTTCAATAAGCAGCTCGCCTTTGATTTGCGTCTCTTTGGTATTGCGCTCCAGCGCCGCTTCTCTCATAGCAGGGTTACCAAATCGTTGATATCGGACAAGACGGCGAATGCGCCCAGGTCGCGGAGGCTGCGAGTCACTTCTTCATGCCGCGGGTTGTGCGGAGTGGAGACGCCGATGAACGGAACGGCGGCAGATTGAGCGCTACGTGCATCGTCCACCGTATCGCCCAGATACCATATGTGTTTACCTGGATAGTGCTGCTGGATGATCCGCAAGCCATCGGGCGCGGGCTTGGGATGCGCCACATCGTCGTCAGTCACCAGCGGAGTAAATTGAATATGGCTCGCGTAGCGGCCCAAGGTCGCATCCGCTTCATACTTGACGCGGCCGGTAAAGATAGCAAGCGCCGCGCGCTTTGCTAAGTCTTCCAGCAAACCGGCGCGCGGCATCCATTCTTCTTTACGAATCAGCCCGTTTCCCTCCGCGCCAAAGAAAATCAGATTGAACTGGTCAACGACTTCGCTATACGGCACGGTCTTTCCCAGGTCTCCGATCAAGCGATGGGAGAGTTGCCAATCGTTGTTCCAGCCGCCGGCGGTTTTGAAATCCTGAATCGTGTCATGCGAAACGTCGGCGCCGGTAAAATGCTTTACGGTAGCGCGAATGGCCTCGCGGTAAGACTGCGTCACTTCAACCAGGACGCCATCCATGTCGAAAACAATCACATCGGGTGCCTGCTTGGTCACCAGATTCGCTCCAATTCGTCTAATAAGCGGGCAATTTGATCGCGCGTGCCCACGGTAAAACGCAAATACCCGGGCAATTCGTAGCTGCGGTCGCGCACTAGAACTCCGCGCTCGCGCAATTCATCGCGAATCGGAACCGCGCGCTCGCCCACTTGCGCGAGCACAAAATTCGCCTGGCTTTCGATATAGGGAATTTTCAACTCTTCCAATCCCACATAGAGCAGTTCGCGCGCCGCCAGCACTTCCGCCAGGTAATCTTCCACGAATTTGGTGTCTTGCACCGCAATGCGCGCGGCCATGGCCGCCAGCGAATTTACACTATAGGGAGATTGCCCTTTGCGCACGTGCTGCATGTTGCCTGCTTGCGAAAACAAGCAGCCGCAACGCATCGCCGCCATGCCGTAAACCTTGGAAAACGTCCGGCTCACAAAAAGATTTGCATGTTCGCGCAGCCGGCCCAGCATGGTCACGCCGCAGAATTCATAATAAGCTTCATCCACCAGCACCGCCGCCTGGGGCGCTTTCTTTAGAATTTTCTCCAGCCCGGAAACGCCAATGCCCGTGCCGGTTGGATTGTTCGGATTGCTGATCAAAATAGCGCGCGTCTGTGGCGTGATGCGCTCCAGGATTTCCTCGAGCGGGAAGGCCAACTTCCCTGCCCGGTAATCCAGTTCCGCTACGCACGCCCCGGCCAATTGGCTATAGAACCGGTACATGGCATAAGAAGGCCGCAGCAAAATCACTTCAGCGCCATCGTCTACAAACGTGTTCATCAACAATTGAATTGCTTCGTCGGTGCCGTTTGTCAGCGTCAATTGATCTTGCGCCACACCGAAGTGACGCGAGAGATCTTCGAGCGCATGATCGTATTCCGGATAAATGCTTAAATCCGCGGCGGTCAAAAAGCGCTTAATGAAATCGATCACATGCGGCGACGCGCCGACGGTGTTTTCATTGAAATCCAGCCGCAGTTTGTTGCGCCGTCCCCCGGTGGGCGGATGATAAGGCGCCATCTCAAGAAGCGCTTTACGGGGCGTTAAATTACCCGGCAGATCGAACCTCCACGGAACGGGCGTGCGCCTCTAATCCTTCCGCGCGCGCCAAGGTAGTGATGGTGGACGCCAATTCCGCTAAAGCCTCCGCGGATAACTGTTGGACCGAAATCACTTTGACAAAATCCGCCGCCGATAAGCCACCGCGCAAACGTGCCGCGCCACCCGTCGGCAAAACGTGGCTTGGTCCGGCTGCATAATCACCCGCCGATTCAGGCGTATTCGCACCCAAAAACACTGTCCCGGCATTGTTGATCTTTTTCAGCAATTCAGGGTGATGCAAACTCAAATGCTCCGGCGCTTGCAGGTTCGCGGCCGCCACCGCTAAATCCATATTCGGGAAAATGGCGATCGCGCTGCTCCGATCAATAGATTGCCGAGCCACCGCCGCCGTTGGCAAGGTTTCCAGTTGGCGCTCTAATTCCTGTGAAACCGCATTCGCTAAAGTCTCTGACGTCGTGTAAAGCATGGCGCTCGCGGTAACGTCGTGTTCCGCCTGCGCCAGCATGTCGGCCGCAATCAGCCGCGGATCGCCATCTTTCGCCAAAATCAAAATCTCCGTGGGTCCGGCTAGAAAATCGATACCCACTTCGCCCGCCAACAACTTCTTGGCAGCGGCAACGTAGGCGTTGCCTGGGCCCACGATGCGGTCGACCCGCTTAATCGAAGCGGTACCGAAAGCCATAGCGGCAATTGCCTGTGCACCGCCAACCCGATAGACTTCCGAGATGCCCAGCATGTGCGCACAACCTAAAATCTCCACCGAAGGCCGCGGCGAAGTAACGCAGATGCGCTGCACGCCCGCGGTTTGCGCCAGCACGGCGGTCATTAATAGAGTTGAGGGCAGCGGATAGCGGCCCGAAGGCACATAGCAAGCGACTGCATCCAACGGCCGCACGATCCACCCCAGCTTGCGCCCTGCCGAGAATTCCTCAAAGCGCTCCTTCGGCAACTGCGCTTCGGCGAATTGCCGGATATTGGCGATCGCAACTTGCACGGCTTTCTTCACTTCATCACGCATCGCGGCGGATGCTCGCTCCAACTCTTCCTTCGACACCCTGAACGGCTGATTGGCCAACCCATCCAGTTCGCGCGCGTAGCTCACCAAAGCGTCGTCGCCGTCGCGCCGGATGGCATCCAGAATCGGTTTCACCGCGCTCTCATATTCGAGAGCCGCGGTTTGCCGGCGATAGCCGAAATCGAACAAGGCAGGCCGTTCGCCTTTTTTTGCGAGATTGAAGATTTGAATCAAATGCTCCGCCCTACATCACAATCTTGTTCAACGGATATTCCACAATGCCTTGCGCGCCGGCTTCTTTCAAACGCGGAATGATGTTGCGCACCGTGGTCTCTTCCAGAATCGTGTTCACCGCTACCCAGGTGTCGTCGCTCAACTGCGAAATGGTCGGATTCTTCAAGGCCGGCAGCACGCTCAACACCGCCTTCAAATCGTCCTTCCTGACGTTGAGCATCAAGCCGACTTTCCCCAGCGCGGCAATCGCCCCTTCCAGCAGCATCTTGACGTCTTCCAATTTCTTGCGTTTCCAAATGTCCTGCCACGAATCGACGTTGGCGATCAACTGGGTATTCGATTCCAGGACTGTCTCCAAAATTCGTAGTTTATTCGCGCGCAGGGATGAGCCGGTCTCCGTCACTTCTACAATGGCATCGGCTAGGTCTGGCGGTTTCACTTCCGTCGCGCCCCAGCTAAACTCGACCCGCGCTTTGACGCCCTTGCTTTTCAGATAGCGCTCAGTGGTGCTCACTAGCTCAGTGGCGATAATCTTTCCTTCCAAATCATGCACGCTCTTAAAAGGAGACGCTTCGGGCGCAGCCAGCACCCAGCGCACTTTGCCAAAACTCTGTTTCGCGTAAATCAAATCGGCCACAGTCTCGACGTTGGCTTCGTTCTCTTCCACCCAATCGCGCCCTGTCAAACCCGCGTCCAACACGCCATCTTCCACATAGCGCGCCATCTCTTGCGCGCGAATCAGCATGCATTCCAAATCCGGGTCGTCGATAGCCGGATAATAGCTGCGCGTGCTGGTTGTAATGTTGAAGCCTGCGCGGCGGAACAAATCGATCGTCGCATTCTCCAAGCTGCCCTTCGGTATCCCCAGCTTCAACTTCACTTCTTAGCTCCATAGATCGCATCGGGGTCGTACATCTTCTCTTCACTTACCCGCCAAGCGCCTTGTTCGAAGGTGCGGAAGAAGCAGCTTTCGTAACCTTCATGGCAAACCCCCGGCCCAATCGGCTCGGCATCCACCAACAGTGCATCGCCATCGCAATCCGTCGCAATCGATTTCAGCATCAGGTAATGCCCGGAGCTTTCACCCTTCGTCCAAAGCTTCTGGCGCGACCGGCTGAAGAACGTCACGTGGCCGCTCGCAATGGTTTTATGGAACGCTTCGCGGTTCATATAACCCACCATCAGCACGCGCCGTGTCTTGGCGTCCTGCACCACCGCGGCAATCAACCCATCCTGCTTATCGAAATCGAGCACTTCGCTCATGTACGTGAATCCTCAAAATAAAAAACCCGCCACTGGCGGCGGGCCGGTTACGAATCTTTGCTGACCGATTGAAACGCAAACTCGCCCGCTTAAATCACCGCTTGATGGTGACGATGGCGGCGGGAATGTGCGTTGGCATTCATCAAACCGCCAGTATAACAAGAGAGCGCGTTAACGGCTTCGTGCCACAAACATTTTCATATTAAAATGTATTTGAGGAAACCTTGTGGAAATCCGCCGTTGCGCGTTGACCTGGCAAGCGGTTCGGATTTTCCTCCAATTTATTGTTGGCGGCCTATTGAACCAATATGAATGAACGGTTAACGTAGTCAAGGTCAGCTATGGCAATCAGCAACATTGGAATCGACCGCCCACTCCCGGCTAACCTAGACGCCGAACGCTTCGTGCTGGGCGCGATCATGAGCGACGATTCCGCCTTCTTGCAAGCCGCCGGACTGCTGACGCCTGAAGACTTCAGCCTGGAAAAGCACAAACGCATCTTCTTACGAATGAGCGAGCTTCACGAGCGCGGCGAAAAAATCGATCGCGTCACGCTGGCAAACGAACTCATGAAGCAGGGGCAACTGCAGTCTGTCGATGGCCTCAGCTATCTGGTCTCGCTCGACGATGGTCTCCCGCAACTGCATAACCTGGAAAGCTACGTAGCTATCGTCAGGGAAAAAGCACTGCTGCGGCGCATCATCGTGGTATCGCAGGACACCATCAATCGGGCTGTTCAAAGCGAAGAGGATCCCAAACAAATCCTGGGCGCCGCCGAAGACGCCCTTATGAAGCTGGGCGACATGCAGTCGCGCAACGCCCTGGCCAGCCCGGCGCAGATCGTCACCGAATATGAAGGCGGCATCAATGCCTTTCTCGACACGAGCAAGCGCATCAAAGGCATCAGCACCGGCTTCCTTAAGTTCGACGAAATGACGGGCGGTCTGCGCGAGGGCGAACTGTTTATCCTGGCCGCCCGCCCCGCGATGGGCAAAACCGCGCTGGCGCTGAATATGGCGCAGCACGTGGCCATGAACCCGAAGAATCCCAAGGCAGTGGCGGTGTTCTCGCTCGAAATGTCTAAGGAATCGCTGCTCACCCGTATGATCTGCGCCAGCGCCAGTGTCGACCAGCAGCGTTTTCGCGCCGGTTATCTGAACCACGACGAACGCAGCGCTCTGCAAAATGCGTTGTACCGCATTGTTGAATCGCCTCTGTTTCTTGACGACACGGCGGGCACCAACCTGATGGACGTGCATTCCAAGTTACGCCGCTTGCAGGCCGAACAGGATCTCGGGCTGGTGGTTGTCGACTATTTGCAACTGATGCAAGGCCGCGGGCGCTTTGAAAATCGCGTGCAGGAAATCAGTTCACTTACTCGCGGCTTTAAGCTCATGTCCAAAGAACTGCGCGTGCCGTTCCTGGTTCTCTCGCAGCTAAGCCGCGCCACCGAAACGCGCCAGGGGGATCACCGGCCTATGCTCAGCGACCTGCGCGAATCCGGATCCATCGAACAGGATGCCGACGTTGTGGCGTTCATTTTCCGCGAAGAAGTTTATCGACCCGATAAGGAAAGCTTGAAGGGCATCGCCGAGTTGATTTTGGCGAAACAGAGGAACGGCCCTACGGGCAGGGTGAAACTGGCTTTCTTGAACCGATATACCAGGTTCGAGAATCTTTCGGCGGATACGGGGGATGAACCGGCGCCGTTTGAGTAAGTTTCCGACTTGGCAGGTTGACGTGACCGGACGGGAACATAGGTAACGCTTTAGACCCTGTAGGGGTAATTTTCAAGGGAGCGGAGCAAGTAATGCCTCCGCTCCCTTGACTAGAACCTAGTTTTCGCCGTTGTTCGTAACCGACAGCGAGGTCGATTGAGCGGCCGTTGTGGAGCTGGGTTGTACCGCGACGCCACTGGACATTGATTGCGCGGCAGGTCCATTGACGTTTACGCCAGCGCCCCATATCGTGCGGTTTGCGCCTACCGAGCTAGCGCCCCACACGGTGTTGGCGCCCCACATGGTCCGCGTGGAGTTGATGGCATTGGCGCCCCAAACAGTGCGCAAATCGAAAATGCTGGAGTTGCCCCAAACACCCGTTAGGTTCCAGACCGCGGAAGGATCTGAAACGATGCCGATGGTTCCCGTTGAACTGTCGTACACGGCGATTGGAGAAAGTGCGGTCCCTTGCGCGAGCGACGTATCGGCCAGCGCAGCCGCGATATCCAGATAGCCGGCGCCGACGGTGAAGATGTCGTAGTAACTGACATACGTCTGTCCAGTGGCCGGATCGGTGGCGACACTGGAAGCCGGGAATGTTTTGTAGGCGTCGAGCATCAGCCTCGCCTTCACCTGGTCTGGCGTCATCGCGGGATTGGCTTGCAGCAATAGCGCGGCTGCTCCGCTTACCACGGGTGTCGCCATACTTGTGCCGCTGAGTTGAAAGAATGTGTTACCGGGTTTCGTGCTATTGCCTTGCTGATAATAGCCTTTGGGCGTGATGTTGCCCGGGTTTTGCTGCGCTAACGTGGCCGAAGTGCTGGCCAGCAAGGAAACAACCAGATTGCCGGGCGCCACCAGATCCGGCTTGACCACGGCGTCGATCAGCGTCGGGCCCTTCGAGCTGTAGCTGGCGATCAAGTCATCGGTGCGGGTGTAAGTCCCTTCTGTCTTCATGGCGCCGACTGTAATCACATAGGGATCGTTACCGGGTGAGTCAATGGTGCCGTAGCCGGCATTGCCCCAGGAATTGTCACGCCCGTCATTGCCCGCCGCTACCACCACTACAATGCCGGCCTTCCAGGCTTGTTCGACGGCTTGGCAAAGCGGGTCGGCCGTATAGCTCTCAAAGACCGGCCGCCCTAACGACAAATTGATCACCCGAATGTTGTAAACAGAGGCGAGATTAATAGCTTGATCAATGGCCGCAATGACGCCGCTGTCCGTGCCCGAACCGTTTTGGCCCAAGGCGCGCAGATTCACGATATTGACACCGGGCGCGATTCCCTTCAGCAGGCGGTCACAGTTGGCGCAAGAAGAATTTGTGCCGTTACCGGCTAGAATCCCGGCCACGTGCTCGCCGTGGCCAAATTGATCGGGCGCAATCAAATTTTGACTCAGCGAAGTGGCGGTGGAGGCGATCGTCGAGACCGAGCCGGTGGCTAGCGACGCCGATAGGGTCGAGACGGTCTCCGACGTGGAGGCGGTGGCGGTCGTTATCGTGGTGGTAGTGAAATCCTGGCTATAGACAATGCGCTGTCTGGTGTTGAAATCGGCGTTGGCATTCAAGCCACTGTCAATTAAGGCTACGCCAATTCCGGCGCCTGTCAACTTTAGGCTCCAGGCAGCGGGCGCGTTCACGGCGGCGGCAGTGTAGTCGAGTTTGGCATTCACGGAACGGTCTGGCGTGATAAACTTCACGTCAGGGTCATTAGCCAGATCGCCTAACGCGGAGAACGGAATTGAATAGGCTCCAGACCGCACATTCGAATAGCTCCGGCGCAGGTTGCCGCCGCGACTAATTACTTTTTGATGATGGGCTGCCGTCGGAATCTGGTTCCACTGCACAATGACGTTGCATTGAGCCAACGAATCGGATGCCACTAAGTCTGCCGCAAGTTTGGGCGTAAGGTTTGCGGTTTGCGCTCGGACGCCGAAAACGGCCAGAAAAAACAGGAAGGTCAAGTTCTTCACAGGGCGATTAAACTCCTTAGATTTGAGCGGCCAAGATTTGCTTACCGCGGGATCAATGCTCTTATCGGTGGCGGCGACTGAGGTTTGACCCGGTTAGAGCCGGCGCGGTACTGGTTCCGATGTCCCTATTGGTAGGTCAAACCCACCCCGCCGGTTCTAAGGGTCTTGACTCGGTAGTGTTCTCAGCTGTCCGCCAGAGTGTCGGCATCCCCTCAGCCCTCTCGCGGTAAACGTTAGGTGATCTGTTGATAAACTACGAACAGGCCGGGATAGCTCAGTGGTAGAGCGGCAGTTTTGTAAACTGCGGGTCGCAGGTTCAATCCCTGTTCCCGGCTCCACTCCTCCCAGTAAACTACCTGCCCGAAACGGGAACCGCTGAAGATGCCCCGTTTTCTTTTGCTACTAACAAGTGCTATTGTTATTGGCGGTTGAATAGCGGTGGCCAGCCAAGTGAATAAGTCTTCGAGCACCCTTCAAATCATCTGCCAGCTAGCCGGTTTTCTCTTTGCGCTGGGTGCGTGCGGCTCATTCCCGTCGAACTTCGCCTGGAGCCAGAGTAACTCTAACAGCGCACCTCGCCTTGACCGGTGGGAGGTTCTCGGTCCGGGCGGCGGAGGAGCACAATTCAATCCTACGATAAGCCCGGTTGACCCTAACCTCGTGCTGGTCAGTTGCGATATGACAGGTTCGTATATCAGTCTGGATGGTGGCAATTCTTGGCGTATGTTCAACCTGCGGGGAGTCGTTCGATTCTTCGTTGCCGACCCACGTGACAGCAACATCATCTATGCCGCCACCGAGGGCCTTTATAGAAGCAGAAACAAAGGAAAAACTTGGGACCTGATCTATCCTGTCCAAAATGATTTCCCCAAACCAGTAATTTCCGGTGACCACGCAGAGGAACGACTCATGACTCGCCAAGGCATACACTCCGTTGTCAACGCCCTGGCCGTTGATCCGGATGATTCCAACTCGCTATTTGCCGCTATATCCGTCGGCGGTAAATCCGGCCTTTATCATTCGCAGGATGGAGCCAAAAGCTGGCAGATACTGGCAAGCCTGCCTACAGCCGCCGGCAAAATTTATATTGATCCATTTTCTCCTCGCAGCAAGCGTAAGCTGTTCGTGGCTCTCGCAAACTCAGTGGCTGTCCTGGAAAACGGCGTCCTCCAGTCACAAACAGGTCCCGCTGCCGTAGACCGCTTTCTAGACATTGCCGGTGGCTTTTCCAAACAAGCGGCGAAGCCTGTATTCTACGCCGTATCGGGTCTTGACTGGCGCGGCGGTAATACCGGCATAACGGGTCTTTTTCTATCTGCCGACGGCGGAGCCAACTGGCGAAAAATCCCCATCGATTTCTTATCCCAAGCCCCGGCCGGCGCTGCGGAACTGGAACTGCGCGCCGTCGGCACAAGCTTTCACCATCCGGAGACAGCCTATCTCTCCTTCCGGGATCACTCTAAGTCACTAACCGCCAACCAGCGAGCGATGGGCGTAGCTAAAACGGCAGACTCCGGCAAAACGTGGCACTTCGTTTGGCGTGATACCGAGACTGAATCCGCTGCGAATGTACAGGACCCTTGGATTAGCCGCCGTTTCGGGCCGGGCTGGGGAGAAAATCCCTTCGCGCTTGGTGTTTCTCCTAACGATCCTGACATTTGCTTCGCTACAGACTTCGGACGGACGACGCGAACTCGCGATGGGGGCCAGACCTGGCAAGGCGTTTACGCGCGAACTCTTGATGATGGAAGCAGCGTCACGACGGGGCTCGACGTTCTCACAACCCACGGCATCCATTTCGACCCATTCGACCCAACGCATTGGTTCGTGAGTTTCACTGATATCGGTTTATTCGAAAGCCGCCAAAATGGTCACTCCTGGAAAGAAGCTTCGAGCCGTGGAATTCCGGAGCAGTGGCAGAATACCGCTTATTGGGTGGTATTTGATCCCAGCGTGAAGGGCCGCATCTGGGCTGCTGTGAGTGACACACACGACCTCCCGCGGCCCAAAATGTGGAGAAGAGTAAGAGTTGGGCATTACCTGGGTGGCGTGGTGATCAGCGAAGATGGCGGCAACACCTGGAAGCCGAGTTCAGACGGAATGGCGCAGACCGCCGCCGTTCATATTTTGCTCGATCAAAGCAGCTCTCCCTCCGCCCGCACTCTCTATGTTTGCGGCTTCGGAAAAGGCGTATACAAATCCACCGACGGAGGGCGTCACTGGCTTCTCAAGAATACGGGTCTTGAGGGGACTGAGCCTTTTGCCTGGCGTTCAGTCCAGGACGCGAACGGGCAGCTGTACTTGCTCGCGGCGCGCCGCAGCGAAAACGGCAAGATAGGCACTTCAGGCGACGGCGCCCTCTATCGTTCCACCGATGGAGCGGAACACTGGCAAAAGCTAAACCTGCCTTCCGGCTGCAATGCTCCAAACGGTTTAGCCATTGATCCGCGAGATCCGAATCGTCTTTACCTCGCTGCTTGGGGAAGGCCGGTGTCATCGGAGGTGTCATCGGGAGATACCGGAGGTGGCATTTTTCTTTCAACCAACGCGGGAGAAACCTGGCGCAACGTCTTGGACCGGGATCAGCATATCTTCGATGTGACGATCGATCCCAACAAGCCCAACGTTCTTTATGCGACAGGTTTCGAATCCGCGGTCTGGAAGTCGACCGACCTTGGCGAAGATTGGACGCGAGTGAAAGGTTATGACTTCAAGTGGGGACAACGCGTCTTCCTCGACCCGGCAAACACGCAAATGATTTATGTCTGCACGTACGGCGGTGCCATTTGGCATGGTCCTGCCGATGCCGCAGACAGCAATTAACAGAGCTACTCGACGCGAAACAGGATGCCGGCGCCCGGCGCCAGCCAATCCATTTCTCGGCCGAAAGGCTCTTCTTCGCCGGAATAGGGCGAAATCCTGATCAGCTTCCGGTCTCTCTGCCGAAGTTGGACTTTGAACTGGAACGAATTCTTTAGATCCTTATTCACGAGGAGAAAATAAGGACGTTGACTTTCGTCTTGAAATTCGCCAAGAAGAAAACGGCCCGCGGCCGGTGGCCGGATATAACGTTGTGTCATCTCCACGCTTTCCACCAGCCTGCTGTTTGCCAAAGGCTGTGCTTGCTCCGGGACAGCGGGATAGTGATAGACTCCGGTGCTATGCAAATGAACCAGCGTAGGCGCCAGCGCTTCGATTTGGTTATTAATTCGCCGCAGCATGTCCCACGTCGCAGTGCGGCTTCCGAACTGATCCACCGCCGCTAGCCGGTAGTTTCCAACACTCGGCGCGAAGTAAGTGAAGTATTGAATGCCTCTTCCGCCATATGCCAGCGTCGCGTAAACTTGCAGGTTGAAGGTGGCATCTGACGGCTCCATATAGTTGAAATGCGAATTCGCCAGAATGCAATTCCAAAAAGGAGTTTTGGTGTCCAATCCCAACCGCCGCACTATTTCCAGATTTGTATAGAAGTAGTCAAGCATTTCGCCGTTAACCAGCGAGTAATTGTCATAGCTCAAGAACGGCTGGCCCAAAGCCTTAACCAGCATTCGCACATACGAGTCGTAGTCATTGGTGCCAAGTCTGTCTGGCGGCACTCGACTCGGAAATAAATTTACATAAGGCCACATATCTGGCATGACTTCATGAATGAGCGAAGCTATCTTGCCCAAGCCGGGCATCATGGCCGCGCTCGGTTCGTCGCGCAGAAAGAAGCCGAGTGCGGCTGGATTGCCGGCGATCTGTTTGTCTAAGGACGCGATGGAACGGCGAATCTCGTCATCCGCTGGCAGCCGCAGAGGATCTAGCTCGTCGATAACCCGATCGTTTACGAAACAGGTTAGTCCCGCCGCTTTCACTTGCTCGAGATCCGCCGCCCGGCAGAAACCCGAAATATTCAACCCAGCGTCGCGCATGCCCTGTAATTGATTCAGATCGGACGGTGAATCACCCCAGGCCATAATGGCAAAATCTCTGGGATTAGGTATCGTTCGTTGTCGTACGCTCTGTGAAAACGCGGTGGCAGTCGCCACCAGGACGAGGAAAATTCTGAAGCGCATCATTTCTCCAAACGTGGGTTCTCGCCGAACTGTTGTTTGAACAAGTGCACCAACCATCGCCTGTGCTCGGCCATGAATGAATCGAACAACTCTGGGTGCGACGGGTCGAAGACAGGCTCATCTAGGTCGAGTCTCGGAGCGTCAGCTATGGGATTCTCTGTTCCACTCCGATCCTCCGGTTTGTCGACATTTCTCCCAAAATAGTGATTTCCTTCGAAAACGATGTCCTTCGCTTGACCCCATCCTGGACCAATCTCGTACGTGCCATCCTTGTTCCCCCCAACCTGATGTCCGTAGCGCGCGGTTCCCTTCACATAAAAAAAGTTATTCCGAAAAATGGCGCCGTCGGCCCATCCCTCCCAATCCGTCACAATTAACAGTTGCAAATCGATCCCCGAGCCAACATAGATCGAATTGTCGTGCACAAGCGTCCGCGTCGCGGCGCTTAGGTTAAAAATACGCGTGTGATCATTGCGGCTTATGTTATGGCGGATCTCCGTCCCAATGTTTCCGAGGTTGTCCTTATCAAACTTTCCCGGGGTACAGATCAGCATGAATCCGCCCTCGTTATCGTGACTGTAGTTGTATTGAAAGAGGGTATGCCGGGAATTGAAGTCGGAATCGAATCCTTCGCCGTCCAGTGTCGTATGAGTAAAGGCCGCTTCATTCAACTGGAAAAGCGAGTTATCCGTGCTCCACGGCCAGATACCGGCGTTATAGCTGCCGGCGCGGCGATTGCAATTCAGCGCGATATTGTGCTCGATGATCGCGCCGTCCGTCGCCCAGGGCACAATTCCGTCGCCGCCAATATCATCCACGAAGTTGTCGCGAATCAAAACATGCAGGCTGGGAAACCATTCGGTGCGACGCCAGTGAAAGCTCTCCGCGGCGATCGCCGACCTATCAACTCTCCAAACTATATTCCGTTCAATGGTGAGCCCGTCGAAGCGGCTGGGCTTTTTGTCGCCCATCGTCCGGAAGATGATCCCGCCATTGTCTTTCCCGTTATCACCGTTTCCGTTACTGCCGTTAACGTCGTGAATGTAGAGGCCGGCCACCACTATGTGCCGGGCGGTACCGAAATTGTCCAAAAAGATATGCACGCCCCGGCGCGCCGCCGCTTCTTCACCATGGTTGGTCACTTCAAGATCGCGGACCTCGATAAACTGAACGTTATAGAGCCGGATCGCATCAGGGAATTGCCCGGCAGCATCAATGTGCGGTAGCGCGCCGTTTCCGTACCGGCCTATCTGATTCGCGGCCGACTCATTCCCCGATCCCTTCGGAACTAACTGTCCCTGCCACGCGCCGCCGCTCTTAAACAGGACACGATCCCCCGGCTGCAGAACGGTTCCGTTCACTTTCTGCAAGGTTCTCCATGGTGTATTCTGGGACATTCCGCTGTTCGAATCGCTCCCATTACTGGAATCGACGTAATATGTGGCAGCTCGCATCGTCAGGGTGACGCTTAGAAAAAGAAGAAGATGATAAGGTCTCATCGGACGCCGCCCATGCTATCACTAACGGAGCTAGCCAACATAGCGAAGCGCCTGGCTTTGATCGGCCCCTTGATTTCGCTCGGCGCCTGCCATTCGTCACTGTCGGATGGAGCGCAGGGCTCCAAGCAGTCACTCAAGCCTCTGAATCTGATCATCGTAACGGTGGATACACTGCGCGCTGATCGGCTTCACTGTTATGGCAACAAGAATATTGAAACTCCGAATCTAGATCGCCTGGCACAAATAGGAGCGCAATTCCAGACTGCCATTGCCCAAGCGCCACTGACACCACCCTCTCACGCGAGCATCTTTACCGGCACAAATCCCAATGTCCACCAGGTGCGCAACACTGGCGGCTTTACACTTGGACCCAACTCGATCACGATAGCCAAGATCCTCCAAGCGCAAGGCTGGGATACTGCCGCGTTTGTAGGCGCCTCGGTCTTGAAAAAATCGGTGGGATTCAGCGGTGGCTTTGACGTTTACGACGATCAAATGCCCAAATCCGACACTCGCGATGCCGCCGAGTATCCCGAGCGGCGCGCCGGCATCGTGATTGACCACGCCTTGACTTGGCTCAACTCCCAAGCCGGCAAGCCCTACTTCATCTGGGTTCATCTGTACGATCCGCACGAACCCTACGATCCACCCGAGCCATTTCGTACAAAATATCGCAAAAATCTCTATGACGGAGAGGTGGCCTACACCGATCAGCAACTGGGCCGCTTCTTAGACGCGGCCGCGAAGCACTCACCCCAGAAGCCCACCCTAATCGTTGTTCTCGGCGATCACGGTGAGAGTCTCGGCGATCACCGCGAGTACAACCACGGCATTTTTCTCTATGACTCCACATTGCGCATTCCTTTGTTTATGGCTGGACCAGGCGTGCCGGCTGGCAAAGTCAGTCAGATGGCGAGAAGTATTGATGTGCTGCCCACCATTCTGGATCTTATGGGAGGTAAGCCTCCCACCCAGTGCCAGGGAACCTCTCTGACGCCTCTTTTTCGCGGACAGAGCCTGCCTCCCACTTATTCTTTCGAAGAAACACTTTACCCGAAAATCAACATGGGTTGGGCGGAGTTGCGCGGCATACGAAGCGACAAGTGGAAGTATATTCGCGCTCCGAAGCCCGAACTCTACGACTTGATTCATGACCCGGCGGAACAATCGAATGTGATCGGCAGTCATCCCGTCGAGTCTCAAGAGTTAGAAGCGGAACTGAAGACTCTGAGCCTTGCCGGTGGCCGCGACGAGCGGGTTTCGGTCAACTCAGTCGACGCGCGCACGCTAGGACAACTCAAGTCACTTGGCTATCTTTCCGGTGTCAGCTCCGGCGAGTTCAAGCTAAACGGTCAGGGCGACGACCCCAAAGACCATACGGATACTCTTGCCGCATTCCAAACCGCTCTTGGTCCGGGCTCACGAACCATCCCGCCCGCTCGCAGGATTGAAGTTTTGCGCCAAGCGTTGGCGTCCGATCTCACCAATCCATCTCTGTACTTTTATCTCGCCGCCGAGTATGAGAAAGCCGGCCATTACGATCAGGCGATGGCAGTCTGTGAAAACGCCCAAAAACAGGGTATTTGGAACGGACGTCTGCTATCGCGCGAGGGCGACTTGTATTTGCGTGCTGGCAAAAAGCAGCAGGCGATCGCAGCTTACGAGAAGGCGGCGCAAATTGATCCATCCAACGTCGAAAGCCAGACCAATTTGGCAACAGCTTATCTGGAGGAAGGAAGACTGCCCGCTTCCGAACGCCGTTTCCGGTGGGTGCTTACCCTTGAAGAGAACGCTCCCGCCTACAATGGCTTGGGGCTCATCGCAATTCAGCGCCAGGATTTCCCTGCCGCTCGAGCAAATTTCGAACACGCTGTTTTGTTAGACCCAAACCTGGTGGAAGCGCAACTCAATCTCGGCCTCATCTACAAAATGGCAGGCGACATTCCGCACGCCAAAGTCTGCTTCCAGACATTCCTGGCGGGGGCGTCTCCCGTGCAGTACAAAAAAATTATTCCGCAGGTGAGAGAGGAACTTGCGGCCATGCGCTAGCTGATGGCACTCGCGACGATCTCCGCCTTTCTCTCGTTATTATTGCTACCCCTATTTCCGCAGTTACCCGGCGTCTCCCACTGTGATTCCATCGCCAGTCAAGCGTTGCGACAAAGCGGCCAACAAGCCGTCGAAAGCAAACAGTTTGGCGGCGCGGCCCGGAACTTCCAGGAAGCCTTTGACGCTTGTCCGGATGAACACTCGATCCTCCTCCAACTGTCGGAGGTGCATCTCCGGCTCCGGGAGTTTGACCAGGCGATTCAAGCGGCCCGCCAGTTTCTTGATCTGGAACCTGCTTCAACCATCGGTAAACTGGCGCTCGCCAACGCGTATTTTATGGGTCAAAGGCTAATAGAGGCTCAACGCCAAACCAGCGCGATTCTCAAATCTGACCCTGCTAATCCGCAAGCATTGAAGCTGAAGGGTAACATCGAGTATCTTTCAGGCCATCTCGATCAGGCTTTTAACACCTTCATTGCCCTCCTCGACAAACACCCCAACGATGAAGAAGGAGCATATATGTTGGGCCGCATCTATTATCAGGAAGGCCGGATTGAACAGGCCAGCGGCCAATTCCAGCGTGTCCTTCGCATCAATCCGAAATCGTACCGCGCCTTCGACAACCTGGGTCTTTGTTACCAGTCACTGGGTGACTCCGAGATGGCAACCAGGTACTTTCTCACGGCAATCAAACTGGTAGAGAATGATGCTCCGGAATACGATTGGGCTTACGCGAACCTTGCCAATCTGCTCCTTGAGAAGGGTGATGCGGAGAAAGCGTTCGCGGCTGCTTCCAAGGCGGCTGACCGCAATCCCCAATCGGCGCGCAATTTCTATTTAGGTGGGAAAGCGCTCGCGGCGCTGGGCAAGAACGATCTCAGCGCCAACTGGCTGGAACGTTCGGTAGCTCTTGATCCGAAATACCCGGAACCTCTCTATCTGTTGACAAGAGTGTACACGCAGTTAGGACAAGCTGAAAAAGCACGTGTTGCCTTGGAAAAATTCCGTGTGGTGAAAGCCGCCGCACCCCGGGAGCGGAAATAGCCTATGGGCCGCGTAGGCGCCGGTATCGCCCTGCTGGTTGCATCCGCCATATCCGCCTTGGTTGCGGTAGTCGGTTCAGCCCAAGTCCAACACACTCCTACTCCCAACCTCGTCTCTCCTATCCGCTTTCGCAATGTGGCAACTGAGGCTGGAATTGATTTCTTTCTCGAAAACAGCGCTACTCCAGAGAAACAGCTCATTGAAGCCATGCCGGGAGGGGTGGTGGCCTTTGATTACGATGGCGATGGCTTGATTGACATTTTTTTTACCAACGGTGCCTCCTTGCCGTCGCTCGAAAAGAACGATCCAAAATTCCGCAATCGCCTCTACAAAAACATGGGTGGCATGCGCTTCAAAGATGTGACCGCCGAGGCGGGACTTACCGGAATCGGCTATTCCATGGGAGCGGCCGCCGCCGACTATGACAACGATGGACACCCCGATCTTTTTGTCACCGGCGTTAACTCGAACCATCTCTACCGCAACCTGGGAGACGGTACATTCGCGGACGTGACCCAGAAGGCCGGCATTCGTAGTGATGTCTGGTCCGTTGCCGCCGGCTGGTTCGATTACGATAAGGATGGCCGCCTGGATCTGTTCGTCGTCAATTACTTGCAATGGTCTCCCGGCAACACCTTGTTTTGCGGTGATCCAAAAGGACCCCGAGCCTATTGCCATCCGAGGTTCTTCTCTGGGCTGCCGAACACCCTCTATCGCAATCGCGGCGATGGCACATTTGAAGATGTGTCGGTCCGCACCGGAATCGCCTCCCACATAGGGAAGGGCATGAGCGTCGCCTTCGCCGATTACGATCAGGACGGTTTCCCCGACGTCTTTGTAACCAATGACAAGGTCCCCAACTTTCTCTTCCACAACCGGGGCAACGGAACATTCGAGGAGGTTGGCTTGGAAACGGGCGTCGCGCTTCCCGATCACGGCAAAGATATTTCCGCCATGGGAACGGATTTTCGCGACTACGACAATGACGGTCTGCCAGACATTGTCATGGCCGCTTTGGCCGGCGAAACCTTTCCCCTGTTCCATAACGAAGGCAAAGGCTGGTTCCGCGATGCCACTTACCAAAGCCACCTCGGAGATCTCACTAACAAACGAAGCGGCTGGAGCGCGGCGTTCGTCGATTTCAACAATGATGGTTGGAAAGATCTGTTCGTTTCCGGTTCCCACGTGAACGATACCGTAGAAGCATTTGAAGTAACGCCCTACCGTTTGCCCAACGCCGTTTTCGCCAACTCTGGAAATGGTACGTTTCAGGACTTTTCGTCCGCCGCTGGAGCGGACTTTCAAACACCTGGAGTTCACCGGGGTGCAGCCTTTGCCGATTTCAATAACGACGGCAAAATCGACGTCGTCGTTAGCCAGATCGGTGGCCGAGCCGAACTCTGGGAGAACATCAGCCCTGCCGCTAAAACTTGGATCGATGTGAAACTCACCGGTCTGAAGAGCAATTATGACGGCCTGGGCGCCCATGTGCGAGTTGGCAGCCAAAGCAACGACATGACCTCCGCGGTTGGCTATGCCTCATCCAGTCTCGTCCCCGTCCATTTCGGCACTGGCAGCGCCCGCCAAGTAGATATTGAAATCGTTTGGCCCAGTGGAATTCGCCAAACGGTCAGAGGGGTGCCAACTAATCGGATCCTTCCCGTACGTGAGCCATCCGACAAGTAGCGGCTTTGAATCCGGAGATGTGTCAGCCGGCCGTTCTTGTCAGTTGCTAGCCTTGGAGGCGTGGCGGCGCAGTCACGGCGGCGTAATAGACGCCTCCGATCTTTCCTCCCGAGCACGCCGCGAGATCTCTTTGTATTCCCGAAGCGCCGCCGCCGCCCGGTCTCGCATTCCGGCTGCCCGATAGGCGCGCGAAAGTTGATAATGCCTGCTGCCATCCACATCCTCCGCTTCGGCAGCTTCGAATTGCGCTATCGCGCGTTCCGGCGTGCCCACTTCCAAGTAAGCTTCTCCGAGCGCCGCGCGCGCCGGTAGGAAGTTGCCATCAAGCCGGACAGCCTCCTCCAAGTAAGGCAAGGCTTCCGCCGGATTGCGCGTACTGTTTAACGCCAGACCGCAAAGATAGTTCAACTCAGCCGATCTCGGATCGTGCGAGATTTCCTCCTTGAGCAGCGGCAGCGCCGGGACACAATCGTTGGCATGGCACAGCGCCAGCGCCAGTCGCCGTTTCAGCCCCCGGTCCGTTGGCTCGAATTGCAGAGCCTGCCTCCATGCCGCCACCGCCTCGGGATAGAGCCCACGCTTTTCGTCCTCGGTCGCATTCGCTTCATAGCTTTCTCTCGAAGGTGGCAGTTCCCGAACCCGTTCATGAGCTTGCTGCGACAAAACGAGAAACGCCTTACCTTGCCAGTAAATATCCTCC
>Ga0182012_10002681_pt1 | contig 19214 bp, 11 predicted proteins | sample 612S2SmetaG_FD_120486 | JGI IMG/M metagenome (GOLD analysis project Ga0182012, IMG submission 120486) | Permafrost microbial communities from Stordalen Mire, Sweden - 612S2S metaG | ecosystem: Environmental > Terrestrial > Soil > Wetlands > Permafrost | place: Sweden: Stordalen | collected...
GTCGAGTTCACTGTCAGAACGTAAGTGGTCGTTCCCCCTCCCCCTCCCCCTCCGCCGTTGTTTCCGCCGCCTCCGCAGCCCGCGATCGCAACTGCAACACCGATTCCCAGAAATACCGCCGCGAATCTCTCAATCCTGCTCATCTTGATGCCTCCGAATACGCAATTCGTCCCATGTAAGAAACACGCTCTCCTCGCCGGGGCTCCTGCGGACCCGGCTTGCGATGGACCATCGGGTCGAATGCCGGCCGCATCCTTTGCAGCAGGCGCGCAGCAATCCAGGTTGGATTTGCTCGACGACAATGGTAACGTACCCATCCCTATCCTGGCGCAAGCTGGGCTAATTATGCACGCGGATTCTTCGCCTCTCTGCCCGCTGAGCGTGCCGGTTGTCACCGCTCTTTGTCAGAACCTCTTCATCCTGCTGTTTCCTCAATACCGTGCCAAAAATGGTGTGACTGGCATCCTTGCGGTACGGGCCAGCCATCTGTTTGCATCTAAGTTGGAAGTTGGGGAATTCGCCGCTGTCTTTGCGTCCCACGCAGGCTCCTCAATCGTCAATACAATCAAAAGAGGAGTTTTCATGCGCATCCACAGGTTTCTTGGTTTCGGGTCTATCCTGCTCATTTTGGCTATTCCCCTTGTCGCTCGGGCCCAGTTTCAGCCGCCGTCCGCCGAAGAGCTTAAGATGACCTCCGACCCCAAGGCTCCTGGCGCTGCGGCAGTCGTGCTGTACCGCGAAGAAACTGAGGACGACCCCCACCACTTCAGATCTGTCTACGCCCGCATCAAAGTCTTAACCGAGCAGGGCAAAGATGCCGCTACCGTGCGCATCCGCTTTCCCCGTGTCCTGGTTTTCAAGGCCACCGGCGACAACTCCAGCCGAAGTTCCGCCGCTGCCACCGGCGGCATCAATAACTACTTCGACCCGCCCAGCCTGGGGCACACTGGCGAAGACATGCCCTACGACGTTGACACCTTCGCTACCCGCGTTGATGTCGGCGCGCTCGAGGCGAGGACGATCCACCCCGATGGAACCATCATTCCTCTAAAGGGTTCCACCTCCGAGATTCTCAAGACCGTCAAAGGTTCCAATAACCGCAACGAACTCGTCTTCACTCTTCCTGACGTCCAGCCCGGCAGCATTCTGGAGTATCGCTACCAGCTCCGTTACGACCGCTACTCCTCGGCCCCCGATTGGCAGATCCAGCAGCCATGGTTCGTTCACAAAGCTCACTATCTCTTTCTGCCAACTGACCAGTTCCTGCCCACCCGCTCCGCAGGCGAAGCTAGCACCACAAACAGCCAACTGATGGGTCCGCACGAAAACCCTCTCACCGATATCCGCTCCACTACCATCCTCCCTCCGGGAAAGACCCTCACCCAGGATGCAATGGGCCGCTACGTCCTCGACCTTACCGACATTCCGCCCATTCCTCAGGAGCCGTTTGCGCCTCCGCTCGAAGAGAAGATCTACCAGGTCGACTTCTACTACACCTACACCCTCGTGCAAAAAGAGTTTTGGCAAAAAGAGATGCAGTACTGGAGCAAAGACCTGGACCGTTACATTGGTTCCTCCGGCGAAATCAAGACTCTGGTCGCTGAAGTCTGCTCGCCCTCTGACAACTCTCTCGAAAAGGCCCAAAAGCTATACAACCTCGTCCAGAAGTTCGACAACATCGACTTTTCCAGCGCGGTTCCACCGGCCGCGGCCGGAGATACTATCCCCGAAGGCCACGTCGATTCAGTTTTAGCCAGGAAGAGCGGCACCTCTACCGAGATGGCGTTCCTCTATTACGCGTTCCTTCGCGCCGCCGGCGTCAATGCCCGTCCGCTGCGGATCGCCAGCCGTGACAAGCACATATTCTCATCGCAGATTCTGAGCACAAGCCAGCTTGATGCGGTCATCCTTGCCCTCAATATTGACGGCAAAGAGGTTCTCGTCGATCCCGGCGAAAAAATGGCCCCCTTTAAGACTCTCCACTGGGCCCACACCGGGGCCGGCGGCATCGCCCTCGACCCGAACGGAAAAGTTGAAATCGTCACCACTCCCTTTTCGGCCCTCACCGACAATGCCGTTGTCCGCGTGGGCAAGATTGACCTCACCGCCCAGGGCCAGGCCTCCGGGACCATCAAGATCGCTTTCACCGGCCAGGATGCCCTCCACTGGCGTCAGGTCGCCCTCCGCAATAGCCCGGAAGGGATCAAGGCCGAGCTTGATCGCGATCTCGCAGCGCAGGTCCCGTCCGGCATCCAGGCCCATCTCGACCACTTCGTCAACCTCGAAAATTCCAATGCCCAACTCATGGCCATTGTGCAGGTCTCCGGCAGTTTCGCCTCACCGGCCGGCAACCGCCTGTCCGTGCCGCGCCTGCTTTTTGACAGTCGCGATACCGATCCTTTCCCCCCCGATGCCGCACGCACCCTGCCCATCGACATGCACTACGCCGGAGAGGAGCAAGAGCAGATCACTTACCAGCTCCCAGCCGGATTCGCCCTCGAAGGAACGCCCCAGGACGTAAAATTCAACTGGGAAAACAACGCCTCTTACATGGTGCGCTCCAAAACTGACGCCAACTCCATCACCACGGCTCGAGTGTTTGCACGCGGATTCACCATGCTCGACCCCTCTGAGTACAACGGCCTGCGCGACTTCTATCAGAGATCCGTCGCCGCCGACCAGCAAATGCTTGTTCTGAACCCTGCTTCTGCCGCGGGCAAATAGGTCTCCGCGTCCCGGAGTAGGGTCTTGAAATTTGAGACGAAGTCCGTGCGCTTCGTCACCGGAAAACTCAGAATCTCGTCTAATACATCGAGCGAGCAGAAGGCGCTGATAGCAGTCCGCCTCACTCGCTCGAATCTGTTCGCAAATTAGGATCTTTGGCTGCTAAACCCAGCCTGTAATCAAGCTCCTCAATGCAAGTCCTCAAACCGTTCCGACCAAATCGATTCGCCGAAAACCTCCCGGAGGAGCAGTGTTGTCGCGTATCCCCCTCGTCTTCCCCACCCGCAAACGGGCAGTCTTCTCTCTTGTTTTCGTCTTCGCTGCCGTCGCTGCAGTGGCCACTATAGGCCTCAATCGTCGTGCACAAACCACTCGCATCGCCAGCCAAAGTTTGATGACCGCAGTCTTTGCCGCCCAGCAACCCTCCTCCAAATTGTGGCCCGTCTCAATCGACTACCCCGAAGAAGGATCGATCTTCCCCCCCGGCATCACTCCGCCGACCGTGCTCTGGCGTGACGCAGCCGGAACTTCCTGGAACATCGACATCTTCTTCGCCGATAAGACGCCGCCCATCCGCATCGTCACAGGTGGAGAGCGCATCAAGATTCCGCCCATCGACCCCCAGGCCGTGAGCGACTCCAACAAGCCGCCCACCCTCACCGCCCAGCAGGCCGCCACCTGGACCTGGACCCCCGATGATGCCACCTGGGCCACGATCCAGGCACACTCCGTCGCCGCGCCCGCCCGCCTCGTTATCAGCGGAACCCGTGACGGCCATAACGTTCTTTCCCAGGCCCAGGTCGCCTTCACCACCTCCTCTGATCCCGTCGGAGCGCCGATCTTTTACCGCGACGTTCCCCTGATGCCCACCCAGGGCGTCAACGGTGTCGTCGCCCCTCTCGCACCTGACCAGATCCACCTCATCCACTGGTGCCTGCGCGATATCCGCAAGCCCGCCAGCAAGGTCCTGCTAAAAGACATGCCTACCTGTGCAAACTGCCACTCTTTCTCTACAGATGGCAAGACCTTTGGCATGGACATTGATGCACGATCCAACGACAAGGGCCTCTATGCCATCGTTCCTGTCCAGAAACACATGACCATCGAAGACAAGGACATGGTTCACTGGAACACCGACGGGGTGATAAGCACCACTCGGGTCGGCTTCATGTCCCAGGTCTCACCCGACGGCCGCTACGTCATTAGCACTTTTGCCGGCGGCTCGCACGATCTGCGCGACTCTTACTACATCACCAACTTCCTCGATCATCGCTTCCTGCAGGCCTTCTATCCCACGCGCGGCATTCTTGGTTGGTATAGCCGGGCCACGGGAAGGCGCTTTCCCCTTCCGGGCGCCGATGATCCGCGCTACGTCCAGACCGATGCCTTCTGGAGTCACGATGGCAAATGGATCGTCTTCTCCCGCGCCGAGGCACGCGACCCCTACGAGCCTGGCAAGCCAGCCGCCCTTCACTCCACAGATCCCAACGAAACACAGATCCAGTACGACATCTACAGAATTCCCTTCAACGACGGTAAAGGTGGCAAGGCCGAACGCGTCGTGGGCGCATCGCAGAATGGCATGAGCAACAGCTTTCCCAAGGTCTCGCCAGACGGCAAGTGGATCGTCTTTGTTGAAGCAAAAAACGCCCAGCTCATGCGCCCTGACAGCCAGCTCTATATCGTGCCCTTCAAAGGGGGTGTTGCCCGCCGCTTGCGCGCCAATACTCGCCTCATGAACTCCTGGCACAGCTTCTCGCCCAACGGACGCTGGCTCGTCTTCTCCTCCAAAGCCCGCTCCCCCTATACCCAGATGTACCTCACCCACATCGACGCCAACGGTAACGATAGCCCGCCCATCCTCATCGAAAACACCACCGCTTCAAACCGCGCCGTCAATATCCCTGAGTTCGTCAACATCGATCCTGACGGTATTGAAGAGATCAAAGTCCACTTCGCAGACAAGCAGGCCATTGCCGACGCTCGCAAGTGAGTCAAACGCAGAGCAAGCATCATTGGGCCTGCAGTGGAGCCTAAGGCCATGAATAGTCCCCAACTCGATTCCAATTCCCGGGCGGAGCTGTTAGCTGCCCCGTCGTTCGAACTCTTCGCTCTCTGGCGCGTCGTCTATCGTCTCGTGCTTGCAGTTCCGCTGCTTGCGGCCCCGGCTCTCTTCGCGGCTTCGAATTGTCTGCCCCCGGATGAGATGAAGGCTTCTCTGCTGAACTCACCCACTGCGGACGAGTACTCCGATCTCGGATTCTGGTTTGCCAGCCATCAGCAGTACGACTGCGCTGCCGACGCCTATGCTACATCGCTCCAGACTGACCCCGCCCAGAAGCACGCAGACCGGATCGTCTTCATGTTTGGCAGCAGTCTCTATCTCTCAGGCGATATCCAGGAGGCGATTCCGGCACTGCAGGAGGCCGAGCGCCGCGGCCTTACTGACAACCGTGTCCACCTGCTCCTTGCTTCCGCTCTAGATTCAACCCATGACACTGCCGCCGCCGAAGCCGAATGGCGCATCGCCCTGGCTTTCGATCCAGAGATCACTGCAGGCCTCGACGCCCTCTCTACAGATTTGGTCAACGGCGCCAACTTTGCACCCGTCATCGATCTCCTTGATAACCGCCGCGTCGAGCCCCAGCGCACACCCACCCAGTGCGTAAATCTAGCTTCTGCATATGCGCGCACTGGCAAGACAGACCACGCCATTGACGTGCTACGCAACGGCCTCAATACCGCCCCAGACTCCAGCATCATCGCCGTTCAGCTTGCCGGCCTTCTCATGCAAAATCGTCGCAACGACGAGGCCGCTGCCGTCCTCGAGTTGGCTCTGCAGTATAACCTTGATGATCCCCGCCTTCACGAGGCCTCAGGAACCGTTCTCGCCCGCATGAATCGCTTGCCCGAAGCTCGCCAGCACCTTGAGCGCGCCATAGCCCTCGGCGACACTGACCCCGCAGCACAGGAAAATCTCGACAGAGTCCTTCATGCCCTCGGTGCCGCACCGGCCGCCCCCTCAGCCCCCAGGCCCTAAAGCCCCGATCCCCACACCCCAATCTACCCCGGCCCCTGTTTCTCGTCCTTCTCCGGCGGCATCACCGTTATCGTCGATCCAAGCCGATGATAGTTGCTGAAGACAGTCCGGTTCATCATCACCTCTGGTTCTGCTAGCCGCTTCGCGCCCTTGTGTCGCCCACACGCATTCGCCTCCACCGTCATGGACGCCACGCTCCGCAATGGGCAAACATACACGCGATCCCCAATCCTTACAGGCCCGTATTCAATCGACGAAGTTACGTGCGTGATTGGATCCCCCGACTTCGAGTCCGCTGCAAGCGAGATCCGCAGAATTGCCCCCGTTCCCGGGACAATCGCGATGGAGCCGCGATAGCTCGGGAACACCTCAAACGGTGTCTTCGCTTCGCATGCGTACTTCACCTGGTAATGGGAGCCCCCGGCTGCCACCGAATAGCGAAACACAGCTGCCGTCCCAACAGACGTCGTCTCCCAATGGTGAAACTCGATCGTCCCGTTTGATTGGTCGGCCAGGTCCACCAATACCATTGCTGCCTCCGGTCCAAACTCGCCCTGGGTTGCTAAACCCAGTGTTGCTAAGCCCAGGGCTGCCGGAACCGCTTGCTGGCTCGCCTGTTCTGTCGGCGCAACAAACTCCTTGCCATCTCGGAACGTGATTTCCAGAACGCTCGACCCCGCCGGGTGCGGACCCTCGCGATTGGGCAGACTAAAAGTGTCCCTGGGCGGCGGGTCACTTTCATAGCGCGTCGTCGTCCTGGTGGCAAAAAAGTTTGGCAGCCGCAGCAGCGTCTGGAAAACGTACCCACGCGCCTGTTCCAATATGTGCTTTTGGCTTGCAGTGTCGGGAGCCGCCACCGCTGGCCACTCCGCCTGGGGCGCATCGAGAAACCCCGACCGATCTCTTAGAAGAGCCAGCGCACGCTCGGTATCGACTCCAGGCTGGTACTTTTTGAGTATCCAGTCAAACGTCCCGGGAGTCAGCCTTTCGGTCAGCTCCACTTCATCGATCTGTCGTGCCAGGTCGTTGTCTTCGGCTGCTTCGCGCAACATGTCGGTGCCCGTGCCGAGATTTACGAAGAGCGCGTTGTCTGCCTTCTCCGTACCGCGCTTGAGTGAGGCATCAAGCTTTTGCTCCAACTGCGCGACGCTTAGTTGCTCCGCTCCATGCGCGGCCGTCGCCATCCCGGCCAGCAGTCCGATTGCGATCATCCTCCGCATCGCCGCCTGCCTGTATGGGCCTCTTCCGAGCCCCCCACTTTAGCGTACCGCCGCCGTGTCTGTGGTCTTCACGGCGCTCAAAGGAACCTCCAGAGTTCCCACCTTATGCGTCGCCTGGTCGAACACTCCAGTCCGCAGCCAGTATTGACCCCTTGGCACTTCCACAGAGTCCCGCAGTTGTATGCCCGTCTTTTCAAAGATCTTGTAAGCATCCGGCTTTATGTTCAACGCCACGATATGGTCCTTGTTCGTCACTGGGTTCCCATACCGGTCGTACACGATCATCGAAATAACCAGCTCTCCGGTGTGCAGCCCATCCGCTTCTTCCTTCAACCGAACGTCTCCGAGGTCGATAGCAAAATTAACCATGTACCGGTTCGTCGGACCCTTCGCCACCGGTTTTTCCTGCGGCGTGGAATCTGGGGGTGCCACTGCAGCCTGCTGCTGTGGCAAAGGCAGAATCAATGTCTTATAGAGAATCTGCGATGCCTGCGGCATGCCAAAGTTCATCACCGGGGCAAGTGGGTTAGTCGACTTTGCCATGTCTGTCATGGCAATAGGACTGTTTGCCGCACCAGGCAGGTCTTGGTTCTGTGCGAAGTATCCACGCCTGTACGACAGGGTGTACTTGCTCCCGTTCACTCTTACCTCGATTGGCCGGAACCGCCCATCCATTTCCTTGTTGTCCGGCGAATACGTGATCGTGTAGAAGTCGGCGCTCGACTTCGACACGTCCGCTATCACCTCCGCCAGCCCGTTTGTGTTCAAAAACGCCTTGCCGCCGGAGTCATGCGCCAGCATCCTCATCGATTCCTGATCTGTATTCCGCTCTGTATCCTCGTTCATCGTCTGGGTCGACTGCTCGCCCGTCGTCCCAATCAACTGGGGTGCAGCGGAGACCAATTGGTTCACCTGGTTCTGCGACTCGTAAAACGTGTTCGAACGCGCTCCACGCGCGTCCACTGGATAGATAGCCACTCGCGCTGCCGTCAGCAAGTCCACTGTTTTCTTCAGATCGTCGTCAAAGCGCGTCTCCGTCCGCGTATCCGTACCATCGAACTGCGCGGTCGACATGCCCACAAACGTCAGCGGAAATCTCTCTGAGAACCAGATCAGGTTCTTCCTGCCCGGAAACGATCCCAGAAACTTCGCCAGTTGCTGCAGATTCTCCAGGGTCCTGTACGCGCGATCATCCGTCTGCGCTTGGTCCGTCCTGTCGAAGGTCCCGGTAAGAGCATCCATCATCGCCTGAATCGCTCCAATCGGCGTTGCGATGGGGCCCGTCGACATAAGCTCCTGAACCTGTCCCACAACTGTTTGCTGGGCCAGTGCCTCCTGTTGCCCCCTGATCAGGGCCGTATCCTGCATTTCGCTGCTCTTTTTGCTGTCCAGCGCTGCCATCAGGATCGCCGGATCGTCCGAAAACCCCTGCACGAACCGAAGCCCGGTGCTCATTGTGAAGATGGCCATGCGCGAACCTGGCTTCACACCTTTCAGAAACTTCAAAACTTGCTTGTGCACGTAGGCTTGGTCTTCTATCGGCGTGTTCAGTGAGTCAAGAAGCAGCACGTTCACCGCGGCAGGCGGAGCGATTGGCGTAAAGTTTGTGAACACGTTCATCGGCAGCGTCGGCAGTTCTACAGGCTTCGCGTCCTCAATTGCCTTGTGCTCCTCAAAGTAGGAAACAGTCTGCGGCTTGCCTTTTTCGAGCACCGAGAAGAGCTCAGGCTTCAACCCCGTCACCGGATTCCCATTCCGGTCGGTCACCACTACGTCCAGCAGCACCGCATTGCCGCTGATCTTGAAGGTGGCTGCTGGTGGCTGGTTGTCTGCGCTTGTGTTCACGGGACTGGGGCTCTGGATTTGCGCAACCAGCGGCATCGCGGTCAAAACCGTCGTGCACATTACCGCGAACCGGGTGAAATTCAGGGGGAGACCCACTCGACTGGGGAAAGTGGAGCGATTCATTCGAAAACCTCCTCGAATCCCGCTAGCGTACCACTCAACTGCAACACATGGCCATCTGAGAACTGCAACCCGCAAAGCCTTTTGCAATCTCACGAAAGCATTCGCGTCAACATAACCGATTGGATGCAGCTTCCCTCCCTGGTGTCGACTCCCACGCGCGAATTCATCGGAATCGAGGGTTGCAGATGGTCTCCAGCCACGTAGTCTGCTGGTTCTGTTGAGGTTGTGCCCCACAGCAAGAGTGCCGGTCTCTTCTTCCGTCGCCTTGCACCCGATGGTCGAAGCCGCCCATTCCGCCTCAGGAACTTGCGCCGAATCACCCCGCCCGATGCGCGCCGCTCTAGCTCGCTGAGCGGAACAGAACCCGGTAGCCGCGCTGGAACGAGCGCAGATGCGCCCGCATCGCCTTGCGTGCCTTGCTCGCATTGCGCTGCTTCAGGATATCCAGCAGTGCGCGATGCTGCTTATACGCGAGTTCAGTTCCTGCCGGCAATTGCAGGCTCTTCTCAATCAACTCTTCAAGGCCCTCGCGGATGTGCTTGAGCAGTTCGATCAGAACACTGTTGCGGCTGGCTGTGGCAATCGCAATATGAAAACTCAGGTCGAGGGTACCGAACTCTTTCGCGCCTTTATCGATTGACACCTTCATCTCGCGAACGATCTTCTCAATCTCGCGAAAATCCTCAACCGTGGCTCTCTGGGCGCAGATGCCGGCAATCTCCGTCTCGATCAGTATGCGCGCCTCGCAGAAGTCGTTCACATCCTTTTCGGTGGTCAGTACGCCTCGAGACAGCAGAAACGGGCGATCGATGTACTTGGACCGCTCGTCGGCCGCATAGCTTCCGCCACCCGCCCTTACATGAATCAGACCGATAAAGGATAGGGATTTCAATGCCTCACGCAGGGACGAACGCCCGACGTTGAAGACCTTGCACAGGTCAGCCTCGGAGGGGAGCTTCTCGCCCGGCTTCCATCGGCCCGTCTCGATTTCAGAGGCTAATTGCTTGGCAACCTGCTCGCTGAGCGTCGTGCGCGAAACCGGCTTGAGTCCTGCGGCAGGGCGAATCATAAATTTCCTCCACTATGGGACGCGACATGCGGATTCACTGGACTTTGCATCCTGAACTCGTCAGAATATCAGACAAGTATCATTCTCCGTGCTGCACGGTAACGCAGCAGGCACAGGCCCGGGAGAATGACTCCAGGAGCCAGTATGAAAGCACATTTCTCGTTCGGTAAGAGCGGCATCGATGTCACTGTTCCCGACTCTTTTAAGACTCAGGTCATTCACAGCCGCACCGGGGACGCTCTGCCAGACGAAGCCGCAGCCCTGGGAAATGCTCTCGACAACCCAATCGGCTGCGCCCCGCTGCGCGAGTTGGCTGCGGGCAAGAAGACTGCAGCCATCTCCGTCTGCGATATCACCCGCCCCGCGCCAAACCGTGTCACGTTGCCTCCGGTTCTTTCGCGCCTTCACGCCGCGGGAATTCCAGCCGAGGGCATTACCATCCTCATCGCAACCGGCCTGCACCGCGCAGCCACCCAGGATGAGATCAACACCATTGTCGGTCCTGAGATCGCCGCGAAATACAAAATCGTCAGCCACGATGCCAAGGCGCTCCACGAGCACCGCTACCTCGGCGAAACCAGGCGCGGCACGCCGGTCCACATCGACGAGCGCTTTATAGCCGCCGATCTCCACATCACGCTGGGCTTTATTGAGCAGCACCTCATGCTCGGATTCAGCGGAGGGCGCAAGCTCATCGCGCCCGGCCTCGCCGCCCAAGAGACCATCAAGGTCATTCACTCGCCCCGATTCATGCGTGAGCCGATGGCCACCGAGGGCTCTATCGCAGATAATCCGCTCCATGCCGAACTACTCGAGGTAGCACGCATGGCCCGGCACGATTTCGCCCTCGATGTGACCCTCACCCACGACCGCCATATCTCCGGAGTCTTTGCCGGCGAGCCCGTAGAGTCCCATGCGGCCGGCGTAGCCTTCGTCGAGCAAAGCTGCCTCGAGACCCTCGAAGAGCCCGTCGACGCGGTCATCACCAGCGCCGCCGGATATCCGCTCGATCTGACCTTCTACCAGATCGTGAAGGGGCTCACTGCCGCCGCCCACGTGGTTAAGCCGGGAGGGCGAATTCTCACCGTGGCGCAGTGCGCTGAGGGCGTCGGCTCGCCCGAATTCGCGCGCAAGCTTGCGGCGCTCAGAGACTTCAAAATCTTCCTTGACGAGTTGAAGTCTTCTCCCGTCGAGGTTGACCAGTGGCAGTTGGAGAAGCTCGCACTCACCGGAGAGAAGTACGAGATCTTTTTCTACACCCCGGGCGTTACGGCAGGCCAGTTGGGCACCCTCGGCGAGCGCTGCTTCCGCTCCATCGACGAAGCGGTAATAGCTACCCTGGGCGGATTGCCTCCGGATGCCAGGGTGGCCATGATTCCCGAGGGCCCCTACACCTTTGTTCGAGCCGAGGAGCCGGTCGGCGCGTTGTAAAGTGCATGAATCTCAACAAACAGGAAGGGCAGCCTGCCAAGGCTGCCCTTCCTGTTTATGCTTTGTGCCTGCTGGCTACGGCAAGTAGTACCGAAGCGAAGTGAAGACCATATTCTCGATTCCCTTGGCTCCGATTCCCGAAGCGCCAGACCAGCCCTCGCGAACCGCATAGCCGTACTGGAACCCCTGCCGCAGACGGCCCCGGTCTCCCTTGTAGATGTCGTACCAGTAGCCGCCCGTAACCTCCTGCACGTCACGCGTCTGCGCACCGCAGGAGCCGCCGGCATAGTAGCCGGTAGAGCTGCCGTTGTAGCCAGGCGCAGTGTTGGTGTTGCAGGCAGAGTTCGAAAGCAACCGCGATCCGTAGCCCACGGCAGCTGCGGAGGGCGCGGCCCAATGCGCCCCCCATTTGCCGCCCGCAGCAATCAACGCCGGAGTTGCGCTGTTGCTGCAAGTGATCACACCGGCGACACTGGCGCAAAAGTCCGCGGTGGGTGCGCCAAGTGTGGTCGCACTGGAGTTGGCCTCATCTTCCCGGCCCGCGTAGTCGCCGCCGTAGTAGAAGTAAATCTGCAGGCGCGGGTTCGGCGTAACCTCTGCGGTCAGCAGCCCAGAGAGGTTGTGGATCGGCACCAGCTCGCCGGCAGAGTTCGAGGTTGCGTCGGAAAGCGTCGATGTTCCAAAGTGGCCAACGCCCGGTCCGAAAAGGCCCTTGCCGCCGAACACAAACTTGTCCTTGATGATGGGGACGCGCATACTGCCGCCCACGCCGCCAAAGACGGTGCTGTTGCCGTATGCGCCCGCTGTTGTGAGTGCCGGAGCAATTGCCGCACCGGTGGCAACGTCCGTATTCCCCCCATAAAGGTTGCTGTTCGTCGTTTCACCGGGATAGATCGTCTCGTGGAAGAAGCGCGAAATCCCAAAAACTTCGTAGTGACCGAAGCCGGGATCAAGCGCCAACTTCACCAACATGTCAGGCGCCTTGTTGAACGAGATGTTCGCCAGGTTTGCGCACGAGTTGACGGTCTTGTACACCGGAATGGCGATCGCCTGGGTGTTCCCTCCGGAATCGGTCTGCGCCTGGTTGCTGTAGTTCACAATCGAAGTTGCCGGAGAGCAGGCGCTGATCGTCTGGTTCAGCAGGCTGGCACTCAGGCCCGCGCTGCCCACGACGGCATAAGGCGTATTACCCGCCAATGTCGCTGTATAAAGAAGTTGCGGATTTTCAGCAGAGATTGCAAACGACGCCTTCGAAAATGCTTTGGTCACGCGAAAGTAGCCCATACGCGCCCAAACCAGGCCTGCCACGTAATTTGGGTCGATCTGCGCAGGAAGCGCCACGTTGGCCGCCGCCGTTGTGATGCCCGCCTTGTTCTCCGCCGAAAGGGACCATCCCTGCCCTCCGGAGAATGTCCAGTGGCTGTTGGTCTCGGCCTCGGCTGAAGCAATCCGCTGCCGGAAAACATAGCTTGTCGACTGGTTGTCGTTCGATGTGGTGCCCACTCCGAGAAAGTCGCCCTCGAGATAAGCGCGGAGTGTGCCCCACGAAACTTTGCCTTCAAAAGCCACGCCCGCCCGTGACTGGCGCCCGGTGAGCATCGTTTCGCTCATGGTGTAGGAGTCTGCATGCTCATACGGAATCGAGCTCCACGGCGTCGCCTCCTCGCCGCCAGTAGCGTGCGTGCGGTAAACCGACTCCCCGTTGAAGAAGCCGTAGGGAACAATCGTGATCCCTTTGAAGTGCAGCGCATTCGGACTCTCGATTGCCTTCTTGATCTTCGTGGTCTCGTCCGATACAGTTGCCGCCAGGGAAACCTGGTTGCCTTTCAGATCCGATACGGTCGTCTGCAGAGTAGTGACAGCTGCGGCATTCTGGCTCACGGCCGCGTTTCCCGCGGATGCGTCTGCCTGTGCTTTTGCTGCTGCGGCTTGTGCATCGGCTGCCGCCTGTTCGGCCCTCTTGAGCCGTTCGTCCTTCTCGGCCATGCCGGTCTTAAGGCTGTCAATCTGGCTGGCCTGTGTGTCCAGAGCCTGGCGCAGTGCCTGAATCTGGTCCTGCAGGGTGGGCTGCGGGGGCGTCTTCGCCTTCGCGGCTGTAACGCGTTTCTTTGCGGGCTGGTCCTTGTCGGAACCGTGCGCGAATGGGGCAATCAGGGCGATGCCCATGATTGCCAAAGTGATGGATTTGGAAAATGACTTCATATGGCCTCTCTCTGATTGCAGGTCCCCGGGGTCATGACACCCGGGGGTATCATGGGTTCGACGACATGCTGCTTATCAGACAGGCTGATAAGCGGATTTTTAGGACTTCCCGAGGTTCCAGCCAATACAGGACATCTGGCTGTGATGAAAATCACATACGAAAGTGCATGAGCACCAACACACTCCTGATTGCATTCCGCCAACCGTCTTGTGCGATCCAAGTTGCCGCCGGATGGATGAGCAGGTGTCAATTCCACTACTCTCGTGAGGTTCTCAATGGAGATCGCTGCTCCTCCCCCAAGCTCATCCGCGCCCGCAAAAGGCAACACGCCAACCTCAACCCTCGGTATCGCACTCTCCGTCGCCGGAATCCTGGCCGCCTTGGCCGGGGCGGCCTTCATCTTGTCCACCAACCCCAAAACTGGCCTCTGGCAGCAGGGCTATGACCCCACCGGACACTGGTGGCTTTCCACGCTGCTGGCGGCCATGCCCGTCGTCGTGCTGCTGGCCTCTATGGCCGTCTTCAAGCTAAAAGCGCATATTGCTGCTGTTATCGGCCTGCTCACGGCTTTGATCATCGCTATTGCCATTTACCACATGCCCGTCCGCTTGGCGATGACCACAACGGTCTACGGTGCCGGATACGGGCTGTTCCCCATCTGCTGGATCATTCTGCCCGTCATCTTCCTCTATCAATTGACTGTCAAGACCGGCCGCTTCGTCGCCCTCCAGGAGAGCCTGACCAACATTACCGACGACGGCCGCCTCCAGCTCCTGCTCATTGCCTTCGCGCTCGGCGCTTTTTTCGAGGGCACTTCAGGCTTTGGCACCCCTGTCGCAGTCTGCGGCGCAATCCTCATCAGTCTCGGCTTCAAGCCCATCCAGGCAGCCGGCCTCTCGCTCATCGCCAACACGGCGCCGGTAGCCTTCGGCGCACTCGGAATTCCGATAGTCACGCTTGCCGCCGTCACCGGCCTCGACGTGCAGATGCTTACCAAGATGACTGCGATCATCCTCGTTCCCTTTTGCATGCTCGTCCCCTTCTGGCTCATTTGGGTATATGCCGGATTCAAGCGCATGGTCGAGGTCTGGCCGGCAATTCTCGTCGCCGCTGGAACCTTTTCCATCGCTCAGTACTTCATGGCGTCTTACTTCGGACCCTCCCTCGTAGCGATCGTCGCATCGTCTTCCACCATCGTGGCGCTCATCGTCTTCCTGCGGTTCTGGAAACCTAAGTGCGTCCTCAACGCGGCAGGGGAAGACATCACCAGCAAACCTCGCAAGCGCTTCGACCACAGCGCCGGCCACACGTTCAAGGCCTGGCTGCCCTGGCTGGTACTCAGTCTCGTCGTCTTCTGCTGGGGCCTTCCCCAGTTCGCCAAGCCTCTCGACAAACTCACTACCATTCAGATTCCCGTGCAGGGACTTCACAATATCGTCCAGCGCGTCCCACCAGTCGTCCTCAAGCCGGCCATGGAAGCAGCCGTTTACAAGCTCAACTGGGCAGCGGCAACAGGCACCGGGATCATGCTCGCAGCCATCATCTCCGGCCTGTTGATGGGCCTCGGCCCCATAGCGCTGGTGAAAACCTTCGTGAAGACTGTCTTCACCATTCGCTTTACCGTCATCACCATCGCCGCCATGCTGGCCCTCGGCTTCATCACGCGCTACTGCGGACTCGACGCCACCATGGGCCTGGCCTTCGCGCGCAGTGGTGCGCTGTATCCCTTCTTCGGCACGTTGATCGGCTGGCTGGGTACCGCAACCACGGGCTCCGATACCTCATCCAATGTCCTGTTCGGAAGCCTGCAAAAACTGACCGCGCAGCAGATCGGGGTCTCGCCGATACTCATGGCCTCAGCTAACTCGGCCGGCGGCGTCATGGGCAAAATGATCGACGCCCAGAGCATCGTTGTCGCGAGCACCGCAACGCAGCAGTACGGACAGGAAGGCTCGATTCTGCGCTTCGTCTTTTGGCACAGCCTGGGCCTCGCGTGCCTGGCCGGAGCTTTCGTTTACCTGCTCGCTTATGTCGAACCATTCAGCAAGCTCGTCGTTCGCTAGCGTAGCGTTTGCCTGTACCTACACCCGCGTTTCCCGGGTGTAGGTACACTTCATTTAAAACGGAAACCAAGTCCTTAGGAGTAGAGCGATGGCATCCCCGGTTGCAGTTCCAGAAATCCCCACCACATCCGCGGGCGACTTGCTCAGCGCTGAGGAAATTGGCCGCCAGTTGTGTGAGTTTCTTGATCCCGCGCAAGTGCTGACGCGCCCCATCGATCGCATCGCCTTTGCTTCCGACGCCAGCCTTTACCGCCTTGTTCCTCGAGCCGTCGCACAACCGGCCACCATCGATGAAGTCCAAAAGCTCTTTGAGTACTCCAGAAATAAGAAGATCCCGCTCACGTTCCGTGCCGGCGGCACCAGCCTCTCCGGCCAGGCCATTACAGATGGAATCCTCGTCGACATCGGTCGTCACTGGCGAGGCGCCAAGGTAGAAGAAAACGGCAAGCTGCTCCGCGTCCAGCCAGGCCTCATCGGACAACAGGCAAACCAGATGCTCAAGCTTTACGGCGCCAAGATCGGCCCGGATCCAGCATCGATCACTGCCGCGCGGCTCGGAGGAATCCTCTCAAACAACGCCAGCGGCATGTGCTGCGGCGTCGTGCAGAACGCCTATCACACGTTGCGCTCCATGACCTTCATGCTTCCTTCGGGTACGGTCATCGATACCGCTGCCCCGGATGCGGACGAGTGCTTCAGGGCCAGCGAGCCGCAACTCGCAGCCGGACTGCTTCAGCAGAAGCGCCGCCTTGAAAGCAATCCAGGTCTTGCGGCGCGCATTCGTTCCAAGTACAAAATGAAGAACACCACCGGCTACTCGCTTAACGCATTTCTCGATTTCTCCACGCCGGTCGAGATCTTTAGCCATCTGCTCATCGGCGCAGAGGGTACGCTCGCCTTCATTGCTGGGGCCGTGCTCGAGACGGTTCCTGACCTGCCCGTGAAGTACACCGGCCTACTCCTGTTCCCCAATATCCATGCGGCCTGCGAGGCAATCGTGCCCCTGCGTGAGGCTGGTGCGGCTGCGCTCGAACTCATGGATCGCGCCTCCATGCGCTCCGTTGAAGACAAGCCAGGCATGCCGGCTCAGATTCAAGGACTCCCCGAGGGCGCTGCTAGCCTGCTCGTCGAATTTCAAACTGCAAACGTGGCTGCTGCCACCGAGAATGCCGCCAAAGCACAGGCAGCCGTAGCCGGATTGAAGCTGCTCGGCCAGCCACTTTTCACCAGCGATCCTGCCGAGCAAGACAAGCTTTGGAACATCCGCAAGGGCATGTTCCCCTCCGTTGGCGCGGTGCGCAAAAGCGGTACAACCGTCATCATTGAAGATGTAGTGTTTCCGCTGGAGCACCTTGCTGACGCAGCCGTTGACCTCATCCATCTCTTTGAGAAGCACGACTACACCAACGCCATCATCTTCGGCCATGCCAAAGACGGCAACCTCCACTTCGTCATCACCCAGGGCTTCAACACCGAAAAAGAAACAGCCCAGTACCAGGCCTTTATCGACGATGTCGTCACCCTGGTCGTGCAAAAATACGACGGCGCACTCAAGGCCGAGCACGGCACCGGCCGAAACATGGCCCCTTTTGTTGAGACAGAATGGGGCCCCGAAGCCTACGCCGTCATGCAGCAGCTCAAGCAGTTGGCTGACCCTCACAATCTGCTCAACCCCGGCGTCATCATCAATCCCGATCCTCAGGCCCACATGGCCGACCTCAAAAGGATGCCGGTCGTCGAGCAGGAAGTGGACAAGTGCATCGAGTGCGGCTACTGCGAACCTAAATGTCCCAGCCGCGATCTCACCCTCACTCCTCGACAGCGCATCGTCGTGCGCCGCGAGATGCAGCGCTTAAAAGATAGCGGCACACATGACGCCTACGACGCTCTCAACCACGACTTCCCCTACATGGCCCTCGACACATGCGCCGTCGATGGCCTTTGCGCCACTGCCTGCCCCGTCTACATCGATACCGGCAAGCTCACCAAACGTTTTCGCCAGTTGCGCCACACTGAGCTTGCCAACCGCATCGCACTGCTTCTTGCCAGGAACATGGGGCTGATGGAGGTTGGCGCGCGTTTCGCCATGGGCGCCGGACACTTGACCCAGAAAGTCTTCGGCCTCGGTTTCATGCGCGGCATCACCGGCATCCTCAACAAGGGAACACGCTCCTTGATGGACGAAGCCTTCTGGCAATGGTCCGCCGAAATGCCCAGGCCGCGTCGAGGCGCCATTCCGGTTCGCCCCATCGCCAAGGCCGATGCCGTCTATTTCCCCGCTTGCATCTCGCGCATCATGGGTGCGCTTCCCGGCGAGCAGCAGGAGACCTCCACCATGCAGGCCCTGCTCAACGTTGCCGACCGCGCCGGAGTCAGGTTGCGCGTTCCTGAAGACACCCGCGGCAATTGCTGCGGCGTCCCGTTTTCCTCCAAAGGTTTTGAAGCTGCTCACGCCGCCGCCGTCAATCACACCGTGGCCAACTTCTTCCGCTGGTCCAACGGCGGGGAACTGCCCATCGTGGTCGACACCAGTCCCTGCACCTATGGCCTGAAAACATCGCGACCCGACCTCACGCCAGAGAACCAGGCAAAGTTCGACAAGCTTAGGATTCTCGACTCAGTCGAGTTTGCGCACGATGAGCTGCTGCCCAGGCTGCCGATCAAGCGCAAGGTCCACTCGGTTGCCCTCCATCCCGTCTGTTCGGCCACCAAAATGGCCATCGTTCCCAAACTCGTGAAGATCTCCAGCGCCTGCAGCGAAATCGTGATCGTGCCCCCCGATGCCGGCTGCTGCGCCTTCGCTGGCGACAGAGGCTTCCTCTTCGAGGAACTCACTGCGTCCGCCACAGCAACTGAGGCCGCGCAGGCCACTCAGGCAGACCACAACGGATACTACTCAAGCAGCCGCACCTGCGAAATCGGCATGACCCGAGCCACCGGCAAGGTCTACCAGTCCTATCTCCACCTGCTCGATTTTGCCTCGCGCCCCTGATCCTTTCCTGAATCTCCGCCCACCAGCCATCAGTGGCCAATCGTGAGGCGGCCGAGGCTCCAAGAGTGTTCGGAATCGGACACCCGCGCGCTGATGCGGTCACTGCTTCCGATCAGTGGCCGGCCGCACTCGGGAACAACCCCTTTTCTTTCAACAATCCCCGCGCGAAATCCTTTGGCACCCCAAGTGCACAGTTGTTCGTGTCATGGATATTGCTCGCCCGGATTTAGCGAAGAAGCGTCGTCGTCGGATGATCATCATCGGCGCGGTCGTGGTTGTGGTGGTTGCGGCGGCGCTCTTTGCCGTTTATCGGCTCAAACCTGCAGCGCCCACGGTGGATGGCTCCGCCGTCTGGCCTGACACCGTGAAGCGCGGTCCGATGATTCGCCAGGTGCGCGGGTCCACGGGAAGCCTCGTGCCGCGCGAAGACTCGATTGAACTTATCCCGGCGCAGACCGACGCAACAGTCGTAAGAATCCGCGTCCTGCCCGGAGCCAAGGTCAC
>Ga0182012_10002684_pt1 | contig 19203 bp, 21 predicted proteins | sample 612S2SmetaG_FD_120486 | JGI IMG/M metagenome (GOLD analysis project Ga0182012, IMG submission 120486) | Permafrost microbial communities from Stordalen Mire, Sweden - 612S2S metaG | ecosystem: Environmental > Terrestrial > Soil > Wetlands > Permafrost | place: Sweden: Stordalen | collected...
ACAGGAACGTGACATAGCTCTTACGTTTGATACGGATCGTGGTGGCGATGAGCAATTATCAACGAAGTCACGTTTAGCTGCGCTTGATGATGCGATTCTCAATACCACTCGTGAAATCGTAGCAACGGGCCATGAACAAGAAGTTCACAATGAGAAACTAGCAAAGCTTGAACTACAACGAGCGGACGTTCTCGAAACGCATCGTGAGCTAATGCAAGAGTCGGGTGCGAAGGCGGATCGAGCAAGTCAGAATGTCAATCTGGAAGCCGGGATCAGTGCGCGTGATATTACCGCTGCACAGGCGCCGGGTCGTGCTGGGGCAATTTCAGCCGCCAAGAATGCAGCGGCGGAAGCTGATGCCGCCGATAGGCTGACCGAAGCGCACAACAATCTCCTCGACGCGCAAAACGATGAACGTGACGCGTCCAATAGATTGACGCAAACAAAGCGTATCGAAGGCGTGACGGAAGATCAAATCCAGGCAAAGCGAAACGCGCTTCAAGCGGCCACCGATAAAGTCACGCAGTCAGCGACAGCGTTGGCAGTCGCCCAAGATCAATTGCGTCAGGCGTTACAGACAACGACAGTTGCGGTAACGGACGTGCGGTCGAAGCTGCTGTCAATGGCCCAGGCGGTCGCCGGTCCTGTGATCGACGCCCTCAATATGATTGGTGAAAACATCAATCCGCTCGTTGCAATCTTTTTGGCACTGTTTCAGAAGTCTAAGAGCTTCAACGACATCATGATTATCATGGGCAAGATCATTGATCAAGTTGCGCGCATCTTCGATGCGATGCGACCGGTGATCGACTTGCTGCTCGGTGTATTGGTCGGCGTCGTAAACGTATTTCTGTCGATGTATAACATTATTGTGACGCTGCTCGATGTGTTCGGGCTGGCAATTCAGAAGGTAAAGCTTGTTACCGATTCGCTCGACGGAATGAATCAAGCTGTTCCGATGTTGCAAATCACGCATGACATTCCAACCATGAATGAATTAAACTCGGGAAAGATTAGCGATCTTGTCGCGAAGCAAAACTCAACCAACGATCTATTGACGGGTTTTGACGCGCAGCTATCGCATCTTGGTGAGATCGCCGGAACTGCGCTTGGTATCTTTTCGCTGATGAAGATATTGGTCGCAATTGAATCCGGTAAGAGTATTGCGAGTGCGTTTGGGAGCGTTCTCAACTTCTTTGGGATCAAGAACACGCTTGGCGCTGCGAAGGATGTGATGGCGGCAAATGTTGTCGGCGGTCAAGCTGCACCGCTTGGCGGTGAAACGATCCTACCGAATAGTATGGCGGCAAACCTCCTCGGTGGTCAGGCTGCGCCCCTTGGTGGTGCTACAGTCGCAGCAAGTGATGTGTATTCCGGCGCGTCGATTAGCGCGATGTCGGGTGCTGACACTACCGATGCGGTTCAACAGGGGGTTGATGGCGCGCAGATCACGACGCAGATCGGGAGCGTGGCGAAGAACACGGGCGGCATCAACGCGATGAGCACCGGCATGAAGGATAGCCTCGCCGGGATCGCGGGCAACCTAGCAGGCGGTGCCATCAACAAGGCGCTCGGCGGCAACGCGCAGGATGCAGCGGCGCTCGGCTCTATCGGCGGAACAGTCGGCGCAATCTTCGGCGGCCCCATCGGTTCGGCAATCGGCTCATTCGCCGGTGAGATCATCGGCGGCATGTTTGGTCCGCACTACACAGACAATAAAAACCCTGACATAACAAACGCGCAGATCAATGGTGAAGACTACGGTCAAGCAATGGCGAATCTCCAAGGTTCCGGCATAAACGGAAGCGCCATGATGACTGCGAATAATAAGCAATACACTGCACAGGGAAGTGATGATTTCCTCCAACAGATTTCAGCGTATATTGCTCAAGGCGGTAAGGGCCTCAGTGCTGCATTGTTAAAAGAGTTCACGGGTGCAACCAGTATCACCGGCGGTAAGAATGGCATCCTTGATCTTGCGAACGGCGTCAATGAACAGTGGCAGCAGCTTGTGAATGATGCGAACACAGCAATGGCGGCTATCACAGCATCGGGCAGCAACACAGCAAACACAATGCAGTCGCTTCTCAGCGGCGCTACAAACTTTGATGTAACGCGACTGTTTGGCAATGGTCAAAGCGTAATGCCGGGTGGATCGACAAGCGTTTCGAGTCAAAACACGTCACTCGGCAACACGACGGCTGGTCTTGTCGTCAACATTGGGACAGTGAACGGCACGGATGCGCGCACGTTGCAGTCAGCGTTCCAACCGATCTTTGATGAGTTCGGACGACAATCGCAGATTACCGCCCGTACGCAGTCGTCGATGGTTGGACGGGGAGGACTGTAATGCCAATCGGTGCGTTCGGTGGCGGCGGGTTATCACCCGGCGCAGGCGTCACGGTTCAAGGACAAACGCCGCAGCTTGCGTTTGGATCATATCTATTTCCAATAACGTTCCAGGAAACGTCTCGTCTCGTCACGCTACCTTTCGATAAGAAACACATCCCGTTCAACTACGGTGATATGGTCGCGGTGAATACAAGTCCGAGTGCAAGAGACATTCAGATTAGCGGCCCAGTTGGTTCACTGATCGTCGGGAGTTCCGGCAACACGTTGGTCACCGCAGCGGACTTAGAAGCCGAACGCGGTTTGCTCGCTGGGCTGCAATTGCTAGGCCGTCAAGCATTATGGGTTGGCCCGCAGCAGTACATCTTCGCGTATTTGGAATCGTTTGAGCATAAGTTTTGGCAGGATGCTTACGGATGGCGCGTTGCTGATTGGGTGTTGAAGTTCTACTGCGACGATCCGCGCTATTATTCGTCGCTTCAAATCATGATGAGTGATACCGTTGGTGCGAATCTCGGTATGACGACAGTTGGGAATGTGCGCACTTATCCGACGTTTACGTTCTCACTTAGCAGTGGAAGCGGCATTGGTCCTTATGTTACTGCATCAGCTAGTACAGGGTCATTGATGGTACGGTTTTCACAGCTTATCATGGTCGCAGGATCGACGTTGGTAATTCAATGCGATCCGCGACCGAATACGCGCTCTGCTGCGGCACTATATACAGCCGCTGGTGTTACCGTCAACGCATTGCAGTACATCAGCGTGGCGAATAATGACCTGTCAAACAATTATGATGTTGGCGAATGGTTTCCGTTTATCGACCCGCATGATGGCGGAATAAACCTCATACACGGGTTTACGTCAGGATCACCAACTTGCACCTTTACCGCACAGTATAATGACCGATACTTATGAGTTCTCCAATTGTTCAATTCGTATGGCAGATCGCACCGGGGCTTGATCCATATATTACTCCTTGGACTACAGCGCTTCGAGTCCCACCAACTGTCGGCAATCGACTCGTTGCTGTTGCGAATGCGTTAGAGGGCGCACTCGTCAATGCAGCGGGTGGTTGGACATTAGAATGCAGTGCGCGGGTGGCGACCGGAGATAGTTACAGCACATGTGCAGTGTCGAAGATCGTGACGGCGGCAGACGCGCAAAGTAACTTGATTCAACCGTTCGTGATGGATATTTATGGTTATGTCATCAGCGTGTGGGAAGTTGCAGGCGGTGGTGCGGTTATCGGTGCGCAGACGGTTGTCGATGAAGTAGGACTGTCATATTCTGATGCCGCGATAACGGCGAGCAGCGCATGTGTAGCGTTATCAATTGGAACAACCAATGCTGCTCCACTAACGCTTGATATTACTGATACGTGGATCACTGATTCAAATGTCCCGCGCAATGCATCGTTTGATGGTGTTGCGTATGTGTGTGCTGCTCATTATCAATATGCGAGCGGCGCGAGTGTATCACGTACGGTAACATACAATGAATCCGGCAAGATGTCGTCAACGCTTATTCTTGTGTCAGGGACGTTCACGCCGGAAATCTATACACCAGTTATTCATGGAGTTGGGATCACGCCTTCGGCATCGGTCCCACAAGCGTTGCCCGAACAAGTAAACACATACAAGATTATCATTTACGATCATTATGGGCATATCGTGGACTTACCGCAGGATATTCAGTCGTTCAGCTTCGAGGACGTTGTGAACGGCGGAAGCGGTGCAGGATCGTTCTTCGTCAAGCGGCAGTATGTCGATCAGGGTTGGCTAGATTATCAATATCGTGTGCAACTCTATCTTAATGGGTCAACATACCCTTGGTACGACGGGCGGATTGTTGAGTTTGACCCACAGCAGTTTACAACGAATGATGAAGAAGGCATCACGGTAGTCTGCGAGGGATGGAGTACGCAGCTTGCTTATGCAATTGTGTCTGAGGTGTATACACCGACTACAGTTGGAACAACTGATGCGACACAAACGGTGCCGTTCATTCCGGCTGGTGCAACCAGTGTCGCAGGCGGAGTTCTCGACGCTGATGTGTATCTGAATCACATTCTCAGCACGTATGTAGATAATGCATCATTTCGGGCGTCAGTATGTCCATCGTTACCCATAATTCTTGATGCACTAAGTTTTGATGGCACAAATTTAGATAGTGTTATTGACCAGATCGTGAAGCAGGTTCTTGCTGACAGCACGTACTTGTACGAGTGGTGGGTTCGTGGTTCTAATGACGGCGGTTTGCCGGGTATTGTCATTCAACCGCAGCAGCTTCCGCCGACTACTGGTACGTCTGCTTCATACTTTGCACCGCCATCAACGGTCGGGCCATTGCGCGGATCAAAGCAAACGAATCTGATTGTCGAGTTCAAGAACTCAACGATCTATGAGGACATGAGTCAGAACGTATCACGCGGCTTATATAACATGATCGCGTTGTACGGCGGCGTCGTCAACAATGTGCAGATTTATGGTTCCTTCAAAGATTCCGTATCGATGGCGTGCTACGGAACGCGGCAACAAAAGGTAACGAACTCAAATCTGATGTCATCGCAAACGTTGGCAACCTACGCGGCAGCGTACCTACTGCAAAACGGCTATCCGCAACCGCAGGGCAGTTTCAAAAAGGTCTATATTGACGACTTTGCACGTGCTGGTCAGTGGTTTCAAATCCTAGAGGGCGGGGTTGGTCAAGGTGCGTCTGCGTACGATGGAAGGATGTATACAAGCGCGTATATCGGTGTGCCGCAAGCAGAGGGCTCATCAGTCACAACGGGTGCAAATGCGCCGTCAGAGTTATCGGGCGGCGGGACATTTACTCGCCCAGCTTACGGGTTTGTTCCTGACGATCAGATGTTCACTACAGCGGCAGCGAGCAGTAAGCCGTGCCGCGCAATTCGAGTTCTCGTCACGATGCAAGAACAGACACATCGCATTGAGCAACAGGTGTTCACTACAGCACCGCGTCCGTTCATTGATCATATCTTCTATGGTGCAATCAATTACACGCTTAATAGTCTTGCGAGTGCAGCCGGTGCGCAAAACCCGGCGCAACTGCTGAGCTACTTCATAACTGATGGAGCACCATCGATTGCACCTACTACTGGTGCAACATCATCGAACCTCATTCCCGATCCGTTGTTTAATAAGGGCACGGTTTGGGATACAAACGGCCACTCGAATAATTCATACAGTACGGTATGGTCATTTGGGTTGATTGACAATATCTCGTTTTGGATTCAGAACATTGGTACGGCTGCTGCGCCTATTGGTCAGCTACAGCTTGGAGGTGCATACGGCGGTCAAAGCTTAAACTGCACGGCACTCTCGAAAGCGTTCGCGTACGATCCTGGTACATATACGCTTTCATTCACAGTCAATCGCGCAACCGCAGATGGATTAAGTCCGTCATGGTCACTTGTAAAAGATAGAGGACAAGGTATATGGGCGTCAGCTTATGGTTCCGCTGATATAATTGCTGGCACGACGGCTATCGCAACGGTCGGTGCAACACACACGGTAACATTGACATGGACAAACACTGGTGTAGTGCCGTTGATTGCGCATGTGTTTTTTCAAAGTAACGGCGTACGGTTTATGACAACAGGAAATCCCGTCCTGGCGTTCACAGCATCATGAGCGCGCCCATTGTTCGCTACGGTGCGATGACAGGATATTTCGGTGTCTATGGGATGGCGACATATACACCACCAAGCACTTATACATTTCAAGGTGTCACCTACAATGGACTTCCACTGATCGATATTGGACTTGCACAGTTGTACGCTGCCGACACGACGCTGAGTGAAACTGGTCAAGGTGATGGCTCTTACACGGTGACGTTTGCTTGGAACGAACAAGCAGTATACGGTCCTGGCAATCCGCAATTCGACGGCGACACGGAAACGGTAGTTGGCCCAGCACTTCACGTATGCAAGCGAACGAAGAATAATGCAATCGCTTCGCCGTACGATCCGCGTGTGCATAAGCTGACGGAGTATCTTGTCGTCAATGGTTTAATCACTGGTCAGCGTGATGTGCGTATCATGGGCGCATCAAATTCCGATCTAACATCGACGGCATCGACGACGGCAACGGGTAATTCCACAGCATCTAACGTCACATCAGTTGGTGCAACGGCACCGCTTGCGAGCAGTGGCGGATTGACTCCGGTCATTTCCATTGCCTCTCCGATTCCGGTTGCGGACGGCGGTACGGGGACTGCAACTCCGGCGCTTGTTGCAGGGACCGGGATCACGATTGCAGGTGTGTGGCCCGACAACATGATCAGTTCGACGGGGTCGGGTGTTTCGGCAGTCACCGCAAGCGCGCCGCTCTCAAGCACGGGCGGCGGAACGCCAAACATCTCTCTTTCGATCCCACTGCCGATAGCTGATGGTGGCACCGGCACAGCAACACCAGCACTCGTAGCTGGGACCGGAATCACGCTGTCAGGTGCATGGCCCGACACGACGATTAGTGCATCAGCATCTGGCAGTACAACGCTTGGTACTCTCACCGATATTGATTTCACGACCCTTGGGCCGGGAAAAGTGCTTGCGGCTGTTGCGAGTAGCGGTAAGCCGTATTCATTCATCGCACTGACAGCAGCGAACATCAGCCTCGGTTTGACTGCTGAAGATGGAACACAGCTTACGGCAGAATCCGGTCTGCTTCTTTACTCGAACTAAGAAAGAACATGCATGGCAACCGAAGCTATCTCTGGACTCCCGACAGCAAGTTCCGTCAGCGGCAGCGACATTGCTGTAATCAATCAATCAGGTACGACTAAGACAGCGGCATTATCATTGATTGCCGGGTTGGCAACAGGCGGCGGTAGCGGAGGTATTACAGCAGCGGCAGGTGTGCCGCGTGGAGCGGGAACAGTTGGGCAGTTCGCTGCATCGTCCGATGGCGTTCCCGGTGCGTTGCTATTCGGTTATGTCACAAGCGGAGTGTTTCCCATACCGATAAATTGGGGTGTGTATGCCCTTGGTCTTGCGGCGGCAGGCGTTGCGACTGTCCCGATGATGCGCGGAACCACGTCCGGCTCACTACTGATTTCGTTTCTCACGCAGACATCAACAATTCAAGCAACGTTGAATACCGGGTGGACTTCGATCTATCTTAACAACGGCCCGACGCCGGTCATCGAAGCAGCTTGGGCGTGGGCAGTAGGCGGTGCGGCCGATACAAAGCCATACACACTAACATCAACGGAACCGGGATGTATTACCATTCTCGAAATTGCAAATGCGAATACATCGTCGCCGATTGCGTCAAGCTATAACGGTTACCAAGGCAATACGTTTGCACCTAGCGCAAATCAGTTAGTTGTCGCGTGCGTGTCGATGCTTTATCCAACGCCGCTTGCTACTCCGCCTGGGTGGATGAAAACGCAAATGGTCAATGCTAAGACGATAAACTCTTCTCAGCAACTTATAGCGGCGCCGTTTGTTGTTCCACTCATTGCAGCAAATACTAATGACGTGGCTACATTCGGACCAACCCTTAATCTGACAACCGGGTTTGTGGCAATCGCGCCCGGTTCGGCGACGGAAAACTATTGGGCACCAATTGGATAATAAGGAGACATCATGGCAAGACTGCGGCGGCGATTCACAATCATTGATCACGAGGACGCAAACTGCGTGGAGGTTGGCAAAGCATATGTGCTCAGCCCAGCAAAGAATCCGGCCGATCTTGCGGCGCTTCATACGCTTGCGGAGAACGTTGAACCGGAACTCGCAGCAGACATACGTGCGCACATTGCTGAAATCGAATCGTTTCCGCACCGGCAACTCGGCAGCTACGGTGCGAAATGTTTACCTCACGTTACACATCCAAAAGTAGTCGAGTTTGCACAGAACCGATTGAAGGGAACATAATGCAACACATCAACGACGCAGGATTATCATTGATCGAATCATTCGAGGGTGAAAGACTACGTGCTTACCCGGACCCTGGAACTGGTTCTGATCCTTGGACGATAGGGTTCGGACACACTGCACAAGTGCATCCGGGCGAGATCATCACCCATGCCCAAGCAATTGCATTTCTCAAAAGTGATGTTGCGAATGCCGAGAATGCAGTCAGCAACGCATGTAAAGTAACGCTGACGCCGAATCAGTTCAGTGCGTTGGTATCGTTCGAGTACAACACCGGTGCGTTTCAGAACGGTGCGCCAATTGTGAAGTGCATCAACGCGAAAGATTGGCACGGCGCGATGACGCATTTGAATCTGTACGTCTTTCCACCGGCTGCAACGCCAGGGCTTACACGTCGGCGTGCAGCAGAGACAAAGCTGTTTAACACACCATGAACGTTCCGGCAAATTGGTTCCAGGATGGGCAGCATTTACTAGTGCTTGGTGGCGGAGTGATTATCTTCGCCGGTCAAGCGGTTCAGTTTTGGCGGCAGAACGTCGGCAACGAACGGGTGCGCGAACTGCACAACATCGTGCAGTCGAACGACAAGGAAATCTTGGGCGAATTGTCAGCCGCGCAAAGGTCGCTTGATAAGGTCGTGACCGCTATCGTTGGCCGCGTAGATCGACGCAAAAGCCCGCCGGGGAAGCCGCCGATATGGGCTAACGGGGGCGCAGGAAGGCGCGCTGGCGATGCAGGGGGACCACCCCCTGCACCGGCTTAGCTGTCGTCTGTGCCGTCCTTCGTCAGTGTCAGCGACACATACTCGACTTGCGCGCCTTTGAGTGTCGCGGCAAATTCATCGAGCGTGATGTCACCGCGCTCGATCATCGCTGCAACGTATGTATGATCCGGCGCACGAGTGTAGGCAGCAAGTGGCGCTGATTTGCTGTCGAGCAGCACGAGCAGCTTACCGTCGTCGGGTTTGCGGCGATCCTGTTTGATGCGGCGCGCTACATAATGATAGCCGCTGCCTTCATCGAGCGTAAACGACTTCGCATCAACATCGGTCGGTATGATCATGTTGAGCTTTTTCTTTAATGCGGCCTTGTCTTTCTCTAATTGCTTTTCAAGAGCTTGAAGACGCGCATATTCGCGAACGATCTCGATTGGATCGTTCACATAGTCTTTCTGCCGTAACTTTGCGAAGGTTCGTTTCTCTGAAGCGTTCATGATAGCATCCTTTTCTGTCGTCCAATCAAACGGCGGCGCTTCGCAGCGAAGTCGCCCCAATGTGCGTTGTCGATTATCACTTTGATCTGTCGTGCTTCTTCGAGTGTGAATCGGCGAGTTGTTTTGACACCGAACTTAATCCGATGGCGCGGTTCCGGTAGCGTTCCTTCACTGAAATGCTTACGCATGACTTGTGGATGACGACCAACGAAGTCCGCGAGTTGATTCATATCGAGCAGCCGTATGTTGTCGCTCACTGTGCCTGCGCTTTCTGTGTCAAATTGTCCGCGTGAAGCTCCTTCTTGTCGAGTACCTTCTCAATGCCGTGGTCGATAGTAAACTCGCCGTCAGGATGTTTCGCTGTCGGCGGTAACATAGCGAGCAGCGTATACACATTGATGCCGGTGTGCGCCTCTGAACCGATCCTGCGGGCACGAGCTTCAAACTGATCGACGTACGCCTGTGACCATTCTTTGTCGATGTGGATGATCGCAGACGCGGCGGTAAGGTTGATTGCTTCCCGACAAGCAGCAACACTTGCAATCAGAACGCTGCACTCGGGATCGCTTTGGAACCGCGCAATTGCCTTGTCGCGATCCGACATTTTCATTGTGCCAGTGACTACAACCGGATCAAAACCTCCAAGCTCGCGTTGAAGCTCGCTGATCACTTCGAGAAATTGGGTACCAATCAGAACTTTCTTGCCGCTGGCTACAAGGTCTTCGACCAAGCTCAGTGCTGTCGCCGTCTTTGATGACACATAGTCGCGTTCGAGGAATTGCGCGATGCTTGACGTTATCTGTTTGAGCCGCATGACGACGGTCTGCTTGTCGATCCGTTCGCCATCCTCATCAACGAGCGTGTCGAGATAGAGCAATGACTGCTTCTCAGCAGCACGATAGCGCAGCGTTTCTTCGGGGTTGAGCATCACTTCAACATTAGTGCGAATGAACGGCGGCAGTCCCGGCATTTCCTCGTCTTTAACACGCCGGATCATGGAATTACCAATCATACCGCGCAGTTTCACGAGGCCGTCCGGTTTGTAGCCAACCACCATCTTGAGTCGCTTTACTCCACCGGGCGAGTACGTGATCGTCTTTAACGTTTGTTGCTCAAATGTCTTCCACGGTCGCCTGTCGATCTCAAGCCAATTCAGCACGTTCCATGAATCCTCTGCTGAGTTCACAATGAACGTTCCGGTCATTGCTGTTTTACGATTCGCTTGCAGTGCATGGATCGCGCTTGCCTGTCGCGCTTGATTATCATTCAGCGGCGTTGACTTCGCTAAGTGAGCTTCATCTAACACGATCCAATCCCAATGTCGGCGTCCGAGTTCGTCAATGTCGGCGCGCATGGTCTGCCATGACACAACGAAGTAGCGGAGTAAATGATTGGGATCGCTCGTGAGCAGCTTACGACGTTGCGCGACAGGTCCGCGAAGCAAATGAATGTCACACGGAATACTGAACATCTCAAGCTCGTTGCGCCAATTGCTAACGCTTGATGCTTTGGCGACAATCAACACGTTTCGCATGTTCGCGCAGCCATCTTGACGGCGACCTTCTTCGTGAACGTATGACACGGCGTCGATGAGTTGCTTGGACTTACCAAGGCCCATTTCATCGAGCAAGAGGGCATACTTGTGCTTGATCAGCCAAGACGTGCCGGTGGCTTGGTAGTCGGCGGCAGTGAGGCCGAGGAGCGTGTTCTGCTCGCCCCATGTCGGGCGCAGGGGCCGAAGGTCGCCCAGTACTTCCGTAGGCTTCGTATGCTCGAACGGATCGGCGGGAACGAGGTCGAGCAGCGTTGGGTCCTCGATCTTGATCGCGCCGGTACCCACAGCTAGGCAGAACGCGGGGAAGCCGTCACGGGGCACCATCCATCCCCCCGGCGCAAGGCGCGCACCAGGGACGCTCTTAGCGGCTGCTATGAGCCACGGATCATGCTCGAATTGAAGCTGCACGGTATCGCCCTGGGCGACGGCAACGACACGACTCATAGGTTACCGAGTTCCCCGCTCGGCGCGAACTCTTTCCCACAGTATGAACACACTTCGTCTACGGAAATAGGCTCGTAATCGCACAAGCATCTCGGACTTTGAGGCTCCTGTTGACCTTCATTGCAGTCAGACCCATGCCAAAGTCGCGAGCCGTTGGAGTGATAATGCCAGCGGGTTCCGCCAGCATATCTACGACACGTTATCGTCGGCTCGTTGTTCAACGGCTCAACCCCGGATCGACTCCACGAGCATGTTGTGAAAGGCAACAAGCTCATTGAAACAGGTATTGCGAGCAAGTTCCCAAGCCTGGGCGATTGCTGCATCGCCGTCATCTTCATCGATCTCGATCTCGACGTGTGCAGCAGGCTTTACGTTTGCGTACCGGTCAGCGTCGTTGCGCGTCAGCGGTTCGAGCGGTGTGGTCTTCTCAAGCGTGAATGCGATGGTTCTAATTTTCATTCGTTGCTAACTTCAATTGTGGATTGAGCAATGAGTTGAGTACATGACGTGATAGATCGTAACACAAACCCATTGCATTGACATCCACGGGGGCGTAGTATGACGGAACGCCTTTACGCAATGAAAAAAGCCCCGGAATCATCACCCCCGAGGCTCATTCATTGCTCACTAACTTGGAAAGGATCAGAACTCCGTTGCAACAACAGACTAACACGCGCAGCGTTGCGCGTCAACCTCGTATACGTTACGGCAGCATTAACGTTCTACAAGCGGCGCATTTAACGTCATACGCGCAGTTCAGAACATTCTACGTCCTGACAACGTACGCGAACGAACATGGCGTATGCTTTCCATCACTTGCAACGTTGATCGCGGAAACAAAGCTATCACGTCCAAGCGTGTACCGCGCACTAACGCATTTATTCAAGACCGGTCTTGTCACGCGCATGCAGCATGACAACCGGTTTTTTCAATTGCACGAGTCGCCGCTGGGCGACACGGAATGTCTCACTAATGAGACGGATTCGGCGCTTGAAAGTCTCACGGCTGATACATCAAAGTCTCATGGGCGAGACAGCCTTCCTTATAGCAACAAACCCAATGAACACCCCCAAGGGGGAGAGGCCGACGTGAGCAATCCCAAGATCACGAACATCACGAGCCGTCAGCCCAGCGCACCAACGCCAGTTCGCGAGTTCGGCAAATACAGCAAGCAGAAGCAATGGGCGGAAGCTCGCCCAGCTTCTAACGAATCACAACGCTTGGCAGAACACATACGCAAGCTCACCGGCATTGTGATCACCGACGCGCATAAGTTCGACACGGTGTCTTACGGTGAGCCTGTCTTACATCAGTACATCGACGAAGCGTGGGGCATTCGCGATGCGCTCAAGTCGGATCAGTTCGCGGTATTCAATGCTGCGAAGGTGTTGTATTACGCCGCCAATCGTGATCGTTTGCGTTTGAGCACTGGCGCGGATCGCAGGGAAGCGTACCTACGTGATCGCGTTGTTCATGTTGATCGCGTGTTGACCGAGATGTTAAAACTACCACGTGATCAACGACTCATCCAACTTGCCAAACTCATAGACGCGTTCCACGTCACGCGGCAAGAACTGTCAGGGCGTGTCGATCATGCCGAACTCGATGAGTTGTCTTCGTGCTTTGTCAATATCTGATCGTCTAGTGCTTGCAAACATACCGAAGCGTTATTTCACGCCGGATCGCGAACGTTTACTTCGCGCTGTTCCTGTGATTTACGATACTTACGTTAAGTTTGTTGATGAGTGGTTGCTGTATGGATCAAAACTCGTTGCAATCAGAGGTGCGGCGAAAGCTGGCAAAACGTCGGTTGCCACCGGCATTATGATCGAGATTATCACTCGTCATTATGATGCGAACGAGCGCGAAACGAATCCGTTCTTATATGTCAACGCACCGTCAGCGTTTGCCGAGATCGCGAGAACACGTTTCGTTGAGCCAAACCTTAATTCACGCATGGCGGAAGCTGGACTCTTGATCATAGACAACATCCACATGCTAGACGTACGCGATGTAGCGAAGTTGTGTGTGCTTGTAATGCAACGATGCGATGAGCAGAAGTCAACGATTGTAACGATGACTCCGACATTTGATACGAATGACGTGAGCTTTCAACAGAATGTATTAGAGGGAAGGATCGTATTATTGTGATCGCTGAGTTGCTTAGTCGTGTTGTGTCACATCACGAACTGATGCCGAACGACGCTCGCATGAAGAAAGTCTTCTTCGAGTCGTTCAACATCGAATGGGAGTATTTAGTCGATTATCATTCGCAGTTTCACGCGTTACCGAATGTAGCGACGTTCTGTGGTCAGTTTCCTGACTTTCCATACATTTCTACGGAACGCAATGCACAATGGCTGCTCGATGAAGTTGAGCAAACGTACATCGAGGGACTCAATCGTAAGATCACCGATGAGTATGCGGAACGCAACAAACTCAATCCGCGTGATGCTGCGAAGTGGCTTGGAAACGAGTGGCGCGCTACGCTGATGCCGTACGCTTCGATTAGCGTCGGCGTACCGGATGAGTTCACTCATGGTCTTGAATCGTTCACACGTTGGAAACATCGCGAAGGCGAAAGCACAACCGGCATTCCGAGTGGCTTTCACTTGCTCGATATGGAAACATCAGGAACGCAGCGTGGCGAGATCGAGATGTGGTTTGGTCGACCGGGTGAAGGTAAGTCGCTCTACTTACTTTATGGTGCGATTGCAGCTACACGAGCCGGGTACAACGTGTCATATCTTTCGCCTGAGATGTCGATTACCGAAGTTCGCGCACGATACGATGCGTTCATGTTAAACGTATCAGCAAGAAAGCTCCTTGCGCGTAGCATGTCGCCGGATGAGTTTGAGAGTACGTTTGCGTTCGCGAGGACAGTATACTCATCGCTCGATTCATGGGGTGAGATGTATGTACGTGAAGCGCAGGGGCACGCGGGGCGATTCACCGTAGCGGACTGTGCGCGGATCATCGAACTCGATCATTGTGATCTTCTTGTCATCGACGGGTTGCTATTCATTGACCCAACCGACATGAACGTTGATGTCCGTAAACGACTCACGACGCTGATGGAAGAACTCAAAACACTATCGGTCAGTTCCGGCGTACCGATTCGGCTCGCACACCAAGCGAATCGTAAAGCAGACGAAGTTAAGGCGAAGCGCAAAGGCTGGCTCACAGATTACATTCCCGATCTCGGTAACTTCGCGGAAGCTGGCGCCGTCGAGCAATTTGCTAATAAGGCGATTGCCATTCGTCAAATCGGTAATCGTGTATTCCTCGCGCTTCGTAAGAATCGCAACGGTGAAGCCAAGTTGTTCATGTCATTCCACCATGACATAGATCGCGGAATTATCTCGGATGCTAAGGTCGAAGATGGTTTAGCAGAAGTTACGCGAGCGTTACCGCCTAATGTACCACCTCCTCCAAGCAATCAAGGCCGTCCGTTCTGATGGCACGACCGCGCATCTATGATCGCATCGACAAGTTGGCGCGCTACACACCGGCTTGCGTCGAGCTTGGCTTACGTGAGATGGGCTGCGACATGAAGATAGGCCCGAAGGAAGCGGTGCTGCGATGCTGCTTTCACAACGACAAAGGCAAGCCGAACCTGTACGTCAATCTCGACGACAAACCCGGCGTTTATCATTGCTTTGCATGCAACGCAGCCGGGAGCTTCGAGGGCTTCGTGATGGGTTACATGTCGTGGCCGATGTTCAAGGCCGTGATGCAGTGCCGCGAATGGGCGCGGCGGGTGGTGAACGAGCCGCCCCCGGAAACGCTGCCGAAGCTGGTGACATTGTCGGATGAGGATCGCCTAGCTCCATACCGCTACCGGCATGCTTACGTCTATGAGCGCGGGTTGACCGAGGCCACGGCCCAGCGATTCGACATCGGCTATGATCGCACAGCGAATGCGATCACGATCCCTTGGTTCTCGTCGAACGGCTCGCTCGTTGCGATTAAGCGGCGCAGTATTCTCTCGAAGTATTACATCTTCGAGGCCGGTTCCGATCTCAGTGCGACGTTGTTTGGCTTGAGTCATGTGCGTCAGCATGCGTATTTGTGGATCGTCGAAGGCGAGTTCGATGCGATGTTTATGGATCAATGCTTTCGCATCGCACACTTTGATAATCATCATGCGACTGCGCTCGGCGGCAAGTATCTTCATGATGAGCAAATCACCGCGTTGTGCCGACGTGAGCCGGTATCCATTGTTCTCATGTTAGACAACGACAGTGCTGGCAGGGAAGCGCAGGCACTTGTCAAGCGTCGGCTGCTGTCGAGAGCGGTCGTTGTTGATGCGCCGTATCCGTCCGAGGATACGCACGATCCAAACGGTTTATCATTCGAGCAAGTCATTCAACTTGCACACCTAACAGCGAAAGGCAAATAGCAAATGGCACGTGGTCTACAAGCAGCGATGCGTATGCACGAGGAGAACTCGGGCATGGGATATACACCTTTCAAGATCGAGAAAGACAAGGGTACCGAGCAGGTTCGCGTATTGCGCGTTCCTGATGAGTGGGTCAGTTTGTGGATTCACAACGTTTGGGAGAAAGTAAAACCAACGCGTTGCGCTGCTACCGAACAACAGATCGACGGCGAAACGAAGGAAGATCGCAAGACATGCCCATTGTGCATGATGGACATTCCGCGATCCGTGAAGACGTATATTCCGGTGCGTGTTCGTGGTGATGATCATTCTGATCGGGTGCAAATGATCGTGTATGGTCGCGATCACTTTGCACAGGTCGCAAACGTTCTTGACAACTTGCCGCAAGGTAAGGACATCACGATGTTTGACATCAAGATCGTTCGCAAAGGTGAGAAGCTGAACACGACGTACTTCTGGAACGTCGTCGCCGATCCTGATCTCGCTCGTCCGTTGAACGAAGCGGAGCTTGAGCTTGTCATACCGGACATGGAAGAACTCATCGAGGTAAAGGAGGAACACGAGTTGCTTCGACGCGCAAACGGATTCGCACAAGCCGAGGCAGCAACGCCGGTTGAAGCGGGGTCAAGTAACGGTAAGAAAACTCCGTTTTAATGCGGTGGTGTCGTGACTGTTGTGTTGTGCGTGTCAAGCTCAACACAACAGTCTGTTCCGGTTGCCGCAAGAAGCGGCGCAACTTTGCTAATAGTGTCTATGAAGAACGAGCGCACCGTGCAAACAATGGAACTATTCGAGTTCTTGCCAAAGCCTAAAGGCGACAAGAAGGTACTTCGCGAGCTAACGAAGCGCGAACGAACCGCAGTTGTCCCGCTAAACTTCACGTTTGTTCAGAACGTGGAGCAAATGCAAGCCTGTGTGCGAGCAATCGCTACTGCGCGCAAGTTTGTGTTCGATCTTGAAACGACCGGCGTTGATTGGGTTGATTGGTCGGTATGTATCGGTATAGCCGTTCGTGTCAACGCTAAGCAAGTCAGGGCGTGGATCATTCCGACGAGTATGCAGTATGCGGCGCGTAACTTCACGCCTGCCGAGATCAGAGACACGTTTCGGGAGTTCTTCGAGGACACTGGCATTACGAAGGTCGGACACAACATCAAGTTCGACATGCATAAGCTCTACAATACCTACGGCATCGAAACGTTGGGGCCAATCGAGGATGTCATGGTCGCCCAGCATCTACTCAACGAGAACGAGCGTCATGGCTTGGCAGCAATCGCAAAGAACTGGCTTAAGATCGACTCGTGGAAGTTCAAGCAAGACGGTCATTTCAATGTATGGCCGCTCAAGATGGCAACAACGTATCTCGGTTCCGATTGTGAACTAACATTGCGTGTTCATGAGTGGCAGAACTGTGAAGCGGAGGGCACGTTTCCGGTGCTGCCCGAACTCGCCAAGCTGTACTACGAAGTAGAGTTGCCAAACGTCGAGATCGCGTACGGCATGGAGCAGGCCGGTATCGGTTGGGATGGCGAGTATTTCGAGAAAGTCGTTAAGCCGGAAGTTCAAAGTAAACGTTCAGCAGCAAAACTCCGTGTGCAGGAAGTGATTGGGCCGGTGAATCTCGACAGTCCAAGTCAAGTTGCGAACGCGTTCTTCAATGGACTCGGACTAGATCGCATCGACGGCAACAGTCTCGACAAGAAGGTTCTCCGTAAGCTACGTGATTCACATCCGGTGATCGCACACTTCGAGGAGTATCGAAAGTATTCAACGTTGGATCGCATGTTTGTGAACGAGCTACCACTGCATGTTGTCAATGGTCGCATCCATCCAAGTTTCCGCACACTCGGCACAAAAACAGGACGATATTCTTGCAGTAAACCGAATCTTCAACAATTACCGAAAGCGTCCATTGGGCCGCTCATTCGTCGTGCATTTATTCCGTCACCCGGTTGTGTTCTCGTCACGATGGACTATGGGCAGATCGAGCTTCGCTGGCTCGCTGAGCTATCCGATGACGAACGGCTTAAAGCTGCGTTCGACTCCGGTGAAGACATTCATAGCGCGACGTGCGTGATGATGTTTCCCGGTCAAGTCACGATGGAAATGCTCAAGTTGAACAAAGATCACCCACTACGGGTGCGCGCAAAGACGATCAACTTCGGCATTCTCTACGGCATGGGTCCGGGGTTGCTCATGGATACGATCAACGCGCAAATTAGTGATATGTCGCAATGGGTTACGCTCGACGATTGCAAGGCGCTTATTGCGTTGTGGTTCGCGACGTTCCCGAACGTTAAGAAGTACGTCAATCGAATGAAGGCGCTTGTTTACCGGCAGGGCTTTGTAACAACAGTGCTCGGTCGTAAGCGTCGGTTGCCGGATGCAAAGTTGGATGATCGTATCAAGTCATCAATGGCCGAACGTCAAGCGGTCAACGCGCCGATTCAAGGCAGCGCAGCGGATATGCTCAAGGTCGCGTCGATCAAGATTCGCTCATTCCTTCGTAAGACACACTATCCGTTCACGCTGCTGCTTGCGATCCACGACGAACTTCTCATGGAAGTGCCGACTGAATGGTTGCGTCATCATCCCGGTTCGCTCAACGAGATTCGCGACGTGATGGCGAGCGCAATGCAGCTTCGCGTTCCTGTTGTCGTATCGGTGGATACGCTTTCGCGCTGGGGTGATAAAGTATTAGACGACGAGCTTGAGTTGAAAGAAGTTGTATGAAGCTCACGGAGTTCATTCATATTGAGCGGCATGAAGCGAAAGTTGGCATGTCGTGTGAAGTCACGCCCGGTCATGTCTCGAAGCATTATGTGAAGATATGGTTCGAGCGGGTTGGCATCGCTGATGGAAAGCCGCAAACAGCCCGGATCGAGCTTAATGCTTGTCCCGCATGCTTCGCGCAATTCGCACTTGATGTGTCTCAGATAGGCCGCGATGTCAGTACGGTACACTAAGCCGCTTAGTCCGCTCGCGAAGTTTACGGCGTCGATCAAAGCGGTCGATAAGGCGAAGCGTAATCCGGCAGAGTCGCTGGTAGCGATCATCGACGCGTACACCGAGAGCGGGCAATTCGATACTTACATCACCGAACACGCAGCCGATGTCGTCAAATACCTCAAGCCGGAAACGAAGCGCGCAGGGCGGTGGCGCGCATCGGCAGCGGGGAAGTGTCTGCAAGAGCAAGCCTTCAATGTCGTGGATCGTGAAAAGCCTGGGCGGTTTAAGCGCGGCCCAGCTATCACACCACGTCGCGTAGAAACGCTGCGGGCGCTTGCCAACGGCACCTTCACCCATATCCGCTGGCACATGCTGTTCGACGCTCTC
>Ga0182012_10002686_pt1 | contig 19189 bp, 15 predicted proteins | sample 612S2SmetaG_FD_120486 | JGI IMG/M metagenome (GOLD analysis project Ga0182012, IMG submission 120486) | Permafrost microbial communities from Stordalen Mire, Sweden - 612S2S metaG | ecosystem: Environmental > Terrestrial > Soil > Wetlands > Permafrost | place: Sweden: Stordalen | collected...
ATGACCGGCCAGGGTTGCCGACCGAGCAAGGTGACGCGCCCGCGCAATTTTTCGCGATAGGGGAGGCAAAGTTTGCGCACATCATTGATGCTTTGCTCCGGAGAAGGTTCGTCGCTGAACAGGCAATCGGTGCCGATGCCGCTCAGGTAACAATGGAAGGGTACACCGTCGTCGGTGAGCCGGGCCAGCGCCGCCAGTAGCACGTCATGGCCTTTGTGAAATGTGGCGCGGGCTGGATAAAAAATCACCGGCTCAACTCGTCTCCATGGATTCTCGGCTTCGGGGACGGTTGTCACGGGCGGAGCCGGCAGCAAAAGCACTTCGACCCGTTGGTGAGCGGACGGATCCAAGGTGAGCAATTGGCTGCGCGTCATCGAAGAGTCGGTAATTACGCGCTGGGCGTATTGGAGCCAGTCACGGTATCCTTCGTGAATCGGCGCCGACGTAGTATCAGGAAAGCCCAAATCATGCACAATGCCCGCAGTGGGTAAATCCAGGCGGGGGAAAGCCTTTTGATGCACGCAAATTTCGAAAACATGAGTCAGGCGGTTATGCCGGCAAATTTTGCGCAGGTAACTATGCGAAAGACTGGTTTGCAGTCCATTGGGCAACCAGCCGTCCGGCAACCGGCGCAAGGCCGCCCAGATCATCCCCTGCCACGATTGGGTCGGTGGATATAAATCAATGATCTCGATTCGCGTGCGGTCTATATTCTCCAGGCGATTCAGACAGTTTTGGATGGAACAGGCCCACACCAATTTCTCCGTCCGTGCCGCCAGCGCGGGCAGCAAATAACGCCGGACGGTGTCCACGCCTCCGGTCACTTGCCACGATTCATCCAAAATCAACAGACGCATTTTAAAGTTTCCCGGCTAGGCTGAAGTTGGCAACGAGCGTGGTTTTTCCGGCAGAGTAGAAAGCAGCGCCACCGCGCGCGCCCTCCCGCGGATTTCCGCGTCGTGCAAGGTGCGGGTCAGCGGCGGCATATGCCGGCGCTCCCAGGCGGTCAGCCAGCGGCGGGTGCGTGATTGAGGCGTGGGTTTCCACGTAAGATTATGTAAAAAGGCGAGAATGGTTTCACCATAGGCTGTCGCTTCGGCCAATCGCAGTAGGTAGGCTGGCTCGACGCGCCCGGCGGACATTAAGTGGTCCAGGCGTAGAGAGGGAAATTTTCCGGTTCCGAATCCTAGGCGCAGGCTGGTGGCTGCGAGATCGCGGTCACCCGAACCGGTCAGGTCCGCTCCCTTGCGGTCGAGACTGGCGCGAAGAGGATCCGTCGAAGCCAGGCGTGCGTATTCGCGCGCCACCTGGGTGCGAATAACGAGACCCGCCCCGCTGGGCAGGCTGTAAGTTTCCGGACAAGCCAGACTGACATTGGACCAGCGCTCCGTTTTGATTTCACCCACCGTGAGCAGCCAGACCCATTCGCAAATTTCCCCTTCCGGTTGTTTTTCATAGACCGCGCGAATACTGCACCCAAACGCGCCAAGATGTGGGTGCAAAGCGGCCAAGCGGGCCGCTTCCGTAAGGAAGTCCGGCGCGAGCACATTGTCATCGTCGACAAACACCAGTAAGTTGCTGGCCGCTTCCCGAATAGCGCGCAGGCGGGCGGGCGTCAGGCCCAACGATGATTCAACCACGACGCGGGCCCGGGGATGCCATGCCAAATCGATTTGCGCAGCGACCGGTCTGGCACTTGCGTTGTCGACCACGATCAATTCCCATTCCGCCACCGACAAGGTCTGCGCGCGCAACGCCGTCAGCACTTGGTCGAGATAATCCCGGCGCGGGTTATGAGTGCAAATGAGGACGGAAAGCAGCATGGGGTCGTGGCGCTTAATTGGAATAGAGATCAAAATATGGCGTCGAGGCGATGGGGTGGAAAGCCTGGCTAAAGTCTGCGCGGAACTTTGCGTCATAGGCAGGCGGGCTGGGCTGGTATTCGCCATCCACCCATTTTTCATAATAGTTATGCATGGAAAAAGGCGGTCCGCCCTGGGGAATTAGCCAGATAATTTTTTCGCCGGGCCGTCGGGCCGACATTGCCTCGGTAATTTGGCCCAAGGATGGCATCGGGATTCCGGTAAATCCCCATTCCATCCACGCCGTCGGATCAATACCCACGGGCTGGCCGTGAAAAATCAGGCTGGGGCGAAACAAGGTCCATTCATAGTGGTCATTGTCGCCACTGCCCATCAAAACGAGGTGATCTGAGCCATATTTCTGTTGGATGGCATCCACATCAGCCTGAATGCTGTTGGCCCACGGTTCGCGCATTTTAAAATAGGCGGCGTATTGATAGCTGCGCAAAACGCCCACGCCGAAGCAACTGATAACCCAGGAGGCTAGCATGGCATACAATCCCAGGGCGAGCGGGGAAGAACTCCATTGCAAATTCGGACTGGCTTGGGTCAACTCGACTGCGAGCAAAAGTAGGATAATGCTCATCGGCAGGAGATGGTGCGGTCCCGAACCATTTTTGGAGGCGGGAACCAGCAATAAGAGCGAAGCAAAAACCAGCCAGCCCATAAACCCGGCCTGGCGACGTAGCGCTTCAGCGGTACTCTGCGCATTCTGCAGATGCGCTAACCCGATGACGACAAAAAACGGCAGGCAAAGGCAGGCCGCATTGACCACCACGTTGACATAATCCGGAGGACTCAAGCCATGATGGGTCGCACTGCGCAAAGTCTCCACGTAGTCTTTCAACGATATGTTGGAAAAGGCCATGAACGGGAGCAGGGCAAAAAACAGGGCGGTGCCCAGAGCGGCCAGGACGCCTTTCCACCGGTGGCCCGTGCGCCAGGCGATCCAGGCCAGGGGAATAAAATAAATAAACGCATGGGCTTTGAGATCGACACAAACACCCATGGCGGCACCGATTAAAAATGGCGCAAACTTGGCCGGCGAATAGGCCGCCCAGGCCCCAATCAACACGAACAGCACAATAAAATTGTCGGCGCGATTCAGGTATTCGCCGAACGGGTCGGCGGCAATCAGACAGACAAATATTCCAGTGGCAAATAAGGCCGGAAAAAGTTTTGCTCCGCGTCGCCAGAGCAGAAGGGGCAGCAACCCCGACATCGCCAGCGTCGCAAACAGCCCCACCAGCTTGGCCGCGAAGACACTGGGGCCGAGCAGTTTTTCCAGTGTGCCCGTAAAGATATATAAATAGGGTCCATACAGCATGCTGTAAATTTCCGGCGAGTGCACGTCAGGATAAAGTGGATGGCCTTGCTCAAAATACCAGGACACGGTCGAAATCTGGACCGGCATGGGGTTTAAATAAAGATTGCTCGTCAGATAGCGGTAGTTGAACCAGCCGAATATCCCCAGGGCCAGCACGCCCAGTGCCCCGGCCCACCACGAAAGACGACCCAGGCGCAGACCACCGCCGGGCCATTTTGTCGCCGCCAGCAAAAGCAAAAAACAGGGTGCCCAAAATGCCCACGTCCACGCCTCTGGCCGCGTGCTCATCATCTCAATTAAATCTTTTAGAATGTTCATTATCCGCGAGAAACAGCGCCGGTGACCTGCGCGGTGGGTTGCGCCCGGGTCGGTTCAATTCGTGTACAAATCATAAAATTGAGTTGAAGTAAGGAGCGAGAAATCATGCTGGAAAGCGATGCGGAAGGCTGTGTCGAAGAGCAAATCAGGCGCGCCATTTCCAGCGTCCTTGGCTTGGGTATAGTAATTTTCCAGGGTGAAAGGGGCGGCGCCCTTCGGAATCAGCCACAAAATTTTCCGGCCTGGATTATCATGGGTAACCATTTTTACCAGATGATCCAGAGTAGGGGTGGGCAGGCCGGCAAAGGCGTTTTCCATCAAGGCCGTGGGCTCAATGCCGATGGGCTGGCCGGCCAATACCAGTTCCGGGCGAAAAAAGGTTCGCGGGTAATCATTACTGCTTCCCACCCCCATTAAAATAACATGGTCAGGGCCATATTTTTTCAGCACCGCATCCACATCCGCCACGACACTGGCAGCTTGGGGCGTGCGCGTTTTAAAATATGACAGGTTTTGATAGCTGAACAATATCCCCACGCCGAAGCAACTGATGAACCACGATGCGAGTATCGCATAAAGGCCAATGGTCGTGGGAGAGGAGTCCCATTCTACACGCAGGCCGGCCTTGGCCAATTCGAAGGCTAACAGCAGCAAAATGACCATTAACGGCAGCAGGTGGTGAGGCCCGGCGCCATTTTTTGAACCAGGAACCAGCAACACGAGAAAGGCGAAGACGATTAAGCCGATGAACCAGCGATTGCGCCGGAGTGCGGTGAGGGTGCCACCCGGACTCTGCCTATTAGACAACCAGATGACCGCTAAAAATGGCAGCGTGAGGTTTAGGGAACAGGCCAGAAAATCCAAATAATAAGCAGGGCTCAACCCATGATGGGCGGCGATGCGCAAGGTCTCGAAATAATTCGGTAATGAAATATTTGCGTAGGCGAGAAAGGGAAACAGGGCGACCAATAAGGCGGTGACCAGGGCGGCCAAAATACTCTTCCAACGGTAGCCCGTGCGCCAGCCGATCCACGCCAGCGGCACAAAATAGAGAAAAGCATGGACTTTGAGGTTGATCGAAACACCGATGGCCGCGCCGAGGATCAAGGGTGCGATCCTCGAAGGTGAATAGGCCGCCCACGCGCCAATGACTACAAACAGCACAATAAAGTTGTCCGCGCGGTTGAGGTATTCCCCCAAAGGGTCGGCGACGATCAGGCAGGCGAATACTCCCGTGGCAAATATCGCCACCGCTGGTTTGGCCCCGCCCCGGCGCCAGAGCAGCACGCCGAGCAATCCCAAACTTGCCATCGTGGCCACGCCGCCGACCAATTTGGCCGCCCACACACTGGGGCCCAGCAGCTTTTCCAGCGCCCCCGTGAAGAGATAGAGGTAGGGGCCATACAATATGTTATAAATTTCCGGTGAATTGGCGTCATGGTAAAGCGGGTGGCCTTGCTCAAAATACCAGGATGCATCAAAAATTTGTACCGGCATGTGATCGAAGGGCACTGGGCTCTGCAGGTAGCGAAAATTGAACCAAGCGAACAGACCCAGCGTCAATAATCCGACGCCACCCGCCGACCACCTCAGCAGGTTTGGCGGCAACTGGCGTCCCCGCCATTGTCCGAGCATCAGCAAGAGCACAAAGCATGGTGCCCAAAACGCGCAGGACCAAACCGCCGGCCGCGCGCTCAATTGCTCAATCAAATTTCTCAAAAAAGTCATGGAGCTGGGAAAATTGCCAAAGACCTCAATCGGCACAACCTGACCGTGTCTGCTTAGTTCGAGTACAGATCATAAAATTGGGTCGAGGCAAGGAGCGAGAAATCATGCTGGAAGGCATTTCGAAACGCCGGATTGAACAGAATTTCATTTTCCTCGTAAACACCGCCTTGGATGGTGGCGTAGTAACTTTTCAGGGTAAACGGGGCGTGGCCCTTGGGGATCAACCACATGATTTTTTTGCCCGGGTAATCACGGCCGAGCGTTTTATCAAACTGATCAAGGGATGGCGTGGGGTGACCAGCAAATTCGCTTTCCATCAAGGCGCTGGGCTCAATCCCGATGGGCTGGCCGGCAAAGATCAGCGTCGAGCGAAAAAATGTCTCTTCATAATCGTCATCGCTCCCCACGCCCATCAGGATGACATGGTCCGCGCCATATTTTGCGGTAATGCCATGCAGGTCGGCATCGATGCTGTGAGCCTGCGCCGTCTGGCCGCGCAGCCAGCCCGCATCTTGGTAACAACGAACCAGTCCGGTTCCCACACAACTGGCCAGCCATGACAAGCAAACCGCTTGGACTCCCGCCGCAGCCATCGTGGAACCCCACACCCACCGTACGCCCTGCGCGTGCAAATCAGCGCCCAACAATAAGAGAATAATCGACAGGGGTAGATAGTGATGCGGCCCGGAACCATATTTGGACGCAAAGGGCAGGATGGCCAGAAATTCCAGCAGAATGAAGAACATGATTCGTGAGTGCGCTTGCAGCACGCGGGCAGTATTCGACGAATCCCGCAGCCACGCCAGCGCCACCACCGCGCCCAGTGGTACGCAGAGCAGAAAAAACCATTCAATATTGGTGAAAAAATTAATCAAGTTCAGCCCTTGCTGGCCTGCGACACTCAGCGTCCAGGCATAATTTTTTAGCGACACGTTGGGAAATACCAGGAAGGGAAAGATGGCGGCGATGAACCCGACGACCATCACCGTCAGCCCTCTTTTCACCCGCCAGCCGGATTGCCAGGCCATCCACCCCAGTGGGAAAAAGTAAATGAAGCCATGGACTTTTAAATTCACACTCAAGCCCAGCATCAGGCCCAGGATGACCGGGGCAGTTTTTGTCGAAGAACCGGCGGCCCAGCAGCCGATCAGCACAAACAACGTGAGATAAACATCAGGGCGTATGAGGATTTCCACCGGATCCAGCGCCATCACCAGCGCGGCGAACAGACCCACTCCAGTGATGGCAAACGCCGTACCGGCGCGTTTCCGCAATAAGAGAAATAACATCAGCAGCGAGGCCCCCAGCGCCAATTCTCCACCCAGCTTGGCGGAGAACACGCTTGGGCCGAGTATCCGCTCAAACCAGCCAGCGAAGATGAACAACCAGGGACCATACAGGATATTATAGACTTCAACGGATTCCGGGCCGTGATACACCGGCTTGCCCGTGGCAAAATACCACGACACGTCAGCAATGAGCGGCTGAATATGGCTCATGTGACCGAGATAGAGTGGGCTGCTTAAAAACACGTAATTGAACCATCCGAACAAGGCGATCATCAGCAGACCCATGATTGGAAAAAGCGCGCGTGTGCGGTCCAGTCGTTCGCCTCGCCCGGCGAAATACCGCGCTGCCAGAATAACCAGAAAGCACGGTACCCAAAATGCGAACGGCCACCAGTCCTGGCGCGTCGTCAGCATGACGACTAGGCTATTGATGAAATGCACGGAAGTGGAAGTGGTTGAAAGGTAACTGGACCAGAGCGGAAAAAGATCGCCGACGACTATTCCGTATAAAGATCGTAGTATTGCGTGGTGGCGATTTTGGTGGTGCTGGCCAGAAAAGTGGCGCGGAATTGCTCCGAGTAGGCGTGCGGGTTGGGCAGATAACCATCATCTGCCCAGTGGGCAAAATAGGAAGTCAGGGAAAAAGGCTCACCGCTTTTAGGCACGAGCCAGATGATTTTTTTAGCCGGATAATTTTTAGCGAGCGTGGTCTTCAATTCCGGCAATCCTGGCACTGGCGAGCCGACAAATTCCCGCTCCATCAAACCGCAGGGATCAAAACCAATCGGCTGTCCCTTAAAAATCAACCGTGGGCGAAAATACGCATAGTCATAATTTAAATTGTCACTCGCGCCCATCAATAGCACATGCCCCGGGCCGTATTGCGCGGCAATCTGATCCAAATCCGTCTCCACGCTCTGCGCCCAGGCCGCCCGTCCTCTTAGATACGCGGCATTCTGATAACTGCGCACCAGGCCAATACTGAAGCAGGAAACTAACCAGGAAAAAAGCACCGCACTCATTGCACAGGAAGCGAGCGAGCCATCCCAAGCCGGTCGGACTCCCGCCGCATACAATTCGGCTCCCAGCACAATGACCAACACTCCCAGTGGCAGCAGATGATGGATGCCTGAGCCGTATTTTGAGGATGGCAGCAGCAGCAGAATGAATTCGGCCACCAGCAGCAAAATAAAAGTCTGCTGGCTCGCCAGTCCTACCAGCGTGGCGTGGGGATTTTGCCGGTAGGCGAGCAAAAGCGCAGTGGCAAGAGGCACCGAAAGGCAGAAGAACATTTCCAGGATGTTGAAATAATTTTGGGGATTGATTCCCTGGCTGCTGGCCACGCGCAGCGTCCAGAGATAATTGCCCAGCGAAACATTGGAGAACAATAGAAACGGGGCGGCCGCCACGAATCCTGCCAGACTGCAAACCACCAGCCAGCTCTTTTGCCGGAAGCCGGTTTGCCACGCCACCCCGAGTAAGGGCAGAAAATAGAACCCGGCGTGAATTTTTAGATTAATGCTGGCTCCGATGGCAGCGCCCAGAATGACGGGGGCAATTTTCGACTTGGAATACGCCGCCCAGCAGCCCAAGACCACGCAGAGTACAATGAAAACATCCGGACGGCTGAACATTTCTTCCGGATTCATCGCCAGAAAAAGTCCGGCGACTAAACTGACCCCGAACACGGCCAGCTTCATCCCCACCCGCTGCCACAGGTGCAGCCCGAGCACCAGTAATGCCGCCCCCACCGCCAAAGTGCCCGGCAGCTTGAAGGAAAAGGTGCTCGGACCCAGTAGCTTCTCGAACCACCCCGTGATGATGTAAATATCCGGGCCATAGAGCATATTGTAAACTTCTCCGGCGGCGGGACCGTGGTAGATCGGCTGGCCTTGGGCAAAATACCAGGAAACTTCCGCAATTTGCGGCTGAATCGGGCCGAGGTAAACCGGACTGGCTTGATGAACCGTACTAAACCAGCCGAAGAGGGCGAGCGTTAGCAGGCCAATGGCGGGCCAGACCCCTTGAGCCCGATTTAGCCAATGCGGTCGGTCACTTACGCGGGCAAACATCCACAGCGCCAAAAAAATCGGCACGGCGAACGCAAACGCCCAGTAATCTGGCCGGGCGATGAGCAAACGAATCAGGTCGGTGATGTAATGCACTAAATTTATCTAGCGAGGGTTAACGCAATCGGTAATGAGTCCGCAGAGGTCGCCTACTGGGTCAGCGGGAACAATTTGCCGGACGCGGAGGTGGGCGGCTTGGCCCATCGCAGGCCATTCCTCCCGATGCGCCCAAGCGCGTTCGAGGGCATCGCCAAACGGCCCCATCGCGGCGGCGCTGGCCACAAAGCCGGTTTCCCCATCCACGCACAATTCCGCATTGCCGCCGACGTCAGTAACTACCGCCGGCCGACCGCACGACATCGCTTCAATCAGCGCCAGCGGCAGACCTTCCTGTCTGGATGGCATAACCAGCAAATGGTGATCGCGCCAAACTTCGGCGATATCGGCGACGTGTCCGCGAAAGTGGACATTGGCCAGTTGCAGGCGTTCCATCATTTTGCGCAAACTTTTTTCATACCGCCCGGTCCCAAACAAATTCAGTTCGACGGGCCGCGTCCGCCAAACCGGCTGGGCGAGGACTTGGAATAGCATATCCTGGCCTTTCGCACTGGGCTCCAGTCGGGCAACCGAGGCCAGTCGGAATATGCCCCGTTCCTCCGGCCACGTCAACAAGTCGCTCGCCGACACATTATTGGGGTTCCAGATTGCTTTCGCGTCCGGCAATTTTTCGCCGATTTGCCATTCGAGCAGCCGCAGGTTATGCTGCGAAACACAATACACCGCCCGCGCGCCACGATAATCCGCGGCCAATTGTGCCGCCACGCCATCCTGCACCCACGCGATTTCCGAATTGCATTGGACGATGGTGGCATAAGGAATTTTTTGCGCGCGACAGAATTCCATCCAATCTTGGCCGTCAGTCGTCCCTCCTTGGGAAATGACTACCAGATCGGCCTTTTGCGCCAGCAACCATTCCTTGTCCACTGGTCGGGGGGGCCGGCCAGATAGCTGATTCCACAGCGATTGGATCAATCCCCATTTGGGTGCGGTGCGGGCCTGCAATTCGATGTCATGCGCCGCGAGGCTGGCAAATTTCGGTGAGTAGGGCGGGGGTTGTTCGGTAAACGCCGCGACCGGGTGCCCAGCGGCCGCCATCCGCACCGCCGCCTGACTCCATAGCTCTTCACTGCCACCCCAAGGCGCTCCCATCATCGTTGAAATAAAAACTAGCCGCATAAATGTCTTAACGAGCGAAATTAATGGCTGGTCTGGACCGGGTTAATCTTTCAACTCCGGGGCTGCGCCACCTCGTTTATTAATGCACAGAAATCTCCCACCGGATCGACGGGAATGACCGAAAGCGCGTGTTGGAAGGCCGTCCGGCCCAGCGCCAGCCAGTCGCTCCGGCGCACCCAGGCGCGTTCGAGGGCATCGTTCAACGGCGCCGGTGCCGGAGCACTGGCGACAAAGCCGGTTTCTCCATCCACGCATAATTCTGCACTGCCGCCAACGTCGGTTACCACGGCTGGCCGTCCGCACAACATCGCCTCGGCCAGGGTTAACGGCAGACCCTCTTTGCGTGAGGGCAGCACCAGCAAGTGGTTATGGTCCCAAATCTCCGTAACCTTGGCGACCTGCCCGCGAAAATTAACATTGGCCAGTTGCAGGCGCTCCACCATCTTGCGCAAAACTCGTTCAAACGGTCCCGCGCCGTATAAATTCAACTCCACGGGCCGGACCCGCCAGGCCGGTTGGGCCAGCACTTGAAACAACACGTCCTGGCCTTTGGCATTCGGTTCCAGCCGCCCCACACAGGCTATCTGCAAATTTCCCGACTCCGATGGCCAGGGGAGGATTTCTCGTTTTGCGACATTATTGGGACTCCAGATGATGGAGGCATTGGGAAGTTTTTCACCCAATTCGAATTCCAGCAGCCGCAAATTATGTTTGGAGACGCAATAGACTGCGCGCGCTTCGCGATAAGCCATCGCATACTGGTCGAGCACCGCGTCGTTAAACCAGCCGAATTCGTCGTTGCTGTGCACAATACTCACATATGGCAGTTTTTGTTCGCGGCAGAACTGCATCCAGTCGATGCCATCGGTTGTCCCGCCTTGGGAAATAATCACGAGATCGGCCTTTTGCGCCAGCAGCCATTCTTTCTCCACTTGTCGGGGAAGCTGCCCGGATAGCCTGTACCACAGCAATTTGGCCAACCCCCAGTTGGGTATGGTGCGCGAGCTTAACTCAATACCCTGCGCGGCCAGTCCGGTAAATTTGGGCGAATGCGGCGGCGGTTGTTCCGCAAATGCCGCCACCTGATGTCCGGCGGCAGCCATGCGCACCGCTGTCTGGCTCCATAGGTATTCACTGCCCCCCCACGGGTTTCCCGTCATTGTCGTGATGAAGACGAGGCGCATGAATTAGTTTTGGCTCTGCTTAAACATTCGACGCAGTCCCCAATTAAGCCGGTGTTTCAAAGCCTGGCGGCGGAACGGACCGGTATCTTTAAATAATGCCAAGGTGTCGCGGTAACCCGGCAGAGGCGCGTCGCCAAAGTGCCAGTCGTGATTCACATATTGCGCAAAGAGAAAACCAAATCCCTCCCAGTCTGGTGCGTCCTGTTTAGCTAGCAGCCGCGCCATGAGCGTGGAGCATGTGCGAACCTCGAAATAATAGGGGAGCACTTTGGCCCCGACATTCACAAACCGACCCTTGACTCCTTTGTCGAACAGGTAGGATTCTGCTTGAACGTAGACCACCGGACCATGCTCCGCCATTTCGAGCACAAAATAAAAATCCGACCAAAAGGGGATGTCAGCCCGAAATCGTAATTGTTCGCGCTGGATAACCTCCGTCTGAAAGAGAATGGTGTTGAGGCTATCCGTGTCGTTGGCACTGACGGCGCAGAAATGCCTGACTAGGCCGGCTGTTTCATACACCTGAATGGGCGGGTTGATCATCACCGGTGTGGGCTGTGGAGGAACTTCGGTAACAATGCGTGCTCGCGAGCAAACCATCACCGCCGTCGGGTGGGCGTGCGCTGCATTTAAAAGCATCTCTGCGCTGCCGGGCAGCCACACGTCATTGACCATGGCGAAGCGAATATAGCGCCCGGTCGCCAGTTCGAGGCAGCGATTCCAATTTTCGATGCGACCGAGATTTTTATCATTCACCACCACCAGCGCGTTGGGCACTCCTTGTAAAATTTCCCGCGCTTTGGCCACGGTGTCATCGGTCGAGCAATTATCCACCACCAGAATTTCCCACGAAGGCACCGACTGCGCCAAAATCGCCCGCAGGCAGCGCTCAATTCGCTCAGTCGAGTTAAACACCGGCAGACAAAACGAAATCTCGGGCGCTTCGCTCACAAGGCTTTCGGCAGTTCGCGCCGCACCTGTTCAGTCGGCTGGGCGAGAAAAATGGCGAGTTCGGCCGGCGTGCCGAGAATGTAATGGGTTTGGCAGCGATCCAAAACAAACCGCCGACCCTGGACGATCAGGGCGTTGTAGAGCGGTGCGACGTAAAATTCGCCTTTCACGCGTTCATTTTTTTTAATCGCTTCATCGGCCACGGCCAGGAAATCTCCCGCACGTCGGTAATGATACAGCCCCGTCAGTGCATTGTTCGAAATCGGCACCTTTTCCGCCACCTTGGTCACTTGGCCGGCCTTATTGATGGCTGCAAAACTGAATCGCGCTTCGCCGCTATCAAATGCGCCCAACACGCCGTCGTTATCGTCATCGGCGAGCGCCCCAGCGAGCGTCGAGGAATGAAACGCCGTGTCGATGTTGAAAATGAGCAACGGTTTTTCCGGGGCAATGAACGGGCGCGCGGCGAGCACCGTTTCCGCCTGGCCACCGGTGACGCCGGGCAAAAACACAAAGTCCAATTGCGGGCCGTCGCCATACCAGTCGCGAATCCGCGTGGAGAGGCCAAATTCCTGCTCGTGTTCGGCCAGCCCTACAAACACTAGCCGTCGGCACAAACTGAGCGGCAGCGAATCGACGCTCCATTGCAGCAACGATTTGCCATGGGCTTCGATCAACATTTTCGGCACGCGGTAGCCGGCGTCCACAAAACGCTGGCCGCGCCCCGCCATGGGAATCACTATGGTCATTCGCGGATTTACGCCTGCGCGTTTTTAGTTTCGTTGGACGTCGGCAGGTTGCCGCCATCCGGCGCGATTTCATCCCACGCGCGGAAGCGCATGGCATTGTCGTCGATATAAACATCGGCCCAGGGCTTGCCAAAATAGATTTCGTCGAAAGGAATGCCGTGCCGTTGCAGCCATTCGAGGGTAATCTGGCCGACGCGCGCCACCACAAGCCCCGTATTGCCCCCGCACGTCTTCATGTGGCGAGCGGAATAGAGGATGATTTTGTGGCCCGCGGCTTTAAGGCTGCGCACTTTTTCCACAGCGCCGGGAATCGGCGCCACGTCCGCGTACGTCTGGCCTTCTTTTTTGAAGGAAGCCAGCACGCCGTCGATATCAATGCAGATAGTTGCCATTTTTTTAGTTTTCCAGACAGGTGTTGAGCAAATTTAGACCATGCGCATACATCGCGAGTTGCCGGGTCGCGTCTTCGGCATGGAGGGGGCACATCGAAAGAAAAAGCAGGCTCGTGAGCAATTCTATCTCGCGGTTGTCATGGCCGAGACCGGTGATGAGCTGGCGGCAAAGTTCCGCAACGAGCGGGCTGCACTCACGGGCGGCGATGGTGTAGTCGATTCGCGCGCCGCTTTGCTGGAGGGTAAAGAGGCCGTTGACCAGGAAATCATAGCCGTGCTCGGCCGAGTGCTTGAGTTTGGCCAGATCATATTTCTGATCCCCGTAAACCCCAATGCATTGTTCGCCAAAGCTGCCGCGAGGATCAATCAGGCGCACGATACCCGATGGCACATCGTAAAGGAGGTTATTGAAACAGAAGTCGCCGTGCATCACGCAAAAATCACGGTCGCGATACATGGCGGTCAGACGGGCGCGAAGTGGAACAATCAACGCAGCCAGTGGTTTGCGTGCCCGCCCATTGATGATGGTTTCTTTTTCCAGGATTTGGCGCAATTCCGGGGGCAGCGCGGCCAAGTACTGTTCAACGCGTTGGATGGTTTTATCCAGGTAAAATTCCGCAAAGGCCGCCGGGCCGATGGAGTAGGGGAAGGCGTGGAACCGGCGCAGGGCGGCTTGCAGGCGGGAAAATAACCGCCGCCAGTTGTCGGGGCTGAGTTCCCAAAATAAATAATACTCCGCGACCGAGGGATAGCCGTAATACTCCATCTGCACCGTGGCCTGCCGGTCGCCGCTGGCTGGTTGCCAGCCCAGTACACGCGGAAAATAAACCTGAATGGCCGCCGGCAACATTTTCACGTATTGAATTTCGCGGGCGAGCTTTTCGCCGTGGGCGGATTGTTTGCTCAGTACGCCGTCGTCGAGCGAAACCTGGATGCGGTTGAATGAGCGGCTGGAGATCAGTTTGGCCTTGGCCTCGTAATAGTTCGTCTCGTGGCCGCAATCAATCCAGTCGCCGGCGGTGAAACGCCAGGGTTGCCCTTGGTGAATTTGCGCGATCACCGCCAGAAGGTCCGTGCGGGTGGGGTCGGTGTTTACGGCGGTTTTGAGCGCACTGGCCGCACAACGGAAGACGCCGGTAAACGCATGGCTCGGCTGGGCCAGGGGTGCGGCCTTGAAGGAAAACTGCACTTTCCCTCCGTCGAGAATCACGCCCGACCAAGGGCCGGTTTGGGTGGTCTCGCCCGCGAGCAGGACTTCGCCGGCCTGCACCAATTTGGTCGGAATGGTGGTAACGAGATTCACGATGACATCGGCTTCATCCGGTACATCCGCGAGGGCTTGGGCCAGCGAATCCACCACCCCCGCCGTCGCACCCAGGGCCAGCAGCGAATATTTTTCCCGCAAGCCACCCAGTTCGGCGCGCACAGTATCCGCCACATCGGCGTTGACCACTAGCCGGATTTGGCAGTCTGGCTGTGCCGAGTAAAAATCAACTAGATAGGCGGCGAGCGGACGGGTGTTGACCGGAATCAACGCCGGGCTTTCGCAACGACTGTGCAAAAATCCCAACTTGTTCTTGATGGAACCCCCGGCGAGAATGATGACGTGCGTCATGCGCGTTTTGGGGCTAACCGTGCTTGATTACTTGAGCGACTTCCGTGGGGCTCATTTTCCGCCACGGCCAATTGGGCCGGAAACAATGCGTCCAGCCACTCTGGTAACGCCGGCCAATGCCGTTGATGTTTTCCAGCGTGACGGGAAAGGAGATTTTTTCGTTCACCAGTTTTTTTGAATTATGAACGCCGAGATCGACCCGGAATTCATAAGAACCGGCGGCCAGCGTGTCGCCCGGAATGGTCAGTTCCCACGCGCAGGGGCCCGGTGGGATGACCGGCGACGGCGGGGGCAGGTTGTCATCGTGGGCGGAGTAGGCTAGGAGCTGCCGGTGGCCGGAGTACACTTCAATGGCGCAAATCAACCCGAGCAGGGGTTCGAGCACTTCGCCTACAATCTGCAAACGTAACGGTTCATCCGTGGTGAAAACACCCTGCGCGCCTGGTACGAGGCGGGCAAATTTCAGCCGAAACGAATCATCGCCCGCATCACCTTGCCAGACAGTTTCGCCGTGCGCGCCTTCCATCATTTGCAAATAGCGGCTGGCCATTTCTTGCGCCTGCCCGGTGGCGAGAACCTTGCCGCCCTCCATCAAGATCGCGCGGCTGCACAAGGTCGTCACGGCCTGCATCGAATGGCTGACGAAAAGGACCGTGCGGCCACCTTCGGTCGATACGGAGTGCATTTTTCCGAGGCACTTTTGCTGGAATGCCGCATCGCCCACGGCGAGCACTTCATCCACCACCAGAATCTCCGGTTCCAGGTGCGCGGCGACCGCAAAGGCCAATCGCACATACATCCCGCTCGAATAGCGCTTCACCGGCGTGTCGATGAATTTTTCGATTTCGGCAAAGGCCACGATCTCGTCAAATTTGCTCACGATCTCGCGGCGGGTCATGCCGAGGATTGCGCCATTGAGGAAAACATTGTCGCGCCCCGACAGTTCGGGATGAAAACCCGTACCGACTTCGAGCAAACTGGCCAGGCGACCGTGGATTTCCACCCGGCCCCGCGTCGGCGGCATGATGCGCGAAAGGATTTTCAGCAGCGTACTTTTGCCCGCGCCATTGCGGCCAATGAGGCCCACCACCTCGCCTGGCGCGACATCAAAGTAAACATCGCGCAAGGCCCACAGAATATCCGTCGCGTTCGCGGCATCGTCAAAATGCGTCAGGCTGCGCAGTTGGCGGAAATTGCGCACGGGTGCGCTGGCAAACCGGCTGACCGCCTGGATCAGCGTGGTTGCCCGCTCGTCCTTTTTTCCGAGGCGGTAAAGCTTCGAAATATTCTCTACTTTGATGATGGGTGCAGCCATGAGTTATTTTATCAGGGGTTTACGCGACGTCGGCCACCAGGTTTTCCGCCCGGCGGAAACACCATAATCCACCCACCAGCCCGACGATGGCGACGAAGCCACCCATGGCCAGATGGATCGCCACATGTCTGAGTGAAGTCGTATTGTGACTGAAGAGAGCTCCGCGCAGGGCCTCAATGGCGCCCGCCATGGGATTGGCAAAATACAGTTCCCGCCACGGTGCTGGCACGGTGTTTTGCAGGTAAACTTTGCTCGAAGGATATATAACCGGGGTGACATACATTCCCACCGTAAAAATCAAGCCTTGAGCCACGCGCACATCGCGGTATTGCACCGACAGCCCCGCCAGCCACAAACCCGCCGCCAGCGAAGCAATAATCATCACCGCCAGCGCGGCGGGGATTTCCCACCACGCTGCCAGTTGCAAATGGCAGTTGGCCTCCACCAACTCGGCATGGGAAACGACGAGCGCGATCCCTAGCAGGCCAACCATGATAATCAAATCGAAAATTTTCCCCGCCACCGCCGCCAGGGGCAAAATCAAGCGCGGGAAATACACTTTGGTGATGACGCCCATGTTAGCCGCCAGGCAGTTGCCCGCTTCGTTGACGGCGGTTTGGAAAAAAGTCCACAACACCACCGCTGCCAGCGACCACACTGCGTAAGGCACGCCATCGGAAGGTGCTTTCATCAATTTGCCAAAGATCAGTGTCAGAATCAAAGTCGTGAACAAGGGCTGCACCACCGCCCAGCCGAGTCCCAGCACCGATTGCGCATAGCGGGTTTTCAAGTCACGCCGCACCAGGAACCACCACAGGTCGCGGGCCGCCCATAACTCGCGCCATTCGCCGAGGCTGGTCATCCCGCGCGGGGTAATGACAATTACTGGAAGGGGAGGATTGTTCATGGGGTTTCGAAGGTTTGCATGCTGCCGCCCTTGGCCGGTGTCCGGAAAATTCCGGGCAAGCCTGGGTTGGTTGGGCTGACCCGCAGTTGGGTCATCGATGTGGTGGGCCCGCTGCACCGGCGCACAAAATGCGCGCCAGCGGCGGGAAAGCGAAATCGCGCGCGCTGCGTTGGAGCGCGCGGAACGAAAAAGGAAAAGGTGCGGACCAAAAAATCATGAACGCAAAGTTTGAAGCGGGTGGGCGTGGCGCAGTTCCAGATTGTCCAGCGGCAGATCGATGCTTCTTTCCTGCCCCAGCAATTCGAGCAGCACCTGCACGCGCTGGCGCGCCGGCACCAGCCCGGCGATGGTTCCGGTCGCCCCGCGAAAAATTCCGGCAATCACGCGCACTTGCTCACCCATCTTCCAGGGTTCCGGCGGCAATTCGAGGATTTGGGTGGCAGCCAGACTGTGCAAAGCGTTGATGATCGAGTCGGGTACGGGCGCAAACGCCGTTCCCTGCCGCACAATATAGGACACGCCGCGGGCATAACGCACGGCGCGGATGAGGCGCGCCGGCGAAAATTTGGCAAATAAATAACCGGGAAACAAGGCATCCACCACCATGCGCGTCCCGCGATCAGAAGCCCGGCGATAACGCACCCGGGGGAAAAACGCCTCCACGTCCGGCAGGGTCGTGAGTTGGCCATAGGCGATGGCTTCGCGCTTGGGCTGCGTCTTTACACAATACCAGCGGACTTCCGCAGGCCAGAGGAAAGGGTCATCTTGTTTATTGATAGCCATGGGGTTGGGGGTGGTATCAAGCCAGGAAGCGCGCCACCAAGGTGAGCAGCCGGCGGGCGTTGGCGTTGACGTTCTCCAGCTTCTCCACGCGCTGACGCAGCCAGTCTCGCTCGGCTGCCGGTGCGCGATCAACCAATTTCGTCAGATTGCCCAGACGTTCGCTGGCGGAATCGAGCTGGGCGACCACTTCATCGTCGAGAAAGTTGCCGATGAGTTTGCGAAACTGATCTTCGGCCTCGAAATGGTCGCGCCGCGCACCTGGCACATAAACGGGGCGCACGGCCTTGAAGGAACGCAATTGCCGCAGACCCTGGCTGGCCGAACCCAGGCTGATGCGCAACCGCCCCATGATTTCTTCCATCGTCAATGGCCGGGGTGATAAATAGAGCAGGCCATAAATGGCCCCCACTGATTTGGGCAATCCCAGGATTTGCCCCGCCCGCATCGCCAGACTGACCACTTCCCGCTCAATGGACGAAAGCGGTTCGCCCACGACGTTTTGCGCATGGAGACCCGGACGGCCCAAGCGGGCCGATCGCCGGGGGGGAGTCTTGAGCACCGCTTTCATGGCCATACTATACTCCTTTCTATAAATATTTCAATAATAAATGAAAAATTCATAACACGCTAGTCTCCTGCTCGTTAGATTAAGGCAGCAAGTTTCCACCTGCCGCTGCCCCGCCTGCGCCTGTGCACGCTTGGTTACGTTTCTGCATTGCGCCGCCGCCCTGTCTAAGCCTATGTATGAAGCGGTCGGGGCGCGAACCCCCGCTGGACATGATTCATCACCGTACCCGAGGCCTTTTCCGCCTGCTTGGCGCCATGGTCGTGGTCGCATTACCATTGTTATTCCTCGTGGTGACGGGGGTGTGGGCATTGTTTTTCCAGAATGTGAGTTTTAGCATGGTCAATTTGCCCGCCTATATGGGGGCGGCGGCAGTGGCTGGTTTGGTGTGCCTAAATTTGTACCGCGAGCATAGCAGCCCCAATCCACGCGCGGAGTGGGCCTGGGCGCTGACGACCCGCCAGACCTTAATCCTCGCCGCCATGATGTTTGGGTTGGTCTTTGCGACGAAAGATACCGCCATCAGCCGTGTAATGTTAGGCAGTTATATTGGCGTCGCGTGGGTGATGCTCCTCTTGCTCAATTTGCTCGCGCCGGCGTATTTGTCCCATGTCATGTTTACGGGCAGCAACCTGCGCTCGTGTCTGATTGTGGGCAGCGTCGAGTCGTCGCTGCGGGTGCGGGACTGGATTGAGTCCACCACGGCGGTGGGCTATGAAGTGGCCGGGCAATTGACTTGGCATGGCGGTGGCGAGGGCCAGACGCCCTGGCCGGTGCTGGGTTCCGTTTATGATCTGGAACGCGTGGTGCGCGAAAAGGGCATCCACCAGGTTATTTTGCTCGGCACGCGGGAATCGCCCGAACTCGTGCGGCGCGTGGCTAATGTTTGCGATACCGAG
>Ga0182012_10002687_pt1 | contig 19185 bp, 21 predicted proteins | sample 612S2SmetaG_FD_120486 | JGI IMG/M metagenome (GOLD analysis project Ga0182012, IMG submission 120486) | Permafrost microbial communities from Stordalen Mire, Sweden - 612S2S metaG | ecosystem: Environmental > Terrestrial > Soil > Wetlands > Permafrost | place: Sweden: Stordalen | collected...
GACTTGGCGAAGCCCACCGACGACTTGCGGAGGTCGGCGGTCCCCAGGTTGGAGGTCATGATCAGCACGGTGTTCTTGAAGTCCACCGAGCGGCCCTGGGCGTCGGTCAACCTCCCGTCCTCCAGAATCTGGAGCAGGGTGTTGAACACGTCGGCGTGGGCCTTCTCCACCTCGTCGAAGAGCACCACGGAGAACGGCTTGCGCCGCACAGCCTCGGTCAGCTGCCCGCCCTCCTCGTAGCCCACATAGCCGGGAGGGGAGCCGACCAGCCGGCTCACGGTGTGCTTCTCCATGTACTCGGACATGTCCAGCTGGATGAGGGCGTCCTCGTCGTCGAAGAGGAACTCGGCCAGCGTTTTGGCCAGCTCCGTCTTCCCAACGCCGGTCGGCCCGAGGAAGATGAACGAGCCGCTGGGACGCTTGGGATCCTTGAGGCCGGCCCGGGTCCGGCGGATCGATCGGGCCAGGGCGGCGATGGCCGGCTCCTGTCCGATCACCCGCTTGTGCAACTCGTCCTCCATCCGGAGAAGCTTGGCCGTCTCCTCCTCGGTGAGCCGGTAGACGGGGATACCCGTCCAGTTGGCCAGCACCTCGGCGATGACCTCCTCGTCGACCACGTCGAACAGGTCCACGCCCTCGGCCCGCCACTCGGCCTCCATGGCCTCTTTGCTGTCGAGACGGACCTTCTCCTGTTCGGCGAGCTTCTTCGCCTGGTCGAAGGCCTGCTTCTCGATGGCGGCCTCCTTGTCGGCCCGCAGGCGGGTGATCTCCTCCTCGAGCTTCTTGTAGGCGGGAGGGGTGGTCATCCGGCGGATCCGCAGACGGCTGCCGGCCTCGTCGATGAGGTCGATGGCCTTGTCCGGCAGGTACCGGTCGGCCAGATACCGGTCGGCCAGGTTGGCCGCGGCCACCAGGGCCTGGTCGGTGATGGTCACCGCATGGTGGGACTCGTAGCGGTCCCGCAGTCCCTTGAGGATTTCGATGGTGAGGGCCACGTTGGGCTGCTCGACCTTGATCGGCTGGAAGCGGCGCTCGAGAGCGGCGTCCTTCTCGAGGTGCTTGCGGTACTCGTCGATGGTGGTGGCCCCGATGGTCTGGAGCTCGCCCCGGGCCAGCATGGGCTTCAGGATGGAGGCGGCATCGATGGCGCCTTCGGCGGCACCGGCCCCCACCAGGGTGTGGAGTTCGTCGATGAACAGGACGATGTCGCCCCGGGTGCGGATCTCCTTCAGCACCTTCTTGAGGCGCTCCTCGAAGTCGCCCCGGTACCGGCTGCCGGCCACCAGGGCGCCGAGGTCCAGGGTGTAGAGCTGCTTACCGGTGAGGGTCTCCGGGACGTCGTCGGCCACGATCCGCTGGGCCAGTCCCTCCACGATGGCGGTCTTGCCGACGCCCGGTTCGCCGATCAGCACCGGGTTGTTCTTCGTCCGGCGGGAGAGCACCTGCATGACCCGTTCGATCTCTTTTTCCCGACCGATGACCGGGTCCAGCTTGTGGTCCCGTGCCAGCGCGGTCAGGTTCCGGCCGAACTGGTCCAGAACAGGGGATCCGGTGGGAGCGTCCGACGTCTGGGATCCCGCCGGGCCGGCACCGACCGACTCCTTGCCCTGGTAGCCGGAGAGGAGCTGGATCACCTGCTGGCGGACCCGGGGCAGGTCGGCCCCCAGACTCTGGAGCACCTGGGCGGCCACGCCCTCGCCCTCGCGGACCAGACCCAGGAGCATGTGCTCGGTGCCGATGTAGCTGTGGCCGAGTTGCAGGGCCTCCCGCAGGGAGAGCTCCAGGACCTTTTTGGCCCGGGGGGTGAAGGGTGGGGACCCCGTGGGGGCCGTACCGGCCAGGCCGATGGTCTCCTCGACCTTCTCCCGCACCGCCTCGAGGGAGACCCCCAGAGACTCGAGTGCCTTGGCCGCGACACCTTCACCCTCGTGGATCAGGCCCAGGAGAATGTGCTCTGTGCCGATAAAACTGTGGTTGAGCAGGCGCGCTTCCTCCTGCGCCAACACAAGAACTCGACGGGCCCGGTCAGTAAATCGTTCGAACACTCCACCGCCTCCATCCGCGGTCGGGAACTGGATACGAAGTCTACAGGTGCCGCTACCTAACGCACCCGCACTGCTCCAAATTTCCAGGTGCTTTTTCAAGTCATCGGCATCCTGGCGTATCGTCTACAGGAAGTGAACGTCGTAGAGCTCCTTGGGCTTCCCGCACTCGAAGAACAGCTGCAGCGCCTCGAACCCCTGCTTGTCGAGTCGGTCGTGACCGGTGACGGCTTCCTCGACGAGGTCACCACCCACCTGCTGGCCGCCGGGGGCAAGCGCCTGCGCCCGATTCTGGCCCTGGCCACCGCCACATCCGGAGCCACCGAGGCCTCGCGGGAGGATCTCCTGGGTGCGGTGGCGGTGGAGCTGGTGCACCTGGCGTCCCTCTACCACGACGACGTCATGGACGAGGCGACCGTCCGGCGCAACGTCGAGAGTGTCAACGCCCGGTTCGGCAACCTGGTGGCCATCGTGGCGGGCGACTTCCTCCTGGCCCGATCGGCCGAGATCGCCGCCGGGCTGGGCACGGAGATCGCCGCCCTGCTGGCCGCCACGCTGGGTGAGCTCTGCCAGGGCCAGGTGGCCGAGGTGCACGCGGCGTTCGACATCCACCGGAGCGAGGAGAGCTACACCCGGGCCATCGCCGGCAAGACGGCCTCGCTGATGGCCACGTCCTGCCGGATCGGCGCCCTGACCGGGGGCCTGCCCCGTGCCGAGGTCGACGCCCTGACCCAATTCGGCCGGTCCTTCGGGATGGTCTTTCAGGTGCGCGACGACATCCTCGACGTCGTGGGCACCGAAGCCGAACTGGGCAAGCCGGCCGGGCAGGATCTGGGGGAGGGGATCTACACGCTGCCGGTCCTCTTGGCCCTGGCCGACCCGGTGGCCGGACCCGAGTTGAGCCCGCTGCTGGGACAGCCACTGGCTCCTCCCGAGCGGGACAAGGCCCGGTCCATCGTGGCCGAGTCCGGAGCCATCGCGGGGGCTGTGCTCGTGGCCCGGCGCTTCGCCGACCAGGCGGCGTCGGCGGCGGCGGTCGGGCGTTCGGGCGAACTCACCCGCGGCTTCACCGATCTGGCCCACTCCCTGGTCGACGACCTGCCGGCCGAATAACCCACCCCGCCGGCCCCGGCCGGCCGGGACCGGGTCAGCCCGCCGGAGCGGTCGTCGACGGAGCGGTCGTCGACGGTGTGGGCGGCGTGGAGACGGGTGCCGTGGTCGATGGCGTGGTCACCACCGGACCGGTGGTGGACGTGGTGGCAGAGGTCGAGGCCGGCGCTGTGGTGGTGGGTGCCGAGGCCGGCGGTGTGGTGGTCGGTGTCGTGACGGTGGATCCGGCCTTGGCCCGCCGGGCCGCCTCGGCCTTGGCCTTGGCCTTGGCCTTGGCCTTGGCCGCAGCAGCCTTCTGCCGTGCCAGCCGTTCCGCCCGTCTCTGTGCCCGATCCTTGGCCTTGACCTGGCCCTTCGTCCGGACGTGGGCGGCGCGGGCCAGGGCCTCGCACCGGCTCTGGACGGTCCGGGCCCGTCCCACCCGGGCCAGCCCACCGCTCCCGAGGGCGGCGGCCCGGCGGGCCTCCACCCGGGTGATGTCGCCCTCGAACCGGACCACGCTCCGGGTGGCCCCGGCCGCCCGGGCCTGGGACTCCCACGTCCTCAGATCCTTCAGGCGCCGGGCGTACCGGGCGTCATGCCGGATGGTCTTGCGGGCCGCACGGCACTCGAGCCGGATGGCCCGTTCCAGTCGGGGTCGGGCCGCCACCGACCCGGCCGGCTTGACCGACCCGGCCGGCTTGACCGACCCGGCCGGCTTGACCGCGCCGGCGGGCTTGACCGCGCCGGCGGGCTTGACCGCGCCGGCGGCCCCGGCCGATCCGGCCAGGGACAGAGTCGACAGGGCGACCATCCCCACCGCCACCACCCCGACCAGGGTTGACCGGGTGACTCGGTGCATCGACGAATTCTCACGCATCTCGGTGGTTCCCCTCTGCCCCGGTCGTGCGTCCCTGCCTCACGTGGTCCAGCCCGACGGGGGCTGAACGATCGGGCGACCGTCGTGTCAGCCTACCGCCGGGAACCCCCGTCTGGCCATCGGTCCGGGCCGGGCGGCCACCGGACGGCCGTCGCCCGGCCCGGCCGTGACGCCGGCCCGGTTGGCCCTCAGGCGGCATGGCCCGCTCCGGAGCCGGCGCCGGAGGTGGCGGGAGCGGAGACGTGGCACGCGGCCTCGATGGCGGTGGCCACCCTGGCCAGGCGGGCCCTGAACCGGGCGCTCTCCAGCCGGGTGATCCGCCGCTGGAGGCGGTCCGCCCGAACGGTGCGCCCACTCTCGGCGGCGAGGTGCTGGGCCGCGGTCAGCCGTGGCAGCCCGGCGGCGATGCGGGCTTCGATCGAGTCGATGCGGGTGAGGACCCGGGTGGCATCGGCGCAGGTGACGTGGGCGGCCACCCGGGATGCCGCCGGGGCCGTGGTCGCCGCTCCGGCCACGCCCGCCGCTCCGAGAGAGAGGGTACCGGCGGCGAGGGCCCCGATGATCAGCATCTTGGCTTTGGGAATCACGGTGTTCACGGTCTGTTCCTGCCTTCTGTCCGGGCCGGCGGTACCGGCGACTCCCTCCGTTATCGCCCGCGGCCGTGTGCCCCGTGTGATGCGGGTGTTAGGGAAGCGTGATGGCCGCCGGGCCCGGACGCCCGGAGAACACCGGCCGGCCCGGCTCCGGCTACCGGGTCGACGTCGTGGACGAGTTCCGGTCGAAGATCAACCGCAGGCCGTGGAGGGTCAGCCAGGGCTCGACGTACTCGATCTCCTCGGAGTAGGGCGAGATCAGCTCGGACAGCCCGCCGGTGGCCACCACCGTGCATTCACCCAGCACAGCGGCGAACCGGCGGCACAGGCCGTCGACCTGGCCGGCGAACCCGTAGAGGGCACCGGACTGGATCGATTCGACCGTCGACTTCCCGATGACGCTCCGGGGCTCGACCAGCTCCACCCGCCCGAGGGCGGCGGCATTGGCGAACAGGGCGTCGAGGCTGATGGCCACCCCGGGGGTGATGGCCCCCCCGAGGTACTCACCGGCCGCGGAGATGGCGTCAAAGGTCGTGGCCGTGCCGAGATCCACCACCACGCAGGGGCCCCCGAACAGATCGTGGGCCCCAACCGCATTGGCGATCCGGTCCGCACCCACCTCTTTGGGATTGTCGTAGAGGATGGGCATCCCGCTCCTCACGCCGGGTTCCAGCACCACCGAGGGGACGTCGAACCAGCGCGCCACCATCTGGCGGAGGTTCGCCGTGACCAACGGGACCGACGACGTCACGGCGATGCCCGACACGGCGTCACCGATGTCCAGACCGTCGAGATCCAGGAGCTGGGTGAGCAGGAGGGCATGCTCGTCCGAGGTCCGCTCGGCGACGGTGGACAGGCGCCAGTGGTGGGCCAGGCCGGTCGGTTCGTTGCCGTCCCGGGGTCCGGTGGCCCCCATGGGGGCGCTCAGGTCGTCGGCGAACAGGCCGACCACGGTCTCGGTGTTGCCGACGTCGATGGCGAGGAGCATGGTCAGCCTTTCCCGCCGGCAACCGGCGGCAGATCGAATGCGATGTCGAGGACCGGAGCGGAGTGGGTGAGGGCACCCACCGATATCAGGTCGGCACCGGCCGCGGCCATCCGCGGCGCGGAGTCGAGATCCATGCGCCCGGACACCTCCACCAGCGTCCCGGTCCCCGCCGCCCGGACCCGGGTCACACAGGCGGCCACCTGGTCGGGGTCCATGTTGTCCAGCAACACCACGGTGGCGCCGGCGGCCACGGCCTGGTCGACCTGATCGATACGGTCGCACTCGACCTCGACCATCCGACCCGGCCACATCCGGCGGGCCCGGACCACGGCGTCGCCGATGGACACCCCGCCGAGGTGGTTGTCCTTGACCAGGACGGCCTCGGACAGGCTGCCCCGGTGGTTGTGGCCTCCCCCGGCCCGCACGGCTGCCTTCTCGAGGGCCCGGAGGCCCGGTGTGGTCTTGCGGGTGTCGAGGACCAGCGTGGCCGGGTTGGCCCGGCGGACGGCGATGACGAACCGGTGGGTGAGCGAAGCCACCCCCGACAGGTGCCCGAGGAAATTGAGGGCCGTCCTCTCCGCCGTGAGCAGGGAGCGGAGGGGCCCGGCGACCCGGGCCACGACGTCACCCGGGCCCACCTGGGCACCGTCGGGGGTGTGCCACTCCACCACCAGGGCCGGGTCGATCTGGGTGAAGGTCTCGACGGCACAGGCCCGGCCGGCCAGAACGCCGTCGGCCCGGCTGACGATGTCCACCGACCCGTGGAGCGACTCCCCCACCAGGGCCGCCGTCAGGTCCCCCAGGGGAAGCACGTCCTCGGCGATGGCCCGGGACACCGCCTCGACCACGGCGTAGCGGGGAGGGTCGACCGGAACGGAGGTACCGCCGTCGCCGGCGGGTGGGCCGGTCAACGGCCGGGGTGATCGGGATCGGAGCCGGCGACCCGGGACCCCGGCGGGGCCGGGACAGGCACGAAGTCCACCCCGGCGGCGGAGTGGACGATGCGTCCCCGCCACCCCTCGGAGAGGGCGGGGAAGTCACTGCGGGCGTGCGCCCCCCGGGTCTCCTCCCGCAGCGCCGCCGACGTGAGGAGGCTGGTCGCCGCGGTGACCAGGTTGACCAGTTCACCCTGGGCCCGGTCCGACGGGGTGCGGGGGCCGACCTCGGCGGCCAGATCGTCCAGGGCCGAGGTGGCGGTGGCCAGGGATCCGGCACTGCGGACCACGCCGGCCCCGGCGGTCATCTCCCGCTGCAGCCGGTCGCGGGTCTTGACCACGTCGGGCCAGGCGCCGGCGGTCCGGGGCGTCCCGGGGATCCCCGCCCCGGAGGCGGCAGGGACCAGGGGGCGTCCCCCGCCGTCGATGACCCCGCCCAGGGCCCCGTCCGGGGTCGGGCCGTCCTGTCCGGCCTCGATGGCCTCGGCCAGCCGCGCTCCGAACACCATCCCCTCGAGGAGGGAGTTGGAAGCCAGGCGATTGGCCCCGTGCACCCCGGTACAGGCCACCTCACCTGCGGCCCACAGGCCGGGCAGGGCGGTGGCTCCCGAAAGGTCGGTGAGCACCCCACCCGAGAGGTAGTGGGCGGCCGGGGCGATGGGCAGCCAGTCGCGGGAGGGATCGAGACCGATGGCCATCAGCGAGGCGGCGATGGTCGGGAAACGCGAGGCGAACGAGGTCAGGCCGGTGCCGTCCAGCCACAGGTTCTCGACCCCCTGGAGGCGCATCCGCTCGGCCATGGCCCGGCTGACCACGTCGCGGGGGGCCAACTCGTCCACGAACCGCTCGCCGTGGGCGTCCCGCAGCAGTGCGCCGTGCCCGCGGAGGGCTTCGGAGAGCAGGGGCCGGGGCATGGCCGGATGGTGGAGTGCGGTGGGGTGGAACTGCATGAACTCCACGTCGGCCACGGGCACGCCGGCCCGCAGGGCCATGGCCAGGCCGTCGGCGGTGGCCTCCGCCGGATTGGTGGTGACCGCGAAGAGCTGACCTGCACCCCCGGTGGCCAGAACGGTGTGGGTGGCCCGGACCTCGACCACCCGCCCGTCGGCGGTGAGAGCCCGGACACCCCGGCAGCGACCGCCCTCGACCACCAGGTCGAGGGCGAACCACTCCTCCAGCACCGCGGCGGCGGTGGCCCGGGTGGCATCGACCAGGGCCCGCTCGACCTCGGCCCCTGTGGCGGCACCCCCGGCATGGACCACCCGGGCGGTGGAATGCCCCCCCTCCCGGGCCAGGGCCAGGGCGCCGCCGGGCTGCCGGTCGAACACCGCCCCCATGGCGATCAGTTCGTGCACCCGGGACGGACCCTCGTCCACCAGCACCCGCACCGCATCGGTGTCGCAGAGCCCGGCCCCGGCCGCCAGGGTGTCGGCCAGGTGCAGGTCGGTCGAGTCCTCGTCGCCGCCGAGCACCGCCGCCACTCCTCCCTGGGCCCAGCGGGTGGCGGACTGGGAGAGCTCGGCCTTGGTCAGGACGCCGACCCGCAGTCCGGTGGGGGTGCCACCGGGTGCGCCCGGGGCGGGGAGGACGGGCGCGGCCAGCCGGACCGCCGCCGACAGTCCGGCCACCCCGCTGCCGAGGACCAGCACATCGAGGGGGGCGACGCCGGCCCCGGGCCCGGCCACCGCGGGGGGAACGGTCACCGGTCAGACCTCCGGACGGCCGGTTGAGGCCCAGGTGGTCCGGGGGTCGAGATTGTCGATCAGCCGGACGGGGCCGACCGTGGCGGCGACCAGGAGCCGGAGGGCGCGGGGAGAGGCGCACGTCGGGACGGGCTCAAGATCGTCGGCGTCCACCACGACGGCATAGTCCGGCTCCACCTCGGGCTCGGTGGCCAGCACCCGGGCCATCTCCGCCTCGACGGCGCCGACCCGGTCCTCACCCCGGGCGATCAACGCCGCCCCTGACGCCAGGGCCCGGGACAACGCCAGGGCCGACCTCCGTTGCGCCGGCGACAGGCGGGCGTTGCGGCTGGACAGGGCCAGGCCGTCGGGGTCCCGGACCGTGGTGCAGCCGACCACGTCGGTGGGCAGACCCCGGTCGCGGACCACCCGACGCACCAGAGCCAGCTGTTGGAAGTCCTTCTCGCCGAAGTAGGCCCGGCACCGGCCGGCGGCCGACAGCAGTTTGACCACCACGGTGGCCACGCCCTCGAAATGGCCCGGGCGGGACGCCCCTTCCCAGCGGGCCGCCAACGCCGGAACCGCAACGGTGCCCTCGTCCCCCTGGGGACCGGACGGGTACATCTCGTCCACGGACGGGGCGAAGACCAGGTGTCCTCCCGCCCCTTCCACCACGGTCAGATCGGCCTCAAGGGTGCGCGGATACAGAGCCAGATCGCCGGCGTCACCGAACTGGGTGGGATTCACGAAGATGGAGACCGCCACCACGTCGCACTCCCGGGCCGCCCGCTCGATCAGGGCCCGGTGGCCGGCATGGAGCGCCCCCATGGTGGGCACCACCCCCACCGTCCGACCCGTCCGGCGGACCTCATCGAGAGCGGCCGAGTAGGCGGCGACGGTCTCGATGACCCGGACCCCGGACCCCCGGCCGGCCGCTCCGGCCCTGTCGCCGGCCGGGGGGGCTTCGGTGACTACCGTGCTCATGCCCTGGCCCCGACGGAGACTGCGGCCCCGACCGGCGCCCGGTCGGAGACCGGGCCGGGGGTGGTGACGAGATCGGTGACCGGGGTGGTGACCGGGGTGGCGGCCGGCTGCTCCGGAGCCGTCGATGACGGTCCGTCACCGGCGGACAGCCGGCGGGCCAGGGCCACCATGGCGTCGTAGGCCGCCAGTTCGGTGCGGGGGGTGGCCAGCGCCGACAGCACCCGACGGTGGCCGTCCACCGTTCCCCAGTCACCGCGTGAGGCCGGACCGGTGAGGGCGGTCCGGGGCCCCAGGGCCAGGGCGTCGTCGACGGCGGCGCGGATGAGTCCGGCGAAGGTCTCGAGGGGCAGCCCGGCGGAGGCGGCCACCCGCTCCACCTGTCCGATGAGGGCCACGGCGTGGTTGGCGGCGATGCTGGCAGCGGCGTGGTAGGTGGCGCGCCGGGCGTCCTCGACGGTGACCGGGTGTCCTCCCAGCGAGGACACCACCGAAGCGACCAGGGGATCGCCGGCCACGGCGAAGGTCACCCCGGACCTCAGGCGGTCGGCCCCGGTGACCGGGTCGGGAAGGGGCACCAGAGGGTGGATCGACCCCCGGCGGGCATGGCGGCCCAGGACGTCGAGTCCCAGCGATCCGGACAGATGGACCACCACGGTGGACGGGACCGGGGTGACCGCGGCGGCAACCGACCGCACCTGGTCATCCGGGGTGGCGATGACCAGCAGGTCGACGCCCCGGGCGGCATCCCGGACGGGATCTCCACGGCCGAGCGCGCCCCTGCATTCGAAGTCCCCCGCGGCGTCGAGCGCCGCCATGAGGGACAGGCCGGCCCGGCCCGGCCCGATGACACGGAGTGTGGTCACGAGACCCCTTTCGACGTTCCGGCCCCGGACGGGTGCCGTTCGCATCAGGAAATCTGGGTGCTGCGCCTCACAGTGTACCCACGACGGTGACGGCACCACCACCGGCCGCCACGGCATCGGCGTCGGCCAGGTCGGGAGCCAGCTCCGACAGGGGGGCCAGGACGAACCTCCGCTGGCGCCACCGGGGATGGGGCACGGTGAGTTCACGTTCGTCCAGCTCGGTGCCGTCGATCCAGACCACATCGACGTCGAGGGTGCGCGGGCCCCAGCGGGCGGAGCGAACCCGGCCGGCCGCGGCCTCGAGCCGGCGGCACTCCTCCAGGAGCGCGTAGGGATCGGCGTTCGGGTCCACGGCCAACTCGACCACCACGTTGAGGTACGGACCCTGGTCGTCGGGGCCTCCGACGGGCTCGGTCTCGTACACCCGGGACACCGCGGTGACCGGGGCCCGGTTGCCGGCCCGCAGTTGGTCGACGGCTTTGCGCAGGTGGCCCCACCGGTCACCCAGGTTGGAGCCGAGGGCCAGGAAGGCCCGGACGGTGACCGGCTCGGCCGTGGGGGAGCTCACCGGTGCCGGGTGATCCGGACCCCGACCGTCGAGATGTCCACCGCCAGGGGAGGATGCAACTTGCGGAGGGAGACGGTGACCGAGGTGATCCGGGGATCCGCCGAGATCGTGGCGTCGGCCACCGCCCCGGCCACCGCCTCCAGCAACCGGAAGGAAGGGGGCCCGGCCACGATGGCGGCGGCGGCGGCGGCCACCCCGGCGTAGTCCACGGTGTCGGCCAGGACGTCGCTCCGTCCGGCCGGCCCCAGGTCGACCGCCAGATCCAGATCGATCTCGAACGGTTGGGCCCGGCTCTGCTCCTCGGGCAGGACCCCGTGGGTACCGACGGTCCGCAGGCCCCGGAGCTGGATCAGGTCGGACCCGCTGTCGCCGGCCACAACGGTGTCGGTCGGATCCCCGGACGGTCCCGTCACCCGCCGGCGGGCGGGCCGTCGCCGGTCCCGGGCCGGACGGTGGCGGGGTCCAGCTCACCGGCGAAGGCCACCAGTTCCCGACCGGCCGGCCCCATCGGATGGCCGGTCATGTGCTCCAGCACCGTGATGGCCTGGGGTCCGCTGGGCAGCCGCTCCGACCACAGGAGGTAGCCGGCCACCGCCCCGGTGACCCGGTCGCCGAGTTCGTCCTGGTGGATGAGGACTTTCTCCCCGCCGAGGAGGTAGGCGTGCATCTCGCGGTAGGTGTCGGCGAGCACCCCCCGGGAGTCCCCGCTGGAGGGGAGGGGGAAGTGCACGCTGGCCATGGACCGCTCCTCGTAGGCCTGCAGGTTGTGGGAGGAGGGCAGGAGTGAGATGACCCGGGTGAAACCCTGCACCTGCAGCCAGATGATCTCCTCCTGCCGTCGTACCTTGCGGTGGTTGGGGGCGAACCCCCCCGGCCGTTCGCTCATGGCCAGGCGGTCCTTGATGACCCAGGTGAAGTTGCGGGGCGGGATGCCGGCGGCCCACTTTCCCTTCATGCCACCACCCCCCGCCGTCCGACCAGCACCGCAGCCTGGACGGTGGCGGTGACGTCGTGCACCCGCACCATCCCGGCCCCGTTGGCCATGGCCCAGGTGGCGGTGGCCACCGAGGCCGGCAGGCGCTCGCCCACCGGGACCGGCGGGCGGCCGGGGGGAGCGGACACGGTGCCGAGGAAGCTCTTCCGGCTGGTCCCGACCAGGACCGGATAGCCCGTGGCCACCAGGCGGTCCACCGACGCCAGCAACGAGAGGTTGTGGTCGGGGGTCTTGCCGAACCCGATGCCGGGGTCGATCCACACCTCGGTGACCCCGGCCCGGCGGGCCCGGTCGGCCCGGTCCACCAGCAGGGCCGTCACCTCGGCCACCACATCGTCGTAGTGCGGCGCGTCCTGCATGGTCGCCGACGTGCCCTGACGGTGCATGGCCACCCATCCGACCCCGCGCCGGGCCGCGACCGGCCACAGTGACGCCGACACGTCGTTGATCAACGTGGCTCCGGCATCGGCGGCGGCCTCGGCCACCTCGGCCTTGGTGGTGTCGACCGAAACCCGGACCTGGCCGGCGAGGGCCTCGACCACCGGGAGCACCCGGGACAGCTCCTCGGCGGCGGAGACCGGATCGGCGCCGGGCCGGGTCGACTCCCCGCCCACGTCGACGATGTCGGCGCCCTCGTCGATCATCTCCCGACCCCGCCGGACGGCCCGGTCCCGGTCGAACCACGCACCGCCGTCGGAGAACGAGTCCGGCGTGACGTTGAGAATCCCCATCACCAACGGGCGGTCCTCGATGGTGGGGTGGGGCATGACGACACAGAGTAAACCAGCCGGCAGGAGCCCGCAGCCGGTGCCGGGCCGGTCAGCGACCCCGCACGAACTGCATGGCCTCCATCCGGGTGGCGGCGTCATTGCGGAACAGGCCCCGGACGGCGGAGGTGAACGTGGACGTCCCGGACTTCTTGACCCCGCGCATGGACATGCAGAGGTGCTCGGCCTCCACCACCACCAGCACCCCCCTCGGAGCCAGGGCGTGCTCGATGGCGTCGGCGATCTCGGTGGTCATCCGCTCCTGCACCTGGAGCCGCTTGGCGTACCCGTCCACCAGGCGGGCCAGCTTGGACAGCCCGGTGATCCGGCCGTCGGGGCCGGGGATGTAGGCCACATGGGCCTTCCCGATGAAGGGGATGAGGTGGTGCTCGCACAGGGAGGCGAAGGGGATGTCACGGACCATGACCATCTCGTCGTGGTCGGCGGCGAAGGTGACCTCGAGGTGGCCGGCCGGATTCTCACGGAAACCGGCGAAGAGCTCCTCGTACATCCGGGCCACCCGGTGCGGGGTCTTGACCAGGCCGTCGCGGGTGGGGTCCTCCCCGAGCGCCAGGAGCAGTTCGGTGACGGCCTTTTCGATCCTGTCTGTATCGACGCTCACCCGGCCGGCACGGCCCTACGACGGGCTGTCGGCGTGGGCATGGATGGCCCTGAGGTTCCGCAGGCGTTCGTCGACATCGAGCCCATATCCCACCACGAACTCGGCCGGAATGTGAAACCCGACGTAGCGGAGGTCGATCTGGGTCCGCTGCTGGCCGTCCTTGACCAGCAGGGCACACACCTCCAGGCTGGCCGGGTGGCGGGCCAGCAGGTACCGCTGCAGGTAGTTGAGGGTCAGCCCGCTGTCGACGATGTCCTCGACCACCAGGACGTCCCGGTTGGCCAGGTCCACATCGAGGTCCTTGACGATCCGGACCACCCCCGAGGTCCGGGTGGCGCTGCCGTAGGAGGACACCGCCATGAAGTCGACCTCGACCGGGAGGGCGATGGCCCGCGACAGGTCGCTCATGAACATGAACGCCCCTTTGAGCACCCCGACCAGGAGCGGGGCCCGACCGGCGTAGTCGGCGGTGATCTGCTCCCCGAGCTCGATGATCCGGGCCTGCAGATCTGCGCCGGACACCACCACCCGGCCCACCCCGGGAGCGTCCTCCAAGGGGACCGCGGGCGGAAGGCCGGCCCCCCCGGACTCCTCACCACGGTCGGCCGTCACCGGTGCGACTGTACCGGAGCGCCGGGTCGGTCGGACCCGGGGAGAGGAACGGTGAGATCGAGGCGGCCGGCCCGGCGTCGCACGGTCCGTCCCCCGGGGACCTGGGTGGCCCGCCGTCCGCCCCGGGCCACCTCCAGAACCCGGTCCACGGCGTCCAAAGGTGGGGGGTACCCCCCTCCACCGGTCAGCCAGGCCCGAACGCTCCGGCGGCCCACCGCCGTGGGTGCCGAGGCCAGGGCGGCGGCGTGGCGGGGGTCGACCAGCGACGCCACCGCTGCCACCAGGTCGGCGTCACCCCCCAGCACACCCGCCTGGCGGGCCAGGACCGGCACCACGTCCCGCCCGGCGATGGCCGAGCACAGGGGAACCAGCTCGTGGCGGATGCGGTTCCGGACGAACCGCGGGTCGTGGTTGGAAGGGTCGTGGACCGGCATCAGGTCCAGCTGTCCGCAGAGGGCGACCGTCTCAGCGCGCCGCAGGGCCAGCAGGGGGTGCTCGGGACCGGCCCTCATGGCGGCCAGGCCGTCCACCCCGGCACCCCGCAACAGGTTGGCCAGCACCGTCTCGGCCTGGTCGTCGGCGGTGTGGCCGGTGGCGGCCCCGGGACCCAGCACCTCCCGCCGGGCGTCACGGGCCCGGGCTTCGAGGTTGGGGCCGTCGCGGACCACCACCCGCTCCGAGCGGAACGAGGCCCCGAACCTGCGGGCCGCCCCCGCCACCACGTCCGCTTCGCGGTCCGAGCCCGGGCGCAGACCGTGGTCCACGTGGACCGCCGTCACCCGGCATCCGGCCGCCACCGCCAGCACCAGGAGGGTCAGGGAGTCGGCGCCCCCCGACACCCCGCACACGAGCTCCGACCCGGGGGCCGGGAAGGTGCACCGCTCCACGAGGGCGGTGAGACCGCCCCCGGATGCCGGGTCGGGGACCGGATCGGCCACCGGGTCAGCCGGACAGCGCGGGGGCGGCGCCGACGCGTGAGATCCATTCCGACGGATTGCGGATCTCCGAGAGCGAGGGCAGCCATTCCGGTCCCCTCCAGGCCCGGTCGAGCAGCTCGGGTCCGCCGGATCCCTCGACGGCGGCGATGAAGCGCTCGCCCTCCTCGTACTGGCGGAGCTTGGCCTCGATCCCGATGAGCTGCTGGAGCAGACGGGCCGGGCCGCGCGTCTGTTTGCGCCTCTGGCGCAGGACCTCGGAGAACCGGGCGGCACTGGGGATGGCCGCGGCGCCGGCCCGGTCCATGGTGACGTCGCCGTGGCCCTCCAACAGGCTCATGAGGGCCTGGATCCGGTGGAGCCCCTCCAGCTGTTCGGGGGTGGCCACCAGGCCCAGCGCGCCGTTGTCCCGCAGGGGATTGCGTCCGGCCCGGATCTCGTCGGTCATCCGGCGCAGGGCCTCGGCGAACCGGCTGGGATCGGGATCGAGCGACCCGATCCCCTCCTCCACCAGGCCCACGAAGTAGTCACGCATCCAGGGGATGGCGGTGAACTGGCAGCGGTGGGTCACCTCGTGGAGCGCCAGCCACAGCCGGAACTCACGGGGTTCGAAATCGTGCAGCTGCTCGAGGGCCACCACATTGGGGCCGACGAAATAGACCAGGTCCTGATCCTCGACGGCGTCCTCGGTCAGCAACAGGTCGTACTGCCCGAGCACCCGGGTCGACAGCCAGCCCAGGACCAGGCCCATCTGAGCGCCGGTGGCCGCCCGCCCCACGCCGGCCACGGGGCCGGCCAACCGCTCGGTGACCCGGTTGGTACCCACCACCCGGGCGGGGTCGAGCCGCTCGAGGTGGGGACCGACCAGCCGCTGGAAGCTGGCCACGTTGGCATGCACCCATCCGGCCCGGTCGGTCACCCGGGCCCGGGCCGGGCCCGACGACGAACGGAGCCCGGTCGACTCCGCCACCAGCTCCTCGGCCTGGGCGGTCAGCTCTTCGAAGTCGGCCTGCAGGAGGTCGGGCCGGTACGGGACCGGCTGTCGGCTGCGCCCGCCCACCCATCCGGCCACCCGCTCGGCGGTGTCCCACGCCACGGCCCCGGTCTGGTCCGCGGCCCCTCCCGACTCGGTCACGGGGACCAGTGTAGGGAGCGCGGCCCCCGGGCGACGTTCACGTCCGGCGGTGGCTAATTGGCCTGGTGGCTTCCCTCGGCGGTCAGCGCGTCGGCCACCCGTTTCACCAGCGCGTCGGGAACGTGGTCCTTGCAGCGGTTGGCGATGACCCGACGGAGCTCGGCCTCGAAGCCGTAGGCCCCGACACACGGACCGCACAGGTCGAGGTGCCGGGTGATCTCCAGCCGCCGCTGCTCGGTGAGCTCACCGTCGAGATACGAGTAGAGACGCTCGATGGTCTCGTCGCACCCGACGAATCCGGCCAGCTCTGATCCGCCGTGCGCCGGCGCCCCACCGTCAGACGGTGCTCCTGGCGACTGCCCCTGTCCTTGCTCTCCCACTGGTCCCGCTCTCCTCGTTAGGCCGAGCCCGGAGGGCCCGGCCTAGTTGGCCTTGTCTCCCGCACCGACGAGCCCCCGTGTGCTTCCACGATCCACCAACGCCTTCTGCAGCGCTTTTCTTCCGCGGTGGATCCTGCTCATGACCGTCCCGATGGGCACATCGGTGATCTCGGCGATCTCCTTGTAGGAGAAGCCCTCCACATCGGCCAGGAGCACCGCCATCCGGAAGGTGTCGGGCAGTGACTCGATGGCTTCTTTCACGTCGGTGTCGGTGAAGCGGTCGAGGGCCTCGTCCTCGGCGCTGCGGCCGAGGGCCGGGGACTGGTCGCCGGAGAGGTGCCGGTACAGGTACAGGTCCTCCACATCCTCGACATCGGCGATCTCGGGCCGACGCTTTTTGGCCCGGTAGGTGTTGATGTAGGTGTTGGTCAGGATCCGGTAGAGCCAGGCCTTGAGGTTGGTGCCCAGTTCGAAGCTGGCGAAGGCCCGGTACGCCTTCAGGTAGGTCTCCTGCACCAGGTCCTCGGCATCAGCCGGATTGCGGGTCATCCGGAGTGCCGCCGTGTAGAGGGCAGGCATGTACTCCATCGCAAGATCGGAGAACATCGCCTGATCGGCCATCCCCGCACCCTACAAGGCCGGCAGGGAACCCGTGACCGGCGGGGGTCAGCCGCCGCCCGGTCCGTCAGCCGACATGTACCGGGACCCGGGAGTAACCGGCCACATTGGCCATCTGGACCCGCTCGGTGGCGTCCTCGTCCACGGTGAACGCCGGCCACCGGCGGATCATCTCCTCACACGCCACCCGGCTCTCCATCCGGGCCAGGGCCGCCCCCAGGCAGGTGTGGATCCCGAACCCGAAGCCGAGCGCATGGCCCGGGGTCCGGGTGACGTCGAACCGGTCCGGATCGGCATACTCCCGCTCGTCGTGATTGGCCGCGCCGGTCAGCAGGAGCACCGGATACCCGGCCGGGATGGTGGTCCCCTGCCACTCCGAGTCCTGCACCGAGTACCGCCCCTGGTACTGAGACGGCGGCCAGTAGCGCAGGATCTCCTCGACCGCCCCCGGCACCAGGCCGGGATCCCCCCGCACGGCCGACCACTGGTCGGGGTGGCGGGAGAACAGCACGAAGGCGTTCGAGACCAACTTGGTCACGGTCTCCGCCCCGGCCCCACCCAGGAGGGCGGCGAACCCGGCGATCTCCGGATCGGAGAGCCCGGTGACCGACCCGTCCTCCCGTTCCATGGTGGCCTGGGTGAGCAGGCTGAGCATGTCGTCGGCCGGATCCCGGCGCTTCCGCCGGACCAGGTCGTCGAAGAAGGCCACCGCCTCCAGGCTGGCCTCCATGCCGGCCGGGGAGGGGCCGACCTCGCCGGGCTCGCGGTGGAGGGTGAGGTCGATCCAGTGGCGGATCTTCTGGCGGTCGGCGGCGGGGACGCCGAGCATCCGCGAGATGATCTCGACCGGGAACGGGGCGGCGAACTCCTCGACGGCATCGAAGTCGGTCCGGCCGTCGAGACGGTCGGCCTGGTCCCGGATGACCTCGGTGACCATCGGTTCGAGTCCCTGGACCGCACGGGGGTGGAACACCTTGGAGACCAGGCCCCGGAGCCGGTGGTGGTCGGGCGGGTCCTGCATGATCATCATCCCGAGGCCGGCCACCAGGTCGGCGTCGAGCGAGAGCGAGTACAGATCCACGCCGTGGCTGGAGGAGAAGGTCCGCCAGTCGTGACTGGCCGCCATGACATCGGCGTGGCGGGCCAGCGCCCAGAAGCCGTAGCGCTCGTTGAAGTGGACGGGTGCCCGGTCGCGGAGGTGGCGGTAGACCTCGTAGGGATCCTCGAAGAACACCTCCGAGAACGGATCGAAGACCGCCGTGGTGGTCATGCCGGGGTGCGGGGACCGGGACGCCAGAAGGTGGCCAGCAGGAGGCCGGCGCCGCCCACCCCGCCGATCAGGGCGATCAGCAGGCCGGTCCATCCCCACAGCGAGGTCAGGCCGGCGGCGTGGTCGACACTCCACTGGCCCGGACCCACCGTGGCCAGGACGAACCCCGACACGGTCAGCACCATCACGTACTCCCACCCCTCGCCGGGGCGGAAGATGAAGAATCCGTTCCTCAGGTGGTTGGTGACCCAGGCCACGACCATCACCCCCACCACACCGGCACCGCCGAACGAGGTGAGGAGGCCCAGGACCAACAAGAGGCCGGCCCCGACCTCGGTGATGCTGGCCGTCCAGGCGTGGAACCAGCCCGGTTTCATGCCCAGGCTCTCGAACCACCGCCCGGTCCCGGCGATCTTGCCGCCACCGATGATGTGGTTGACCCCGTGGGCGATGAACACAGCCCCGATGGCCACCCGGAAGACGAGAAGGGCGAGGTCGACGGCGTGCACATCGGGCATGACGGGAACTCCACTTTCTCGGGTCGGGTCGGTCGGTCGTCCGGCGGTCGGTCGGACCATGGTTGCAGAAACCACCCGACACTCTGCCACCCGGACCGCCACGACGCCGACACCGTCCGGTCGCACCGCCGGTCGCGGGGTCCGGTCGCGGGCCGGCAGCGCCCGCCGGGGGCCCGGCAGAGTTCAGTCGGAGGCCGGCAGGGCCTTGTTCAGTCGGAGGCCGGCAGGGCCCTGTTCAGTCGGAGGCCGGCAGGGCCTTGGCCGACTTGACCTCGAGCGGCTGGCCGTCGAGGGAGAGGGCACCGGGTCCGGGCTTGGTGCACAGGATCTCGACCGAGTCGGCGGCATCCGTGTACCGCTTCCCCATCAGGGCCGCCCCGTCCTGGCCCGATGCCATCTCCACCCCTTCGGCCACCGGCTCCCCCAGCGGCACCACGGCCACTCCCCCGCAGGCCAGCTCGTGGTCCCCCGATCCCTTGATGACCACCATCTCGGTCTCACCGACCTGGCTCCTCAGTCGCAGTCCCGGCTTGAGAATCACAGTGCTTCCCCCTTCATCGGCTCGACGGACCCCGGAGAGATTGGTGCACCGGCCCCGTCCGGCGCCAACCGGTCCCGCACCACCCGCCGAAGGACCTTGCCGCTTCCGGTCAGCGGCAGGTCGTCACAGATCACGTACCGGCCCGGTGTCTTGAGGGAGCCCAGGTGGC
>Ga0182012_10002689_pt1 | contig 19176 bp, 13 predicted proteins | sample 612S2SmetaG_FD_120486 | JGI IMG/M metagenome (GOLD analysis project Ga0182012, IMG submission 120486) | Permafrost microbial communities from Stordalen Mire, Sweden - 612S2S metaG | ecosystem: Environmental > Terrestrial > Soil > Wetlands > Permafrost | place: Sweden: Stordalen | collected...
GCTGTCGGCTGTTCCCTGTTTTTTTACAGCTTTTGCGACCTTAGGACGGAGCGAACGCCTTCGATTCTTCTGAGGGCGAGGACCATGCGGTTGAGGTGCCTTACGTCTTCGGCTTCTACTACGAACTTGATGATAGCCTCGCCGTCGGGGTCGCGGTCGAGGTCTACGTTGCGGATGTTGGTGTTTTCGTCGGCGATGGCGGCGGTTAGCTCTTTGAGCATGCCTTGGCGGTCGTCGCAGAAGACGGTGATCTTTACGGGGTAGCGCTGCAGGCTGGCGGAGTCGTCGCCGGCGCGGGACCACTCGACGGCGATGCGGCGGTCGGATTCAAAGAGGAGATTTTGCACGTTGGAGCAACTGCGGGCGTGGACGGCTACGCCCTTGCCGCGGGTGACGTAGCCGATGATCTCTTCGCCGCGGATGGGGTTGCAACAACGGGCGCGGTAGACGAGGAGATCGTTTTGGCCCTCGACTTCGAGGGTGTCTGAGCCTTTGAGGTGCAGCTTTCTGACGGCATCCGACATGGGCTTGTCGACGCCGGGGGTTTCGGGCGAGGCTTCGGGCTCGGGCGGGGCGGTGATGCCGGGGGAGAGCTTGTTGAGGACTTGCACGGCGGAGTGCTTGCCCTGGCCGAGGGTGGCGAGCAGGTCAGCGGCGGTGGCTACGCCGTATTCGCCGGCGATGCGGCCTAGGTCCTGGTCGCCGATCTGCGCCATGGGGACTTTGAAGCGGCGGGCCTCGCGCTCGAGGAGCTTGCGGCCGATTTCAACGGCGCGCTCGCGCTGGTCTTCATTGAGCCAGTGCTTGATCTTGTTGCGGGCGCGGGGGCTCTTGACGAATGTGAGCCAGTCACGGCTGGGCTTGTGATCCTTCTGGGTGACGATTTCTACGATGTCGCCGGTGCGGAGTTTTGTGCGCAGCGGCACCATGCGGCTGTTGACCTTGGCGCCGACGCAACTGTGGCCTACGTCGGTGTGGATGGTGTAGGCGAAATCGACTGGCGTGCCGCCAGCGGGAACTACGACGACCTTGCCCTTTGGGGTGAAGGTGTAGACCTCGTCGGGGTAGAGATCCATCTTGAGGCTGGAGAGGAACTCGTTGGGGTCGGTCATCTCCTTTTGCCACTCGACGAGCTGGCGAATCCAGGCGAGGCGCTCTTCGTCGCGCGTGGTGACTGCGCCTGCGGGGCCGGCTTTGTACTTCCAGTGGGCGGCGATGCCTTCCTCGGCGATGCGGTGCATCTCTTCGGTGCGGATTTGCACCTCAAACTGATGGCCGCTGGCGCCGATGACGGTGGTGTGGAGGGACTGGTAGCGGTTTTCGCGAGGGATGGAGATGAAGTCTTTGATGCGGCCAGGCACGGGCCGCCAGAGAGTGTGAATGAGGCCGAAGACGGCGTAGCAGGCGGCGACGTCTTTGGTGATGATGCGGACGGCGAGCAGATCGTAGACCTGATCGAAGGTGATTTTGGCGCGCTCCATTTTTTGGAAGGTGGAGTAGATGCGCTTGATGCGCCACTCGACGCGGGCTTCGATGCCGTTCTCTCGCAACTGCTCGTTGAGGGTGTCGACGACGGTGTGGAGGAACTGCTCTCCGTCGACGCGGCGGGATTCAATCTCAGCGGCGACGCGCTCGTAGCTGACGGGATCGGTGTAGCGGAAGGCGAGGTCTTCCAGCTCGCCGCGCACCTTGCCCATGCCGAGGCGGTGAGCGAGCGGGGCGTAGATGTCGAGGGTTTCGCGGGCGATGGCCTCCTGCCGCTCTGGCTTCAGGTGCTCGAGAGTGCGCATGTTGTGGAGGCGGTCGGCTAGCTTGATGAGAACCACGCGGACGTCGGAGACCATGGCGAGGAGCATCTTGCGGACGTTCTCGGCCTGGCGGTCTTCGCGGTTGGCGAATTGGATTTTGTCGATTTTTGTGACGCCTTCGACGATGTGCGCTACCTGGTCGCCGAATGCGGATTCGATTTCTTCGCTGGTGACGGGGGTGTCTTCGACGGCGTCGTGCAGGAGGCCGGCGGCGATGGCGGTTGAGTCCAGCTTCATCTCGGCGAGGACTTCGGCTACTTCCAGAGGATGGATGATGTAGGGCTCGCCGCTGGCGCGCAACTGGCCGGCGTGATGCTTGACGCAAAACTCCCAGGCTTTGCGGATGAGGGTGAGGTCTTCACTGGGGCGATTGGCGCGGATGTGGGTGAGGAGGGATTCGAAGCGGTCCGCTATGGGGCGCTCGTCTAGTTCGACCATCGCAGGGCGGGCAGGGGGCGAAATCGCGACTTGAGTCGCGATGGGGGAGACCGGTGCCGGTGGCTGCTGCCGTACTGTCGCCATGAGATATTATAGGCCGCTTGCGATTGCTGCGCATTGGGCAGTGGTGATTGCTTTGATTCCATTCGGATAAGGGGCGATGATTTCGGCAGAGCTTCTGATTGCGCGTTGCATCTCGGCCTCGTGTGACACAAATCACTTCCTTTGTCTGGCAAGACGGCGCTTAATGACACTGTTGAGTAGTCCATAGGAGGAAGTATGAAACATATCATTCTCGTTGCTCTGGCCGGTTCGGTTCTGATGGCCACGGCATTTGCGCAGCAGTCCACAGTCAAGATCCAAGCCGGCAAGACCTCGCCCACAGACGGCAAAGCGATGTTTACCAGCTATTGCGCTCCATGCCATGGAGTGGATGGAAAGGGCAATGGCCCGGTTGCTTCACAGCTTGTGCAGAAGCCCGTGGATCTGACTCTGTTAACCAAGAACAATGGAGGAAAGTTTCCGGCGACGCATGTCCTGGCCAGCATCAATTTCGGTGCGGATGTTCCGGCTGCGCATGGCGCGAGGGACATGCCGGTTTGGGGCCCGATCTTGAACGCGATGGACAATCAGGGAACCGACCAGAACATGAAGGCGCTGCGGGAGAAGAACCTGGAAGCTTATATCGAATCGATTCAAGTGAAATAGTTCTGTGAAGTGATTCCAGCGAATACCTGGGCTTCCTGAGCGGGGCGTAATACCCTTAGGAAACCTATGAAAAACACTGGGAAGCGCAGACCGAAGCAATCAGAAGGCGCGCCGACGGCGAAAATGCCGGCGACGCGCTCATTTGAGACGCGTGAGAAGCAGAGTTCTGACCGCACGCAAGGGCAGGCCTGGGGAGCAACCATAAACCGCCGAGCTGCGGACAGATTGCGCGGCGGGCAGATTTGGGTTTACGCGTCGGACATTGAGTCGATACAGCTTGCTGACGCGGAAGCTGCGCCGCCATTGTTGCCTGTGGCGGACAGCCGCGGGCTGTTGCTGGGCACGGCACTTTACAGTCCACATTCGCAGATTGCGTTGCGGTTGGTGTCACGGCAGTTTCTCGATGAAGCGGCGTGGCTGGGTTTGTTTGAACGGCGGCTGCGTTGTGCCATTGCCCGGCGCAGGCCCTTGCTAACGAAGGAAACTGACTCCTGCCGGCTGTGCTTTAGCGAGGCCGATGAGCTGCCCGGTTTGGTGATCGACAAATATGCCGGGCTGGTGATTGTTCAGTTTTTGAATATCGGGCTGCTGGGGGGATTGCTGGGGGGGCTGCTGAGTTCGGGCGTGCGCGAGACCTGCGTGCGGGTTTTGCGGGAAGAGCTCAAGCCGGATGGCATTCTGGAGCGGCCCGATCCGCGGATGCGCGAGTTGGAAGGCATGCCGGTGCCTGCGCAAGAGCCGCTGTGGGCTGCAAACGCCAAAGCATCCGCTGCTACAAAGTTTCACCTCAACGGCTTGGTCTTCCATTACGACGCAAACTCGGGCCAGAAGACGGGTGCGTTTCTCGATCAGCGATCAAATTACATTGCGACCCGCGAATGGGCTGAACGGCTCGGAGTGGCGCGCCTTGCCTCGGGCGGGCGGGCGCTTGATGTGTGCTGCTATCAGGGCGGTTTTGCATTGCACCTGGCGCAGGTTTGCAAGCAGGTTAAGGGGATCGATGCCTCCCACGCATCGCTTGAAGTGGCTGAGAAAAATCTGCAGGCCAATCGCGCGGTTGTACCCGGGGACGTGGACTGGATGGAGGGCGATGCGTTTGAGATTCTCCGCGACTGGTCGAGTGGCGGGGAAAGATTCAGCGCGATCGTGCTTGACCCGCCGGCATTTGCCAAGACGCAGCGCGCCGTGGAGGGCGCGTTGCGCGGTTACAAGGAGTTGAACCTGCGCGCGCTGCGCATGATCGACCCCGGCGGGTTGCTGGTGACCTGCACTTGTTCCCATCATGTTGGCTGGCAGGATTTCGAGGCGGCTGTGGCTTCGGCTGCAGCAGATGCATCCAGGCGGGTGAGGGTGCTGGAGCGGCGGGGTGCGGCGGCGGATCATCCGGTGATTCTGAATCTGGCGGAGACCGAATACTTGAAATGCCTGGTGCTTGAGGTGGAGTGAACGAGGGCGCTGTCCGCGTGATTCCGTTCCATTTGGTTTCGAGGTCTGGCACCGTGAGAGTCCGAAAGGCTGGGCAGGGGTTCTTTCGGTACGCTGCTTCACAAATTGACAGTGGTTAAAGGCGTTCAGCGAGTCAGCGCGGCGGTTTGTGGCGCTCTCCCACCCTTTCGCCAGAAAAGAGGCGAAAGGATGGGGCACGGAGATGGTGCAAAAATATTCAATCAAGAACCTGGAGCCGGTTAGAAGCTGTTTCATGACCGATGGGATCGCTGCGGCACCATCCCTCAGGGGCTAAAGCCCGCGATTTTCTTGATCCGTGGCGGCACGGCTGAAGCCGTGCCCTTTCAAAACCCGGATATGAAACAGCCTCTAGAAGAGTTCGCACTACACGTTGATGGTGATGCCAGAGCGGCGAATACGAGTTATCCGTTCGCGCCAGGAGATTGGGCGTGAGGTTTGCGCGACGGGAGCCTCTGTTTTTGCGCTCGCGCGCAGGTTTGCCAGCGCCTCTTTTACCTGCGCCCGCAAGGCCTCGGCCTCAAAGGTGCAGGAGCGCAGATAGGCTGAAATCGTGAGCCCAGCCTCGGCGGCTCGCTGGTGGAGTTGCTCGTATTCCGGCTCGCTCAAGCGAATGGTGACGCTGGCCCGCTTGCGCGCCTCTGCCAGTGACGGCAATGGGGAAGATGCCTTGGCAGGGACGGGCGTAGACACGAAGGCGGTGTCAGAAAACGGAGCCGGCCTGGACGATGGAGGCGTTCCGGGCAAGGGAGGCGTTCCGAACGAAGGTGCGGCCGGCGTCTGCGCTTCGTAGTTCTTGTTAACTGTGTTTACTTCCTCAGCGTTCCCTTGCTCCGCGGAAAGCTTTGCTTTCTCCACCGAAAGCTTTTCGTACAAGTTGCTGGCCGCGGAGGCCAGGTCAAAATCCTTGGGCAGATTCAACGCGCTTGCATCGGTTGGTTTGTAGCGGCCGATGCTTCTGAGCGCGCTTTCGTAGCTCAGAGTGGTTACATCGTCCTCAAGACCGTCGTCGTTGCGGCCTGAGCCGCTGGCGGACGCGGAAGCCCTGGGGGTGGTGAGGCCAGCCAGCACGCCCATAAAGCTGTGGCCGGCACTTGTGGTGCTCGTGGTATCGGATTTTGCGGAGGATGGGTTGTCTGCCAACTGCTGCATGACTTGCAGAATACTGCGGCTGACCTGGCCAGCATGAGGGGTTTCTTGCCGGTCAACGAAGGGCGAGTTTCATTTGGGAACCCCGTTCATGTTTTCCCAAAGCGACGCATAGAAAGAAGCCCAACCGGCAATGCACAGTTGACGCAAATTGCCGTCTTTCCTTGCTCCTGGGGTAGAGCCGGGCACGCTAAGCGGCGGTGGCCTGGGGCTGTGGAATCATGCGTCCGGGCAGGCGGAGCAGTTCGGTTACGGCATCGGCGGGCATGGGGCGGGCAAAGAGATATCCCTGGCCGAAGCGGCAGCCGAGCTGGCGCAGCAGGGCATATTGCTCGTGGGTTTCAATGCCCTCGGCGACGACGTTCATGCCCAAGGCGCGGGCCAGATCGACAATGGTGCGCACAATCTGCAGCGTTTGTTCTCCTTCGGTGATGCGTTTGACAAAGGAGCTGTCAATTTTGAGCACATCGAAGGGATAGGCATGCAGGTACTGGAGCGAACTGTAGCCGGTTCCGAAGTCGTCCATCATGAGCGAAACGCCCAATCTGCGCAGGCTGCCGAGTACTTCCATTGCGACGTTGGGATCTTTGACCAGGCTTGACTCGGTCATCTCGAGGCCCAGTTGACGGCTGGAGACGCCGGTTCGCCGGAGCAGCGCTTCGACATGATCGGCGAGTCCGGCGCGCGCAAACTGACGCGCCGAGAGGTTGACGCATACGCGCAGGGAGCGCCAGTCAGGATTCTCAAGAGACCAGCGCTGGATTTGCCGACAGGCCTCGGCCAGCCCCCAGTCGCCGATGGGCAGGATCAAGCCGTTTTCTTCAGCGGCGGGCACGAATTGCGCAGGAGAAATGAGTCCGAGCTGCGGGTGCGCCCAGCGAATGAGCGCTTCGAGCCCGATGATCTTGCCGGTGGCAAGCTCAATCTCCGGCTGGTAGTGGAGGACAAACTGCTTGCGCGCCAGCGCCTCACGCAGATCGGGTGCAGTAGGCCAGGCTGTTGCTGCCAGCTTCTCTTCGCGGCCGGAGCAGAGCGCTTCCTTGCCAAGCACGCGGCGCAGCCTGCGCAGCTCAAGCTCGTTGGCGACCATATCGGCCAATCTCTCCAGCATGTTGAGCTCATCGCCGGCCATGCGGCGGCGGGGTTGGCTGCAATACAGCGTCAAGGTGCCGAGGATCTTTTTATCTGCCGATCGGACCGGGACGCTGGCGAAGGATTCGACTTCAAGCCGTCTCAGGGTGAGTTGCTTTCCTGCAAAGTGCTCGTCCAGTTTGATATCGGGAACAACCACCGGGCCGTCCGCGGCAAGCACCCTATCGAAGATGGACCCCGTGCGCGGATGTTCGCGAATGGGCTCGCCCCAATGCGATTTGATCCAAACACGGCTCTCATCGCAAAAGCCAAGCAGAACGGTGTCTGCCAGGAAGTATTGAGCGGAGAGCCGGGTAATGGTGTCAAATACAGGCTCCGGCTCTGTATCGAGAATATCGATCGCGGCCAGAGCCTGGAGCCGTGCTTTCTCTTTGAATCTGTGATCCGGTTCCAACTGTAGCTGCACTGGTTGCATTTGGTTCCCGCCTTATGATCTCGACAGCTTTTCCAAGGGCCCGGGAATCTCCCAATCTAACTTTGATTCCGTCATTCCTATCCATGCTGACAACCCGCACTTTCATACCAACCGCGAATTTCCAATCGGAATGCAGCATCTGTTTGCCGCTCAGCTTGTACATCCTTGTTATCGGTAAGGAATCCGCGGACGTGAGGTTACGCCGGAGCATACAGATAAGTCCGCGCTAATGCGGCAAATGATTACTTATGTGCGACGGGCTGACCTGTTTCGCTCCACAGGAAGGACAACTGCTGGGCTTTGTCCTCGATATCCTGCTGTACGCTGACGCCGCTGGAGTGGCCGCCGGACAGGCTATAGTGAAGCAAAATTGGCCTTCCGCTGGACGAGCTTGCCTGCATGAGAGCCGTCATCTTGCGCGCGTGGAGCGGATCGACGCGGGTGTCGCTCGATCCGGTGAAGAACAGCACGGCGGGATACGCGGTGCCTTTTTTCACATTCTGATATGGGGAATACTTGAACAGATAGGGGAACTGTTTTTCCTTGTCGGCGGAGCCGTATTCGGTGATCCAATGAGAGCCCTGCTCGAAGCTCTGGTAGCGCAGCATGTCGAGGAGCGGATAACCGCAGACGACGGCGGAGAAGAGATCGGGGCGCTGGGTGATGGAGGCGCCCATCAAGAGGCCGCCGTTGGATCGGCCGGTAATGGCGAAGTGGTCGGGCGTTGTGTAGTGGTTGGCGATGAGATACTCGGCGGCGGCGAACCAGTCGTCGAAGACGTTTTGCTTTTTTTCAAACATGCCGGCTTCGTGCCATGTCTCGCCGTATTCGCCGCCGCCGCGCAGGTTGGGCAGGGCGAACCATCCGCCCTGTTCGAGCCACCAGGCCCAGGCGGCGCTCCACTCCGGCGTTTCGCTGACGAGAAAGCCGCCGTAGCCGGTCATGAGGAGGCGTTCGCTTCCGTCCTGCTTCAGGCCTTTTTTGCCGGCGATGAACATGGGGATTTTTGTGCCGTCCTTCGAGGTGTAGAAGACCTGCTTCAGCTCGTACTGGCTGGAGTCGAAGGGGATTTTGGGCTGGGCAAAGGGGTCGCGCTTGCCGGTGGTTGTGTCGAGGCGATAGATGGTGGGCGGAACGATGAAGGACTCGAAACTATAGAAGCCGTAGCGATCCATGGTGCGGCCGGCGACGGTGGAGGCGGTGCCGAAGCTGTCGTAGTCGATGGCGCCCGCAGGCTTGCCGGTGAGCGTGTAGATTGTGGTCTCGGTCTTCACGTCTTTGAGCCGGTTGACGTAGATCTTGTCGCCGACGATGGAGAAGTCGTCGATGGGCTCGTGGCCCTCGGCGATGAGCGTGTCCCAGCCCTCGGGCATCACGCCGGGATAGGCTTTGAAGATTCTGCCATTCGGCGCTTTGTAGTCGGTCTTCACATACCACGCGCCTTTGTCTTCGACGGCTGCGAAGCGCGAATCGAGGCCCCAGATGAGGACTTCGAAGACGGATGAGGGCTTGGTCAGATCCTTGTAGACAATGTCCACGCGCTGGGCGGGGACGCCGCGTTCGACGATGACTTCTAGATAGCGGCCGTCATCGGTGACGCTGGCTTCGATCAGATCGTTGGGGCCGAGTAGCTCGCCGCGAAACTCTTTGCCGAAGATGAGCTTGTCCTGGGTGGTGCGCGTGCCGAAGAGATGCTCATAGAGGAGCGTGCCCTTGCTGTCGCTGCGGGTGTAGTAGATGCCTTTGCCGTCGGGCGCGAAGTTTACGGTCCAGTAGAGAGCGGCGGGCAGCTCGTCGGGGAGGGTCTTGGCGGCCTTGACGTCGAAGATGTGGATGGTGGCTTCATCTGCGCCGCCGAGGCGAACGCGATAGATGAGTAGCGCTCCGTCGCGGGAGACGTCTTCGAGGCTTACGGAAGTGTCGGGGTCTTTGCTCAACTGCGCGGGATCGATGAGGCGCGCGTCTTTGCCCGCCCAGCCACGGCGCACGTAAATCGACGACTGGTCTTCGCCGGCGAGACGCTTTTCAAAGAAATAATTGTCGCCGCGCGCGATGGGCAGCGACCATTGCTCGACGTGTTCCAAGGCATCGAGGTCGTCCTCGGCCTGGGGCAGAATCTTCAACTGATCGAAGTAGCGCTTGGTGTAGGCGTTTTGGTCGGCGATAAATTTTTTTGTTGCGTCGCTGTTGGCGTCTTCAAGCCAGCGATAGTTGTCGGTGACTTTGGTGCCGAAGTAGTTGTCGGTGACGGGTGTGGGTTGAGACTGCGGAGGGGCAGGGAGGGTGATGCCGCCGCGGGCGTGAATGGCCTGGGCGGCGAGAATAGTGCTTGAAAGCGCAAAGATCAGAAGTATGAATTTGGATGCCTGTCGCACGAAAGTCCCTCCGAAAGAAAAGAATACTCCCTGCTTTCATTCCGCCGTCACTGGATTGCATAGTCCCTTATAGAATCAAGCAAGTGGCCGAACCGCTTACATCTCTGCCCGTTGCGCGCTCGCGCTGGTCGCGGGGGCTGCAACTGCTGCACCCTTCGCATGCGCACTCGGTGTTTTCGGCGACGGTGCTGCTGATGGTTTCTACCTTTTTGTCGCGCATCATCGGGCTGGTGCGGGTGAAATATATTGTCTGGCTGTTTGGACGCGGGGCGCAGGCGGACGCATTCAACGCGGCGTTTGTTCTGCCGGACATGATCTCATATTTTCTTGTCGGCGGCGCGGCTTCGATTACGTTTGTCACCATTCTGACTAGGTATCGCGAGGCGGGACGGGAGGAGGAGGGCGAGCGCTCGCTCTCGGTCATCCTTACTACGATGTTTGTAGTGCTTGGCGGGGCGATTGTGCTGGCGGAGATCTTTGCGCCGCTGTACATTCACTGGTGGTTCAACGGCTTCGATGCGCGGAAGGCCGCGCTCTGCGTGCGGCTGACGCGGATTCTTTTACCTGCTCAGCTGTGTTTTTTTGCCGGCGGGGTGTTTGGGGCGGTGCTGCTGGTGCGCAAGCAGTTCAGCGTGCAGGCGGTTGCGCCGCTGATTTACGGGTTGGGAACGATTGTCGGCGGGTTGCTACTGGTCAAGCGCATGGGCGTCTCTTCGCTGGCGCTGGGCACGGTTGCCGGGGCTGTTTGCGGGCCGCTGCTGCTGAACTGGGTCTTTGCGCGGCGCGTGGGCGCGCATTACCGGCCGATTCTCGACTGGGCTGACGAAGGGCTGCGCGAGTGGGTGCGGCTGTCGCTGCCTCTCATGGCCGGCGTGTCTCTGGTGACGGCGGATAGCTGGATTATTGCGCATTTTGCGTCGAAGGTTGGCGGCGCGGTGTCGATGATGAGCTACGCGAAGCAGCTTTTTCAGGCGCCGATGGCCATGCTGGCGCAGGCGGCGGGGGCGGCGTCGATGCCGTTTTTTGCCAGCCTGTGGAACCAGAATCGCCGCTTTGAGTTTGCTACGGGCGTGGCGGACTCGGTCTCTCGCGTGGCGGCGCTTGGGCTGCTGGCGGCCTCGGGAATGATTGCGCTTGGGGTGCCGATCATCGATCTCGTCTTTACCGGCGGACGGTTTTCGGCGGCCGATGCGCGGGAGTGTGCTCTTTACTTTGCCATCTTCTCGGTGTCGATGTTTCTTTGGTCGGCGCAGGCGATTTACGCGCGGGCGTTTTATGCGGCGGGCAACACGCTGGTCCCGATGGTTGCTGGAACCATTGTGACTCTGGTCTCGCTGCCGATTTACGCCGCGATGTATGGGCGGTTTGGCGCGATGGGGCTGGCCTCTGCTTCGGACATCGGCATCGCGATGCAGACGCTGAGCATTGCCCTGCTGCTGCACCAGCGGCGCATGGTTTCGCTGGCCAGCCTGGACTACGCCGAGCTGGGCCGCTGCCTGGTTGCCGGGCTCGCCGGGTTCGCATCGGCCTGGCTGTTGGTTCGGGCGTTGGGCGATTTGTTTGCGCGGCTGCCGGCGGCGATGGTTCCCGCGCAGGCGCGATGGACGGACCTGGTGCTGGTGCTGGCTGGAGCGGGGATCTGGATGCTGGCGGCGAAGTGGATGCTGGAGAAGACTGGCTCTGCGCTGCCGGGGGTTACGATGCGGCGCCTCGGGCTTTCCCGGTCGGTTTGATGCGAAAAGAGATTGTGAGTTGTGCTTTCCCATCCTTTTGCCAGAAAGAAGGCAAAAGGACGGGGCACGGAAGATTGTGAGATTGCAGGTTAGGCATTAAGTTGGGAACTATATACATGACTCCCCCCAGTGCGCTTGCCCCGCCCCCTCTGTCCTCGAATAGATTGGAGCATCTGCTTGTTCTGATTTAGCTAGTCAGCCGCGCTACGCGCGATGGCAAGTCAGCAAGTCAGCCCCGATATCGACTCATTGGGAGTTAAGTATGTAATTCCCATTAAGTTGCCTTGGCATCAATGACATACTAAATTAGGTATGGTCGTATTGTTTTTGGAATATATACTACCGTTTTTTGGATATTCTAGAGCGAGTGCCGCTTCCCACCGTAAATTTTTTACGGAAAAATCGTCCATATCTTTCGTATCTTCTATCAATTGGCCCATAATAATGGAGCAACCGCGCCCCGCTGGCCTGCGTGGCATTGCGCTTGCTGGCATACTGATAGCAATCAGAGATCATTCAACATGGAGACCAGCCTCTTCAATCGCGTTCGAGCTACGCTGCTGGCAGTTGCCACGGCGGCTCTGCTTGTGTTGGCGGTCCTCAACCTGATCCAGGATCGCCGTTATGACCGGCCGGACGATGGCATCTGGTGGCGGGAGACGACGGGCGGGCTGCTTGCCGAGCGGGTGCTGGCGGATATGCCGGGCCAGCGCGCGGGCATCGAAAAGAATGACCTGCTAACGGCGGTCGGCGACTCTCCGGTTACGCGCGTGGCCGACCTGGAGCGCGCACTCTACCGCACCGGCAGCTACGGGCAAGTGAATTACTCGATCACGCGCGACGGGATTCCGCTGGAGAATCCGGTCAAGGTGATTCCGGTGCCGCTGGACCGCAACCTCGCCTATGGCGAACGCGTGATCGGGCTGATTTACCTGATTATTGGTTTCTACGTCCTGTTCCGCCGCTGGGGCGCGCCGCGATCTACGCACTTTTATCTCTTCTGCCTGACATCGTTCGCGTGGTACTCGCTCAAATACACAGGTGTATTTGACGCGCTGGACACTACGGTGTTCTGGATCAATGTGCTTGCCGAGAGCCTGCAGCCGGCGCTCTTCCTGCACTTTGCGCTGAGCTTTCCGGAGGAGCGGTTCAAGAGCCTGGGCCGCCGCTGGCTGCTGCCGCTGGTGTATGCGCCGGGCGCTGGGCTGCTGGGGCTGTGGCTCTATGCGATGCACTTTTGGCAGGCCACTGGCCTGCTGAAGCTGCGGCTGGACCAGACGGGAACGGCTTACGATGCAGTGTTCTACATTCTGGCCGCGCTGCTGTTTTTGCGCAGCTACAGCCGTGCCGACTCTCCGCTGCTGCGCCAGCAACTGAAGTGGGTGACGCGAGGAACGCTGCTTGCGGTTTTGCCCTTCACGCTGTTTTACGCTGCGCCGTTTCTGCTCGATCTGCATCCTCCGCAACTGCTTACCGATCTGGCTGGGCTGTCGCTGGTGTTTTTACCGCTGACCTTCAGTTGGGCCATTGTGCGCTACCGGCTGATGGATACGGATTTGATTTTCAAGCGCGGCGTGGCTTATACGCTGGCCACGGGCTTGCTGATCGGCGGCTACGTCGGCGTTGTAGCGCTGATCTCACTGCCGCTGCACAACGTGATGCCGGAGGCCATGAGGGACTGGGGCCTGGTGATTGCGGTTGTGTCGACTGCCGTGCTGTTCGATCCGCTGAAGCGCCGGGTGCAGGAATTGGTGGATCGCGCCTTTGACCGCCATCGCTACGACTATCGCAAGGCGCTGGTGGAGTTTGGACGGGGGCTGAGTTCGGAGACCGACCTCGAGGCGCTGCTCAACTCGATTGTGGAGCAGTTGCCGCGCACGCTGCGCGTGGCGAGGGTGGCGGTGTTTATGTCACATGATTCCGTCCGGGAGCCGGGTTCGCGTCCGCCCGGTCTGCGTCTGGCTGCCTCGCATGGGCTGCCGCCGGAGGTGAGCGCGACGCAGGAAAGACTTTCGCTCGGGTTTCTGGACTTCGACCGCGACTTCGACCGCGCACAGGCGCGGAATCATATCTTTCTGGAAAATGCGCAGCATGCTTTGCACCTTGGCGAGGAGGAACGGCGCACGGCGGCGCTGCTGGACTTGAACTACTACCTGCCTTGCCGCGTAGCATCCGTGCAGCTTGAAGGCGGCGGCACGGCAAGCCGGACGATTGCCGTGATCGGCCTGGGGCGGACGCTGGGCGGCGATTTTCTTTCGAGCGAAGACGTGGAGCTGCTGGAGTCGCTGGCCAGCTACATCGGCATTGCGCTGCAAAACGCGAGCCTCTATGCGCGGCTTGAAGACAAGATCGGCGAGTTCGAGCGGCTGAAGGAGTTCAACGAAAATATCGTCGAATCGATCAACGTGGGCATTCTGGCCGTGGACCTGAACGACCGCATCGAGAGCTGGAATGCGCAGATGGAAGCCATGTATGCGCTGAGCCGCGCCGAGGCGCTTGGCCAGGCGCTGCGAGCGGTCTTTCCGGCGGAGTTTATTGCGGAGATCGAGCGGGTGCGCAGCGAGCAGGGTGTGCATCATCTTTACAAGTTTCCGCTGACTACGCGCGCAGGCGAACAGCGTACGGCAAATATCGCCGTGGCTCCGCTGCTGTCAAGGAATTTTGTTCCTGTGGGGCGCATCATTCTTGTGGACGACATTACGGAGCGGGTTTCGCTCGAATCGCAACTGGCACAGGCGGACAAGCTGAGCTCGATCGGATTGCTTGCCGCGGGCGTGGCGCATGAGATCAATACGCCGCTGGCCGTGATCTCCTCTTATGCGCAGATGCTCTCCAAGCAACTGCGCGGCGACGATCGTCTTGGCCCGGTGCTGGACAAGATTACGCAGCAGAGCTTCCGCGCGGCGGAGATTGCCAACGGCTTGCTGAACTTCTCGCGCACGTCAACGACTGAGTTCAAGGAAACGAATTTGAACCAGGTGATTCGGGATACGCTTTCGCTGCTTGAGCACCAGTTCAAGACTGCCAACATTCATATTGATCTCGACCTTGCCGATGGGCTGCCCGCGATCCACGGTAACCCCGGCAAGCTGCAGCAGGTTTTTCTCAACTTGTTAATGAACGCGAAAGACGCGATGCCTTCGGGCGGAAACCTGCGCGTCTCTACGCTTGCCAACGGTCATGTTGAAGCGCTCATTGCGGACTCCGGCACGGGCATTGCGCCCGAGCACCTCAAGCGTATCTATGACCCGTTTTTCACGACGAAAACTACGCCGCGGCCCGGAGACAGGCGCGGGACGGGCCTCGGCCTCTCCGTCTCTTACGGAATCATTCAGGAGCACGCGGGCAAGATTCATGTGGAGAGCGCGGTCGGCGCGGGCACAACTTTCCAACTGCAATTTCCGCTGTTGAGGAGCTCGGTCCATGCCTGAGGTTGAATCCATTTCGACTGACGCCGCTGCTTCGGGCAATCAAAACGCTGCTGAATCCAAGCCGGCGCGCATACTGGTGATCGACGACGAATCGGCCATTCGCGAATCGCTCGACGTTCTTTTGTCGCTTGAAGGCTACAGCGTGACGATGGCCGAGGAAGGCAAGGAAGGGCTGCGCAAGATCGATGCCGGCAACTACGATCTGGTGCTGCTGGACCTGGCGCTGCCGGGGCAAAGTGGAATGGAGCTGCTGCCGCAGATCAAGGAACGCCAGCCCGACCTGCCGGTGATCATGATTACCGCTTACGGGACGGTGGACAACGTTGTGGACGCGATCCGCTCTGGCGCGGAGAATTTTGTCCAGAAGCCGTGGGACAACGAAAAGCTGCTGGCCGACATTCGCTCCGCCGTGGCGCGGCATCGGGCCGAGGAAGAAAATCTTCAGCTCAAGCGGACACTCAAGCAGCGGTATAGCTTTGCGAACATCGTGGGCAAGAGCGAAACGATGCTGAAGGTCTTCGACCTTGTGGCCCAGGTTGCGCCGAGCCGTTCGACTGTACTGATTCAAGGAGAAAGCGGGACGGGGAAAGAACTTATTGCCAAGGCGATTCATGCCAACTCGCCGCGCCGCGACAAGCCGTTCGTGCCGATTAACACGGGCGCTATGCCGCCGGAACTTTTGGAGTCGATCCTTTTTGGACACGTCAAGGGAGCATTCACCTCGGCGGTCGCTTCGAAGAAAGGCCTCTTTGAAGTGGCGCACGGCGGGACGCTATTTCTCGACGAGATTGCCACCATGGGCATGGACACGCAGGCCAAGATTTTGCGCGTGCTGCAGGACCGGCGCTTCATGCATCTGGGCGGCATTGAGGAGGTGCAGGTGGACGTGCGCATTCTGGCCGCGACCAATGTCGACCTGCGCAAGGAGGTGAGCGAGGGACGGTTTCGTGAAGACCTCTTCTATCGGCTGAACGTGATCGCCGTCGATCTGCCGCCGCTGCGCGCGCGCCGGGAAGATATTCCGCTGCTGGCGCAGCACTTTCTCGACTTCTATGCCAATGAGAATGGAATGGCGCCGCGCACGCTCTCTGCCGATGCGCTGCGCGCCCTGGTGGACTACGACTGGCCGGGGAATGTGCGCGAGCTTGAGAATTCGATCGAGCGCGGGGTTGTGCTCTCCTCGGGGCCGGTGATCGGCGCGGAGCTGCTGCCGGGGCAGGTGACCGGGCGCAGCTTTCAGGACGCATTGATCGAGCACAACCCGGACTCGTCGCTGTTCGACATTATTGAAGTGATCGAGCGCCGGATTATTTTAGAGAAATTAGAGCGCTGCAACTGGAACCAGACCGACGCTGCCGAGCAGTTTCGCATTCCGCTCTCTACGCTCAACCAGAAGATCAAGCGGTTGAATATTGAGATCAAGAAAAAGGGCGATAGCAAGGCGCGGGAATAGCGAACGGCATCTGTTCGGCTCACATAAATATCTACAGGCTGGCTCATAACCGGTCTTTCGCACTGAAAGATCTTCCCTCAGGGGCTGAAGCCCGCTGTTGCAGCTGCTTTTCTCGGCACCAATGAAGTCGTCCCTTTCAAAACCGGATTATGAATCAGTTTGCAGCAAGAGTGTGCCCGTTTGCGTGAGCCGCTACATGGGTCCGCGCACCGCTCCTGCTTGTCGTGTATCCAATTGCTCAGCCAGACTGCGCGCCAAGTGGGACACTGCGCTTGCATGGACCGGATGTGGTGGCGGGGAGAAGTTCCGGATGCGGCTGCAAGCTCACTTTCGGAATCGCATCGCGGGGCGCGGCAAAGGAAATCAAAAAAAAGCAAGGCGAAGCAAATCACGGCAAAGGAGATTCGAGATGACTATTGTGCTTATCATTGTTCTGATACTTCTGTTGGGAGGAGGCGGCGGTTACTATGGCTACGGCCGGTGGGGCATGGGGGGCGGCGCAGGCATTAGCCTGGGGACGATTCTGGTGATCCTGCTCATTTGCTACCTGCTCGGAATTCTCTGACCTTGTCATGCCCGGCGCGACGCACAATATCCGCGAAGCGCTGCGGGTCAAGGTTGCGTTGCGGGCGAGCTGAAGGAGCATCGACATGGTCGTTCCGCTGGTGATCTTTCTTGCTCTTGTCTTCGTCGCCGCTGGCGGCTACTTTGGCTTCGGCCGGTGGGGCAGCTGGGGAGGCGCAGTAACGGGGCTGGTCATCGTGATTCTCTTATTGCTGATGGTTTACCTGCTGAGAACTCTGAGAGCTTTTTGATTTTACAATCGGCGATATCTTGCGATCGCCTCGCATAGAGTGGAAACTCGGGCGGGAAGTTCTGTTCAAATGGCGCGATGCGCTATTCTGTCCTCGGTAGCTGAGCACATTCCTCATTCCGCAGGCCGGCATTGACCATGGTGACAGATAGGCTCGACCGTACCGCCAAGCAACTGGTGCTTACAGTGCAGGAGTACTCCCTGTTCGCATGGCAGGCCGTGGTCAACCTCTTTGAGCCGCCGGTTTACTGGACCGACTTTCTTATTCAGTCGGACATCATCGGCGTGGGATCGACTTCGATCGTTTTGCTGTCGGGCTTTTTCACCGGTGCGGTGCTGGCGCTGCAATCGGCCGCGACGCTGGCGGAGTTTGGCGCCAATGGTCTGACGGGCCGCTTCGTTTCTCTCACCATGATTCGCGAACTGGGGCCGGTGTTGACCGGCGTGATGGTCTCGGGGCGCAACGCGTCGTCGATGGCCAGCGAACTGGGGTCCATGATTGTGACGGAACAGATCGACGCCATGCGCGCGCTGGGCGTGGACCCGATGCGCAAGCTGGTCACGCCGCGGCTTTATTCCTGCATCACCATGCTGCTTTTTCTCACCATCATTGCCGACGCGTTTGGGATCATGGGCGGCGGATTTGTGACCGTCTTTCTCAACCATCAGAACGGGACGCAATACTTCTCCACGGCATGGGAGGCGCTTCGTTATCCGGACGTGATTCAGGGGCTGGTGAAGCCGCTGTTCTCGGGCTTCATCATCGCATCGATCGGATGTTTTTACGGCATGAAGACCTCGGGCGGCACCGAGGGCGTTGGCCGCGCAACCATTCAGGCAGTTGTGAGCGCATCGGTGCTGATCATCTTCATGGACTTCATCATGACGCACATTCTGCTCACGCTGCTGGGAACGGGATGAGCGAGGGCGACACACACGCGACCACTTCGGCGCCCGATGCACTCGATCAGCATGCGGTTGTGGAGGCGCGCAATGTCACCATTGCATTCGACGCAGAGCCGGTGCTCAAGGATGTATCATTCACCGTCACCCGCGGCGAGACTCGCATACTGCTCGGCCCGGCGGGCGTGGGCAAAAGCGTGGTGCTGAAGCTGGCCAATGGCCTGCTGAAACCGGACACAGGCAGCATGTTGCTGTTTGGGCTGGACACGCGGGCGATACCGGAAGAGGCGCTGCTCACACTGCGCGCGCGCACCGGCATGGTCTTTCAGGAGGGCGCGCTGTTCGATTCGCTCACCGTGCGCGATAACGTGGGCTATCAGCTTCTGCAGGATCGCGGAATTTCCGATGACGAAGTTGACACGCGCGTTCGGGAGGCGCTCACGTTCGTCGACCTCGAACGCACGTTTTCGCTCTATCCGTCGAGCCTGTCGGGGGGCATGAGGCGCAGGGTTGCCATTGCGCGCGCGCTCATCAACCATCCCGAGTTGATTCTGTATGATTCGCCGACGGGCGGGCTCGATCCGGTGACCTCGACCAACATTATTGAATTGATCATGAAGGAGCGCGACCTGCACCGGACGCCGTCGATGATGGTGACGCATCGGCTGCAAGACGCGTTCATGCTGTGCACGCATCGCTACGATGCCGATGCGTCTGCGATGGTGAAGCTGCCCGAAGGACAGGCGGACCCGAATACCACATTCCTCATGCTGGAAGAGGGCCGGCTGGTCTTTGACGGAACGCTGCATGAGTTGGTGCATAGCGAAAATGCGTTTGTGCGCGAGTTTATTGAATAAGTGCGCTGGCGCTACTCCCCGGTCCCCAAAGGCGAGGGACCTGGGGCACCCAGCCATTTGTGAATGGTGGAATTTAGTCCGGTTGCGTCAGGGGGATGGAGGCGAGGATAGCTGCTGAGGCAGCGGATTGCTGCCTACGGCCATGAGCCGAATCTCGCCGCCGATGCTGCTGGGTGGGGGATTGTTGACGGCGGCGCGGGACGCGGCCTGGATCACGTTTGCGGCTACGGATTGTGCGAGTTCGAGCGGGACGTCGCCTTGTCGGCTGTGAACTTGAAGGAAATCGAGTGTGGCGGCGCTGAGGAAGCGGCGGCCCGGACCCTGATAGACGACGCGATTCAGCCAGTCGGCCTCGCCGTAGATCAAGACGCCGCGCGGGCTGCTGGCGTTCACTTTCGTTTGGGTCACGCGCGCGGCCTCAATATGGCTGCTGTCCGCAGTCGCGCGCACGGTGAAACTATAGAGCGCCGTGGCTA